>Ga0316227_1003659_pt1 | contig 12208 bp, 10 predicted proteins | sample TBH18019metaG_FD_206012 | JGI IMG/M metagenome (GOLD analysis project Ga0316227, IMG submission 206012) | Freshwater microbial communities from Trout Bog Lake, Wisconsin, USA - TBH18019 | ecosystem: Environmental > Aquatic > Freshwater > Lake > Hypolimnion/Profundal zone | place: USA: Wisconsin... | reverse complement strand
TCTTCTCTTCTGTTTCATGTCTCTGTTGGTTTTGGTTATACCCCAGAGACCCTCCGAAATCTAACGATCTCACTGGCTCCGTTTCAGCGCGCCACCTCTATTGTCGAGGGGGATAATATGACCCTGAAGCAAATAAAACCTCACCTGGGCGATCCTGAGCGCAAGGAAAGGGTGTTAGTGGGCGGGGTCAGGATCTTTTATTGTCGGGGCTTGCTCAAAGAGGTTTGGGAATAGGTTCCAGCGTGAAAGCGTTGGGCCGCATGGTCAGAAGGTAATTTTATACACCCTCGATGCCGTTACGTTTTTGATTTCGGTTACCTCTGAGCCGTTTTCGTCCAGCACTTTGGCGGCTGCGCCGAAAGCAAGAAACCTCTTCGGGAACTTGAACTCAATGCTTCGAGAACTCCTTCCGTTCTGGGTCTCTGCTGGGATAAACCTTATCTCGTAAGCCTGTTCGGTGAGTTTTTTTATCTCGTAGAAATCTACGGCGGATTTAACTTCATGAATGTTACCGCTTCCAGAGAAACTCAAGGTCAACGGTTCCTTCTGCGATACCCATGTTCGTTCGATCTTCCATCCTGCGTGTGTCATCTTCTCCATAAACCCGTCGGAAAACTGTTCAACGTCTTTTGAGTGGAACCCCTTCGCCGTGATTACCACTGCTGACTGAAACTCAACGTCGCCGTTGTAGTTGATCGTTACGGTGTCATTCTGCTGCCAACAACCAGTGAGGAGACATGCGCAAAGACATGCCATGACGGCCAGGGGCCAGGGTCTAACCGATTTCATATCCGCCTCCATTTTTTTTAACGACAGCCTCGCCGTTTGCGATCTTGCGTCTGCGCAATGTGCAATACGGGAGCAGGCCGTGGTTCGGCCAAGTGGAAATTGCCGTTGGGTCTGCCCCTTCTCTTCGATTGGGCGATTCAAACAAGCGCTTTCCCGCTTTTGGGGTTTGGCAGACTTATTAGCAGCCGTGGAAGCCATGCTATCGGTTTGCCGGCCTTGGATTGTAAGTCGCTGTTCCATTACGCACAGTGATGTAGCCACGGCTTTGTATTCTAGCTATCATCTCATCATCCAACTCATCGACTTTGAACGGACCCCATATTTGCCCATTATTCTCGACTGAAACACCTTTACGTAGGTCTGAAATAACAGCATCCACACTCGTCCAACCCGAAGTATTATATCCTGCGGCAGTCGCTGCTGCTGCGACCCCGCAAATGTTCTGAGCATTTCGTTTAAGGGATGATTCTGATGCTTCTTCAATTATCGGTGGAACATCCATACTCGGAACTCTGTCTCCAATGATTTTATTGGTCACAGTATAGGCATATGGGCCGGTGATAACCGTCGCAACATTCTGTCCTTGTTGCTGAATGTCTGCTTCGGTCTTCATAGTGCCCTTGAATTTCATTTCGAGGTCAACGAATGCAGATAATGACCGATAAATTGTGCCTTGAAGATTCATTGTCAACTTAATTTCATTGTTCTGGGTATCTAATAGGCTTCCACGAGCCTCCAATTCTGCCAGAATCACGGCGCACTTCTGACCGTCTAAATCCGAAACACGCACGAATGTGCAAGTCATGCTTCCTTCGCATGTAAGCATGTCTGCGCTTAGTAACCTCTTGAACTTGTCGGGCGGCACCGTCCACGTCTCACCAACGACGACCGAGTGGTCCGGATAAAGGTTGTGACTTTCAAAGAGAGGGGGATCGGCGAGCAGTCGCTTCTGTTCTTTGGTGGGTGTAGAACCCTTCATCTCTTGTGTCCATTTCCCGTCTATGAGTTTGCAAACAACGGTCATTCCGTGAAGGGGTTTTTTTTGCTCTTGTGTTTGGTTCCGACCGTTGATAGTGGTCTTGGTGGTGGCAATGTCCTTCTCGTGAACGACTTCGATGACGCTCGCTTTACCGTCAGCCATCTCAAGAATTCTTATTATCGTGATGCAATGAGTGTCCATGTCTATCTTTCCGGCGACGCTACCTAGTCGAGTGGAACATGTTAAATTGCTGTCGGACGAGTTTGTTTTTTCTTCGATGCGAACGCTGGTGCCTTTCTTGTCTTTGCCGCCATTCAAGTTGTATTTAGCAGGACCACAACCGGCAATGATCGTGGCGAAAAGAACGATGTGCACGATTTGGAGCAATTTGCGGTGGTTCATAAATCGAGTGTGTAGGAGCAGGACTGAGTGACGTATGGCCGCTGGCGTGGCCACCCGTTAGCTCCTGTGACATTGTTCGGTCTGAGTTTCATGGTCCTGATGCAGAGCCATGAACGGCCGGCGACTACAACCCGGCTATGTCCTGTATTCTCCATCCCTTCTCTGTCTGTTCAAATCGGATCCAAGCTGATGGTATGTTTATTCAATTCTTGATTGCTTCTACTCATCGCTCATGCTGAAGACGAATTACGTGTCCACCCTGATCCCCTTCCAACCCTGTGTCTGTCAGACGAAGCCTTAGAGGGGAACCGTCGCTGCCGTAAAAAGAATCAAACGGAAAAGAATGGTAGTCACCCGTTCCTCGTCCGGCAGGTGCCAAGAGGAATGGATAGACCTCGCCGTGCTCGCCGGGCTTTGGATTCGATAGAAGCTCTCCTCCGAAAAGACGTTTTAGTCCTGGACTGTCGGGATCACTGGCTTCAACTTCAATCATGCCTTTCTCCTGCCCAAAGACCAAACGCAGGCGGCGAGATTTTCCGATGTAACTAATTGTGCCGATGTAACGTGTGCCCGGAACCGTTGCCAATACAAGTTTCTGGTGGGCTGCGTCCTCTTCCTTCTGCCGTTGTTCTTCTTCTATCTTTCGTTGCGCGATTTCCTTCTGCCGTTTCTTCTCAAGTTCAACTTTTGCTTGTTCTTCGCGTTTCTGCCGCGCTTCATCCTCTCGCGCCTGTTGCTCCTCTAATGCCTTTCGTTCCTTTTCCCTCTCCATCCGTGCTTCCTCTTTGGCGCGGGCGAGTTTCTCTGCATTGGCCGCTTGTTCCTTGAGTGCTTCGTTTGCTTCATTGCTGCCAGCAAGATAGGACTGAGCGTCGAAAGCCGCACGAGGCGCACCGAATTGCCGAAGGCCAATCTCGATTTGTGGTGGGTCTATCGCCCATTGGTCCATTGTCCGGCGAGCGGCGACAGAGCCGAAAAGCGAAGCCTTGCTGCCTGCGGGTTGAACAACTTGCAGAAGTGTCACCTTGGGTGTCCCTTCGACTTGTCGGGCAACTTGATACAAGTCCTCTTTTGGCATGACAGCAGCCTTGAAATTCACCTTCACTTCATCTGGCCCCGTTGGTATCGACTCCAAATCTATGGCATGGAGCGTAAGAGATGGCGGTAATACGGCAGCCACCGCGTTTTGAATTTGTTGTTTTGGCGGTGAATGGGGTTTGTCTATGCCGCAGGCCGCCAGCGCAAAAACAACGGCGAGCAGGAATGCGACAACAGTGCGGTGGCAGGTGTAATTGATCATCGTTCTATTTTTGGGAGAATCACTTGTATTTGGTTATTATTCAATTGATAACGTTCCGGCCACAATCGGACAGCCATCCGAGCATCCTTATTTGCACCTTGGTAATCCCCCTTCTTTTGTTTTGTTAGGGAGAGGTTGACGTAAACGATGGCCATATGCTGCTGCAGGTTTACCAGGGGAGTCCAGGACTGGTGATATGCTTCCGGGTGGAGCGTGTACAAGTCGATATCTTTTTTGTAATCGGAAATCGCACCGTCGATGTCGTTTAGACATTTCTTGGCGTTTCCTAGGCCGATGTAATTGGCATCCTTTGGGTTGAGCGCGATGGCTGTGTTGTAGTCGGCAATGGCCCCGCTGTAATCCTTGATGCCTGACTTTGCATCTGCGCGCTTGTTGTAGGCTTCGGTATCTTTTGGGTTCAATGTGATGGCACTGCTGAAGTCCGCAATGGCTCCTGGCAGATCGCGCTTGCTTAGTTTGGCATTGCCTTGTTGAAGGTATTGAGTGGCACTCTGGCCACTGGCTACCGGCGCTGAAGCCTGTTCGGTGGGGGCTACGCTCTCCAATTGGGAAGCTTTCCGTAAATCCTCATTTGCGCCTTGGCAATCCCCCTTTTGTCGTTTTGCTTCTGCCCGCATTTGGTAGGCTCTGGTGTATTTCGGATTGAGTTCAATCGCCCGGTTGAAGTCGGCGATGGCTGCATCCAAATCGCCCTTTTTTAGTTCAGCATCCCCCCGGTAAGAGTAAAATGGAGGATGCGGCATGAGTTCAATGACCCGGCTGTAGTCGGCGATGGCTCCTTCCAGATCGCCCTTGTCACGTTTGATACTTCCCCGGTTGAGGTAGGCTGTGAAGAGTTTCGGATCAAGTTCAATGGCACGGCTGTAGTCGGCACTGGCTCCTTCCGGATCGTGCTTGTTTTGTTTAGCACCGCCTTGTTGAAGGTATTTGAGTGCACTCTGGTTTGTGTCTTCCGGTGGTGAAGCCTGTGCGGTGGGGGCTATGCTGTTCGGAACGATTGCCTCGCCGTCTCTGGTCATTGCGGGTTCGTTCGGTGAGACGGAAGTCGTGTCCGCTGTAAAAGCAGCGCCCTGACCGAGCGCTATTAACTCCGCCTTGGCCAGTCGATATTCGATATAAGTATTTTGGTTCGTAGCCAGGCATTTCCGGAAATAGTCGGCGGCCGTTTCCTTGTCGCCACCGAGCAGTTTTTTCATGCCGGCAAAAAACCACGCCTGGCAGTGCTGATAACTGTCCTTCTGTGCATTGGGCGAGGCGGCGGCGGCGAAGAGGTCCGCCTCCGCGACAGTGCCGAGGAGATGGCCCGCCACTTTTGAAACCCAATCTTCCGACCTGGAATTTGAGCGCTTTTCGAGGTAGGCAGAAAGGATTTCCTTGTTCGCGGCTTCTGTTTCGCCCAAGCGGGCACGGATCAACCAGACGTATAGGTAAGGATAAAAATCCTGATCCATTTTCGACAACTCGCAGGCACGCCGGTAGTCCGCCAATGCATCCGTCCAATTGCGCATCTCGTTTTCGACACTTCCCCGCCTCTTGTAGGCATTGACGTTTTGCGGATCGAGTTCAATGGCCTGGTCGTAGTCAGCGACTGCACCAACCAGTTCGCCCTTAGCTTGCTTGGCAATGCCCCGATTGTTGTAGGCAAGGACGTATTTCCGAGCAAGTTCGATGGCCTGGTTGAAGTCGGCGATGGCTCCGTCCAGATCGCCCTTGGCTTGCTTGGCATTGCCCCGGTTGTTGTAGGCTAGGGCGATCCTTGGATCGAGTTCGATGGCCTGGTTGAAGTCCGCGATGGCTCCATCCAGATCGCCTTCGTTTTGCTTGGCGGTGCCCCGGTTAACGTAGGCAGGGACGGATTTCGGATTAAGTTCAATCGCACGGCTGAAATCGGCGATGGCTCTCTGGTTTCCGGTTATTTGCACTGACTCCTGTGCCGTGGGGGGGCTAGCAGAGTTGGGATCTGGAACATTATCATTCTCGCTTGCATTGCCATGATAGACAAATAAGCAGAAAAACAGTGAGGTCATGCTTAGGAAACGATGACGCACGCTTTTCATAGGTATAACTCCTCAATTCCCCTTTTTACCTTTTCGCATAGGCTCACTTGCGCGTCCATATTGCTAAAAACTTGTTTGGCAAACAAAACGGTACATTAATTTGTGCCGCCTCTCAAATTACTCACTGAGATGAGATATAACCCTCTATCTTGTATGAAGTTATGCTGGAAAACGCTCTCGCCGGGCCTGGATTTGCTCCAATGGTATAACTTGTTTCCAAATAATGCGGTGTGTTTGATGTAGGTTCGTCGGGATCGGCAATACGAAATCCCTTGCTGTCAAAACCATAGACAACGACGTAATGGGTTTGTGGGGCACCGTTGTGAGAACCAGATATTTCAACTTCCACAGGTGTCCCGTTCCCCGACTGAACCAACTGCTGAAGCTTTGTTTGAAAAGAATCATTACCACTACTGGAATTTGAATATACGTATGGCTTCTGAGTAGAATCAACTGGTTTAATAAATTGCCACTTTTGCCCATTAGGACTTAACGAGGAAACTGCTGCTGCTTGATCCAACTGGTCTTGATCATTATAATTACCCTTGACCACGCTGCCGGGCTTTTTTGTCGGATCATCCAACCCCCATATTGGAACATTCTTCTGTAGTTGGATCTTTTCTAGTTGATTATTAAGTTCAGGGATTGTGTATTTTGGAGAAGAACCACCGTAAGAATAGTTCGCCATCATTGTTAACGATGCTAAATTACACCCGTACTTCGCGATAGTGTCTCCTGTTGGATCCTTACGATCGAGATTCGTCATGCCCAGCGTGTCTTTTGTATAACTCAATTGATCAACGTGGTAGTTTTCAAAATTTTGAATTGAAAACGAACCCGAACCGCTTTGTGGTAATGAAGAAGCAGCGCCCGACTGTGGGTTTGCGGACTGCCCTGATCCGGAACTGTTTTTACTCGTCACTGCTGTCATGTTGTGGCTGACTGCGATGTTCGCCAGAGTGTCCCCGCTCTTGAGCGTGTTGGGCGATCCGTTCGACGCGCTTGATGTGGATGGGGTGGATTTGGTGGTCGTTGCGGCTCCCGGCGTGGAGTAATTGGCGGAATTGTTTCCGGAGTTGGAATTGGTATTTGCACCCTGAGATGTTGTGGGAGCGATTTTTGGAATTATATTTCCCTGGGAATCGTATTTTATCGGGTCGTTGGATCCATAGCCTGCATTTCGCAGCGCGGTTACTTTGGCCTGCAAAGCCTGAATTTGCGATTGAAGGGCAGTGACCTGTGCAGAGTTATTAGAAGTAACCTGAGTGTTAGCAGAGGGGGTTGACCCCGTGCTGGCAATTGAAGGTTGAGTTGTTGGAGAGGCGCTAAACTTCACTGACTCGCCAGGATAAATAAGCGTGGGATCTTTGATCTGCGGATTGAGCGCCCACAACTGCAAGGCTGTCATGTTGTGGCTGGCTGCGATGTTCGCCAGTGTGTCCCCGCTCTTGACCGTGTAGGGCGATCCGTTCGACGCGCTTGATGTGGGTGCGGTGGACTTGGTGGTCGTTGCCGGAGGACTGGCGGTCGATGAACCGGGTGGGTGTGACAACTGCGTGGGGCTGCTGACCGGTGCGGAAGTTTTCCCGCTCTTGACCGTGGATGTTGACGCCGCCGAATTTGGAGCCGACACGGTTTGGTTGGTGGTGGTTGTTTTGGCGCTGCTTGTCTGCTGAGCGGCGGCACTGGGAGAGACGGTCTGCTGAGTGGCGCTCCGCGGAACGACCGTCTGCTGAGTGGCGGCAGTGGGAGCGATGGTCTGCTGAGTGGTGGCGCGTGGAGCGACGGTCTGTGTGGCACTCCGCGGAGCGACCGTCTGCTGAGTGGCGGCACTGGGAGCGATGGTCGTCCGTGGTTGCTGAATGGGATATTGAGGCTGCTGAGTGCGACTCTGAGCGAACGCTGAAGTGAAAGAGAGCATCGCAACAGCGACAATGCATAATGGCGTTTTCATTGTTCTGTTTTGCTTGGTCGAGTTGGGTTTGCAGTTTAAAATGAGACTGCGCCGAGAAATATTCTGGCGCAAGATGATTTATGTCACGTTCTGTGACGCTGGTCATTGATCCGGTCGCGGCAGGTGGGGCAGTGAGTGCAGCGATTTGTGTCCAGTGCAACCAACGCGCATGGCGGCAGGTTGAGAACATGGCAGACGAGGAGGAGGTTCCTGAGTGAGGGGAGGCGACGCTCGCACTCCCACTGGGACCATGTGGAATGGCACACCCCGAGAGATTCAGCGGCTTGCGCCTCGGTGAGTCCACGCTGTGACCGCCACCAACGAAGGTTCCTTGCGACCAATGCTTCCGCTCGCAGTGGCAGATTTTGGAGTTTCATTTTCTATGCCGAGCCCATATGGCTGCGGACCCGCTTTGAAGCTGCGGCCTTGAAAAGAGGTGGTGTTTGCCGTTCATAAGGCGCGGGGTGCCATGCAGCGATTCAAGCAACAAACTGCCGCCTCTGCTCAAAACCCGAGAATTTCGATCAATCACTGGGATATTTTTGGATTTCTGCTTCATCCCTTGACGCAGTGTATCAAGCGCTTCCGGTTCTGAGAAGTCATTTTCTCGAATGCAGTTCGGGGAAAAAGTGACCCCGTGATCTCCTGTCCACCGCAGAGATTGGACAGACAAAAGAATCAACTCCAGCATGGAGTATCAGCGTAGCGAAAGAGGCGAGCCGACTGACAGAATACGATTGGAAGCATCACAACAACGGGTCTGGGTTGTGTGGGCTGGAATGAGCATGGCGGAATGAGGCAGGCCGATAGAAATGGGGTCGGGTAGGATTCTCAATGCACCGGAAGTATGAGGAGCCATGAGTATCCGGCGACAGGGGATGTTGCCCGCGAGTTATTCAGCCTGCGGCCAAGTGGAGCCTGTCGGAACGCGGCAGGTTTAGAGAATGGGCAACCCCGTTCAGCTCGTCGGAGAAACCTCGTGAATATCGCCGGTTGTCCTGCATCCGATTGTTCGCATCAGGTGTTTGCGATCCTTCGCTCCGCGCGCTGTGGATCCTGTCGAAGATCGATCACTCCTGCAACCCTGATCTCTGCTTCGCCGTGTGAGTAGAGGACAGCGTAGGGGAATCTGCAAAACAGACATCGGCGGTGCCGTTTGCCGACTCGTTTCCACGCCTCTGGGAATTCCACGACGCGCGTCATTACGGACTCGAACTCGTCGAGGAAGTCAAGGCCTAAGCCGGACGCCTGGGACTCGTACCAGACAGCAGCCGCGGCCAATTCGGCCTCAGCAATGGCCAAGAGTCGGTAGTTCATGCCAGACGGCGGCGGATCGCTGCAACTGCCGACTGACCGTCCGTGTCCTGCATTTCCCCCCGCTCAAACGCTTGGAGGCGGCGGTCAGCTTCTTGTCCCCACTTCTCCATCCGCTTGGGTTCCTCTAAATCTAGGGTCTGCAGCAAATGATCGGCGAGAACGGCGCGTTCCGCGACGCTCAGAGCCCTAGCCTCACGTTCAATGGTGGCAGCATCCATGCGACAAAAATAGGCGATTTTTCTCGCCAGTGCAATCTTCTTTTGCGAACAGGTTTATTGAACAACACGCTTTATTTGCAGAATAAATGCAGCGCGTTGTATAATTCCTACAAATGCGGCACCGAGGCGCAGAGCGGCTTTTCATCTTGGGATTTCACGCTCCAAACAACCCCCATTTGCAAGAACAATGTGGTTTGGACAGGCAAAAAAATGAATTCCAGCATGGGCCAAGTTCGGCTGACTTGGTTATCCCTTGGGGGCTTTTTTTCTGGCTTTCGGCTCCTCTAATTCCTCGGGATACATTTCAAAGTAGGTGGCGAACGCGCCTCGTATCTGCTCTTGAACATGCTCATCGTTCACGCCGTCCATCTTCTCCATTAGCTTGTTCAACTTTTCTTCTTGTGCATGGCCTGCTTTCTTGCCCTGCATTGTCGAGTCAAGCCCCCCCGTCTTTGTGGTTTTCTTCCAATAATTCTTTTCTATGGTTTCCACGGTGTCACCGCTCCATGACGCAATTTCTGTGATGCTATGGTTTCCGCTATTGCAAAGCTCGCTTATCCAACTGTGTCTCATGGCGTGAATGGTGACATCCTCACGCCCCATAGCCTTCATAAAACTTTCGTAGGGCGCTCTGAAGTCGTATAACCCATCCTTACTGCGTTTTGTTCCAAGCAAACAAAATGCTCTGGGAGATTCCAAAAAGGTTTTCAGAAAATCACAAAATCCCTGTGATAGCGGAATCTGCCTGGCCTCGGCGTCTTTGGGAAGCCATTCGATGGTTCGTCCGCCAGGCAATTTCTGTTTCTCCTTTTGGGGAATGGTGAGGACTCGTCTATTCAAGTCAAACCAAGCGGGCCTACTATGCACAATTTCCCCCCTGCGTAACCCTGCATGGAAACCACAATAAAGGATGAACTTCAATTGTGGAGTCGGGCAGGCTTCTATCCATTTGTTCGCCGTATCGACTGATACGACTACCTGCCTTGCCTCGGGTTTCCTATCAACGGCAAACATGATTCGCTTGGGCAGGCATTGGATATGATCAAGGAAAGCCTGTATGACTGCGATGGTGCTTCGCGCTCCTGCCTCGGAATTTTTCCTTCTGGTGTCGTAATATTTTTGGATGTGGTCAACCCTGACTTTGGCCGGTGAGTCAACACCGGTCCGCTCGGCAAAAACTTTCAATGCTGATGCCACCTTCGGGCCTGTGGTTGGCCGGAACGTGCGGATCCTCCGCCCTGCCAGATGGGCCGGCCGCTTTCCTGCAATCTTGTCGGCCACATATTTTCTGATCGCACCCTGCCAAGTCAGTTTTTCCGGCTTCCCAAGCGTCGGCTTCCCCCTCAGCTCCTTGGCTTTCTGGACCGCCTCGGAAAATTCTTTTGTGTGGAGCGGGACACGTTCTTGGTAGCCGTCAACCGTGTGGCGCAACCAATACACTGAATTCCGCTGGTAAATTCCTCTGGCGGCGGGATCGACATTGAGAAGTTTTGGCATTTTGGCAAGGTGTGCTAAAAAAGGTGTGCTAATAGCACCTTGCATCTATCGGCATAGGAAGACAACTGCTTTTTTCATCTTTCTGCGCTGATGGCTGGAAAGCAGCTACTTACATCTATTTCCTTGTCACACTACGGATCAGAAGGTTCCGCGTTCGAGTCGCGGCGGCTGCACCACTCATAACCAATGAGTTACGGGGATGAAAAATCTTCGCTTGCAAGTCGAGACACGTCATGGATGCAGCAGAAAAAGGCGTTTTCGATTTACGAGCGGCGGCATGCCAGCGGCAGAGTGCTGAGCGATGCGTTGCGCGGCGCGGTTCAGAAAGAAGGTTATGGAATAGGGATTCGCGACTTCTTTGCCGGTTTGAATCCATGCGTGTGTGAAACCGCATCAGGTTTCAAGATGTTTCTTGTGCAGGAATAGTAATGCGTTTATTTGACAGGCATGGTTGTTGGAGAAGCCAAATCGAAAATGCCAATCTCGGCCAGTTCCCTCTATCAAGGTCTGAAAGCGATTTATTGCTGGGCGCGCTCAGGACGACACCCGACGTGGAGGAGTTCCGCATGCCGTTACCCCCCAAACAAACGGGGTCGTGCAGCGCGCAGGGATTGCCGCAGATCCTTATAGGCGAGACTGTGTGAAACTGGCGAGTTTTTCTGCGAGATCCTCGCTTTTGAACGGCTTGGAAAGAAAGGCGTCCATGCCCGCGATGAGACAGCTTTCGCGGTCGCCGAGCATCACGTTTGCTGTCAGGGCAATGATCGGAACGCGCACCTCCGCAGCCCCCTCGATCTCGCGGATTCTTCTTGTGGCATCAATTCCGTCCATCGTCGGCATCGCCATATCCATGAGGATGGCAAAATATTTTCCCGGCACGAAGGACTTGAGAGCTTCCGTTCCGTCCGCCGCAAATTCGGCGCTGTAGCCGAGTTTCTGAAGTATTTTTCCGGTGAGCTTGCGGCTGTTCGGATCGTCTTCGACGACGAGCACGAGGACTTTCACAGGAGTTTCGGGAGGATTCATGACCGCCGCTTCCGGGCCCTCGTGCTGTGGCTGTGTGCCGGGAAATTGGAATTTTTGGAGATTGGAACACAAAACCCGGTAGGCGGCTTGGGCATGCGGAAAGAGTTCCGACAAGCGCGGGAGATTATTCTCGTTCCCGGCATCCTGCATTTGCGCGGTGATCTGGCTGAGGATTTCTCCTCCCATATTTGCACTCGCCCCTTTGAGCATGTGGGCAAATTTGCAGGCGCTAGCGGCATCCCCCGCCAAGATCGCTTCCGAGAGTCCGTCAAGAAGTGGCGGGGAGTCGGCGAGGAAGGATTTCACCGTCTCGGAGGCAAGGTCGCTGTCGCCCATCATCCGTTCGAGAAAGCCTTCCCGGTCGAAGTCGCGGGGAGCAGGCGCCGCCTCGGTGTCAGCAACGGGAACCGGATCTCCGAACCTCGACATGCCGGGGACGCACCTGTCGATGGCGGCGGCGATATCGCGCACCTTGGTCGGCTTGGAGACGTAGTCGTTCATCCCGGCATTGATGCAGAGGTCCCGGTCCCCCTTCATGGCATGGGCTGTGATGGCGATGATCGGGACACGGGGATTTCTGACACCCGATCCCGGATCACGGATGATTCTCGTGGCTTCGAAGCCGTCCATGACCGGCATCTGGCAATC
>Ga0316227_1003650_pt1 | contig 12233 bp, 4 predicted proteins | sample TBH18019metaG_FD_206012 | JGI IMG/M metagenome (GOLD analysis project Ga0316227, IMG submission 206012) | Freshwater microbial communities from Trout Bog Lake, Wisconsin, USA - TBH18019 | ecosystem: Environmental > Aquatic > Freshwater > Lake > Hypolimnion/Profundal zone | place: USA: Wisconsin... | reverse complement strand
GGCAAGGGCGGCGACCCTGCCAAGGACAGCAACGCCAGTCCGAGCGGGACGACGCCGGCGGCACTGGTCGAGGGCGGCAGCGACGAGACGTTGGACTTCGGCTTCGTGAAGCCGGTGACCATCGGGGACTTCGTGTGGATTGACTTGAACGGCAACGGTGTCCAAGACGCCATCGAGCCGGGGCTGGCGGGGGTGACGTTGACGTTGACGGGAACGGACGTGGCGGGCGACGCCGTGACGGACACGACAACGTCGGATGTCAACGGGCATTACCAGTTTACGGAATTGCCGGGCACTTATCAGGTCGCGGTGACGACGGCAACCGGCTACACGCCGACGCTTACGGGTCAGGGCACGACTGGCATGGGCAGCAAGCCAAGTCCCAGCGGGACCACACCGGGAACGCTGGCCGAAGGCGGCAGCGACCAGACGCTGGATTTTGGGTTCAATGCCCACGTGTGTGTCGCTGGCGATATCACCGTGGCGCCGCCGTGGTATATTGATGGCCAAAACCGAATCGTGATTACCTTCCAGGATAGCTATGGACTGGGAACGCTTCGGGCTCTGCGACTGGTGCATTGCACGATGGAAGGTCTGGCTTACGATGCGAATGGTACCCTGCTGGGAGATTTCCCGGCCCTGAGCGACATCGCACGCACGACATTGCCCTCAGGGACCGTCAAGGTGGTCTGCCTGGCGTCTTTGAGTTCCGGTTTTACGACCGGTTCCTGCAATGCCGAGGTGCAGGATCTGTGTGCCGAGTTTGCCAAGACGGTGGACCCGCTGACCACCCGGCTCCAGATTACCAGTGGCGGGCAAACACAGCAGGTGCTGACGGGTATGCCGTCGGTGGAGCGGCTCGTCAGCGTTCGAAATGGCAGCCCCGGCTTGACCAACCTGACCCTCGTGGTGAACGGTCGGAGCTACGTCCTGGCTCCGCTCAGCGACGGCGCCTCCGTGTCGGTGGATGTGGGCGCGGCGATGGTTCCCGGCGACGGCAACACGATAATCCTGATCGGCGAGGGCCTCGTCGGCGCCACTGCCACGATCACCATCGGCGATGCTCCTGCGGGCGATCCGAAGATCGTGGTCCAATCGGTGGTATTACAAATCGCGCTCTCGGCGCAGGGCGTGCAGTTGTCCTGGCCAGGCTCTGTCTCGGGCTACCTGTTGCAGAGCCGGTCGAGCCTGGCGCAGTCGGACGGATGGGTGAACTGGCCCGCCAGCCCCCAGTCCATAAACGGGCGCTGGGTCGTGGCGATGCCGGCAAAGGACGGCGGGCAGTTCTTCCGCCTGCTCAAACCATGAGGTCACGCTGCCTGACCTTTGGAAAACCGCTAAAGAGCGATCCACAAAGAAGAACGTGCGTATGAAGGCCAAACCACCAGGAATTGCCACCGCCCCCGGTCAGGCGACCCCGCTGGGCAGCGGGGAGCCAGGCCACTCGAAGCGTTCCAAAGCGGTTTACCGCAAGCCGGTCCTCAAGCGACTGGGCGTGCTGAGGTCCATAGCCGGCAGCGATCCGGCATGGAAATGGGTTCATCATTGAGGTGCCCCGCTAGGCCGTCCATGGTTGGCCTCCACGGATAAACTCCTGGTGCAGCCGGGCATAGACGCCGCCGGCCCTTAGAAGGGTTTCGTGAGTGCCGCGCTCCACGATTCGGCCTTGATCCAACACCAGCACGAGATCCGCCTTGCGGATGGTGCTGAGTCGGTGCGCCACCACGAAGGCGGTGCGTCCGCGCAACAGCACTTCGAGCGCTCGTTGCAGCCGCGCTTCCGTCACCGTGTCAATGGCGCTGGTGGCCTCGTCGAGGACGACGATGCGGGGGTTGGCCAGCAAGGCGCGCGCAAAGCAGATCAGTTGACGCTGGCCGAGCGAAAGCGCCGCGCTCTTTTCACCGACCCGAGTTTCCAGCCCCTCCGGCAGGGCCTGGATCAGGTCCAGGCAATCCAGTGCCCGAAGCGTGTTCCGAACCTCTTCGTCGGCGGCTTCGGGCAAGGCGAAACGGATGTTGTCGCTGATGGAACCCGCGAAGAGGAAGTTGTTCTGCTGCACGCTTCCCATCTGGGCGTGCAGGGAGGCGCTGGTGATATCGTTGAGGTTAACGCCGTCCACCAGTACGCATCCGTGAGTCGGGAGGTAGAACTTCTGAAGCAGGCTCACGATGGTGGTCTTGCCGCTGCCGGTGTGGCCGACGAGGGCGACGGTCTGGCCCGGCTGCGCGACGAACGAGAGGTCGTTGAGCACCGGCCGCCCGGGGGCGTATTCGAAGCCGACGTCCACGAAGCTTACTTCGCCCCGGATGGGGGGCAAGGTCTTGGCGGTGGGTGGCTCCGTCCATTCGGGTTGGAGGTCGATGAGCCGGAAAAACCGCTCGGCCCCCGCCATGGCGCTCATGGCTTGGTTGTATTGGTTGCCAATGATCTGGACCGGATCGAAGAAGAAGTTGGCCAGGAAGAAGAACATGATCAGGTCCCCGGCTTCCATATGCAGCCAACCCTGCCAGCGGAGCGCGCCGTAACCGCTCAGGAACGCCGTGGCGGCCAGGAAAAGCTGACTCTTCAACTGAAGCAACGGGATGAACACCGCCGAGGCGCGGGCGACGCCGACGTTGTTGGCGCCATGTAGGTTCACCAGTTTGTAAAAGAAGCCGGCGTTGATTTCCTGGCGGACGAACGCCTGGGTGACACGGATGCCGCCGACGGATTCAGCCAGCGTGGAGGTGAGGCGGCTCCAGGTTTCCTGTAACTTCCTTAATTGCTGGCTGATCTCGCGGCGGAACCGCTGGTTTACCACCCAGATGACGGGCACCAGTGTGAGCATCAAGGAAAACAGCTTCCAATTGTACCAGGCCATCAGGGCGGCGGCGACCGTCATCTGGACCGCCTGGATGGTCACCACAAACGCCACGTCCTGGACCGCCACCCGTACGCTATCGACGTCCGAAGTCATCCGGCTGATGATGCGGCCGAACTTGGTTTGGTTGAAGAAAGACATGGACAGCGCATTGAGCTTGGCGAATAATTCGGAACGCATGTCGTGGGCCACGGCCTCACCCAACTCCAAAGCGAACAATTGGCGCAGGTGCAGGGTAGCTACCATGAGGATTACCAAGGCCAGGTAAATGCCGGCATGGAGGTAGATGCCAGTCAGGTTCCGCGACGCGATCGGGCCGTTGATAGTCTGGCCGATCATCCACGCCAAGGCGGGCAGTTGGAGGCCGCGGGCGAAGGTCAGGACAAACAGCCAATTCCGCCGGGTCCGGTACGGACGCGTGTAAGTGAACATGCGTCGGATGAGTGCCACGCTGAGCGGGGCGCGGTCGGCCTCGCGATCCTCCATCGGGCGGTAGTAAGTGATGGCCTCGCGGGCGCTGTCCAAGCTGGCGGCTTCGGCGGCTTTGGCTGAACTGTCGGCGGGTGACAAGCGGCGAAAGCGCGAAAAGAGCCCATTGCGGAGGCTTTCACCGCGGTGCTTGGTGAACCCGATCATGTGGCTCCTTTCACTAGGGATTCCTCCGCGGTCTCGGTGGTCTCCAGATCCATCAGTTGCAACAGCGCCGTCTCCCGATAAGGGCCCGGTGCCCTGAGGAGTTGCTGATGGGTGCCGAAGCCCATCAACCGCCCCTGGTCCAATACCAGGATGATGTCCGCGCGGCGCAGGAGGCTGAGGCGGTTGGCGACGACGAAGGCGGTACGGCCCGCCATTGCCCCCCGGAGCGCGGAGACGATCTCGTGTTCGGTCTTCGAATCGACCGAGGCGGTGGGGTCGTCGAGGATCAGGATTGGCGGCTGGAGCAGGAGCGCGCGGGCCAGGGCCAGGCGCTGGCGCTGCCCGCCCGAAAGGTCCACGCCCGATTCGCCCAGGACCGTATCATAGCCGCGGGGCAGGGCCAGGATGAACTCGTGGGCTGAGGCGACGCGGGCGGCTTGCTCGATCTGGTCCTGGGTTGCGTGCGGATTGCCGAAGGCGATATTGGCTGCGGCCGTGTTCGAGAACAGGAAGCTCTCCTGGTACACAATGCCGATCTGGCGTCGATAAGCGTCCAGGTCGAGTGACCGCAGGTCTTGCCCGTCGGCCAGGATCCGGCCGCGTTGGGGGTCGTAAAACCGGGGGATCAAGTTCAGCAAGGTGCTCTTCCCGGAACCGGTCAGCCCGAAGACACCGACCACCTGGCCTGGGGCGGCCTCGAACGAAATGTCGTGCAACACCGTTGCGCCGGGCGTGTAGCCGAACGCGACGCCTTCAAACGCCAGTCGGCCTTGGAGGCGTGCCGGCACGACGGCGTGGGGCTGATTTCGTACCTCGGCGGGGGTGTCGAGCACCTCGAACACGCGACGTGCGGCGGTGAAGCTCTGTTGCACGGAGTTGGCGATGGTAGTGATGTTGGCCACCTGTCCGTTGAACTGCTGAAGGAGCCCGGCAAAGACCACCAGTCCGCTGCCGAGCGAAATCCGGCCCTGCACGTAGAGCCAGCCGCCGTAGGCGAACAGGATCACCAGGCTCAGTTGCGACAGCAACTGGGTCAACGGGGTGAACACCGAGAGGTCCTGGAAGATGCGCCGCTGCTGATCCGAGACCTTTCGATTGGCCTCCTCGAAGCGGCGGATCCGGTGTGGTTCGGCGGCGAAACCTTTTACCGTCTGCATCCCGCGGACGCTCTCGCTGAAGAGCAGCACCAAGTGGTCGAAAAGTTCGCGGTTCTTGAGGTAACCCGGCTGCAAGCGCTTCGAATAGTATTGCGTTACCCACCATAGCCCGATCGTGACGGAGAGGCAGGCGAGCGTCAACGAGGCGTGGATGCGCCACATGAAGAAGAAATAGGCCCCCAGGGTGAGAAGCATGTTGATTCCCTGCAAAACCACGCCATCCACGAAGAGCCGCGTGTTTTGCACGTCGCCCGTGACTCGGTTGAAGATCGAGCTGGAACCGTGGACATCAAAAAAGCGGAAGCTCAGGCGCTGCAGCCGCGCGTAGAGTCGCCCGCGCAAATCGGGGACGATCTTCCCCTGAGTCAGGCGCGCGCTGACCATATTGTATTGGTAGGTCAGCGCGGCTCGCACGACCGCCTGTGCGACAATAGCCAGCGAGAGCGCCGAGATGATCTGGAGTGGTGTCCAGTTTGCGGGTGGAGTCCAGCTGAGCGGATAGGCCGGCGGTCGCTGCGTGGGGTCAAGCGCGTAGCGGATGACATCCACCACGACGCCCAGCAACTGCAGACCCGCCAGCCCCAGCAGCAGCAGCGCTACGCTGAGCAGGACTGACACGAGGCAATCGGCTCGGAATTGCCACGCCAGGGCGAGCAACCGCCGCACCAATTCGCTGGTCGAATAGGAGCGCTCGTGGTGTTTTGTTTGGCTGCCGTCCAAGTCGGACATCTTCAAGCCCGTATCATGCCGCTTGGCGGGAGGTTTGTAAAACACAAGCCGCGCTCGGGGGTGTCAATCAATGTGGTTTTACCGAGCAAGATTTACGAAATGAAGTATTGCATCCGTGCCACATCTGAGTAATAGATAAGAAAATTTAGTGTGAATTTTGACTGGAGAGGAAATTCTCCCGAACAATGACGAGCAAGACTGAACTACAGCGCGACCGGAGCTCGGCGCGGCGGACTGGTCCGCCGGCCAAGCAGGGCCTTTACGATCCCCAGTTCGAGCACGATTCCTGCGGGGTGGGATTCGTCGTGAATATCAAGGGGCGCAAGTCGCATTCGATCATCCGGCAGGCCCTGGAAGCGTTAGCCAATCTGGATCACCGCGGCGCTTGCGGTTGCGAGGCGAACACCGGAGATGGAGCCGGCATCCTGATACAACCCCCGCACGAGTTCTTCAAGCTGGTCGCGCGGGAGGCGCACCTCACGTTGCCGTCAGCCGGGGAATACGGCGTGGGGATGATATTCTTGCCGCCGGAGCCGGCACAGCGCGCGGAGTGTGAGAAGATTTTTGACGAGATCGTGGCGGAGGAGGGCCAAACGGTGCTGGGGTGGCGGACGATCCCGACCAACAATACGGATCTGGGCAAGAGCGCCAAGGCCGCCGAACCGTTCATGCGGCAAGTGTTCATCGCACGAAGCACGAAGCTCGCCGACGAGATGGCCTTCGAGCGCAAGCTCTACGTCATTCGCAAGCGGGCCGAGAACGCCATTCGCTATGCGGGCAAGGTGGCCGGCGGGGAGTTCTTTTACGTATCGAGTCTCTCCTTCAAGACGGTCATTTACAAGGGGATGCTGCTGACGACGCAATTGCCGGAGTACTATCCGGACCTGCTGCACCCGGCCATGGAATCGGCTCTGGCCCTGGTCCATTCCCGGTTCAGTACCAACACGTTTCCAAGCTGGAACCGGGCGCATCCCTACCGATACATGGCGCACAACGGGGAGATCAACACCCTGCGCGGTAACATCAACTGGATGCATGCGCGCCAGGCGATGTTCGAGTCCGATCTGTTCGGCGACGACATCAAGAAGATTCTGCCTGTGGTGTGCACCGACGGCAGCGACTCGGCGATGTTCGACAACTGCCTGGAGTTGCTCGTGCTGGCGGGTCGCTCGCTGCCCCACGCCATGATGATGATGATTCCGGAGCCGTGGACCAAACACGAGAGCATGAGTCCGGAGAAGAAGGCGTTCTACGAATATCATGCGTGCTTGATGGAGCCGTGGGATGGTCCGGCATCGATCGCCTTCACGGACGGTAAACAAATTGGGGCTGTGCTCGACCGGAACGGCCTGCGTCCGTCGCGCTACTATGTGACCAAAGACGACTTGGTAATCATGGCCAGCGAGGTGGGTGTGCTGGATGTCCCCGCCGACCGAGTCTTGCAGAAAGGCCGGTTGCAGCCCGGGCGAATGTTTCTGATTGATACCGACGAGGGCCGAATCGTTGCCGACGAGGAATTGAAACAGAAGATTGCCATTGAGCAACCCTATCGTCTGTGGCTCGACAGCAACCTGGTGCGCCTGGCCGATGTGCCCGATCCGGGGGTCTTACCAGACCCAAATCACGAAACGATTGTTCAACGCCAGACGGCGTTCGGATACTCCTTCGAGGACCTGCGGATTCTCATGCTGCCGATGGCCCGTGATGGTGCCGAGGCGGTCGGTTCGATGGGTACGGACACGCCGCTAGCGGTGCTTTCCAACCATCCGCAGCCGCTGTTTAACTACTTCCAGCAACTCTTTGCGCAGGTTACCAATCCGCCCATCGATTGCATCCGCGAGGAGATCATCACTTCGACCGAGACGGCGATCGGTTCGGAACGGAACTTGCTGAAACCGGGACCCGAACACGCGCGGCTCATCGAGTTGAAATCCCCCATCCTCACCAACGAGGAGTTTGCCAAGCTCAAGCACCTGGATCTGCCGGGGTTCAAGTCGGTCACTCTGCCCATCCTCTTCGAGGTGGCGCAGGGTCCCGCTGGCCTGGAGCGGGCCATGGACGAATTGTGCGGCCGGGCGGACAAGGCCATCGCCGAGGGCTACAACGTCATTGTGATGTCCGATCGTGGCGTGAATGCGGAGTGGGCCCCGATCCCGTCGTTGCTTGCCGTGGCGGGGGTGCATCATCACCTGATCCGTGAAGGCACCCGCACGCGGGTCGGCATGGTGATCGAGACAGGCGAACCGCGCGAGATCCATCACTTTTCTCTGCTGATCGGCTATGGTTGTGGGGCCATCAACCCTTACCTCGCCTTTGAGACGTTGGACGACCTGATCCGGCAAGGGTTGCTCCCCGGGATCGACCACAAGACAGCGTGCAAGAATTATTTTAAGGCGGCCGTGAAGGGGGTGGTGAAGGTGATTTCGAAGATGGGCATTTCGACCATCCAGAGCTACTGGGGGGCGCAAATCTTCGAGGCTATCGGGCTTAAGCAGGGTTTCATTGATAAGTATTTCACCTGGACCCCCTCCCGGATCGAAGGCGTGGGTATTGAGGTCATAGCGCGCGAGGTTTTGCTGCGGCATGCCCGGGCGTTTCCGGAGCACCAGACTGGCGTGAAGGTGCTCGATTCCGGCGGCCAATACCAATGGCGGGCGGACGGTGAATATCACCTGTTCAATCCGCAGAGCATTCACAAGCTCCAAGCGGCGGTGCGGACGGGGAGTTACAAGGTCTTCAAGGAATACTCCTCCCTGGTGAACGAGCAGAGCAAGGAGCTTTGCACGCTGAGGGGTTTGCTGCAATTCAGGCATGCCAAGCCGGTGCCCATTGATGAGGTCGAGTCCGTCGAATCGATCATGAAGCGGTTCAAGTCCGGAGCGATGAGCTACGGCTCGATCAGCCAGGAGGCGCACGAGACCCTGGCCATTGCCATGAATCGGATCGGCGGCAAGAGCAACACCGGAGAAGGTGGCGAAGATCCCGCCCGGTACCAACTGCTGCCCAATGGCGACTCCAAGAATAGCGCCATCAAGCAGGTTGCCTCGGGCCGGTTCGGCGTGACGAGTGAATACCTGGTTAATGCCAAGGAATTGCAAATCAAGATGGCCCAGGGTGCCAAGCCCGGCGAAGGCGGGCAGTTGCCTGGCCAGAAGGTGTATCCTTGGATTGCCAAGGTGCGGTATTCAACGCCGGGAGTAGGGTTAATCTCGCCGCCGCCGCATCACGACATTTATTCGATCGAAGATCTGGCGGAGTTGATCCATGACTTGAAAAACGCCAACCATCATGCCCGGATCAGCGTGAAGCTGGTTTCTGAGGTAGGGGTGGGCACCATTGCCGCGGGGGTGGCGAAGGCGCATGCGGATGTGGTGTTGATCAGCGGCTTTGACGGGGGCACGGGAGCTTCGCCGCAGACCGGGATCAAGCACGCCGGCATCCCCTGGGAATTGGGCTTGTCGGAGACGCATCAAACCCTGGTGCTTAACGACTTGCGCTCGCGGATCATCGTAGAGGCCGACGGGCAAATGAAGACGGGACGGGACGTCGTCATTGCTGCGTTGTTGGGCGCGGAAGAATTCGGCTTTGCCACGGCAGCGCTGGTGTCCATGGGGTGCATCCTGATGCGGGTTTGCCAGCTCAACACCTGTCCGGCGGGAGTAGCGACCCAAAACCCCGAATTACGGAAGCGGTTTGCCGGTACGCCGGAGCATGTGGTGAATTTCATGCGGATGATCGCCGAAGAAGTCCGCGAGCTGATGGCCCAACTCGGGTTCCGCCAGATGAACAAGATGATCGGCCGGGTCGACCGCTTGGAGGCTCGCAAGGCCATCGATCATTGGAAGGCCAAGGGTCTGGATTATAGTCGGATACTCCACCAACCTGAGGTGCCGTCGAGCGTGGGGCGGTTTTGCCAGATCGGTCAGGATCATGGTCTGAAAAACGCTCTGGATAACACGGTGCTCCTGCGCATGTGCGCGCCGGCCATCGAATCGCGGCAGAAGGTCATGGGTACGTTGGCCATTCGCAACGTCAACCGGGTGGTAGGCACTATCGTGGGTAGCGAAGTCACGCGTCGGTGGGGGGCGGAAGGGTTGCCCGAAGACACGGTAGAGATCCATTTTGCCGGCAGCGCCGGGCAGAGCTTTGGCGCCTTCATGCCCAAGGGGATGACTTTTTTCCTGGAGGGCGATTCCAACGACTACCTGGGCAAGGGATTGTCCGGGGGCAAGCTGATAGTTTACCCGCCGCGCCAGTCCACGTTTGTCCCGGAGGAAAACATTCTCATTGGCAATGTGGCCCTCTATGGCGCCACCAGTGGCGAGGCCTATATCCGAGGCATGGCTGGCGAACGGTTTTGCGTTCGCAACAGCGGCGTTCTGGCCGTCGTCGAGTCGGTGGGGGACCACGGCTGCGAGTACATGACCGGTGGTCGCGTAATCATCCTGGGGCCGACCGGTCGAAACTTCGCCGCGGGGATGTCCGGCGGGGTCGCTTACGTTCTTGATGAGTCGGGGAGTTTTGCCAGCCGTTGCAACCAGCAGATGGTGCTCCTGGAGCAGTTGACGGATCCGGACGAAACCGAAATGGTCTGGAAGCTGATTCAGCGCCACCACACGTATACGCAGAGCACCCGGGCCGCTTGGGTTCTCGAGCAATGGGCCCAAGTGACCCCGAAATTCGTCAAGATCATTCCCAAAGATTACAAGCGCGTCCTGCAGGCGATCAAACGCGTGCAGGATTCGGGTCTGAGCGGCGAACAGGCCGTCATGGCTGCCTTTGAGGAGAACGCGCGCGATGTCTCTCGCATCGGCGGCGGCTAACCGATTACCATCACTACCGAAACTTGGACTGAACAAACCATGGGTAAACCCACCGGATTTCTCGAGTACCTCCGTGAGCTGCCGTTAGATCGCTCGGCCCTCGAACGGATTAAAGATTGGAACGAATTCCATACGCACATGCCTGAAGCGGGTCTTCGGGCGCAGGCGGCGCGCTGCATGGATTGCGGCACGCCCTTTTGCCACACCGGCATCCTCCTCAGCGGCATGGCCGCAGGCTGCCCGATCCACAATATCATTCCGGAGTGGAATGATCTGGCGTATCGGGGCCTGTGGAAGGAGGCGCTGGAGCGATTGCACAAGACCAACAACTTCCCTGACTTCACCGGGCGGGTCTGTCCGGCGCCCTGCGAAGGCTCTTGTGTGCTGGGCATCAATGCCCCTCCCGTTACCATTAAGAACCTCGAGTATACGATCATTGAACGCGGTTGGGACGAGGGATGGGTGGCGGCCCGGCCCCCGACCAACCGAACGGGCAAGAGAGTGGCGGTGGTTGGCTCCGGCCCCGCCGGCTTGTGTGCGGCCGCTCAGCTCAATAGCGCGGGTCACCTGGTCACGGTCTTCGAACGCGCCGATCGAGTCGGCGGCTTGCTCATGTACGGCATTCCGAACATGAAGCTCGACAAACAGAAGGTGCTGCTCCGCCGCATTAGCCTGATGGAAGCCGAGGGTATTACGTTCCTCCCCAAGACCGAGATCGGGGTCAATTATCCGGTCGGCAAACTCCAGAAGGAATTCGATGCCGTTGTGCTCTGTACCGGCGCGACCCAGCCTCGCGATCTTCCGCTCGAGGGGCGCCACCTGAAAGGGGTGCATTTCGCGATGGAGTTTCTGACCGCGAATACACGCAGTCTTCTCGATGGACATCGGAACGGCGATTTTATCTCCGCTGAGGGCAAGGATGTGGTGGTGATTGGGGGTGGGGACACCGGCACTGATTGTGTGGGGACCTCGTTGCGCCATGGTGCCAAGAGCGTCGTGCAAATCGAAATTCTCCCGCGTCCGCCGCTGGAACGGGCTGCGGACAATCCCTGGCCGGAATGGCCGAAAGTCTATCGCATGGACTATGGGCAGGAAGAAGCCGCCGCGCGGTTCGGGGCCGATCCCCGGGTTTATCTCACGACGGCAAAGAAATTTGCTGGTGATCCCGCCGGCCAGGTGCAGACAGTGCATACGGTTCAAGTCCAATGGGAGCGAAACGAAAAAGGCCAGTTCATCCCCAAAGAAGTCGCCGGAACCGAACAAGTGCGGCCCACGCAATTGGTCTTGTTGGCCATGGGCTTTCTCGGGCCGGAACAGCCCTTGCTTGAAACCTTGGGTCTCGAGCGTGACCCGCGCTCCAATATTAAGGCCGAATTCGAGAAATACACGACCAATATCAAAGGGGTGTTCGCTGCTGGTGACTGTCGGCGCGGCCAAAGCCTGGTGGTTTGGGCCTTCAACGAGGGCAGGGGAGTCGCCCGCGAATGCGACCGCTATCTCATGGGGCGAACCAGTCTGCCGTGATCGGAATCCGATCGGACTCGGCCACGGCGGCTTCCGCGCCCGACCTCAACCCGTAGGGGGGCTTTGACCACCTGAGGCCGAGCCCGCCCGAATTCCAGGTGTCGAATTCCGGGTTGATTTTGCCCCTTCTTTGCCTATGATTCGCCCACTTTAATCGAGCCGCAAGCAGGCTCATTCAGGACACGAACATGATTACTTTGGATCGGCAGACGACGAGTGAACTGGATCAACTTTGCATTGATACCATTCGCACCCTGGCCATGGACGCGGTGCAGCAGGCTAATTCCGGACACCCGGGGGCACCGATGGGATTGGCCCCCGTGGCCTTTGTGCTCTGGGATCGGTTCCTGCGGCACAGCCCCGAGAATCCTCATTGGTCTAACCGCGATCGCTTCATTTTGTCGGGCGGACATGGGTCGATGTTGCTCTACAGCCTGTTGCACTTGACTGGCTATGATCTGAGCCTGGATGAATTGAAGCGATTTCGTCAATGGGGCAGCCGCA
>Ga0316227_1003649_pt1 | contig 12234 bp, 9 predicted proteins | sample TBH18019metaG_FD_206012 | JGI IMG/M metagenome (GOLD analysis project Ga0316227, IMG submission 206012) | Freshwater microbial communities from Trout Bog Lake, Wisconsin, USA - TBH18019 | ecosystem: Environmental > Aquatic > Freshwater > Lake > Hypolimnion/Profundal zone | place: USA: Wisconsin... | reverse complement strand
GGGTTCACGGATGGCGGATTGCCAGCTGTCTTTGCCACTACGGGCAACCCTTATCCACATCTGGTGTTGCGTGGCGGACGGGTTCCCAACCATGACGCAACGTCTGTGAGGCGCGCGGAGGAAAGTCTTGCTGCGGCCGGCTTGCCGTTGTCCATTGTTGTGGACTGCAGCCATGGGAACTCGGAAAAGAACCCGACACGTCAAATCGGCGTGCTGCGTGATGTCCTCACCCAAATCGAGGGGGGCAACACATCCCTCGTTGGTTTTATGCTCGAAAGTTTTTTGGAGCCCGGCAATCAACCCCTGGCGCCCAATCTCTTATCTCTGCGCTATGGCGTTTCCATTACGGATGCCTGCCTGGGATGGAGCGACACAGAATCCTTGCTGCGCGAGGCGCACACACGCCACGCGGCTGTTTTGAAAAATCGCACCACGCACAACTCAAGAACAACGAACGTATGAACACACCCATCATGGGGCGCTATCCGGATGCCACCGGTCATTTTGGCGCGTTTGGCGGACGTTATGTCGGCGAAACGTTGATGCCCGCGCTGATCACACTCGATGCCGCGCGGCAGGCGGCCATCGCAGACCCGGCCTTTCATGTTGAACTGCGCGCGCTCTTGAAAGACTACGTGGGGCGTCCGACCCCCCTGGATTTTGCAGCTCGCCTGACGGGACACGTCGGAGGCGCAAAAATCTACCTAAAAAGGGAGGACCTTACACACACCGGCGCCCACAAGATCAACAACACCATCGGGCAGGCGCTGCTTGCGAGGCGTATGGGCAAACGCCGCCTGATTGCTGAAACCGGGGCGGGACAGCATGGGGTGGCCACGGCCACCGTAGCCGCGCGCTTTGGGATGGAATGCAAAGTTTTCATGGGCGTGGAGGACATTCAACGACAGGCGCCCAATGTCCGCCGGATGCAACTGCTCGGCACGGAGGTTGTTCCCGTAACCAGCGGAACAGGAACCTTGAAGGATGCCATGAACGAGGCCATGCGCTACTGGGTTGGTGCCGTGGAAGATACGTTTTACGTGATTGGCAGTGTGGCTGGACCTCACCCCTACCCGCTCATGGTGCGCGATTTTCAGCGTATTATTGGCGACGAAGCCCGACTTCAGATCATCGACGTGATTGGACGTCTGCCCGATCTTTTGGTGGCTTGTGTGGGAGGCGGCAGCAACGCCATGGGGCTCTTTTATCCTTTTCTGGATGATCCTGTCGAAATCTGTGGCGTGGAGGCTGCCGGCTCGGGAATTGCAACGGGCAAGCATGCCGCAACACTCGGACATGGCAGCGTCGGCGTCCTGCACGGGAGCAAATCCTATCTTCTGCAAAATGACGATGGTCAGGTTCAGGAGGCGCATTCGGTCTCGGCTGGACTTGACTATCCCGGCGTAGGTCCTGAGCATGCCCTGCTCAAGGAATTGGGACGTGTCAGTTACATCTCCATTGATGACCACATGGCTCTGGATGCGTTTCAAGCCCTTGCGCGACTGGAGGGGATTATTCCTGCATTAGAAAGTGCGCATGCCGTGGCGGCAGCCATGGAAATTGCCAACACACGCAAACCCGATGATGTCATTCTGGTTTGTCTATCCGGACGCGGCGACAAGGATTTGGCCCACGCCACAGCCGCCATTGAAACAATGGTTAAACATCACCCCCTCGCTTGAGTATTTGTCATGAACCGTATCCAAGCTACATTCAACCGTCTCTCTCAACAAAACCGCCGGGCGCTGGTAGCCTATCTGACGGCTGGCGATCCGGATTTCGAAACCAGCCTCGCCGCGTTTCAGGCAGCCATAACCGGGGGGGCGGACATCCTGGAGATCGGTGTCCCATTTTCCGATCCAACGGCTGACGGCCCTGTCATTCAAGAGGCTTCCACGCGCGCGCTTCGCAAGGGCATGTCCCTCCCCCGCGCCCTCGAATTGGCTGGCCGCATTCGAAAAGCCGCGCCGGACACACCCCTTGTCCTTTTCAGTTATTACAACCCACTCTTTCATTTTGGACTGAAGAAACTGGGAGAAGCGGTTGCTGCGGCTGGCGTGGATGGTTTGCTGGTTGTCGACCTGCCACCCGAAGAGGCAGGCGAACTGCGCACGGCGCTTGCGGGAAAGGATTTGCCCCTGATCCGTCTGGTTGCCCCTACTACGGATTCAGCGCGTATGAAAACGCTGGCGCAAGACGCCGGTGGATTTCTGTATCTGATCACACGAACCGGCGTTACGGGAACAGGTGGACTTGATCGCACGCTTGTTGAACAACATGCCCGTCAACTGAAGGCCATCACTTCGCTTCCCATCTGCCTCGGCTTCGGTATCAGTGACGCCAAGGATGTGCATGATCTTGCGGGGCTCGCGGATGGACTGGTTGTCGGCAGCGCGCTGGTGAAAATTGTCGCTGCGCATGCGGCAGACGGCCGCGCGCCAACCCTTGTTGCTGAGAAGATCAAAGAACTCCGCACCGCGTTGGATCAAACCCCATTTCGCGCCAACCCATCGCATTGATCTGTGGCAAACGCGTCATGAAAATTGCTGTTTTTATCACCCATCCCGATATTTCCATGTGGCATTTTTCGCCACAGAATACGCAACGCCTGCAAACCGGATGCCCACAAGCCGAAATTGTGGTTTGCCGGGACTCGGAATCGTTCAAGTCTGCGCTTGCGGACGCCGAAATCGCGCTGACATGGGTCTTTAAGGAAGAATGGTTTGGATTGGCTCGACGGTTACGCTGGTTGGTCACGCCTGCTGCCGGACGGGAATACCTGAAAAGCAAGCCACCGCCAGGTGTGCGATTGGTTTTCGGTTCCTTTCACGGCAAGTTGATTGCAGAAACCGTGCTTGGAATGATGCTGGGACACTGCAGAGGCCTGTTTTCCGCACTCAGGATGCAGGATCAGGCGTGGCCGCGCGCCACCCTTGCGGCGCACATGACCCCCTTGCGCGAAACCCACGCGGTGATCCTTGGCTTTGGCCATGTTGGACAGTGGGTCGCCCGGATGGCCAAGCCGTTTGGCGTTCGCATCACAGGGATTCGACGAACCGTCACGCCAGCGATCGCTGATCGAGAACCAGACCTGGGCTCATCCGCGCATATTGAGCAATGGCTCGACGCCAATGATGTCATTCGTCCCATGTCTGAACTGGATGCCGTCCTGCCTACGGCTGATCATTTGATCCTGGTGCTTCCGGGTGATGCATCAACAAATCACCTCATCAATGCCCAACGATTGGCCCTCCTGCCACAACATGCCGTGATTTACAACGTAGGGCGCGGCAATTCCATTGATGAATCCGCGCTGGTTGACGCGCTTCACAATCATCGGTTGGCGGCAGCCTATCTTGATGTGTTTGCGCAGGAACCGCTCCCTGCCGATTCACCTTTGCGGCGTTGCCACAATATCTTTCTCCTTCCGCACCTTTCTGCCGCTGCGCCAACCTATCTGGACCATTTTATTGATGAATTAGCGGCGCGGATACGTTTGGAATGGTAGATGCCTCTGCACGTGGCTGTTCTTTGCGGGCACACCACGAACCTGTTGCCCCAGCATGGCGCAAAGGAGTGATCACAACCCTTTCCAATTTGTGCGCTTGGCCTTGCTGATCTGCTTGTGATACAACACCGGCATGTTTAAGGAATTATTTACCCATCTGAGCGCATGGTATTTGTCGGCGCTGAATCATGGCGGCTATGGAGCTGTTGCGCTTCTCATGGCCATTGAAAGTTCTGTTGTGCCATTGCCCAGCGAAGTGGTCATACCACCGGCTGCGCACATGGCCTATACACATCAAATAGCCCTGACCATTCCAGGCATTATCATCGCAGGAGCGATTGGTTCATGGATTGGCGCCACGGTGATGTATTGGGTTTCCCGCCTCGCCGGACGCCCCTTGGTCCTGCTTTTCGGCAAATATTTTCTGATCACTCCCGAGAAGATCAATGGCGCCGAGCGATGGGCAAGCCATTATGGACCCGTTGGCGTGTTCTTTGCCCGTTTGCTTCCCGTTGTTCGGCATTTGATCGGCATTCCCGCCGGAATTGTACGCCTGAACTTCCTGACCTATTCCGTCTATACGCTCGCAGGATCGGCCATCTGGTCGGCTGTTCTGTGCTTGGTTGGAGTCAAGGCTGGTCAGGATGCCAAGATGCTTGCGGGCGACATGCATCACATCACCATCTGGCTGATTGGCGCAGTCGCCATTCTAGGCGGTATGTATTACCTCATGGTGCATCGTCATATGCACGCACGATCGACAGATGCAAGGAAGTAGGCGATGGTCTTATTCGCCAAACTCGTAGCAGCTCACGCCTTTGGTCGTACGAACGAACAAGCGGGTTCCAGCCAGCGCGGGTGATGTGCAACGCAGGGCACCGACTTTTGTGCTTCCCAGCAACTTACCGTCTGCGGCATTAAAGAGGAAGACTTTCCCTCCGGCGCCCAAAGCCAGCAATTTTTCGGAAACCAGAATCGGCGAAGCAAATTGTTCGCGTGTGCCAGGCACGTCCCAGATGACCGCGCCTGTCTTCATGTCCACGCAGACCGCCCTGCCTTCGGAAGTGGTATAGGCTTTACCTCCGGAAACCGCCGCGCTGGACCCTCGTGAACCGGCGGATTTTATGTCAGCCACTTTGACCGCGCCTGTGGCTGATAGACTGTAAACAGCCATGCCAGCGCCGTACTGCACGGCCATGCTGTCGCCCGACAGGGCTGGCGTGCTGTTATCACCGCCCGGCACATTCCACATCGCATGGCCGTCTTCGGCGTCCACGCAAACGACATGGCTGCCACCTGCGAGCACATACGTTTTGCCTGCATGCTCCCAAATCACCGGCGAAGCGTAGACGCCGCCAGCGGCTTTCTGTATCCATATTGTTTTGCCTGTCGTTCGATCCAGCGCCATCAATTGCCCGGCCTGAACGAACAGTTTGTCGCCGGAACAGGCGAAAGATGCGCTGACGGGCTGCCGGGCCAAAGCGTTTGTCCACACAAGATTTCCGTTGAGAGCATCGAACGCGTAGGCTGTGCCTGCGCTACCCATCACAAAAGCAATCCCTCCGGCTATGCACGGCGTGCTTGACGAACCCCAGTCGCTCGTCTGTCCAGGGAAGGTCTTCTTCCAAATGGTCCGTCCGCTTGCCGCGTCGAGACAGATCGTTACGTCATCGATATGTGGGGTCTTTTTGGGAATACGTTGCTCAATCTGCTCCCGGAATGGACTGGTAATGGCATTGTCCTTGAACCACGCCAGCAGAGCATCCTGATTGACAAATACACGGTCTACAATTTGAGTGATCGTCCGCAACCCTTCAATCGGAAATGCATTCTCGCCTCGTTTGATTCGGTCTTCGGCGAAACGCGCCACAGCAACCTGCTGCGTGACGTCTGGATGCGCAGCCACCCATGCTTGCGACCATTTTTCGACGTCTTGTCCTTGCGCCGCCTTGCGCTCGGGAGAGACGCGCGCCGCTTCGATCTCCGCCAACACGCCATCGTCGATGTTTGCCGGCGCCAAGCCAAGCTCGGCGGCTTTCTTCGCGGGCAGGCAGCGTTCCGTCAGATTGCTCCATGTACGCCAGGCACAGAACAGGTAAACGCGTCCATCCGCGACCACCGGACTTCCGAAACCGCCATCCGTATCGCCAGGGACCGGCTCGCTTTCCCAAACGCCTTTCCAGTCGTTGGTCGGCAGGGAGTCGGCAATCGAGCCGACATTGTTTGCCGCTCCATTTTGCAGGGGCCCGCGCCAGGATGGCCAATCAGCGGCGGCATGCAACGAGGAAACCAAACTCAGGGTCCAAGCCAGAACAGTCATGTGGCGCATTGTTTTGCTCCTTTACCTTGCAGTTCATCGTGCGCTCTTGGTTGTCAGAAATCAAGACGGGAACCGTGTTTGAAAAAAACGGCGCCCCGATTGTGGGGCGCCGTCAGGATGCTCACATGCGAAAACCGTATCGATTATCCTTCGATCGCTGCATGGGCAGCCGCCAGGCGCGCGATAGGCACGCGGTACGGGCTGCACGAAACATAGGTTAGTCCGGTCTTGTAACAGAACTTGACCGATGCCGGATCGCCACCCTGTTCACCGCAGATGCCAACCTTGAGGCCTTCGCGCGTGGAACGACCCTTCTGGACCGCCATGCGAATAAGCTGGCCAACACCTTCCTGATCAATCGTCTGGAAGGGGTCTGCGGCAAGAATCTTCTTGTCCAGATAGTCCTGAAGGAATCCGCCGATATCATCACGGCTGAAACCAAAGCCCATCTGGGTGAGATCGTTGGTTCCGAAGGAGAAGAATTCAGACTCCAGTGCCATTTTGTCAGCCAACAGGCAGGCGCGAGGAATCTCAATCATGGTGCCAACCATGTGCGGGATCTGCTTCAGTCCCTTTTCCTTCGCAACCGCGTCATGCATGCGGGCGATCAGCACCTTCTGATTCTTCAGTTCGTTCATGTCGCACGTCACCGGAATCATGATCTCCGGCTTGCACTTCTTGCCGGTCTGAATGATCTCAGCGGCCGCCTCAAAAATGGCCCGGACTTGCATTTCGGTTACTTCCGGATAGGTGATGCCGAGGCGAACGCCGCGATGTCCCATCATCGGATTGTTCTCGTGCAAATCCTCACCGCGTTTCTTGATGCCTGCGGCATCAATGCCCAGGGCTTTCGCCAGTTCGGCCTGCTTTTCAGCGCTCTGCGGAACGAACTCATGCAGGGGCGGATCCAGCAGACGGATGGTGACAGGGAGGCCGTCCATGGCTTCCAAAGTCGCCTTGATGTCGCGTTTGACGAAGACGATCAACTCGTTGAGAGCTTTGCAGCGCTCATCAAGCGTCGTGCTCAAAATCATTTTGCGCAGCAGGAAGAGAGCCTGGTCGCTGCCTTCGCCGTAGAACATGTGTTCCGTGCGGAAGAGACCGATGCCCTCGGCTCCAAACGCACGCGCCACCTTGGCATCTGCCGGGGTATCCGCATTGGTGCGCACGCCCATCGTGCGGAATTTGTCCGCCATGGCCATGAACTTCTGGAAGCGCGGATTCTCGGTCGCATCCATATCCATCATCGGCAGCGAACCGGTATAGACATGGCCCTTGGTGCCGTTCAGTGTCACCACGTCGCCAGCCTTCAGGACAATGTCCGATCCGGCAACTTTCGCTGTCTTGTTTGCCGCATCAACATGCAAACCACCGGCACCAACAATGCAGCACTTGCCCCAGCCACGCGCCACAAGCGCTGCGTGGGAGGTCATGCCGCCACGAGCCGTCAGGATGCCGACAGCGGCGCGCATGCCTTCAACGTCCTCGGGGTTGGTTTCTTCGCGCAGCAGGATGCAGGTTTTGCCCGCGCGCGCGGCAGCCACCGCATCCTCGGCGGTGAAAACCAGTTCGCCGGAAGCGGCGCCAGGACCGGCAGGCAGACCCTTCACGAGAGGCTTGACGTCCTTCTCGGTCTTCGGATCAATGATCGGGTGGAGCAGTTCGTCGAGTTGCTTGGGCTCCACGCGCATGACGGCCTTCTTCTGGTCGATCAGCTTCTCGGCCAGCATGTCCATGGCCATGTTGAGCGCAGCGGTTCCTGTACGTTTGCCCACGCGGCACTGCAGCATCCAAAGTTTGCCTTCCTGGATGGTAAACTCGATGTCGAGCATGTCCGTGAAATGCTTTTCAAGCTTCACACGGATGCCGTTGAGCTGCTTGTAGGTTTCGGGCATCGCTTCCTGCATGCTGTGCAGGTGCTTGTTTTGCTCGTTCTTGGTGTCGTTGTTGATCGGACTCGGCGTACGAATGCCGGCCACAACATCCTCACCCTGCGCATTCACGAGCCATTCGCCATAGAATTTGTTGTCGCCCGTGGCGGGATCGCGGGTAAAGGCAACGCCGGTGGCGGATGTGTCGCCCATGTTGCCGAACACCATGGCCTGGACATTGACTGCGGTGCCCCACTCATCAGGAATCCCTTCGATGCGGCGGTAAGAGACGGCTTTCTTGCCATTCCAGCTCTTAAACACGGCTGCGATACCACCCCACAACTGGGCCATGGGATCATCCGGGAAGTCCTTGCCCAGATGCTGGCGAATGAGCTTTTTGAATTCGCTTGCAAGCTGCTGTAGTTCTTCAGAAGTCAGCTCCGTGTCAGCCTTGTAGCCGCGCGCATGCTTAAACTGATCCAGAACCTCATCCATCAGCTTGCGGATGCCCTTGCCAGCGGCAGGCTCAAGGCCCTCGGCCTTTTCCATCACCACATCGGCGTACATCATGACCAGACGGCGGTAGGAATCCCAAACAAAGCGCGGGTTGTTCGTCTTGCGAATCATCCCCGGAATGGTTGCCGTCGAAAGACCGACATTGAGCACGGTGTCCATCATACCCGGCATGGACTTGCGCGCGCCGGAGCGACAGGAAACCAGCAGAGGATTCTCCGTATTTCATGCCCATGACAGCTTCCGTCTTGCTCAGCGCGCTGAGGACCTGGCTCGTCAAAACTGCGGGCAGCTTGCATCCCCCCTCGTAGTAGTCCGTGCAACATTCCGTGCTGACGGTAAAGCCTGCGGGAACGGGAACATCCAGCAAACACATTTCCGCGAGGTTGGCGCCCTTGCCGCCCAGAAGATTCTTCATGGACGCATTGCCCTCTGTCTTTGCGCCGAAAATATAGACGTATTTCTTTCCCTTGGGCTGCTTGGCCGCTTTCTTCGCGGGCTTTTTGGCCGTTGCAGAGGCCTTGCTGGAATGTTTCTTGACCGAAGTCTTGGGTGCAATCTTACGGACCGGCTTCTTGATCGCCATGGCTCGATTCTCCTAACCGGACGGATCCGTGCGTGTTTGATGCCTGCAGGTCCGTAACCGGCGCATGCTGTCGTTTAAATACGTTCCACCAACAGGTAGAACGTGCGAAAAAACCCATTAACCGTATCAAATGCTGTGACGGATCACAAGCTTACATCGCATCCCTCATTCAAGATTCGCCGAAAGGAGGAGATGCCTGTTGAATACAGCATTTTGTGGACCAAGGGCACCTTGACTTTTCCACTGATTATCGCAACACTGAATATGATCTGTATATGTGTGCGTGATCGTGATGAGTGCCTCTCGTATGAATAAAGCTTTGAAACATTCCAAAATCCGAATCGGCTTGGCGCTGGGCAGTGGTGGCGCCCGCGGTTGCGCGCACATCGGCGTACTTCGATACCTTTTAGAAAAAAATGTACCCATTCACTGCGTGGTTGGAACCAGCATTGGAGCCATTGTCGGGGCGGCATTTGCAGCAAACCGGCTCGATGTGCTTGAGGGTCTGGTCGAGAAGCTCGATTGGCGGCAGGTCGCCCGGCTTTTTGCCGAAGTTGGAATTCCAAAGGCAGGTCTGATCACGGGAAAACGCATACAGCAACTCATTCAGGATATTGTGCAAGTGCCACACATCGAGGATATGCCTATTCTCTTTGCCGCCATCGCCACAGACCTCCAACTTCAAGACCAGATTGTGCTCAAAAAAGGATTGGTCGGAGACGCCATCCGATCCAGTATTGCCATCCCGGGGATTTTTGTTCCTGGGCAATGGGAAGGACATACCTTGATTGACGGAGCCATGACCAATCCTCTCCCTATTGATGTCGTCCGCAGCTTTGGCGTGGATGTCGTGATTGCCGTGGACGTCAACCACACACCCGGGCGTGGCATTCCCTCCGCCATGCGCAGCAAACACGCGCATGAGGTACGGGAACCGGCGCGTGATGTTCCGGAAATCCTGGCGAAAATGAGCAAGCATCTGGCACCGCTGCAAGAGAAAGTTTCCGAGGTTTACCAGCACTGGTCACACAGGGAACATTCGCATGCCCTGAACATTTTTGATGTGCTGACGCGCGCCGCGCGGATTACAGAAAGACAACTCACGCAAAATCGCCTCACGCTCCATCCGCCGGATATCCTGATTCGTCCGTCCGTGTCAGACATTGAAACGCTTGAGTTCAACTGCGCCGTGGATGCCATGGCTGCCGGGCATGCCGCAGCTCTGGCATGCTCGGACGATATCCAGCGCCTGCTCTCGTAGAGCCTGTTTCAACATGCGCGCCGTCTCGGCCCATCCGATTTGAAGATCGTTTCTAGGCGGGATTCTTTTCGTCCGAGGCATCCGCGGCAGTGGGTTGCGCGTTGACTTCGCACGGCTTGATATGCCAGATGTCCCGCGCATATTCAGCCACGGTACGGTCGGAAGAGAACCGTCCCGCGCGGGCTACGTTGATCAAAGCCCGGCGATCCCATTCGCGTGGTTCACGATACAAGGCCTCCACGCGATCCTGCGCCTCGATGTAGCTCTTCATGTCGGCCAAAAGCATGTAATAGTCGCCGTAGTCCAGAAGCGATTTCACAATCGGGTCAAACAGCCCCGGATTCAGCAGACAGAAGACATTCTGTTTCAGCATGTCAATGGCGTGGCGCACCGTTGCGTCTGATTTACAGACCGCCCGCGGGTTGTAATGCGCCCGCCGTGCCGCCACTTCTGACGACTTCATTCCGAAAATGAAGATGTTCTCCTCGCCGACCGCATCCAGAATCTCAACATTGGCTCCGTCCAGAGTGCCCAACGTCAAGGCCCCGTTCAGCATGAGTTTCATGTTGCCCGTGCCGGAAGCTTCGGTGCCTGCAAGAGAGATTTGCTCGCTCACGTTGGCCGCCGGAATGATGCGTTCGGCCAGCGAAACGCGATAATCCGGCAGAAAAACGACCTTGAGCCTGTCACAGGTCATGGGGTGGGAATTGACGACCTCGGCAATGCCATGAATCAACCGGATGATCAACTTGGCCATGGTGTAGCCAGGCGCCGCCTTGCCGGCAAAAATGAATACCCGGGGAAGAACATCCAGATTCGGGTTTTCGATCAGGCGCTGGAAGCGCGTGATAATGTATAAGGCAAGCAGCAACTGACGCTTGTACTCATGCATGCGCTTGACTTGCACATCGAAAATGGCATCCGGGGCAATGGAAATTCCCAGTTGGGATCGAACATAGGTTGCCAATGCCCGCTTGTTGGCCTGCTTCACAGCCCGAAACTTTCGCATGAAATCAGGGTCGTTGGCATAATCTTCGAGTTCGCGAAGTTGCTCGAGGTCAGTGACCCAGCCCGGTCCTATGGCGGCCGTGATCAGACTGGCCAGGCCGGGATTGGCCTTGAGCAGCCAACGGCGCTGGGTGATTCCATTTGTTTTGTTGCTAAAGCGCTCCGGCCAGAGGTCATGAAAATCGCGGAAGAGGGTCTGGCGAAGGATTTCGGTATGAAGCTGCGCCACACCGTTGACACAGGTTGATCCGACAATCGCCAAATACGCCATGCGTATGTGTTTCTCACCCTCTTCCTCGATGAGGCTCATGCGGCGCAAACGGGCGACATCGCCCGGATAGCGCGCTGAGATGTCATGCAGGAAGCGTCCGTTGATCTCGTAGATAATCTGAAGGTGTCGCGGAAGGAGGCGCTCGAGCAGTGGCACACTCCACCGCTCCAATGCTTCAGGCAGAATGGTGTGGTTGGTATAGCCGAGGCACGCTCGCGTCAAATTCCACGCCACATCCCAGTCCAAGTGTTCGCGATCGATCAGGATATGCATCATCTCTGGAATCGCCAGCGCCGGATGGGTTTCATTGAGTTGGATGGCAACCTTTTCAGGAAGAGCCGTCCAAGGGTTCCCCGAGACTTGGAAACGTCGCAAAATGTCCTGAATGGTGGCTGAAACGAAGAAATACTGCTGACGCAGGCGCAATTCCTTGCCTGCAAGCACATTGTCGTTTGGATAAAGCACCTTGGTCAGGTTCTCGGCAAGCACCTTGTTTTCAACCGCAGCCACGTAGGATCCGCGATTGAAATCGTCGAAGTCAAATTCGTCCGTGGCCTGAGCAGACCACAAGCGCAGGGTGTTCACCACCTCGCCGCCGTACCCGACAATGGGGAGGTCATAGGGCATGGCAAGCACGGACTTGGCATCGACCCAATGCCATTCCGTGCGTCCATTAATCGTTACCGCTTCGCTGCGTCCCTCAAAGAAAACCGTCTGGGTATGCTCTGGACGGGCGATTTCCCATGGGTATCCATTTTTCAGCCAATGATCCGCATCTTCCATTTGACAACCATTGACGATCTTCTGCTTGAAGATGCCATAGTCGTAGCGCAGGCCATAACCCATGGCCGGAAGCTTCAACGTGGACATGGAGTCCAGGAAGCAGGCGGCCAACC
>Ga0316227_1003647_pt1 | contig 12234 bp, 16 predicted proteins | sample TBH18019metaG_FD_206012 | JGI IMG/M metagenome (GOLD analysis project Ga0316227, IMG submission 206012) | Freshwater microbial communities from Trout Bog Lake, Wisconsin, USA - TBH18019 | ecosystem: Environmental > Aquatic > Freshwater > Lake > Hypolimnion/Profundal zone | place: USA: Wisconsin... | reverse complement strand
TATCCCCAAGTTTTACGAGCTGCACCCCGAGGTGACGATCTCACTGAACCTGAGCGATCGGGTGGTAGACATGGCCGGTGAGGGTTTTGACTGTGCGGTGCGGGTGGGCGATATGCCCGACTCCTCCCTGGTGAGCGTGCGCCTGGCCGATAACCGCCGCCTGTGCGTGGCGACCCCGGCTTATCTCGCACGCCACGGCACGCCACACACCCCGGCCGAGCTGTCGCGCTTTCATTGTCTGACGCTGTCCAGCGACGCCTCCCAGACAAGGGGCTGGGCGTTCAGGCTGCCCGTGCCGGATAAGGCGGCAGCGCTTGCCGAAGGCGCTGACAGTCGCTCTGGCGAGGTGGTCTACCTGAAACCCGGTGGTCCGTTGGATTGTTCGGACGGGCAGGTGCTGCACGACTGGTGTCTGGGCGGCCATGGCATTGCCTGGCGCAGCATCTGGGAGGTGGAGGCCGACATTGCAACTGGCCAATTGCTGGCCGTGCTGGAGGACTTTGCCGCACCGCCGAATGGCGTCTATGCCGTATTCCCGCAGCGCAAGCATTTGCCGCTGCGGGTCAGGCTCTGGATCGAATACCTCAAGAACCACTTTGGTTCGCCCGCCTTCTGGCAGGCGCGCCCGCAATAACTCAGTCTTCTTCGCTGGGTACGTCGAACTCGTCGTCCAGGGTATCGCTTTCCATCATGGCGATTTCGGCGCATTGCACACCGTTGAGCTGGTGTCTATAGGCCAGCAGCGCGTGGCGGGCATTGGCTTCTTCATTGCCTTCGTCATCGGCGTCGGCAGCGGCCAGATGGTGCTTGGCTGCGGCGGTGAAGTGGTGCGCCGCCATGCGGTGGTAGTCACCAATGGTCTCAAAGTCTTCGTCCGCCACTGCGTCGATCTCGGGAGAGGTTTGGTCGTTCATAAGGGCTCGCTTGTAGGTGCAATGCGGCGACATGCCGCAGGCACAGCATCAAGCCCGGCCGTGAATCCTGTGTGACAGTTTCACGCCGGTTAGACGTCGCTATGCTGCGCCGAATTCGTCGCCCATTTCCTTGGCGCGGTCACGCGCGCCGACCTGGCTCCAACGCATCAAGCGCCCACCACACCGATAACGGAACCGCCCATAAATTGGACCCGAAGGGCACGACCTCCCGCCCCGCATAAAGCACGAATCCGCGCTGGAAGATGGCGCTTTCTGTCTCCTGCAAATGGCGCAAACCTTTGAAGTCCTTGCTATCCACTGTGGCGCTGGCTTTTACCTCGATGCCGGTGATCTGGCCTGAGCGGTTTTCCAGGATGAAGTCCACTTCTGTGTGCGTCTGCGTGCGGTAGTGCCACAGCGTGAGGCGTTGCGCCGAAAAGGCCATGTGTTTGAGCAACTCAGTGAGTACAAAAGTTTCTACGGATCCACCAGGCAGGCCCGGCTGTGTTGCCAGGCTTTGCGAACTGTGTCCCAGCAGATAGCTCAGCAGGCCGGTGTCTGGCAAAAACACCTTGGGCGCTTTCACCAACCGCTTGCCCGCATTGCGCTCCCATGAGGGTAGGCGCACCACCAAAAACAGCATTTCCAGCAGTGCAAAGTAGCGCTTGAGGGTGGTCTGCTGCAGTTTGACGGAGCGGGAGAGTTCGGCCAGATTCAGCAGCGAGCCGCTGCGTGTGGCCAGCAGTTGCAGCAGGTTGGGTATTTCGGTGAGTTGTTCGATGTGAGCCAATTCGCGTACGTCGCGCTGCAGCACGGCTTGCACATAACTTTGAAACCAGGCTTCGCGGCGCGACTGCGTGGCTCTTGCAGCGGCCTCTGGAAAGCCGCCACTTACCAGCCTTGCGGTGAGGTCAGCTTTGTCGCAGGGGAGGATTTGCAGGGCAGACAAGTCTCCATTAAAGAGGAGGTCAGCGCGGTTGAGTGTGGGTGCGTCTGCTCGCTCGGCGCTGGACAGGGGCCACAGGGAGAGCACCTCCATGCGCCCGGCCAAGGAATCGGCAATGCCGGGAAGCAGGAGCACGTCGGCAGAACCCGTGAGCAAGAATCGACCAGGCTCGCGTTGTCGGTCCACAGCGGCCTTGATGGGCAAAAACAGCTCCGGTGCGCGCTGTACCTCGTCCAATGTGACCGGGCCTTGCAGCCCATTGACAAAGCCTGCCGGGTCACTTTTCGCAGCGGCCAGTACCGAAGTGTCGTCGAGTGTGAGGTAGCGGCGTGCGGACGCCCTCGAGCTGTCACCTGCGGCCTTTACCAGCGTGCTTTTGCCGCTTTGCCGCGCGCCATTGACCAAGACAACGGAAGTGTCTTGCAGGGCCGCAGTGAGCAAAGGCGCAATGTGTCGAATGTGCATGGACGCATTTTAGTGGTTGAAAATCAACCACGCAATGGTTGATTTTCAACCACTTTTGAACGGGGCTCGGTGGAGCCAGTCAGGCGATGCGGTGCCAGGTGGGCTTAACGCCTGCGGTCCTTTTTGTTCCAGTAGCTGAACTCTTTCTCGTGGACTTCCACATCGACTTCCATCACCCTGGCCTGCAGGTTCTCCTGCACATCGGACACGGCCCGGTTGTAGACCAGGGGGCCAATCTCTTCCAGAAAAAATCCCAGCAGGCCGCCCGCCGCGACATTGCCTATGGGTTCGTCCATGTATTCACGGAAGTAGCGCTCGATGGACAGAATGGCCCGCTCGCGCTGTTCCTTGGGGATGTCGATGCTCATCAGGCCTTGCCGAATTCGTCGCCCATTTCCTTGGCGCGGTCGCGCGCTGCGTGCAGGGCCTTGGCAAAGCGGGCCTTGATGCCACTCTCATCCATGGACGTAATGGCCGCGTAGGTGGTGCCGCCCTTGCTGGTGACGCGCTGGCGCAGCACCTCGGGCGGCTCGCTGGAGGCGCGGGCGAGTTCACCGGCACCGATAAAGGTGGCCACGGCCAACTGGTAGGCCTGGGCTGCGGGCAGGCCCATCTCGGCGCCGGCGGCGGTCATGGCTTCCATGAAATAAAACATATAGGCCGGGCCCGAGCCGGAGATGGCCGTGACGGCGTCGAGTTGCTCTTCGCGCTCCAGCCACAGGAATTGACCGGTGGTGGCGATCACCTCGCCGGCCCATTGCTTGTCGGCATCGGTCACGCCATCGCGCGGGAACAGGGCGGTCATGCCCTTGCCGATCAGCGCCGGGGTGTTGGGCATGCAGCGGATGATGCGCTCGGTGCCCAGCCAGGCGGCAATGCTGTCGCTGCGGATACCGGCGGCCACGCTGAGGTGCAGGGCGTTTGCGGTAAACGCCTTGGTTTGCAGCGCGGCGTCCTTGAAGGTTTGCGGCTTGACGGCCCAGACCACCAGGCCGGCGCGGGCCAAGCTGGCGTCTGGGGCGCTCAAGGCGGCAATGCCGAACTGCTCTTTGAGCTTGGTGCGGGCCTCTTCAAAGGGCTCGACCACCAGGATCTGGGCGGGCGCCATGCCCTGTTTCAAAAGTCCGCCGATGATGGCGCTGGCCATATTGCCGCCGCCTATAAATGCAATGGTTGAAGTCATGGTTTGCTGTGTGAAAAAGTGGTTTGAGCTTACAGGACGGTTTGCGCCACGGCGTGCTCCCAGCGCGCCATCAGTTCCTGCGCCCGTTCGCGTGCCATGGTGGGGAGGAATCGGCGCTCGGCGCGCCATAGCTCGCTCAGCTCGGCCGTACTTTGGTACACGCCGAGGGTGAGGCCCGCCAGATAGGCAGCACCCAGTGCCGTGGTTTCGGTGACGACCGGACGCACCACGGGAATGCCCAGCAAATCGGCCTGAAACTGCATCAGCAGGTTGTTGACGCAGGCGCCGCCATCCACGCGCAGTTCGGACACCTCGGCACTGCCGGCGGTGACGGCATCGCGCCCCATGGCCAGCAGCAGGGCAGCGCTCTGGTAGGCAATGCTTTCCAGCGAGGCGCGTGCAATATGCGCCAGCGTGCTGCCGCGCGTCAGACCGGTGATCGAGCCGCGTGCATCCGGCTTCCAGTAGGGCGCGCCCAGTCCGGTAAAGGCCGGCACCACCATCACGCCGCCGGAGTCCGGCACGCTTTCGGCCAGGGCCTGCACCTGGGCGCTGCTCTCTATGGCCTGCAGGCCGTCGCGCAACCATTGCACCACGGCACCGCCCACAAACACGCTGCCCTCCAGCGCAAATTCCGGCGTACCGTGGCCGGTCGCAGCGCCGGGCCGCCCCAAGCCAGACCGCGCCCCCTCGGGGGGCAGCGTAGTACGCGAAGCGACAAGCGTGGGGGCTATTTGTGCCGCGCTGGTGGTGATCAGGCCATTGGCCGAGGTTTGAAAGGTGTTGCCGGTGTGCATCAGCATGAAGCAACCCGTGCCATAGGTGTTCTTGGCCATGCCGGCCGTAAAGCAAGCCTGGCCGAACAGGGCGCTTTGCTGGTCCCCGGCGACGCCACCGATGGGAATGGCGTGGCCCAACAGGGCAGGGCTGACCTCACCGAACATGGATGCGCTGGGCTGCACCACCGGCATCAGGCTGGGTGGAATGTCCAGCGCGGCCAGTAGCTCGGTATCCCATTGGTTGCTGTGCACATTGAACAGCAGGGTGCGCGAAGCATTGCTGACATCGGTGGCGTGGACCCGGCCTTCGGTGAGCTGCCAGATCAGCCAACTGTCCATGGTGCCAAAGGCCAGTTCGCCGTTCTCCGCCTGGGCCCGGGCGCCGGGCACCGTATCCAGCAGCCAGCGGATCTTGGTGCCGGAAAAATAGGCGTCGATGAGCAGACCGGTCTTGCTGCGTAGGGTTGCAGCCAGGCCGCGTGCGCGCAACTCGGCACAGAGGGGTTCGGTGCGGCGGTCTTGCCAGACTATTGCCGGGTGGATGGGCAGGCCGGTCTTGCGGTTCCAGAGGACGGTGGTTTCGCGCTGGTTGGTGATGCCGATCGCCTTGACCTGTCCGGCAGAGATGCCGGCCTTGGCCAGCGCCGTGCGCGCGGTGGCCAGCTGCAAACGCCAGATTTCCAGCGGGTCATGCTCCACCCAACCGGGTTGGGGGTAGATCTGCGGCAGCTCTGTTTGCGCCATTCCGACGGTATTGCCGCGAGCGTCGAAGACAATGCTGCGGCAGCTCGACGTGCCCTGGTCCAGGGCCAGCAGATACGTCATGGTCTTCCTTTCGTGATAATCGGGCGCCCCGCCCTCCAAACAAAGACAGCATGCTAACTCCCGAGCTTCCCATGCCGACGCGCCGTGCCGATTTGATGGCGCGTCTGGCCGAAGATCGAGTTTATGACCTAGCCGTCGTCGGCGGTGGTGCCACCGGATTGGGTGTGGCGCTGGATGCCGCTGCCCGGGGCTTGAGCGCGGTGCTGCTGGAGTCGCATGACTTTGCCAAGGGCACCTCGTCGCGCGCCACCAAGCTGGTGCATGGCGGTGTGCGTTACCTGGCGCAAGGCAATATTTCGCTGGTGCGCGAGGCGCTGCATGAGCGCACCACCCTGCTGCGCAACGCGCCGCATTTGGCGCAGCCGCTGGCCTTTGTGGTGCCGTCCTACCGCTGGTGGGAGGCGCCTTTTTACGGTATCGGACTGACGCTGTACGACCTGCTGGCCGGCAAGGCCGGTCTGGGTAAAACGCGGTTTTTAGGATCGGCCGCTACGGCCAAGGCCCTGCCCACGGTGCGCATGGAAGGCCTCAGGGGGGCAGTGCAGTATTGGGATGGTCAGTTCAATGACGCGCGTTTGGCCCTGGCGCTGGCCCGCACTGCAGCCACCCGTGGCGCGCTGCTGGTGAATTACTGCGCAGTTACCGGCCTTCTTTATGAAGGCGGAAAAATCAGCGGGCTGCAGGCGCAGGACGCGTTGACTGGCCAGCACTATCGTGTTCGCGCCCGCTGCGTGGTCAATGCCGCCGGGGTCTGGGTGGACTCCCTGCGCGCAATGGATAGTGAGGCGCACAGCGCAGGCGGCGGGCGGGCCATTCAACCCATGGTCGCACCGAGCCAGGGTGTGCACATCGTGGTGGACCGCAGCTTTCTGGATTCGGATACGGCGCTGATGGTGCCCAAGACCTCGGACGGCCGGGTGCTGTTTGCCGTGCCCTGGCTGGGCAAGGTGATTCTGGGCACCACGGATACGCCGCGCCACGATCTGGCCCGCGAACCGCAGGCCTTTGCCGAGGAAGTGGACTTCATATTGAGGGAGTCGGCCCGTTACCTGCGCAAAGCGCCCACGCGGGCAGATATCAAAAGCATCTGGGTGGGCCTGCGGCCCTTGGTCAAGCCGCAGGACGACGACGGCGAAAGCACCAAGGCCCTGAGCCGGGAGCACCAGGTGATCGTCAGCCGCAGTGGTCTGGTCACGGTGACCGGCGGCAAATGGACCACCTACCGGGCCATGGCCGAGGACGTGCTGGAAAAATGCGCGGACAAAGGTCTGCTGACGCAGCGCCCCGCAGGTCAGACGGAGCACCTGCGCCTGGTCGGTGCCGAAACCCCTGCGGGCATGGCGCAGGTGTCTATCAGCAAGGCCGAGGGCGCCCATTCCTATGGCTGTGAAACGCCCTTGCTGGACGAGTTGCCCGGAGCCGATGTCTGGCTGGCGCCAGGGTTGAGCGAGGCCATGGTGCGCTTCGCCGCCCGCCATGAATACGCGGTGACGGTGGAAGACATGCTGGCGCGGCGCTCCCGCATGCTGTTTCTGGACGCAAGTCTGGCGGCGCAACTGGCGCCCCGGGTGTCGGAAATCCTGCTGGAGGAGACCGGCCTTGACCCGCAGGAAACCGCATTTGCCCAGCTAGCTGCCCACTATTTGCAAGTCCCCTGAAAAAACATTTGCAAGGCTTCCAAATCGGAGGCATAATAGAGGGCTTCGCTCGCAAGAGTATGAAGTTTCTGCCCAAATGGAAGTCATTCAAGTGGTTTGAGTGGTGGACAGCGGGCCCAAGACTGATTTGTTGTGCTGAATTGCCATGAGGCGGTTTGGTGCACCAGGTGCAAGTTGGGAATAATTGAAATGATCCAAACTGAATCTCGACTGGAAGTCGCCGACAACACTGGCGCGAAGTCCGTTCTCTGCATCAAGGTGCTGGGCGGTTCTAAGCGTCGTTACGCCAGTGTTGGCGACATCATCAAAGTTAGCATCAAGGAAGCTGCACCCCGCGGACGCGTCAAAAAAGGCGAAGTCTATAGCGCGGTTGTGGTTCGCACCGCTAAGGGCATCCGCCGTAGCGATGGTTCCTTGGTGAAATTCGACGGCAACGCAGCAGTGTTGCTTAACGCCAAGTTGGAGCCTATTGGCACCCGCATCTTTGGACCCGTGACGCGTGAACTGCGTACCGAGAAGTTCATGAAGATCGTGTCCCTGGCTCCTGAAGTTTTGTAAGGACCCGCCATGAACAAGATTCGCAAAGGCGACGAAGTCATCGTTATCGCAGGACGCGATAAGGGCAAACGCGGCAAGATCGCGCTGCGCAAAGATGATTCGCACGTACTCGTAGAGGGCATTAACTTGGTGAAGAAACACACCAAGCCAAACCCAATGAAGGGCGCCACCGGCGGCATCGTCGAAAAGACCATGCCTATTCACCAGTCCAATGTAGCTATTTTCAATGCTGCAACGGGCAAGGCTGACCGTGTTGGTATCAAGTTGCTCGCTGATGGCAAACGCGTTCGCGTTTACAAGTCCAGCGGCGAAGAAATCAAGGTGGCATAAGCATGGCACGTCTTCAACAAATTTACCGCGACAAAGTGGCGCCTGACCTGATTGCCAAGTTTGGCTACAAGTCATCGATGCAAGTGCCGCGCTTCACCAAGATCACCCTGAATATGGGTGTGAGTGAAGCGGTTGCCGACAAGAAGGTCATGGACAACGCAGTTGCCGACCTGACCAAGATTGCAGGCCAAAAGCCTGTGGTGACCAAGTCCAAGAAAGCTATCGCCGGATTCAAGATCCGCGAAGGCCAGGCCATTGGTTGCATGGTGACCCTGCGCGGCGTGCAGATGTTTGAGTTCCTGGATCGTTTCGTTACCGTGGCTCTGCCCCGTGTACGTGACTTCCGCGGTATTTCCGGTCGTGCCTTTGATGGCCGCGGAAACTACAACATCGGTGTCAAAGAGCAGATCATTTTCCCTGAGATTGAATATGACAAGGTTGATGCCTTGCGCGGTCTCAATATCAGTATCACTACGACGGCCAAGACTGATGAAGAGTGCAAGGCACTGCTCGCAGCTTTCCGTTTCCCGTTCAAGAACTGAGGCGAACTGTGGCAAAAATGGCATTAATCGAGCGCGAGCTCAAACGTGACAAGCTGGCTGCTAAGTACGCAAAGAAATATGCGGAACTGAAAGCCATCTCTACCGACGCAAAGCGTACGGATGACGAGCGCGCTGCTGCCCGTCTGGGTCTGCAAAAGCTGCCCCGCAATTCGAACCCTACGCGTCAACGCAACCGTTGTTCCATCACCGGTCGCCCCCGTGGCACGTTCCAGCACTTCGGTCTGGCACGCGCAAAGATTCGTGAAATGGCCTTTGCTGGTGAAATACCCGGCATAGTCAAGGCCAGCTGGTAAGCGGTAGGAGAACCAAACATGAGCATGAGTGATCCCATCGCCGACCTGTTGACACGTATTCGCAATGCGCAAATGGTGGCTAAGACTACGGTGTCTATCCCCTCTTCCAAAGTGAAGACTGCCATTGCAAAAGTGTTGCAAGAAGAAGGCTACATCGACGGATTCAAGGTTGTCACCGAAGGTGGCAAGTCTGAACTCGTTATCGCCCTGAAATATTACGCCGGTCGCCCCGTGATCGAACGTATTGAGCGTGTGAGCCGTCCCGGCCTGCGCGTTTACCGTGGCAGCGATGCCATCCCCCAAGTCCAGAACGGACTCGGTGTGGCCATCGTTACAACGCCCCAGGGCGTCATGACTGATCGCAAAGCGCGCGCTACCGGTGTCGGTGGCGAAGTGTTGTGCTACGTCGCTTAATGCCACAGAGGAGTATTTAACAATGTCCCGTGTAGGCAAACTTCCAGTCGCAATCCCCGCAGGTGTGGATGTGTCGTTCAATGCAGGTCAAATCAGTGTTAAAGGCACTGGCGGCGCTCTGCAACTGACACTCAACACCCTGGTGACCATGACCAACGACGCAGGCAAGCTCAGCTTTGCTCCTGCCAATGATTCCCGTCAAGCAGATGCCATGAGTGGCACCATGCGTCAACTGGTGAACAACATGGTGGTCGGTGTGACCAAAGGCTTTGAAAAGAAGCTGACTCTGTTGGGTGTGGGCTACAAGGCCGCAGCCGCAGGTACCAAGTTGAACCTGGTGGTGGGTTACTCCCATCCGGTGAACATCGATATGCCTGCTGGCATAACGGTGGCAACCCCCACCCCTACAGAAATCCTGATCAAGGGCGCTGACCGTCAGCGCGTTGGCCAGATTGCTGCTGAGATCCGTGCTGTTCGTCCTCCCGAGCCTTACAAGGGCAAGGGCATCCGTTATTCGGATGAGAAGATCACGATCAAAGAAACCAAGAAGAAATAAGGAGCTGCACCATGTTGACCAAAAAAGAGCAGCGCCTTCGCCGGGCCCGTCAGACACGTATCCGCATCGCCACACAAGGTGTTGCACGTCTGACCGTGAACCGTACCAACCTGCACATCTACGCTTCCGTCATCTCTGGCGACGGCGGCAAGGTGATTGCATGTGCGTCCACCGCCGAAGCAGAAGTGCGCAAGGCATTGGGTGCAGCAGGCAAGGGCGGTAACGTCGCAGCCGCAGAACTCATTGGCAAGCGCGTGGCTGAAAAAGCCAAGGCTGCCGGTGTTGAAAAAGTTGCATTTGACCGCGCAGGTTTTGCGTACCATGGCCGTGTCAAGGCGTTGGCTGATGCCGCACGCGCGGCTGGCTTGCAGTTCTAAGCAGATCGGAAATCAGAATGGCTAAAGTTCAAGCAAAAATGCAAGGTAAGGCCGAGGGTCCTGAGGACGGTCTGCGCGAGAAGATGATCGCGATCAACCGCGTCACCAAGGTTGTGAAGGGTGGTCGTATTCTCGGCTTCGCTGCACTGACCGTAGTGGGTGATGGCGAAGGTCGCATCGGTATGGGCAAGGGTAAATCCAAGGAAGTTCCTGCTGCTGTGCAGAAGGCCATGGAAGAAGCCCGTCGCAACATGCTCAAGGTCACCTTGAAAAACGGTACCATTTTCCACAAGGTGATGGGTCACCACGGCGCCGCAAGCGTCATGATGGCACCGGCTCCCAAGGGTACTGGCATCATTGCGGGCGGCCCCATGCGCGCTGTCTTCGAAGTGGTTGGTATCACCGACATCGTGGCCAAGAGCCATGGTTCGTCCAACCCCTACAACATGGTCCGTGCGACCTTGGATGCCCTGTCTGTGTCTACGACACCGGCTGCAGTGGCTGCCAAGCGTGGCAAGACTGTTGAAGAACTCTACGTGTAAGCGGAGTTTCAATCATGACAACACAACAAACCGTAAAAATCCAATTGGTGCGTAGCCCAATTGGCTGCCAGGAATCACACCGCGCCACCGTGCGTGGTCTGGGCCTGCGCAAGCTCAATAGCGTCAGCGAACTGAAGGACTCTCCTGAAGTGCGCGGCATGATTAACAAGATCAGTTACCTGGTCAAGGTTCTCTAAGGGGTTGATGATGGAACTCAATGACATCAAGCCCGCAGAGGGTGCAAAGCACGCCAAGCGCCGCGTCGGTCGCGGTATTGGCTCTGGTCTGGGCAAGACGGCAGGTCGCGGCCACAAGGGACAAAAATCCCGCTCCGGTGGCGGCCCCGCAGTGGGTTTTGAAGGCGGTCAAATGCCTATGCATCGCCGCTTGCCCAAGCGCGGTTTCAAGTCGCATTTGCTGCAATTCAACGACGAAATCACTTTGACAGCCCTGGAAGCCCTGGGCGTTGCCGAAGTCGATCTGTTGACATTGAAGCAAGCTGGTGCCGTGAGCCAAAAGATCAAGGTCGTCAAGGTGATCAACACCGGCGCGATCACCAAGGCTATCAAGGTTACCGGTCTCGGTGCAACCGCTGGTGCCAAGGCTGCTATTGAAGCCGCCGGTGGCAGCGTCGCTTAATTGCTGACTGAAAGAAACTATCGTGGCAACTAGCGCAGCAGATATCGCAAAGACAGGCAAGTTCGGTGACTTGCGTCGCCGGCTCGTTTTCTTGCTGTTGGCGTTGGTGGTGTACCGCACCGGAGCACATATTCCTGTGCCCGGTATAGACCCATCGCAGTTGCAACAGCTCTTCAAGGGCCAGCAGGGCGGCATATTGAGTCTGTTCAATATGTTCTCCGGCGGTGCTCTGTCCCGTTTCACGGTGTTTGCACTGGGAATCATGCCGTATATCTCGGCATCGATCATCATGCAATTGCTGACCTATGTGCTGCCCACCTTTGAGCAGCTCAAGAAGGAAGGCGAGGCAGGACGCCGCAAGATTACCCAGTTCACCCGTTACGGCACACTCGGTCTGGCCTTGTTCCAGTCCTTGGGTATCGCAGTGGCACTGGAGTCTTCTGCAGGTCTGGTGATCGCACCCGGATTTGGCTTTCGTTTGACAACGGTGGTCACACTGTCGGCAGGCACCATGTTCCTGATGTGGTTGGGTGAGCAGATTACAGAGCGTGGTTTGGGTAACGGTATCTCGATCCTGATCTTTGGCGGTATTGCGGCGGGCTTGCCCAATGCAATCGGTGGCTTGCTGGAACTGGTGCGAACCGGTGCCATGAGCATCATCGTGGCTCTGCTGGTGGTGGTGTTGATTGCCCTGGTGACCTACTTTGTGGTGTTTGTGGAGCGTGGTCAGCGAAAGATTTTGGTCAACTATGCCAGGCGGCAGGTTGGTAACAAGGTCTACGGTGGTCAGTCTTCGCATCTGCCGCTGAAGTTGAACATGGCAGGCGTTATTCCTCCCATCTTCGCATCCAGCATCATCTTGCTACCGGCTACAATAGCCAACTGGTTCAGCACAGGCGACTCCATGCGCTGGTTGAAAGACATCTCCAGCACGCTGAGCCCAGGCCAGCCAGTCTATGTGATGTTGTATGCAGCCGCCATCGTGTTCTTCTGCTTCTTTTACACGGCTCTTGTATTCAACAGCCGCGAGACTGCAGACAACCTGAAGAAGAGTGGTGCCTTTATTCCCGGGATTCGTCCAGGGGACCAGACTGCCAAATACATTGACAAGATCCTCCTGCGTTTGACGCTGGCCGGTGCAATCTACATCACCTTCGTGTGTCTGTTGCCCGAGTTCCTGATCTTGAAATAC
>Ga0316227_1003641_pt1 | contig 12252 bp, 10 predicted proteins | sample TBH18019metaG_FD_206012 | JGI IMG/M metagenome (GOLD analysis project Ga0316227, IMG submission 206012) | Freshwater microbial communities from Trout Bog Lake, Wisconsin, USA - TBH18019 | ecosystem: Environmental > Aquatic > Freshwater > Lake > Hypolimnion/Profundal zone | place: USA: Wisconsin... | reverse complement strand
GTAACCTGGCTCCAGTTTTTTCCGGCATTGTTGGACACATATAACCCACCTGCCTCTTTTTCAAAATCACTTTCGATCAACGCATATACTTTTTCTGAATTGGATCGGCAGACCGAGATAGACATTTTACCCATTTCTTTGGGCAGCCCCTCCTGCATTTTTTCCCAATGCGCTCCCCCATCGGTTGATTTATACAAGCCACTGCCGGGCCCGCCACTGATCACTTTCCATGGCTGCCGTCCATGTTCCCACATAGCAGCGTAGAGGATCAAAGGGTTATTCATATCCATCGACAATTCTGCGCAACCCGTTTTGTCATCCACATATAATACATTCTTCCAGGTAAGTCCCCCATCCATAGATTTATAAATACCACGCTCTTTCGATTTACTGAACAAAGCGCCCTGGGCAGCCACATACACGATATCCGGATTTTTGGGATGAATGACCACCCTTGCAATATGCTGGGTAAGATCAAGCCCCATTTTTTTCCATGTTTTGCCGGCATCGGTCGATTTGTAAACGCCATCTCCATGGTGGGTCATTACCCCTCTTACCGCATGTTCGCCCATGCCAACATACACAATATTGGGGTCGCTCTCGGCTACGGCAACCGCACCTACAGAACCTGTCTTAAAATAGCCATCAGAAATATTGAACCAGGTAATGCCCATATCCTCTGTTTTCCACAGTCCGCCGCCGGTGGTGCCCATATAATAGGTACTGATATCGCCCACAACGCCGGTGGCAGCCACAGATCTTCCACCGCGGAAGGGACCGATACTGCGCCATTTTACTGGTTTGAAAACAGCGTTCAGACTCTGTTCAGTTTTGGGTGACTGGGCATTGGCTGCGAAAAAAAAACAAAAAAAGATAACCGAATACAGTGCTCTGGTTCTCATGGCAGAAGTTTTATACTGAAATATAAAGCATATTTCGAGAAAGTAATACAGCAAAATTTGCTTTAATAAACAGGTAGCTGTGCCGATGTTGGTCGCCTGACCAGTATTGGCGAAAGGCAACCAACAACGGCGCGATATTTTATAATTACCACATAATCATGTGATTGAAATAATCACTGCAAAAGCAGGAGCCGGCAGATTTTTTTCCGCCACTTTTTTTATCCTTTTTTTTCTGCCGTTTATCCGCCGATTAACACAGCTCATCCCTAATCACATCTTTTGGCTGTAACATTTGGAAGTCCTTTGCGTCACATAAGCACAAAATAACAACCATTATGAGACGAATTGTATTGATCGCATTGACAGCCCTTGCTATCACCGCACAGGGTTTTGCACAAAGCGGTATCACTGTAACAGGAAATGTAAAAGACCTTTCCGGTAAAAGCCTGCAGGCAGTGAGTGTTTCCCTTTTACAGGCCAAAGACAGCAGCCTGGTAAAAGCTGATATTACAGATGCAGCTGGTAAATACCAGATTGCTTCTGCCAAAACAGGAAAATTTCTGTTGAGTTATAACCTGATCGGTCATGAAGTAAAATATTCAGCCGCTTTTGAAATGCAGGATGGCCAATCCTATGAAGCTCCGGCAGTTACACTGGAAGCAGCCGCAAAAAAATTACAGGATGTAACGGTGGTATCACGTAAGCCATTGATCGAGATCAAAGCAGATAAAACCGTTTTTAATGTAGAAAACAGCATCAACGCCACCGGCAGCAATGCCATGGAACTGCTGCAGAAAAGTCCGGGTATCCAGGTAGATAACAACGATAATATCACCATGAAAGGAAAAACCGGTGTAAAGATCTATATCGACGGAAAGCCTACCCAGATGAACAGCAAAGACCTTGCTGCTTATCTCAAAGGCATCAACAGCAATGATGTGGAAGCGATCGAAATGATCAGCAACCCCAGTGCCAAATACGATGCCAGTGGTAATGCAGGGATCATCAATATCCGTTTAAAGAAAAATAAAAAATTCGGTACCAATGGTAGTGTAACCACCGGTTTTACACAAGGTATCACTCCCAAAGGAAACGGTTCCGTTAACCTGAACTACCGCGATAAGCAGGTAAACCTTTTCAGTAATGTGAGCGCCAATATTGGCCGCTATGAGAACGACCTAAGCCTGTACCGGATCCAGCGCGATTCGATCTACGACCAGCGAAGCATCAATGCCAACTATAACAAGAACCTGAACCTGAAAGCCGGTGCAGATTATTTCATCAACAGCAAAAGCACACTGGGTGCACTCGTTACCACCAGCTTTGGAAGTTCTGAATGGACCAATAACAGCACTACCGGTGTGTATTACCAGCCTACCAACCAGTTTGTAAAAAACCTGAAAGCCACCAACTCTATTCCGGGTAGCCGTACCAATGTGAATGCCAACCTGAACTATCGCTATGCAGATACCAGCGGACTCGAAGTGAACGTGGATGCAGATTATGGACTGTTCCGTGGTGTAGGCCGCAGCTTCCAGCCCAACTATTATGTAGACCAGAACGGTGCGCCTTTATATGAGATAGTAAACCGTAACTATACGCCTACGGATATTGATATCTATACTTCTAAAATTGATGTGGAGCAGAACAAGTGGAAAGGTAAACTGGGATACGGTGCCAAGTTCTCTTACGTAAAAACGGTGAACACTTTTGACTTCTTTAATGATATCAACGGTGCCCCCGTTAAACAGTTAAGCCGCAGTAACAGCTTTGCCTACACAGAAAATGTGAATGCCGCATACGTGAATTACAACCGTAAGTTCAGCGATAAATGGAGTATTCAGACAGGTTTACGGGTAGAGCAGACCAATAGTGAAGGTGTACTGACCCGTGCAGATGGTGTTATCCAGTCAGATAACACGGTGAAAAGAAATTATATCAATCTCTTCCCTAGTGCCGCAGTTACCTGGACCGTGAACCAGAGTAACACCCTGAACCTGACATTCAGCCGCAGGATCGACAGGCCCAGTTACCAGGACCTGAATCCGTTCGAGAACAAACTGGATGAACTGACCTATGAAAAAGGAAATGCGTTTTTACGTCCGCAGTATACCAATAATATCGAGCTGACACATACTTTCAAATCAGCCATCAATACCACGATTGGTTACAGCCATGTAAAAGATTACGCTACACAGATCACCGACACGGCCAACAATGCTACTTTCATTCAGCAGCAGAACCTGGCCACACAGGATATCATCAGTTTCAGCATCGGTTCTCCTTTACCAATTGCCAAATGGTGGAACGGTTATGTGAACGTATGGTACAACTACCAGATTTTTGATGGTAAGATCGGTGCCAAAGCTGTGCGCACAGAGATCCCGCTGTATGGCGCTTACATGCAGCAGACCTTTACCCTCGGTAAAGACTGGAGCGCAGAACTGAGTGGCTGGTTCAGTGGCCCTGCTATCTGGGGTGCTACCTGGAAAACAAAATCACAGGGTGGCGTAGACATCGGTTTCCAGAAACAGCTGATGCAGAAAAAAGCGACCCTGAAAGTAACCGCAACCGATATCTTCCATACCAATCCATGGTCATCATTAAGTGAGTTTGGCGGATTGTATATCAAGGGACGTGGTGCCTGGGAAAGTCAGACCGTACGTGTAAGCTTTACCTTCCGTTTTGGAAGCAACCAGGTAAAAGCAGCACGCCAGCGCCAGACCGGACTCGAAAGCGAAAGCAAGCGAATTAAATAACAGTTGATATAGCAGTTGAGTTTTGGGTGGATCCCTCTGGAGTAATTCAGGGGGATCTTTTTAGTACCAATTAAACTGACCTTATATACTTTTTATCCTCATTAACCACTCTTTACTGGGTACCCTTTTCCACTCCCTGTCAGATTAAGACAAACGAGCCACCCCTCGGACAGACGATAACACGATTAACTATTTTTTGGGGAAAGGTTTTTTATAAGATTTTTTTCGGTTAAACACACTCGCTTCCGGTAACATATATCCTGTCAGGCTGAGTGTATTTTTAGAAATGCCATTAATAATATAACAGGTCTGCTGTTTGGTTTTAATGTCATTTAATTGCAAAAAACTAATTGCACTATCTTCTGATTTTGCTTTGGCTTGTTTTCCACACACAGAGTTTGCAGAAGTGATTTTATAAAAATATTGAGCTTCCAACTTTCCATCAAAATACTCATAACATCTCTTATTGGCACTAAAAACGAAAGTCCACGTTCCTTCTTCAGCCACCCATGTTCCAAGAATATTTATTCTTTCATTGCTCAGGGTTTGATTAAATGACTTCTTACTAATTAACAGAGCAATTACAAATAATAGAGCGTAAGCTTTAGTTAGATTTCCTTTTTTCATCTCAGTGTTTATAATTTATAGGTAAAAACGAATCTTTCAAATCCTTTCACTTAAAATTTGGCAAAAGTCAACAGCCTTCCCGATTCTACCGTAGTTAATGATAAAAGGTCTGTGATCCCATTAATTTCATAACAAACAACTGTTCCATTGTTAACATCACTCAACTGCAAATAACTTGTCTCTTCACTTTCATTGACTAAAACACTCACGCCACATTGCGGCGTAGTATTAGAAATACTAAAAGAGTAAGTAGCTAAAATATCCGAACCATAATAAGAATAACATATTCCACTATCATTAAAGACAAGTCGGTAATTTGCATCAACCTCAGAAACCCATGTTCCTATTATATTCATATTTTCGTCAACAATATATTGAGGAGGTGGAGGAATATATTTTTTTGCAGAAAAATTATGAGAGTAGCCTACCGTAACAACTATGGCTCCTAATATTATTAAACCTAAAATAAGTGTTCTTTTGTTGTTTAGTATCGTTTTCATATAAATTGATTAAAGGCAGTTTATATTTGATTTAGCTTGATTAAAATAGGCTTTTCTTTCTGGGAGCCCATTAGTTCCTCCATTTACTTTTACTGAGATTCTCTCTACAGCGGTATTAGCATTTACTGTCATTTTATCCAATATATTTGTTTTAAAGAACCACATTGCAGACAATACGCTTAATTTAGTGTCAGATGCAATTATTCCAGGAGAGGAAACTGGGTCTATTTGATCTCCAAAAGAATTATTATAGAAGTCTTTAAATGCTATATAGTTATCCTTAAAGGTTAATTGTAATAGCCCTCTTCCTCTATATAGAAACCCATCTCCTGAAGCTTCGTTCCCATTACCAAATCGATTACTGTATACTAAATTACCAACTGCTTGAGGATTTCCGAGATAATCATTCGGGTTGTGTTTGCTTGGGTCAGTAAGTGAAAATTTTTTGGGATATACTTTTACCAATCTTTCTGCTGTCGTGTATCTTAGATTTTCTGTTTTATTTAAAGTACTAAAGCCACCTGTCTCAGCAGCTGCTTGAGCAAGGAAGTGCCTAAGTTTATCTGCGGTGTTTAGACCAAATTGTCCACCAAAAGTATTAATCAAATCTGCAAGTGTATTCATAGTAGTGGTATCCTTACATGCACACCGCTCCAATAGCCATTTTATTGCGATGCAAATGATGGCAAGGATCGTTAGTTTCAAATTCTTCAAAGTTCTGATACATTATAGTTTACGATTGGTACCCTCTATATGGCGGGAGCATTGGCCATTCTATCTTGGATAGGCATTTTTAAATCACTGAAGAATATACATTTAAAATAGAAGTGCAATGCTCCCAAATGTTTCCATCACAGTTGTGCATTGGTTTTTCTTTATCTCAATCATAAATAGTGCTACATGCATTTATTGGGGAGGGGAATTTGGAAAGCTTATTGCCTATACATATAGGAACAGTGATCAAATCATATACTAAAGATGCCTTTTCACAAGTAAGCTCAGACGCACCATATCCTGCAACTCCATGCATTTAAAATGGCCTTTCGGACATTTATGATACCCTATTTTACTGCAGGGTCGGCAGCGCAGACCGGTTACTTCTGAGATCTCACTCTTCACGGTTGCATTTCCGTAATAGGGCCCCATACCAAATGCGGGAACCGTATTGCCCCAGATACTTACGATCGGTTTTTTAAAAGCGGCTGCAATATGCATCAATCCGGTATCGTGTGTGATGATGAGATGTGCACGATGCACCAGATCGGCACTTTCGTTCAGGCTGAATTTACCACAGGCATTATAGATCTTGATGGGGTCTGTGGCAGCAATAGCATCCCCATTTGCCCGGTCTTCCGGACCTCCCAGCAACAGGATCGGATAATGAATGGCTGCGCAGAGTTCCGTAAGTTTATGTGCCGGCATTTTTTTGGTTTCCAGCGCCGCACCTATCACGAGGCCCACAAAACCAAAGAGATGTGATACGGGCAGGTCTTTCGAACTAACCTTATCCTGTTCCGTATAAAAATAATCCAGTCCCTGCTGGTCATTCACTACACCGAAACTTTTTACGGTATCGAGATAACGGTCTACGATATGTACATCCGGCAGCCGGTTAATTTTGAATGCGGTGAATAACCACTTTTCAATATTCAGCTTATCAAAAGAAAATGATTTCGCCGTTTGTAAGGCTCTTTTAATACGGAGTGTGCGAAGATTATGGTGCAGATCAATGATATAGTCATAGTCTTCGTACTGCAACTGGTGCATCATCAGTTCCCAGCTGCTGCCCAGCACCTGCACTTTATCTACATAAGGATTGTTTTTAACCAGTGTGCGGTAGCCTTCTTTGGTAAGAAAGTGTACTACGGCACCAGACACCTGTTCTTTGAGACAACGGATCACAGGTGTAGTGAGCACAATATCGCCGATAGAAGAAAAACGGATGATGAGGAACTTTTTACCAGTTCCCTTCCCCTGCCCCTCAGAAAGGAGACTGGTTGGGTGAGCACTGGTACTGGTGTTACTCTCGAACATGGTTACAAAGGTAGTCCAATTAGGGGTTCCTCCATTATGCCCTGCAGCGAAGATCAGGGGTATTCGGTGGCTTCTATATAATTGAGATCTTTATGAAAAGTTTCTTCTGTAAAGTAGAAAGCAATCAGGGTAATACTCATCACCACTACGCCGGTAACAATGGCGCTCTGTAACAATCCCCAACTCCAGGTTTTCTGAAACAGGTCCAGGAACATGAGATTGATCAATGGCAGGGCCCCACGCACCATATTCGGGATGGTAGTGGCCCGTAAATTGGTACCAAACTGCTCTGCCCCCATGGTAATAAAAATGGCCCAGAACCCGGTACTGAAGCCCAGCATGGCACAGATGGCATACATACGGCTATCGCTGTTGTTAAAGCCACTGAAGAAAACCACGAGAGAAAAAATACACAGGACGAAAAAACAAAGCAGCGCTTTTTTCCGGCTCTTAAAATACTGGCTCACAAGACCGATCAGGATATCACCTACGGCAATACCCACATAAGCGAACATGATGGCGCGGCCGCTTTCTACCTTATTGTCACCATACAGTTCGCCGGCAAAACGGTTACTCAGATTTACCAGGATCCCGATCACATACCAGGTAGGCAAACCGATAAGAATAGCGAGGAAATATTTTTTGAATCTTTTTTTATTATTGAAGAACATGAGGAAATTACCCCGCTGCACACCCGCTTGTTGTTTCACCTGGTGAAACATACCACTCTCTGCCACTGAAATACGGAGCAATAACAATACAATACCCAGTCCGCCGCCTATCTTGTAACAGAGGCGCCAGTCGTTGGTGGCTTTGTAAACAAGATACGCAAACACCGCCCCAAACAATCCAATACCCGCCACCAGCGAAGTTCCCACGCCTCTTTTCTCCTTAGGCAACAGCTCGCTTACCAGCGTAATACCTGCACCCAACTCACCCGCTAAACCTACACCTGCCACAAAACGCGCCCAGGCATACTGGTCAACCGTTTGTACATACCCCGTTAAAAAATTAGCAATCGAATACAACGCGATCGAACCGAACAACACACTCAGCCTTCCTTTTTTATCACCAATAGTGCCCCAGATCACACCACCGATCAGCAGGCCTACCATCTGCCAGTTGATGATCTTGGTACTGGCCGCCAATACCTGTGCCTTTTCAGTTAGCACCACGCCAATCCCCTGTAAACTTGGCTCCCGCACAATGGTAAACAGCAGCAGATCGTAGATATCTACAAAATACCCCAATGCTGCAACGATCACCGGAACAGATAAGATCCCAAACTTTTTCTCAGTCATAATAACAAGCTTTAGCAATACAATCAAAAAAAGGAACATTCATTCACTCATTCACTCATTCACCACCCACTCATTCACTCATTAATCACTCACCCCTCTTCCACAAAATTCATATCCTTTCCAAAACTCTCCTTTGTATAATAAGCTGCCACTACTGCCAGCAGCATAATAATGCCTCCCGTCATCCATCCCCCGGTAATATAATCACCTGTCAGACTCCGTAACCCACGGTGCAACAGTATGATCAACGGCAACACCCCACGCACCACATTCGGAATGGAAATGGCGGTGGAAGCGCGGAGATTGGTGCCAAACTGTTCTGCCGACATGGTAATATACAAAACTGAGAAGCCCGCACCAAAACCCAGGCAACTACAGATCAGGTACATAGATTGAACGGTTCCCCATCCGCTGCCCTGCAAAAAGAATACAATGATGAACAAACTGAGGATGCCGAAGAAAGTAAAGAGCGCTTTTTTCCGGCTTTTCAGATAATTGCTGAACAAACCAGCACTCAGATCGCCCAGGGCAATGCCTACATACTGGTACATGATGGCTTTACCCGGCTCTACCCCTTCTATCCCGAACTCTTTACCAAACTTATCAGAAAAAGTTACGAGCACACCAATGGCATACCAAACCGGCAAACCAATGAGTACACCTTTCAGGTAACGCAAAGCCCGCTCTTTTTTATTAAAGAGCATGATAAAACTCCCCCGCACTACTCCGGAATGCTTCACCTGATCATACATGCTGCTCTCCATTACATTGGCACGCAGTAATAACAACAGCAGGCCCATTACCCCACCGATATAAAAACAAAGACGCCAGTCCTGGAAGGTCTGATACACAAAAAAAGCAGCAATTGCCCCAAATACACCCACCACGGCAATCACCGATGCCGCAATACCTCTTTTTTCTTTTGGCAACATTTCTGCCACCAGTGTAATACTCGCACCGAGTTCTCCCGCCAGACCGATACCTGCTATAAAACGTAATAAAATATATTGCGGTACGGTTTGCACCATGCCATTGGCAATATTGGCAAGAGAGTATAAAATGATGGAACCGAAGAGAACACTTAACCTTCCTTTTTTATCGCCCATGATGCCCCAGATCACGCCACCGAGAGTCAGGCCGATCATCTGTACACTGATAATGATCTCTCCCTGTGTTAATACTTCTTCCGGAGACAGGTGCAAAGATTCCAGACTGGGTTTGCGGATAATAGAGAAGAGCAGCAGGTCATACACATCCACAAAAAAACCCAATGCCCCCACTATCACAGGCAGCGAAAAAACACCATATTGTTTGGGGGTTACACTCATGCCTGATCGGTATGCGGTGGGTCTTTGTGTTTATTGAACAGCAATTTGTAAATGATGGGAGCCGTAGTTACCAGTACGATACCCAATACAATTACTTCGAGATGATCTTTCAGGTCAAAGCCAAACTCTGCCAGGATCCACTTCTGCAAAAAATGTCCGCCAAAAAGCATACTGAATACCCAGCCCACACAGCCTATAATATTATAAGAGACGAATTTTTTCCGGTCCATTTCAACAATACCCGCCACAATGGGCGCAAAGGTTCTGATGATGGGAATAAACCTCGCGATCACGATAGCTCCACCACCATGTTTCTCATAAAAATCATGTGCCTGGCGTAAATATTTTCTTTTGAAGAGCATATTTTCTTTCCAGCCATACATAGCCGGACCCACTTTGCGGCCAAACCAATAGCCTACCATATTACCGGCAATACCGGCCATAGAGATAAGCACGAGTAATAAAAACAATCCTACGTATTCATTATCCGTTTTGATGATCTCGTTGGCAATATTGGAGCTATAGATGCCTGCCACGAACAACAGACTATCGCCCGGCAGAAAAAAACCTGCAAACAACCCTGTTTCGGCAAATACCACAAACAGGATCAGCCACAAACCGCCATGTTCAATATAAAATTGTGGTTGTAATAACTGGCTCCAGTGAAAAGAGGATAATAAGATATCTGCTAACATACTAATCGCTTATTCGGTGATGGCAGCTGCCGGTTCAAGAGAATTTTCCCATTTGCTTACCACACTGGTGGCCAAAGCATTTCCCAATACATTGGTTGCTGTTCTGAACATATCGCAGAAATGATCGATCGGCAATATCAACGCAATTCCTTCTGGTGGAATATTAAACATGGCACAGGTAGCGGTTACTACTACCAGCGAAGCCCGTGGTACACCGGCAATGCCTTTACTTGTCAGCATCAGTACCAGCAGCATGGTTAACTGGGTTCCCAGATCGAGGTGTATACCATAGGCCTGGGCAATGGCAATACTCGCAAAAGTCATGTACATCATACTTCCATCCAGGTTAAACGAATAACCCAGCGGTAAAATGAAGGCTACAATTTTATCCTTACAACCAAATTTTTCCAGCTCATCCGTCAGCTTCGGAAAAACAGCTTCACTACTGGTCGTACTGAACGCAATGATCAGTGGAGGGAAAATTCTTTTGAGTAATTCGGGTAAACGTTTTCCCAAAACAACAAAACCTACTAATAGTAATACCGCCCACAAAGCAGCGATACCTATTAAGAAGTACAGCAGGTATTTTCCGTAAAAAATAAATACTTCGAGTCCCTTGGTGGCAATCACCGCTGATATAGCACCAAACACACCCAACGGTGCAAAATTCATCACATAGTTCACCATACGCAGGATCACATGTGCCACAGCGTCCAATCCCTTTACCACCACTTTAGCCTTATCGCCCAGCGCCGCAGTAGCAATCCCGAAAAAGATACTGAAGATCACCAGTTGCAGGATCTCGTTATTGGCCATGGCCTCGATCACACTTTTTGGAAAAACGTGTTCGATAAATTTCTGGATATTGAATTCCTGGGTTTTACCCACCAGGTCTTTGGCCCCGCTCACATCCGCATTACTCAGGTCGATACCGGCACCTGGTTTGAACAGGTTCACCAGCAACATACCCAGCAACAAACTCACCAGCGAAGCGGTGATGAACCATAACATGGCTTTGCCACCTACCCTTCCCACGGTCTTCAGATCGCCCAGTTTGGCAATACCTACCACCAATGTAGAAAATACCAATGGCGCAATGATCATCTGTACCAGCCGCAGGAAAATGGTGGTCAGCAGTTTGATATTGATGGAAAAGGATTTGATGAATTCAGGGCTCGATTGGGTATGAATCAGATAGCCCAGCAGCACACCGGCAATCATGGCCACGATTATATAAAGGGTAAGCCTGTTCGATTTCTTCATTGGGCGGGCAGATTAGTGTCGCAATATAAGATTTCTGCTGAAATGGCCTGTTGTGATACCCTATTCACCGTTTTATAAATCTTTTGGAGCGGAAATGGCAGAATTGCCTATTTTGCCGCTACTTTTTAATTAAAGAAAACTTAACAACTGTACTTATGAGTTTATTCAGAAAGAAATCTCTGACGGCCATGCTGGCTATGGCAGAAGATTCAGAAAAGGGTTTAAAAAGAACGCTTGGTGCGGGTAATCTCATCGCATTGGGCATTGGTGCCATCATTGGTGCCGGTCTGTTTGTACGAACCGCTGCTGCCTCTGCTGAAGCTGCCGGCCCTGCAGTTACCTTATCATTTGTAGTAGCCGCCATCGGTTGCGCATTTGCCGGATTATGTTATGCTGAATTTGCTTCCATGATACCCATTGCCGGTAGTGCGTATGCCTACAGCTATGTAACCATGGGCGAACTGGTAGCCTGGATCATTGCCACCGTATCTATCGCCTGGAGCGAGTACCTGAATAATTTGTTGGGGGGGACGATACCCTATGAATGGTGCCACTCCCCGTTTGAAAGTCTGCACAAAGTAACCGGCGACGCGGTTAACCAGATCGTAGCCGCCATGCCCGAAGTAGCCAAATCTGTGAAGAATGGCGTGTTATTACTGAGCGAAGATCAGTTTCATGTACTGCCTGCTAACCTTACCGGCCTGGTTGTTTCTACCACCGGTATCATGAACGCACCGGCACTGATCATCCTGTTACTGCTGACCCTGCTGCTCATCAAAGGATCGCAGGAATCTGCTTTTGTGAATATGATCATCGTATTTGTAAAAGTGGCTATCGTTTTAT
>Ga0316227_1003628_pt1 | contig 12286 bp, 5 predicted proteins | sample TBH18019metaG_FD_206012 | JGI IMG/M metagenome (GOLD analysis project Ga0316227, IMG submission 206012) | Freshwater microbial communities from Trout Bog Lake, Wisconsin, USA - TBH18019 | ecosystem: Environmental > Aquatic > Freshwater > Lake > Hypolimnion/Profundal zone | place: USA: Wisconsin... | reverse complement strand
TTCGCGTGCCGGCGCAAGCTCCCCGCTGGCCGCAGCCAATTCATCAGTCAGATCAATCTTGACGAGATTCGCCGCCTCGGATACCCATTGCAACATCATACAAGATGCCACCAGTGAGCAAATCGCTTTTGCCGAATGCCCGAGTTCAACGCCCATTTAAGGCCACGCAATTTGATGGTCCGCTTTCTTAATTTGCTCGTGCGGTTCGCCATTGCACGCCCCGGACGCACCCTGGCAATCGTCACGCTAATCACGCTGATCGCTGCGCCGGGGATCCGGTGGTTGAAGCTCCGCACCGATGGCCAAGCCCTCCTGTCTCAAAACGCGCCGGCCGTCGTGCAGGATCACGCGGTTCGTGCGCAGTTTGGGGTCGAGGATAACATGATCGTGCTGATACATTCCGGCCAGAATGAAGGCATTTTCAATCCAACCACATTGCAACTTGTCCGCGATTTGACGGCGGCCATTGCGCAGTTGCCGGAGATAGGTTCCACCAACGTGATGAGCCTCGCCACCGAACCAAGCTTTCGATTAAATCCACGGACATATAGTATCCAGCGCCTGCTCGATCTCGCAATGACAAACCAGACCGAGCTCAATCTACTGCGCGACGACCTGCGCCGCATCAAACTCTACACCGGAACCCTGGTTTCAAGCGATGGTCAGTCCACCGCCATTTTGATTGGGGTGCCTCCAGGCGGCGACCGCACCCGCCTCTACCAGAAAGTGTTGGCCAGTATTACCGCACAACAGCCATTCTCCGATGCCGTGGCCGTGACCGGCGCGCCGGTGGCGGAGGCGTTGCTGGGCATTCACATGCTGGAAGATCTTGGCGTGCCCAAGGTTTTTCTGGGCACCAGCACGCGGGGAGCAAGCTGGGCGCACGAACGGCGAATGCCGGCCAGCCTTTATGGGCTTCGCCTATTCATTGCCCGGCGAATCGGTCTAGTCCCGGTGGCGGGCTTGGTCATGCTCATGATTCTTCTGGTGAGCTTTCGCAATCTGCCGGCCGCGCTGGTGCCGTTGCCTGGAATTCTGGCGACGCTCCTGTTTGTTTTTGGCCTGATGGGTTGGTGCGGGGTGCCGATTTATCTCACCATCGCGGTGATGCCGGTGCTGTTAATAGCCATCGGGGTTACGAACGACATCTACGTTTTCAACCGCTACTTCACCTTGCTGCACGAAAACCCCGGCGCCAGCCACGTCGAACTGGTCCGAGAAACTTTTGAGAAGATGGTGGCTCCCGTGGCCAGCACGTCGCTGACCGCGGGTATCAGCTTCTTGTCGTTCGGGTTTTCACCACTGGCCGCGGTACAGGCGTTTGGTGTTTTCACTGGCATCGGCGTGTTGTTTGGTTTGTTTTACTCTTTTACCGTGGTCCCGGCGATGTTGACGCTGATTGATCCCGCATGGCTGCTTTCAGAGTCACGAGTGAAAGTCCCAGCGTCCGCTTTCACGCTCGCATCTTGGTTTGGCCGTTTGGGACCGTGGGTCATACGCTGGCGGTGGTGGGCTGCCGGCCTCGTTTTCGTCCTGCTGGCCAGCACCCCCTTCGGCCTGCGCCGATTAGTCGTGCAAGACAGTTGGATCGACGGCTTTGATCCAACCAGTGAGTTTCGCAGTGTCACCAAGCAGGTGAACGACCAGTTTTATGGGATGCATCTTCTCTTCGTCGCTGTCAACGCGCCCAGAGTGATTACGGGTGAGATCGCTGCGTCTGCCATCAATGCCAGCGGCATCGGCTTCCCCGGCAATCTGGTGGATGACTTGGCGCTGATTCAAGGTAGCGCCATCAGTTTGGTCATTGCGGACGAATCTCCTGCTGGCGGTATCACCATCCGCCCAAACGGCGCGGTCTGGCAGGCGCAGATTAAAGCCGCTTTCCAGCGCGAGGGCCGCATCTACATGCAGTTGGACCCCGAAGCCGCACCGGCAGTTTTTTCCGACGCATTAAGCAAGGCCGGTCGGGCTCGCTTTGAAATATTGGTCCACAGCCACCTCCAACCGGAGATCCTTCACGTCGCGGCGGACTTGGGATCTTTCATCCGCCAAAAAGGCGAGTTCGCCGTTGGCGGGGTGCTTGGTCCGGCAGACTACATTCTGACCACCCGCTTCATGATGGGTCCCAACCGGCCTGATGCGCGACAGTTTCCGGCCAACGCCGAAGAAAGCAAACTTCTATGGCACTATTACGAAGCGGCGCGCGGGCCGAACCGCCTCCGGGAAGTCGTGGATACAAACTACTGGCAGTCGCTGACGACGGTGTTCTTGAAAGACGCCAATTTCGTGGATACGGCAAAATTGATGAGCGAAATCAAAGACTACGAGCGCAAATATCTTGCTCCAAAGGGAATCACAATCGGTTTCGCGGGGGACGTGGCGGTGAGCCAGTCGTTGATCCGCGGCATTGTCACCACGCAAATGCAGTCGCTGGTGTGGTCGCTGGCGGGAATTCTTTTGGTGACCTCATTGTTCGGCGGCTCGTGGCGGTGGGGAGTTTACTGTCTGCTGCCGAGTCTGCTGGCAGTGGTGATCAAATTCGCCGTGATGGGCTGGGTCGGAATTCCGCTCGGGGTGGCCACCTCGATGTTTGCTGCCATGACGCTCGGCATCGGCGTGAACTGTGCGATTCACCTGCTGGAAGGTTACCAGCAGTCGCGCTCGCGCGGTGCCTCAGAGTCAGAATCGTTGATTGCCACTTTGCGGCAGACCGGCCCCCCCGCGTTTATCAACACGCTGGCCATGTCGCTGGGATTTGGCGTGCTGATGCTCTCGCAGGTGCCGGCCAACGCGCGGCTCGGGCTGCTGTTGGTTCTGGGACTGTCAAACTGTTTCGTGGCGTCGCTGCTTCTGTTGCCGGTGTTGTTGCACTGGTGGCCGCCAAGACCAGCGCAGCACTTCCAACCGGTTGACTGTTGAACGGAAGACCAATGACGTTTTCGCTTATCCGCGCAACGGTGGCAGGGCGGGCAGCGCCAGCACGATGGGTGGATCGGTCGGTCGCAACGGCCGCAAACGCAGCACATGTTGTTCGGGCCGGGTGTCCTGACCATTGGGCACCCGCTGGCTGGCAACGAGGCTGATGGGGAGATTCGCCGCCATTTCCGCCAAGCTGGCCGACAGCGGCAGCAGCGCCGCCAGCAGATGGAATTCCGGGAGCACGGGACGTTCGATGTGAAACTTCCCGCGCCCGAGCAGCACCGTGCCCGACAATGGCACCCCCAGCGGCACGCCCTTCGCGAAGGTCCCCACAAAGACAAATCCCTTCGGCCGGGCGGGGCCTTCCACCACGCCTTCGATAACCGGGCCGGCAATGGCTTTGCGCGCCGCCAGATATTTCCAGATTGCCGTGGCAAATTGCCTGGCCGTGAGCCGCCGCGGCATGGTGCGAAAGGCCTGGGGCGACACCCCCACCAGTTCGCTGAAAGTATTGGAGAAGGTGCCCAGCGAATTATAGCCAGCCTCGAGGCATACCTCGGTGATGGTGGAATCGGAGTTTAACAACCGTTCCTTCGCCCACTGCATGCGCAAGCAGGACAGGAAATGATGCGGCGTGGTCCCGGTGGCCTCGTCGAACACCCGCACCAGGTGAAACTTGCTGACAGCGGCGACTTGCGCGAGGGCGTCCAAATCCAGCGGCTCGGCCAGATGTTCCTTCATGTGGCGGATCGCCCGCTCGACCGAGATCTGATTCGCCTCCAGGGTGTCGGTGCGATGCGGTGATATGACCGTGGCGATGCTCATTTGGAGGAAATAGCCAACATCGAACATCCAACATCCAACATCCAATGCCAGACCAGCGCCGCCGCCCGGTAAACTGGAGGTTCGACGTTGCATGTTGAATGTTGCCAATTCATTTTATTCCGCATACGCCGCCAGCGCCGCGCGCAATCCCGGTGGCACCGGCGCGGGCAGAAGTTTTTCCCCGGCGCGCCTCATGCAGGCGATTTGTTGCTCGCCGCGGGCGACCAATTCCTTGCCGCGCCAATATTCGAAGGCCAGCCGCATCCGGTTTTGCACCAGTTCCGCCAACCGCATGCGCACGATGATTTCATCGAACGCCGTGAGTTCCGCAAAATACTCGCAGGCGCAACTCACCGTGGCCAGGGCCAAACCCCGGCTTAACTCGGCGATCACGTCCGGCGCGTGGTCGCGCAAAAACATTTCCCGGCAGCGACCCTGCCACGCCAGATGGTTGGTGAAATATACATTTCCGACGAGGTTCGTCTCTTGAAAACTGACCACGTGATGATATTCGTAATAGCGCATGACGGCTCCTTACCTGGCCGCGGTGGCGGCGGGCGCGAAGGCCACCGACAGGACCAGCGGTGATGGCAGGCCGCGCACCGCCGCCACGCAAGTCATGATGGTGATCCCGCCGGCGCGCAATTGGATCCAGCCGTCGTCCGTGCTGGCTTCGAGCACCAGGGGCGAGGTCACTGGCTGCCCGATTTTTTTCAGACACTCCATCGCCGTCCACAGCCGCGTGGCCGCTGCATCCGCGTTTTCGCCGTGGGCGCGAGTGATGCGTTCCGCCAATTGAAATGATTCCGCGCCGAGCAAATCCCGCCAGACCGTGTTGGTGCGGGCCGCCACCACTTCCAAATCACAGGCCGCGCCGCCGTTGCGGGCCACGGCGAGCGTAAAATCCAGCGCATGCGCGGCGGAAATGGTTTCTTCAACGGCGCAAACCGGCTTGCCATCGGGCCGCCGCCAGACCCGCGCGGTTTTGCCCAGTGCATGCTGAATCACGATGTCCGTGCGCGCCGGGCGTTCCGCCTGCCCGCCGCGTTCGAGCGCCACTTTCACCTGCGCGCCGGCGTCCACCAATTCCTCCAGCCGGCGTTCGAGATACGGCGCGAGCAGCGCCTCCGGCCAGGCGGCGGGCGCGCTCATCGTTTCCACGGCGCGCAGACGCAATCCCTGCCAGCGCTCAACGGTTGCTCCGTGCGCATCTGTGATTTCCAGGTCATAAACAAAATTATCGCCGTCGCGCGACCGTTCCTTCGCCCGGACGAGGCGCGGACCGGTTTCGTGGCGGAAGATCGTCAGCCGTTCGATGCCCGTCGGCAAAATCCGCCGGTGCGGGATGCACGCCTGGATTGCGTGCAACGCCGCGTCACGCGCCCCCGGGTTGCCCAGCACAAAATCCGGCGGCAAATACGGCCCGAACCAGGGCGCGCCGTCGTCCGCCGTAATTTCCGCGACACACTCCTTCGCCTTTAAAAACTGGTAGCCGCGCAGCCGGCAAAAGCGTCCGCGATGAAACAGGATGCGGCCGTATAAGTCGGTAATTGGGTCCAGTGCAACTGTAGCGGAGGGAATCTCCGCACTCTGCTCCCTGCCCTCTTCCAGCTTCCCTCTTCCAGTATCTTCGTTTATATGGCGGCGCTCTGCCGAGGCGCCGCTACGGTTGCTCGTTTCCATCCTCCCTCCTGCATCTGGTTGTGCAGCGGTTCCAAAACGGCAAACCGCACGGAAATGGTCCACCAGAAAATCAGTTTCCTCGGAGCGCAGGCAGATTTCCATCACCCCTGGCTCACGCTGCAATGCGGCGAGCCGGAGGGTCAATTTCGCCGTGTCGGTTACAGCCACTGGTCGCAGAAATTCCACATGCTCAAAAAACGGCGGCTCCGCCGAACCGGCGAGCGCCATCGCCGTTTGCGCCATGGCTTCCAAACCCATCACAGCCGGCAGCAACGGTTGCTTTTGCACGACGTGATCCGCCAGATAGGGATCGGTCTGCAGCGACAATTCCGCGTCCACCACAAGTTCCACACCAGGATAAAACACGCGCTTGTGTTCGAGAAACCGGCGCAGCGGCAACTCTGGCTCAACCATTTTCAACGTCGGCGGCTCGCCAAATCGTCCGGTGACGATCACGGCGGTGGATGGTTTACTTTCCCCGCCGCGCGGGGCGGGGGGCCGGCGCAGCAATTCACAAAACAGCCGCACCCCGGCGTCCACCGTGATCGGTGTGATGCCCTGTTGCAGCAGCGCCTCGATGCGCCCGAGGCGTTCGCCCATGCCCGCGCCCGACCACACCGACCATTCCAGCGTCAGACAGCGGCAGCGCGGATGCGCCGCCTGAAATTCATTCGTCAACGCCGCGAGCCATTCGTTGGCGGTGGCGTAATCCGCCTCGCCCGGCAAGCCCGTGCGGGCGATGATGGAGCCGAACGTGACGAACAGCCGCAGCTTGTTTAGATCCACCGCCGCAAGCACGTTCCGGGCGCCGGATATTTTCGGCAGCAGGGTGTGCCGAAAGGCGGTCTCGTCCAGGGTGCCAATCAATTGCGGCGTGTTCACCCCCGCGCCGTGAAGCACTGCCGTGACCGGCCCCAGTTGGCGTTCGCTTTCAACCACCGCCGCGCGCACGGCTTCCGCATCCGACACGTTCGCCCGCACATAGCAGGCACGCACTCCGTCGGCGGCGATGCGCGCAAGATTGTTCGCCAATTCCGAGTCCAAGGCTGGGTCGCTGCGGCCGACGAGCGCGAGCTTCACGCCGGATTCCCGGGCGAATGACAGCGCGCACTCCGCCGCGATACCCTTGCCTCCGCCGGTGACCAACAAGACGTCTTCCGGACCCAGGTCAGCTTTCGTTCCACCGTTCGTTCCCGACCTGGAAAGCGCGGATTGTTCCGTTTCGCCTGGGGGCAAGGATGAAGCCGGGGAGGAAAACTCTTGCAGCACCAACCTCGGCTCCCAGCGCCGGCCATCGTTGGTGAAATGAACTTCCGTGAAGCCATTCACCGCGAGTGCTTCGGCGACAATCCACTCGACGGCCTGCGGATGCGACCCGGGAACATTCACGACACAGGTGGCCACGCCGGGATTTTCCAAATGCAGCGTCCGGGCGAAACCGCCGCCGCCCCAGCCGTGTTGAACCACCACAAAATGCGGCGCTTCCCACAGCGCCAGCGCCGCCCGGCCGGCGGCGAGTAACTGGGGGATGCTTTTCACTCCCGCATTTTCCGGCAGGCAGACGGCAACGCCACGGCCACCGGCTTGCGCGAGCGCATCGCGCAAGGGTCCCGCCAGAGGATGATCTTGCGGTGCGACCACCTGCCAGCCGCCCGCAGCGCCGCCCACCAGCCGGGTAGGAATGAGGGCGGAGTTGGTTTCCACCAGTTCAATGGTAAAAGTCCTGACCCAGTCATCCACGCCCGCAGGCAATTGCCGCCGGTGATCCGCTTGCGCCGATCCGCCGGTGCGTTGCAACTCTTCCAAAGCATGGGCAATTTCCCCGACGCTCGCGTTTGCAAAGTCTGTCAGTCCGGCCACCCGCGGCAAGCCGAGCTGCTTGGCCGCCTGCGCCACCAGTTGCCCGACGGTGATCGAATTCAAATGCAATTCGCTCAACATGCGACTCTCGTCGCGCACGGCGGACGCGGGCAGTTCCGCGCGCAGGGCGACCAGCTCGCGGATCAATTCAAGGGGCGTACCGGTCTTCGGCCCGGTGCGCGGCCGGGCGGATTCAATGTCAATCTCAGGCTGGGACGGTGCCGGGCGCTCCACGGCTTCGGATACTGGTGCCGACTCGCACGGGTTCGCAAAAAATTTCGGTTTCCAATCCAACGCGAATGGACGCGTGAAACGGTCGGCGAACAGCGCGGCGGTTTTCACCGGCGCACCCAGTACAAAGGCCGCGCCGACGGCTTGCAACAAACCGTTCAGTGAATTTCCGCCAGCCTCCAACGCGACCACCGGCACATCCGCCGTCTCGCGAGCCAGATGGCTCAACACCGTGCCGGGACCGACTTCGATCAGCAAATCCAGGCGGCGGCTTCCGTTCCGTCCCGCGCCGGCTTGGGTGCTCGCCGCATCGCCGACCAGCGCTGAGAGCGCGGTTTCAAACCGCACTGGTGACGTCACCTGGCGGCAAAGCAACTCCCGCAGGTCTTCGCTGCCTTTGAGCCACGTCCCGGTGACGGTGGAAACGACCTTGCATTCCAGCGCCGAAACTTTTTCCCGCGCAAGCTGCCCGGCCAGCACCGGCACGGCCGCGGCCACGAACTGCGTGTGGAAAGCATGGGAAACCGGAAGCTGGCTCACTTGCCAGCCGCGGGCGGCGGCGCGGCGTGCCAGATGTTTGCCGGCGGCGGCTTCACCAGCCACCACGGTCTGGCGCGGCGAGTTGTAGCCCACGACGTTGAGCGGTTCGCCGTTGAGCAGGGGCAGCACTTCCTGCCACGGCGCCCCAATGGCAAACATCGCGCCCGTTGGACTGCCGAGGTCGGCCATCGCCGCGCCGCGCACGCGGGCGAGGCGCAGCAGGGTTTCCTCATCGAAGGCGCCTGCCCAGTGCAGCGACGTGATTTCACCCAGGCTGTGGCCGGTAGCCGCCGCCGCCTCGATGCCCAAGACCGCCAGCACTTTCAATCCCGCAAGCGACGCGGCGACCACGGCGGGCTGCATCACGCGGGTCGAAACCAGATCGCCCTCCGCCGGCAACCGGGCGCGCGCGTAAAGTTCGCGGACGGAATCAAAACGCCGCCGCCAGAGGCCGCCGTCAAGCTGCGTGGGCGAACCCTGGCCGGGAAAGAGAAAGCCGATGCGTGGCGCGGCGGCGGTCGAACCGAGAAACAGCTTTTTAGAAAAGTCCAGCCGCGTTTCAACACCCTCCCGCAGCCACGTGGTGAGTTGCTGCAATTGCTCCGCCAGCGCAGAGGGTTTTGCGGCGACGATGCCGGCGCGGATATTTCCCAGGCCGGGATGCTTTTCCAAGTGCGCGGCGAGATCAGTCAGTTCAGCGCGCGAAATGCGGGCGGCCAGGGCCGCCAGTTTCCCGATTTGCTGCGCCAGTTCCGCCGGCGATGGAGCTGTGAACAAAAAGAGTTCCGTATCCTGGTGCGAACGCACCAGCGCGCCTTCGTGAACGCTGAATTCCTCCCGGCGTTCGCCCACCACGCTTTCCAAGACGACATGCGCGTTGATGCCGCCGAAACCCATCGCACTCACGCTCGCGCGGAGCGGGCAGGATTCCGGCCAAATCTCCGCCTGCGGCAGCACGCGCAAGGCGGGCGACGGCCCGGTGAGTTGGGGATGCGGCTGCTCGCAGCCGGTGGTCGGCGGCAAGACCTGCGTGTGGACGGCCATCGTGGCCTTGATCAGACCGGCGATGCCGGCGGCGGCTTTCGTGTGGCCGATGTTGGCTTTGATGGAACCGATGGCCGCGGGTGAAAACGGCTTTTTCGTTTCCCGTCGCGCCCGTGCGAGCACTTCGAGTTCCGTGGTGTCGCCGACCGCGGTGCCGGTGCCGTGGCCTTCGCAGTACGCAACGGTTTCGCTGCCAAAACCGGCGCGGCGATAGGCCCGGCGCAACGCTTCCAACTGGCCCTCGCTTTCCGGGCGGGTCATGCCGCCGCTGCCATCGGAGGAGATGCCCCAGCCGCGAATGACGGCATACACGCGCCGGCCTTGGGCCAGCGCATCCGCGTGGCGCATCAGCACGACCATGCCGCAGCCTTCACCCGGCCAGAAACCGGCGGAACGCCGGTCGAACACGCGCATTTCGTCCGGCGCGAGGGCGCCAGTCTTGGCAAAGCCGACCACCTCAAACGGGTCGAGGCTCAAATCCACTCCGCCGGCAACGGCGGCGTCCAAGTCGCCCACGACGAGCGCCGAGCAGGCGTTGGCCGTGGCGAGCAACGAACTTGCGCACGCGCCGTCCACTGTGTAGCCGCCGCCCTTCAGATTGAATTGATTACAGACACGCCCGGCGATGGTATTCGAGAGTCCGCCGGCAAGGGTTTCCTCGCCGACGGGCGGAAATGGCGATTTGTATTTTTCCTCCAGGCCAGCGAGGAACTGTGCGCGCTGATCGGCCGGCCAATTTTCGTTCATGAGCGCGGCGTCGAGCACGCGGCGGACGTAGGGCCAGCGCAGGCGCAGCGTGTTGGCCCGCGAGAATTCGCCGGTGAGGGTGTTGCCCAACAAGACGCCCGTGGTTTCGCGCGGCAGGCCATGGCCGTCGGGGAAACCGGCGTCGGCCAGCGCGCGCGACGCCACATCGAGGGCCAGCCAGTGCGCGAGATCCGCCGCGCGAAATGTGCTGCCAGCGACGCGGAAGGCGACGCGGTCAAATTCGTAGCCTTCGATGACGGCGGCCTCGGTCAAATAGGAACGATCGGGGGCTGAGAGGTCGTCGGAAAAATAATCTTCGAGCCGCAACCGTTCCGGGGGCACGCGGCGGAAGGCGCGGCGCTGGGCCAGCACATTCTCCCACAGTTCGCCCGGCGAGCGCGCCCCGGGATAGATGCACGCCATGCCGACGATGGCGATGGAAGGGGATGCGCTGTTCATGAGCTTCGCAAACCAATTGTAACCTGATTGTAACATTGGGCGGTCGAGACCATGATTGCGTCGGGGCGTGGCCGCATACGGTTGCCTAGGCGGTTTGCATCGCGGCGGATTCTGCCGTTGGAGTTCCGCGCGAGTTGAACGCGTAATACAGGTGCAGGGATATTCCCCGGATTGCGCAAACCGTGATCAACGCAAAGAACAGACCAAAGACCAGATGCAGCATCTGGATAAGCCCATAAACCATGGCCACGGAGAAACCGAACGCCGCCTGCCGCCACGGCTTGAGCGGCGTCGTCGCCGGGTCGGGCACCATGTAGAGCGTGAACACGATGAAGGCGGCGCTCGTCATGGGCATCATCGGCACGATGTGCGGGAAGCCATAAAGATAGGAGCGAATTTGCCCTTGCAGCGCAAAGCCGATGATCCAAGCGGCGACGAGTGGCAGCCGCCCGGTGAAAAATCCGTGGATGATGACGCCAGTCAATAAAATGAATCCTGGCAAAATCCAATCCCACGCCGCGGTGACGTTTTCCGTGAAATGGTACGGCGGCGCGAAGCCGACTTGCGGGAAAAGCACGAGGGTCAGCGCCACGCCGAAATTGGACGGGTTGAAAACATGTTGCGTGCGGCCGCCGCCCACGGGCGCGCGAAGGAGCACTTTCGAGCCGATGGAAAGCGCCACCGCAAAGACAAACGGCCAAAGCCGATCGTTCGGATACAGCAGCATGGAGCAGGCGAAGCCGGGAATGAGCGCGGCGGGAAGTGCGTTGAAAAAATTTGCCCAACTGCCGGCCCAGCGCACTTCGCGGTGCCTGGCGGTGGCGTCCACCCATTCCAGGAATAATTGGAAGAACATCGCCGCACCGAGACAGACGACCGTGGCGGCGTGCGATTGCTCAAAGCCCAGCACCGTGTGGCCAAGAAGGTTCCAGACAGTCATCAGCGTCGTGAAATACCACAGTGCGAACAGCCGCAGCTTGGGATTCTTGTCCGGATAAAAAAGAACCGTGGTGTTGCATGAGGGCGTTTTCATCGGGCAATTCCTCCATTGCTGGCGATGGTTTGGGTTGAACCAGTCTTGCCCAGCACCACCGTGTGCCAGCCGGGCGCGAGTTTCAGGGTGGTTTGTTGGAACTGTCCGGCAAGGTCGCGCCAGGCGACCTGAACCGCAAGTTTGGCGGCCGGATCCAACTTGCCCAAACCGATGTGGATTTCCCGGCTGCGACCGCTGGCATGGCCCGAGCCGCCGTCAACCTGGGCCACCAGCTTGCGCCCGTCCGGCAGCGTCACCAGCGCCTGCGCGCACACCGCCGGGCGGCCATGCAAATCAACTCCCGGATGTCCGGCCCGCTCACGCAATGGTGAGCCGGCTTCCGCCGCGAGCGGCAGCAATAGATGCAGGCCGAGGAAGGCCCCAGGGTTGGGGGAAACATTGTGGTAAAAGTACGAAGGTTCCCATTGATTGGAGAGCAGGAAGTCCAGCCGCCCGTCGCCGTCCACATCCGCGAGCGCTATGCCCCGGCTGACCATCGGCTCGGTAAAGCCAATTTCGGGGCCGATGTTGTAGAAATGTCCATCGGCGGCGCGCACAAAAAAGGCATCCAGATTTTGCCCGCTCAAGTCCGCGCCCGGCTTGAAGCTCGGCCACAAACGCGGGTCGTGCACAATGCGGGGGTTGCTGGTGCCGAGCGATTGCAGTTCCGGCCAGCGATTGATTTTGCCCTTGAGGAAGCCGACGGCCTGCATGGCCTGCAGCACGCCGCTGTTGTCGAAATCGGCCAGGCGGCAATCCCAGCCCCAGCCGCTGCGTGAGAGGCCGAGTTGTTCACTCGCCTGAATGTACGGCGCGATGCCGTGTTTCATCTCATCGAGCTTGCCAGTGCTTTGCCAGAGAAAATGGCTTTCGCACAACGCGAACCGGTCCGCGATGTTGCTGACGTAAATGTCGAGCAATCCGTCACCGTTGAGGTCGCCGAAG
>Ga0316227_1003625_pt1 | contig 12294 bp, 7 predicted proteins | sample TBH18019metaG_FD_206012 | JGI IMG/M metagenome (GOLD analysis project Ga0316227, IMG submission 206012) | Freshwater microbial communities from Trout Bog Lake, Wisconsin, USA - TBH18019 | ecosystem: Environmental > Aquatic > Freshwater > Lake > Hypolimnion/Profundal zone | place: USA: Wisconsin... | reverse complement strand
TCAGGACAAAGTCGGCGCCCGCCTCGATCTTCTCCTTCAAGTGACCCCAATCGGCCTGTTTGCCGGCCCGGCAGGCGACATGGCCTTCGGGAAAACCGGCCACGCCGACGCTGAGAGCATGCCGGTCGCGGATGAAGCGGACGAGTTCGGCGGAGTATTCAAAACCGCCAGGCGTGGGGGCGAACTCGCCGCCTCCGGGCGGGTCGCCGCGCAGGGCCAGGACATTTCTCACCCCGAGGGCCCAAATCCGCTCGAGCAAGTCTCCAATCTGCTCCCGCGTCGAGTTCACGCAGGTCAGGTGCGCGACCGTCGGCAGCGCGTGCTCGCGTTGGATGCGGTCGACGATCATCAAGGTCTTGTCCCGGGTGCTGCCCCCGGCGCCGTAGGTCACCGAGCAATAATCGGGACGGGTCTGCAGCAGGGCAGGGATGGTCTTTTCCAACAGGTTCCGGTCGCCGTCCTCAGTCTTAGGCGGAAACAACTCGAAGGAAATGACCGGCCGCCCCGTGGGGCGCTTCGCGGCGTATAGGTCTCGAACCAGTTGCATAAGCATTAAAGGTGCGTCATCTCGCTCCAAAATCCAAGCGGCTTTCGCGAGTTTGAAAGTCGTTGCCCCGTCCGAGCCCTGCGCTGAGCGCCCCGTTGACTGAAAGTTATTTCCCTGGGGCGGGCGAGCCGGTATGGTAAGGCGGCTTTTTTGATGACATGAACGAGTTGAACCGGTTGTTATTGAGCGGGGACGAGGCGATTGCGCTGGCGGCGCGCCACGCGGGCGTGGCGTTGGGTGTGGGTTACCCGGGCACGCCCTCCACGGAAATTCTCGAGGTGTTCTCCGAGCAGGGTGGACACGCCCAATGGTCGCCCAACGAAAAGGTGGCGCTCGAGGTCGCCATCGGGGCCGCTTTTGGCGGCGCGCGCGCCTTGGCCACGATGAAGCATGTGGGACTGAACGTTGCCTCGGACCCGCTGTTTACGGCGGCGTACACCGGGGTCAGCGGGGCGCTGGTGATCGTGTCCGCGGACGACCCCGGGATGGCCTCGAGCCAAAACGAGCAGGATAATCGCCGTTACGCCGTGGCGGCCGGCATCCCTATGCTGGAGCCTTCCGATTCGCAGGAGGCCTATGATTTCACCCTCGCCGCCATCGAGATCTCAGAGCGCTGGCGCATCCCGGTGCTCCTGCGGGCGACGACCCGGGTTTGCCATAGCTACACCGTCGTGCATCCGGCCCCCGCCATCGTCGCCCCGAAACCCGCCAATTTTGAGCGCGACATCAAATCCCGCGTCATGATCCCGGCTTACGCCCGGGTGGCGCATCGGAAGCTGCGGCAGAAGCTGGCGGAAATGCAGGAATGGAACGAAACCTGCTCGCTGAACCAGGTGGTGCGGGGCAGCCCCGTCCTGGGCATTATTGCCTCGGGCATCTCCTTCATGCACGCCCGCGAGGTGGCGCCGGATGCCAGCTTCTTGAAGCTGGGGTTTACCCACCCGCTGCCGATGAAGAAGATCCAGGAGTTTTTCAACAGCGTCCAGCGGTGTCTCGTCCTCGAGGAAGGGGATCCGTACCTGGTCGAGGCCATCCGGGCCGCCGGCTTCCGAGTCGAAGGGAAGGCGGACATGTACCGGTTCGGCGAGTTGGACGTGCCGCGCGTGCGGCGCATTCTGGACTACGACCTGACGCCGGAGCCGGCCAAACCCCCGGGCCGTCCGCCCCAACTCTGCGACGCCTGCCAATACCGGGTGGTCTTCGAGGCGCTGCGCAAGAAGGACTGCATCGTGGCCGGGGATATCGGGTGTTACACCCTGGGGGTGCTGCAACCGTTCGAGGCGATCGACTCCTGTGTTTGCATGGGGGCGAGCCTGGGTGTGGGGTTGGGCCTGCGGCACGTCCTGCCCGCCGAACAAGCTCGCCGGGTCGTCAGCGTGATTGGGGACAGCACGTTTGTGCATAGCGGCATCAGCGGGTTGGTGGAGATGGTCTATAACCCGCCGCCGAACGGCCATGTGCTGATTATTCTGGATAACGCGACGACGGCGATGACCGGCCACCAGGAGCATCCCGGCACCGGGCGCAAACTCAACCATGAACCCGCCAACCGCCTGGTGCTCGAAGACCTGGCGCGCGCCGTTGGCGTACGCCGCGTTCACGTCATCGAACCCCGGGCGGGCTCGGGCGAATTCGATCGACTGCTGACGGAATGCCTGGCGAGCAACGAACTCGCGGTGATCATCGCGCGCCGCCCGTGCATCCTCATCGCCAAGCAACTCAAACAATACGAGCAGCAGCGTTGCGAATGTGACGCTCCGCAGGCGGTCGCGGCCGTCGCTGCCGCCGTGGCCGGCTGACTCCGGCGACGAGGTCTCGGCCCTTTACCCACCCCATTTCTAAACTCTCCATGTCCCACCAAGTCACCAATGTTGTGGTCGCCGGCCTGGGCGGCCAGGGCGTCCTTAAAGGCACCGATATCCTCGCCGACGCCGCCCTCCGGGCCGGGTTCGACGTCAAGAAGAGCGAGATCAAAGGCATGAGCCAGCGTGGCGGGTCCGTCACCGGCGACGTGCGTTTTGGCGCCCGCGTGTTCAGCCCGATGGTGCCCCAGGCAGAAGCGGACTTCCTGCTGGTCCTGGAGCCGACCCAGATTGATCCCAACCGGTACCTGCTGCGCCCCGGTGGAGTGCTCATCACTCCCGATGCGGTCAACGCCGATCTCCTGCCGCACAAGCGCACGCTCAACGTGGCCTTGCTCGGCGCCCTGAGCGCGCGGCTCCCGATGTCCGAGGAGTTGTGGCTCACCGCCCTGCGGGCCGGCTTCGACGAGAGCTTTTTTGAAGGCAATCGGAAGGCGTTCTTGATCGGTCGGAGCAGCCTCTCGGGCGCTTAGGCCGGCGTGGGCCAGCCTTCCCAGGGTGGGGCCCAGCGGAGCGAGAAGCTCAGCCCTCCAGCCGTTTGAACAGCTCGACGCTCTGAACCGGTTGGAGCCCCTTTTTCTGCAAGGCCTCGATCGCGCGGTCCGGGTCGTCAAAGCGGAAGGCCAAGAGGCCTTTGCCTTCCTCCTTGAGCGTGAAGCCGTACATGTATTCGAGGTTCACGCGGGCCTTCTCGAGCGTGGTGAGTATCCGGGCCAGGCCGCCGGGTTCATCGGCGACCTCGATCGCCACCAGATCGCTCACCTTCACGACGAAGCCTCCCTTTTCGAGCATGGCCTTGGCTCGTTCCCAGTCGCGCACGATAAAGCGGAGGATGCCAAACTGCTGCGTGTCGGCTATCGAGAGGGTGAGAATGTTCACCTTGGCCTTGGCGAGTAGGGTCACGGGCCGGCTCAGGGAGCCGGGTTTGTTTTCGAGGAACAAGGACAGTTGCTTTACCTTCATGGGGCAGGGGTTTCCGTGGTGGCGGGGTTCAACGGTTACATCTTGCGCTGATCCAGGACGCGCTTGGCCTTACCTTCGCTGCGCTGGAGGGTGCGCGGCTGGACGAGGCGCACCTGGGCGCGCAAACCGATCGTGGTTTCGATGGACTGGCTGATCCGGGCCTGCAATTGTTCCAGCGCCCCCACCATGTCGGTAAACACCTCGGGCGTCACCTCGACCTGCACTTCCATCTCGTCCAGCCCCTTGTCGCGGGTCAGGATGATCTGATAATGCGGCAGCGCGCCCTCGACCTTGAGCAGGGCGGTTTCGATTTGCGAAGGATACACGTTGACCCCGCGGATGATAAACATGTCGTCAGCCCGGCGGCTGATGCGCCGGATGCGTCGCAGCGTGCGGCCACAGTCGCAGGTGTCCGTCGCCAGCGTCGTGATGTCGCGGGTGCGATAGCGGATCATCGGCATGGCCTGCTTGGCCAGCGTGGTGAGCACCAATTCTCCCTCCTCGCCCTCGGCGCACGGCTTGCCGGTCCGGGCATTGATGATCTCGGGATAGAAATAGTCCTCGAAAATGTGCGGACCCGCCTGGCACTGGCATTCCATCGCCACCCCCGGTCCCACGATCTCGGAAAGGCCATAGATGTCATAGGCTTTGATGCCGCTATCGGCCTCGATGCGCCGGCGCATGGATTCGGTCCAGGGCTCGGCGCCGAAGACGCCGGTGCGCAGCGGTAGATCCTTAATATTAACCCCCAATTCCGCACCCTGGTCGATCAAGTGCAGGAAGTAGCTGGGGGTGCAACAAATGGCCGTGACCCCGAAGTCTTTCATCACCATGAGCTGGCGCTGGGTATTGCCACCCGAGATGGGGATTACCGTGGCGCCCAGGGCCTCGGCGCCGTAATGCGCGCCCAAACCGCCCGTGAACAGGCCGTAGCCGTAGGCGTTCTGGATAATATCGCCCTCATGCAGACCGCAGGCGGCCAGGCTCCGCACCATGACGTTGGTCCAGACGGCCAGATCCGCCTGGGTGTAGGCGACCACAATGGGCTTGCCCGTCGTCCCGCTCGAGGCATGCAGTCGCACGATTTCCTTCATCGGGCTGGCGAACAGTCCGAACGGGTAGGTGTCCCGCAGGTCGGTCTTTTCCGTGAACGGGAGCTGGGCGATATCATCGAGGGTCTCCAACGCCGCCGGCTTCAGTCCCCGCTCGTCCATGCGCTGGCGGAACAGCGCCACCTGGTCGTAGGCACGGCTGACAATGGCCTGCAAGCGCTGCAACTGCAGGTCTCGTAACTGCGCGAGCGGAAGAAAGTCCGGCGCGCTGACGGGATGAAACTTCCGGCGCGGGTGTGGCGCGTGTTTGCTCATAGGCTCGAGATTCCGACGGCCTCTTTGTACCCGATCGAGCCTGGGTCACGCAACAGGGAATCAGCCGACTGTGCATCATTCCATTTGTTGGACTTCGTTAGGTGTGCTAACCTGAAAATCGTGGGATGATCCACGAGAGAGTGTTTATGGCGGTTACCCCTGCAAATCAGAAGCGGACCCGGTTTTGCGCGAGGCCGGCCGGCGGAATCACAGCCCTGGTTCTGCTCCTGGTCGGTGCTCTCCAGCCAGCCTTCGGCCAGCGCGTGGACCTCAATGGCAATGGGATGAGCGACATCTGGGAATGGAGGTACAATGCCTACGGGCTGGATCCCCAGGCGGATCCGGATGGGGACGGTTTTGCGAATTGGCAGGAAGCCACCGCCGGTACCAATCCCTTCGATGCGACCTCCTATCCGCGCATTCCGACTGTGGCGTATTGGGCGAACAATGTGTCGGTGACGGTGCCGTGCGTGCTCGGCAAGCGTTACGAGTTGCAGAGCGTCACCAGCCTTTCCAGCACGAACTGGCTGGCGGAGACCAACACCGTGGTCCGCTCCGGCACCACGGTGGCGCTCTCCGTTCCGGCCCCAGCGGCGATGAAGTTCTATCGCGTGGCCATTGCGGACGTGGACACCGCGGGGAGCGGCTTGAACGATTGGGAAAAGTACCAACTGGGACTGGACCCGTTGAACCGGTTCAGCAATGGCCGGCAGGACGCCAACGGCAATCCTCTCAGCGATTATGCCTACGTGGCGAATTTGCTGGCAGCGCAAAATGTGGTGACGATCACGGCCACCGAGCCCACAGTCACGGAGCCTGACGCGGGGCAACCGGCCATGGCCAGCGCTCAGTACACGATTACGCGGGGTGGTTTCCCGCTCAACTCCCTTGTCGTCGGCCTGGGCCTCAGCGGTCCGGGACCCAGCTACGCGACGGCGGGGGTGGATCATCAGCCGCTGCCGGGGTCGGTTACCCTGCCTGCGGGGGCAAGTTCGCGAACTGTCTTGCTGACGCCGCTGGCCAACACGAACCTGGCGGTGCCCGTCCTGGCACAGCTTAACGTGTTGCCGGGGAGCGGTTATACGCTGGGCACGGAAAGCAATGCCTCCGTCGTGATCTACCCTTCCGCCACCGCCGCCGGGAGTGGGCTGCTCGGCCAGTATTTTACCAATTCCAGCACCACCTATACGAATGCCAAGAATTTCAATCCGACCAACCTCTTTCTGACGCGCCTCGATCCGATCGTGGATTTCGTCTGGACGAACGGGACCTCGCCAAACCTCAGCAACGGGGCCTACAGCGTGCGCTGGACGGGGCAAGTGCGCCCCCAGTATTCCGAGACCTACGTGTTTGACGTGCGGAGCGACGACGGTTGCCGGTTGTGGGTCAACGATCAGTTGCTGATCGACAAGTGGCAATTCCAGGGCGTCACCGATCAGACCGGCGCCATTTCCTTGCAGGCGGGTGTGCGTTATAATCTCCGGCTCGAGTACCTGCAAACCGGCGGCGCGGCCCAGGCGCACTTGTATTGGTACAGCGACAGCCAGGCGGAGCAAATCATTCCGAATGTGGACCTTTATTCCACTAACCTGGTGGGTGGGGGAGGCTCCAACGCCCCGGCGGTGGTCACTAGCCCTATGAAAGCGGTCGCCTTCCTGGGCCAGCCGTTCAGCTTCACCGTCGCCGGGGCGAACACCCCGCTGCGCTTCACGGCCCAGGGATTGCCGCCCGGCTTGGTCTTCAACGCGGCGAGCGGTCTGATCAGCGGGGCCCCCACTCTCGCGGGTGATTTTCAGATCGCCCTCACGGCGAGCAATTTGGTGGGCGTGGCCGCTTCTACTTTGGACCTCCTGGTGCTCAATCTCGGGGGTACGCTGGTCCAGGAGGTTTGGACCAATGTGCCGGGGACGACCATCGCCGACATCCCTTCCGCCCTGGCCGCGCCGTTCACCAACACCCTGGCCGGGCTGCAAGGGGTGACGAACTTCGGCAACAATTACGCGGAGCGCGTCCGCGGGTTTTTCACTGCCCCGACCACAGGGAATTACTACTTTTGGCTGGCTGGCAGTGATGCGGCGGAGTTGTGGCTCTCCAACGACCAGGAACCGTTCAACAAAGTCCTGCGCGCCTGGGTCACGCCCACCAATAATCCGACCTCGCCAGGCCAGAACGGCACCGCGCCCCACCAGTGGAACGTGCAAGCCTCCCAACAGTCGGGCTGGCTCGCCCTTACTGCCGGCCAGAAATACTACCTGGAGATCCTGCACAAGGCCGGCGTTGGAACGAACGACAACTGGTCGGTCGGCTGGCTGCAGGATCCGACCGGAACCAATAACAACCCGGCGGGCGTGGGGCCCAGCTACCCGATCTCGCGGTATTATTCACCGCTACCGATGAGTATCCCCGGCACCCTGTACTCTGCCAACCTGCTGGCCTTGCCCGGCGTGGTCAGTGGCGGGGTCGGCTCGGCCGTGCTTCGGCTCAATGCCGATGGATCGCAGGCAGCCCTGAGCTTCAGCTTCACCAACCTCGTCGGTACGCCCACGGGTAAGGCCATCAACTCGGACCCCTATCTCAACTCGCCCGGTGAGTTGATTTTCGACATCTCGGCGGCCCGACCGCTGGCCAACGGGACTTACGTTTGGGTTATCAATGGCGCCGGACCGCTGGCCGCCGCCGATGTGCTTGAAATCATCAAGGAAGGAAAAGCGGCGATCGTGATTCAAAGCTCAGCCTACGCCGGGGGCGAAATCGGCGGCCATTTCACCCTGGCCAATGGCTCACAGACCTTCACGCCGCCGCCCGCGCCACCCGACTGGGTGGACGACTCGGCCGACCAGAACGCTGCGGTGCGATTTCTCGCGCAGTCCACCTTTGGTCCGAGTCCGGATGACATCGCCGCGGTGCAGTCGCTCGGGTATGCCGGTTGGCTGGCCAACCAGTTTTCGCTGCCCACCACCCACCACTTGCCCTACGTCCTGGCGAATCCCAACCCGGACCCGACCGATCGCTATCAGGGTTACCTTGCTTTCAACGCCTGGTGGCGGCAGTCCATCACCGCGCCAGATCAACTCCGCCAGCGCGTCGCCTTCGCCCTGAGCGAGATCTTCGTGGTCTCCGAAGCCAGCTCACTGCAGAACCACGCGGATGCGCTGTCGTCGTATTATGATATGCTGCTCGACCATGCCTTCGGTGATTTCCGCGCGCTGCTCGAAGCGGTCACACTCCATCCCGCCATGGGGGTGTTTCTGAACCTGCGAGGCAACGACAAGGGGAGTCCAATCACCGGGTTGCATCCGAACGAGAATTACGCCCGCGAGATCCAACAGTTGTTCTCCATTGGTCTAAACCGTTTGTGGCCTGACGGGACGCTGGTGCTCAACTCCCAGGGCAACCTGGTTCCCACCTACGGGCAGAACGAAATCATGGGTTTCGCGCGGGTTTTCACGGGGTGGAACTACTTCCAGGCCAATCAGGCCAGCGGCCGCCTGCCCTCGAATTGGTATCCCGGTTATAACGGAACCAACCCGATGGTGCTGGTGCCAACGCACCATGAACTCGGGGCGAAGGTCGTGCTCGATAACGGGATGCTCCCGCCCGCCTGGGGCAATCAGACGGTGGCTTCCACATCGGCGAACGATAACTACTGCCTGCAAGATCTGGAGCTGGCGCTCACGTCGATCGCCAACAACCAGAACGTCGCTCCGTTCATCTGCCGGCAGCTTATCCAACGCCTCGTCACCAGTCATCCGAGCCGGGACTACCTGTACCGGGTGGCGCAGGTGTTTAACCATGACCGCAACGGGGTTCGTGGCAATCTGCAGGCGGTGATCCAGGCGATCCTGCTCGATTACGAGGCGCGCAGCCCGGCGATGATCACTCAACCGGCGTACGGAAAGCAGCGGGAACCGTTGCTGCGCGTCACCCAGCTTGCCCGCGCCTTCCCGGCCCCGCCGAGCCTCAGCGGGACTTACAGCCAAACTACCAACCAGATGATCAGTATCACCACGGCTGCGCCCCACCTCCTGAATACCGGGGATACGGCGTTTCTGACGTTCACCGACGCGGGCAGCAACTCGGTGCCGACGGCCAAAGGCTACAGCGTCCGGGTGACCAGTCCCACGAACCTGACCGTGACCGCTCCCCAGCTCTTGAGCGGCAGCTATGGCCAGACCAATGGCATCATCACGGCCGCTCTCTCGGGCCACGGCCTGGTGGTGGGAAACCCCGTCTACTTGGTCTTTACCACCGGCGGGGCGTCCGATGGCCTATTCCACGTGGCAAGCTTGATCGACTCGGCCCATTTCACGGTCGCCACTACGGACCTATTGCAGCGCACGGGGGCCTGCCTGGTCCCTAAGCTATCCGCAGGCGGCTATACCCAGACCGGCACCAACCTGGTCGTGAGCGTGAGCGGCCCACACGGATTGGCAGCCGGGCAAGACGTTTTCCTCAAATTCACCTCCGGCACGGCGGTGTCCGGCACCTACGGAATCACCGCGGTGCCCGACGCCACCCATTTCACCGTCACCACCACCAATGCGGCGAACCAGGCTCAGAACAGCCTCTCCGTCTATGCGTTGGTCGCGCCCATCTTGTCGCGTTCCGGGACGGTGGTGATCGCCGAGAGCACCTGGAATATGGGTTATACCGACACCGGCACAGCGGCGAGCCTCGAGCAAACGCCGCTCCGTTCGCCCACGGTATTCAACTTCTTCTACCCCGGCTACCAGTTTCCCGGCGTGCTGGCCTCCGCTGGACTTACCACCCCTGAGTTTCAGTTGACCACCGCGAGCGGGGTGGCCGCGCAGATGAATTTTATCGAGGCGGGACTGCTCACGGACACGGGTAACACCAATGGCCTGAGCAGTTTTTCGAGCGGCAACGGAGCGTTGGTCCTCAACCTCGGTTCATGGATGACTACCAATTACACGGCCGATGCGGGCATTCCCGCGCTGGTGAGCCATCTCAACACGCTATTGCTCGTCGGCCAATTGTCACCCCCGGCGCAAATGGGCCTGGTCAGTTTTGTGGCCAACCCCACCAACTTCCCGTTCGGCACGCCGCCCACGGCCGCTCAGATGCGAGACCGGGTTCGTGCGGTGGTCCACTTGCTGGTCAATTCCCCCGATTATATCATTCAGAAATGAGCCTATGAGCGACCACAGCCTTCCGGCCTTTACCCGCCGCCAGTTTATCCGCCGCGCCGCTTGCGCCGCGGTCGGTACCACGGCGATGACCTCGGCGATTCGCGATCTGCGGTTCATGAACGCCGCCGTGGCGCAAACGGGTATCACGGATTACAAGGCCCTGGTCTGTGTCTTCCTCCAAGGTGGCAACGACGCGAATAACCTGATCCTGCCCACGCTGCCCGCCGAGTACGCGAACTACGCCGCCATCCGGACACCGGTGCTGGCCATTCCGCAAAGCGCCATTCTCCCGGTCAATTCACTGAACAGCGACGGTCGCACTTACGGGTTGCACCCGAGCTGTCCCGAATTGCAGACTCTCTTCGGCGAGGGCAAGCTGGCGTTGCTCTTCAACACCGGCACGCTCTGCTACCCGCTCACGCGCGCCCAGTTTCTGGGCCACAGCGTTACCCTGCCGCCCCAGCTCTTCTCGCACGCCGACCAGCAGACCCAATGGCAGACCTCGGTGCCGGACGCGCCGCCAACCACGGGCTGGGGCGGACGCTGTGCGGATTTGCTCAAGGCGGTGCAGCCCAACGCGCCGATCTCCTTGATGGTTTCGCTCGCGGGCGCCAACACCTTCGAAATTGGCAACCTCGTTAGCCAATACTCGGTCTCGACCAGCGGCGCGATCTCTCTGGCTATGCCGGGCACGCCCTCCGGCGCGGCCACCAATCGGCTGCCGGCCTTGATGAAACTCCTGGGCTTGCCCAACACCAACTTGCAAGCCCAGGCTTACGCCGGCGTGGTCAAACAGGCGGTCAACACCGGCGCCCTCTTGAACAGCGCCATCGCCGGTACCGCCGCCAAGAACTACTGGACCAACATGTTTCCCGCGACCGTCACTCCCCCGGAGACGGGCGGCACGGCGTTCGCCTCGTCGCTGAGCCCCCAACTGCAAATGGTCGCGCGCCTCATCGCGGCCGGGAGCACCTCGTCCGCCGGCGGCGGGTTCGGCATGAAACGTCAGATCTTTTTCTGCCAGGTCGGCGGCTATGACCTCCACACCGGCCAAACTGATTATTCCGGCGCGAACCCGAATGCCGTCTTGCTGGGCTCGCACGCCAAATTGCTCGCTGAATTGAGCCAGTGCCTCTATGTCTTCCAACGGGCGATGGAACAGCTTGGCCTGGGTAACCAGGTGACGGCCTTCACCGCCAGCGACTTTGGCCGCACCTTCCCCAGCAATGGGCAGGGCAGTGACCACGGGTGGGGCAGCCACCATCTCATCCTGGGTGGAGCCGTCAAAGGCGGGCGCACGTATGGCCAGTTCCCCGCCCTCACCATCAACGGTCCCGACGACACCACCACCGGCCGGTGGATCCCGACGACCGCGATCGACCAGTACTTCGCCACCCTGGCCGCGTGGTTCGGTGTGGATCGCGGCAATCTGGCGTCGGTGTTCCCCAACCTCGGGCGATTCCCGCTGGCCAACCTCGGTTTTATTTGATGAAAAACCGCTTCCTGGCGGCGGTGATGGTGGGGCTCCCCATCGCCGTCTTTGTCTTTCTCTGCTGGTATTTCGCCTTCGGGCATAGGCCGGCGACATCAGATCCCCCTACGGTGTCCACCGACAGTCCGGCCGGAGGCTCGCCGCGAGTCGAGGCCCGGCCCAATGCCAGCAAAACCGGTGGGGCATCTCCTGCCGCCTTCGCCCCGGAAAACGCAGTGGCCGCTGTGCCACTCACCTTGCCGTCCGGAGCCTCCGCCCCCGTGCAGTTCACCAATTTCGCTCCGGCCATCGTTTTGGCGAATGTCCGCACCGCCATCCGCCAATACAGCCAGGAGATGGGCGGCAACCCGGTCGGCACGAACCCGGAGATCACGGCCGCCCTGGCTGGGGACAACCCGAAACACCTTCATTTCCTGGACTCCGAGGCGGGCCTCCGGGTCAATGCCGCCGGAGAGATGATCGATCCGTGGGGCAGCCCGCTCTTCTTTCATCAACTCTCTGCCACGGTCATGGAGATCCGTTCGGCTGGTCCCGATCGCATCCTCTGGACCGCCGATGACCTGGTCGTGAAGTAAACCCGATCTTGGTTTGGGCGCTTGGCCCAGCGGTTAGCGGGTCTCGTTTACGGGGAAAGTCAGGCGCCTGGACCCATTTCCACCTCCCCCCAACTCGCCCCCATGCGGACAAACCCCGATGTTTCGCCGGTGCGGTGCGGTGTTGACGTGGACCCACCGTGTCCCACATGGCCCCGAATTGTTTTCGCCTGCGCACAAGCGGGCGTATAAGCCTAAAACCGGCAGTTCAAAGTCTTGAGTATGGGGGGAAGTTGTTGATTTAATTGGGCATGCCCATGCCAATCACACCGGTGCCGGTTCACCCGGAGGGTGAACCGCTTTGCCCCCTGGAAGTCACG
>Ga0316227_1003621_pt1 | contig 12305 bp, 14 predicted proteins | sample TBH18019metaG_FD_206012 | JGI IMG/M metagenome (GOLD analysis project Ga0316227, IMG submission 206012) | Freshwater microbial communities from Trout Bog Lake, Wisconsin, USA - TBH18019 | ecosystem: Environmental > Aquatic > Freshwater > Lake > Hypolimnion/Profundal zone | place: USA: Wisconsin... | reverse complement strand
AGAGCTGATCATCGCTGGGGTCGGCACCCCTAATGATCAGCGCCTCCCGATACTCCGCCTCGCCAAACTGATTCTTGCGGGTGTAGGCCGGCGCCTTGGTCTGCGGGTGCGTCGCGCCCGGTTCCCATGTCGTCGGGTGGAAAAGCGGTTTGCCGGTCTCGGTATCGACGGTCTGTGTGAGCAGCCCGGTCTCGGGGTCTTTGTAGTATTGCGCGCGGTTGCCGCGATATTTCGCCTCCAGCGCGGCGTTCTGTCGATTGAGTTCGTCGGTGCGCCCCTGCCTGAATGCCTGATTCTGCTCCGTGACGCTCGGCGGCGTCGGAATGAGCAGGCTGTGTTGCGCCGGCTGTGGGGCGGAGAAATTGCTTGCCCCGAGATCGGTCGCCTTTGGCTGCGCTGTCCCGCGATGGCTGAAACCGAGTGCCGCGCCTTGGTCTATCTGCGGCGCTTGCTGCTCCGGGGGTTGAACGTCCGTCTCCGGTGAAGGGGTGTCGATGTCGGGCATGTCATGGGCTTCCTGCGGCTGCTAACTGCTGCTGCCGTGGGTTGCCCACACTGGCGGGACGGGAAAACATATCAGCGACGTTTCGCTTGAGACCGCTCCATGCGTTTCGGGCTCGCGCAGCGTCGGCGGATGCGCCGGGGCTCTTAAACACGCCGGCAATGCTGCGCAGGGATTGCCCGGCTTCGTCGCCAAGTTCCTGCGCTGGGCGGTTGAGCCATGATTCACCCTCGTTCTCGGTTGGTGCCGGTGCGACAGGGGTTCTGCGTGGAAGTCCCGTGGTCAGGTCGATATTCCCGCGAGGTGGCTCAATCGAAGTGCTGGCCTGAAAGAAAGGCTTGGCCGCGACTGGAGCCGGTGCCGGCGCGGTAACGGCGGGCGGCGGCGTCCGGGTCAGCGTTGGCGAATTTGCCGCCGTCGCATCACCAAACAGGCTGTTCACATGCTGGTTGTAAATATCAGCGATGCTCTTGGTCTTGAACGACCGTTGATGAGGCCCGAAACCGCCGGTGAAGGTGGGCGCGGTGGCAGTCGGAGGGGCGGCGGAGATGTCCGTGGTTGCTCCCTGTGCTGTCACCGCCTTTTGAGTAAGCGGGTTGTTTGACTCGGCGGCGGGCGGCGTGATGGCCGGCGCGGCAACGGCGGAGGCGGCGGGCGGCGGCGGCGCGACATGCGCGGTCGGTGCCGGAATCTGCGGGGCCGCTGTGGTTGCGGCGGGAGAGGTGGGCACCGGCGCAACCGGCGCAGGGGTTCCTGCGGCGGGCGCCGTGGTGCCGGTGAAAGACTTGCTGCCGATGGTCGCGGACTCGCCTGCTCCCAACACGTTGCCACGAGGCGTCACGTTCACGGGGGCGGCGCCGCCGCCACGGGCGATCTGCGCCCGACCCGTCATGACATTTTCCGCCGCCTGCTCCGAGGTTTCGGCGGGCTGGTAGCCGGAAATCGGGGTGGCGTTCCCGGCGTATCGGCTGCCCGAGTAGGAGTTCACGTCGATGCCGCCGTGTCCGGGCGGCGTCCAAGCGCGGCGGAGAGGACTAGGCGCGGCCCCCGGCGTCGTTGGGGTTGCCGCCTGATTCACCGCTGCGAGGGTGCGCGGGTTCACGGTGGCGGCGCCGGCCTTGTAAAGATCGCCCACGGTCGGCCCCGAAATCATCGGGTTGTCGTAGGCTTCGCCGCGTTGCGCGGCCTGCTCCTCCTGAAACTTCCCCTCCTGCAACAGCCGTTCCTCCTGTGCGGTGAGGCGTCCGCCACGCACGTATTTATTGTAAGCCGTGGCAAACTCCGGCGAATGATGAGCAGTTACTCGCGCCATTTGTTTTCCGTGCAGAAAGGCTTTGGGCTGGTGCTGTCAAGAAGTTTAGGAGAATTGCGACGGCGCCGCGCCCTCTTGCACCTCGCGCAAGTCGGGCGGGATGATATTTTGTCCGCGTTCGACGGTATAGGTGGTCGCGTGCTCGATCAGCAGGAGCCCGATGGCGATGGAAAGCACGTCATCGTCGTGGTGGCCGGTGCTGGCCTCGCTGCGACCATCCGCCTTCTTCACGAAATGGTTCAACTCCGCCAGCGCGTGCGCGTCGAAAATATCGATCCCCTCGTTGTCCTTATCCCACTCGCGGATGGCGCGCGCCAAGTTCTCAATCAGCATCTCGCGCGTCTTCGAGGTGGTCTCCCACCCGAGCGCCGCCGCAAACTTCTGCTCCCGCTGGTTGAAGATTTCCCGCTGGTAGAGGTCGGCGCCGCGCATCTTGAACAGCTCAATGAGGCCGCGATCCTTGTTGATCTCGACGGCGATCTTGCAGGCGGTGCGCCCGCCGTAGAAGCGCGCGAGTTTCCACGAGGCGTATTCCAGCACGTCGATGTCCCAGCGGCAGGGGACGACGCGCGCCGCCGTGCCGGGGCGCTGCCACCGCCCGGCGTGATCCATCCGCCCCGCGCGCAGAATGAAGGTGCTGTGCAAGTCCGGGTCTTTCCCGCCGGTCTGCGTGATGCCGGTCATCGGATCGATGCACTCGATATAGCGCCGCCCCGGCTGTGGGCGCTCATACAATATCACCTGCGCCTCGTTCGGCTCGGTCGGCACAAAGATCACGCGCTGCTCCTTTGTCTCTTGGAGCACGCCGTATTCCGGCACCCGCTGCGTCAGGCGCTTCTCCATCACCTTCAACCCGGTCAGGTTGAAGCGCAGTTCGCCGCTCTTTTGAAAGGCGTCCTCCCACGAGTGCGGGTAGTCCCGGTCGAAGATGGCCTTGTCGCGCTGGCACTCCTCTTGGATCGCCCAGCGCCGCCACGCCAGTTGCTCCCAAACGTCGTGCGTCGTGACGGAGTTTCCGAGGCGAAGCACGCCGTCCTTGCCGGCGCGCCCGTATCTGGCGATCAACTCCTTCTCGCCAAAGAACTCCTCGTATTTGTCCAGCGACTCCTCGACGCGGCGCTTTTGCTCCGGCGCCAGGTGCTCGGAAAGCACGGAGTCGGAGAACTCGAACCACGGGGCGAACACGCGCACGAACTGCCCCGGCTGCGGCACCACCTCGCCGCGCAGGAAGGCATCGCCGTCAACCGCCGTCACAAAGCGGTTGTAGAAGTCGCCGCTCTGCGCCTCGGCGGTGCTCTCAAGGAAAACCATCGTGTCCGGCAGGGGGGCCACGCACTTGAGCAGGTTGGTGAGAACGTCGGCGGCATTCGACACGCCGTATTCCGCCCAGCGCGCCACTTCCGTCGCGTGCAGAAGCTGGAACGTCGCGGAGATGCCGGCGAGGGAGTCGTTCGCGGTTTCCTGAACGAGCGTGCTGCCGTTTGTCCACCGGCCCTCCTTCGCGTTGATCTCGCCGGTGTTCCACCAATCGAAGCGATCCCACTTGTTGTAGGTCTGGAGCATCTGCCACGCGCTCGAAGTCTGCGAATACTGTCCCCCGATGACGCACGCGGCGGTCGGCTTCTTGCGCATCGTCGTATAGTCAATCGCCGTGAAGTAGGTCGTGCTGCCCTTCTGCCGGGGCTTGAGCCCGATGACGCGGATCGGCAGGCCCAGCGCGCGCATCTTGTTCACGATCTCCTGAATCTTCGCTTGCAGGTAGTTCGACGTGGGGCGCACGAGGTCGCGCTTCTTGTCGAAGATACGGCAGTGCTCGCTCTCAAACCAGCAGCCCGCGTCGTCGTGGATCGCCTCGTCAATCAGTTTTTTTTCGTGCGGCGTCATGTTGCAATTCAGCTACCACCTCGGCGCGTTTGCCGATCAGAAACTTGGTTGGGTTGATGACGCGATCCCCGCCGTCGATCCCCGCGTCCGCCGGGTGGCGATCGCCGCCCCAGCCGACATGATCCACGTAGCCGACCCGCGTGATGGCGCACTGGTTGCCCAGCAGCGTCGGCACCTCCCAATCCCAACCGGCGAGCAGAAACTCAAGGTGCCCGCAGATGACATCGACGTGATCCGGGGTCAGGAGGTAGCTCACCCCCGGCGCGTATTTCCGCCAGATGACTTCCTCCGCCGGCTCGTCGCGCGACGTGTTCCCCTCAAGGCAGGAATGCGCCGTGGTGTTGTAACCGCACACGAGCGCGCCCCGGTTTGCGTCCTGAATGCGGATGAGGTTTTCGCGCCACGCCATGTCGTGCAGGCAGTCGGCGTCGGTGAAGTAGAGCCGTCCGAAGCTCGGATCGTGCTCAAACATTTTCTGCGCGAACTGGAAATGGAGCCGCCGCTGCGCGTGGATGTTCACCGGCTGCGACACGTTGAAAACCATGTCGGCAAAGTTACCGAGCCATGCCCCGTCGTATTCCTTACTGCCGTCGTTGAAGACGGCGAGGACATCCCCGGCGCCCTTCACGGCGGCAAGGTTCTCCAACGACAGGGCGGTGAGCCGCTTGCGGTCTCGCGCGGCGACGCAGATCAGGATGCGGTCTTTCATTTGTGCCAGTCCACCAGCCCGGTTTCGCGCCAGTCGGGATGAATGGCGTCGAAGATGCGCGCCCCCTGCTCGTAGGCTTCGGGGGAGTTCTGCTTTTTGTAGGTCTCGTCCATCTCCACCGTCTTGTCGTGGTAGGCGTGGCGGTGATCAAAGACGAGGTGGCTGGCGTTCACGAGGCGGGCGGTGCCGGCCTTGGCGCGGCGCAGCGCGCGGAAGGTGAAATGCCCGTCCGAGAAAACCGAGGTGTAGGCCGGGAAAAGAAAATATCCCTCCAGCCGGTAATAGGCACGGTTGCAGATCGCCATCGTCATCAGCGAGTCGGTGCGGTGCCCGTCGCTCACGGCGACCACCGTGGGGAAATCCCGCCAGTTGCTCGGGGTGTTGGACAGGATGGTGGCGAGGAGAAAATCATCCCACCGATCCGGCGCCACGAAGTCGTCGCTCACCTGAACGAGCCAGTCGCCCGCGCTGGCCCGCGCGGCGTCGTTCCATGCCGGCGCCGATCCGCGATAGGGGCCGGTGACTACCTTCGCGTGGTCGCTGCCAGCGAAGGCCGCAATCGTCTTCTCGTCATCTTCATTTGCCGCCACGATGTATTCGATGTCCGCCGGCACGGCGGCGGCGCCGAGCCACTGCGCCATCGTCGCCACCGCCTTTTCGGGGCGGTGCCAAGTCGCGTGTAACAAACTGATGGTGGGGGTCGTCATTTAATTTTCATCACTTCGCGGGCGAGGTTGTAGGCGGAATCGTCCTTGTAGCCGTGGAGCATAGCCACCGGGTCATCCCCCACGTCGGGGCTATACATGGCCTCAAGGGTCGCACTGTGCGACTGAAAAAGGTTCTTGATCCGCCCGCAGTGGTGCCAGTTGTGCTGACAGAAGGCGGACACGGCGCAGTCCCACGCGATGCTGTTGCCAATTTGTTTCACCTCGAAACCGCGCGCGCGCAGCCATGAGGCGAGGGTGGGGATCATGAACATGTTCCCGTTGATGTGCCCGCAGGGGTTGCCCGAGTTCCGCCACGCGCCCATGATGACGTTGCCGTGCTCCTTGGCGGTGTTCCACTCGTCAATCAGGATGTTCAGCCAGCGCGGATTCAGCGGCACCACGTCGGGCTCGATCATCAGCACGCCGTCGTAGGCGTCGCCCAGCCGGTCGAAGTAGAGCAGGAGATCGCGCGCCATGCCGTTCGGACCCTGCGGCCAGCCCACGAGGCGGGTCGCGGTGGTGAAGGTCTCCACGAGCGGGAACTTGGCGCGGACGTGCTTCACGGTCGCGTCGTCGTGCGAGGAGTCGAACCGGGCGGCGAAGATGAGCGCCACGTCGTCGCGCGGGATGTCCTCAAGGTCGGCAATCAGCCGGGCAAGGCGCATGGCCTTGTCGCGGTCGGCATCATAAAACTGGAGACAGAGGGCGATCATTTGACGACGAAGGGCGGAGGGTTGCCGGCGAGCACGCTGTCCAGCAGCGCCCGGTAGCTGCCGATGCCGCCGTGCGACCAGCACTCCACGCAGGCGTCGCGGTCAAGGCGGTAGAGGTATTGCGACGATCCGGGCTCGACGCCCGCCACGCGGAAGTCGGCCACCTTGTCGTAGTCGGTGTATCGATACCGATCACCGAAGAAGTGCTCCGCAACGGTGCCGAGGACGGGGAACTCTGCGAAGGACTGCGGAAACTCGTTCCGGCCATTCATGATCACGAGATCAAGCCGGCGCCCGGTCTTCTGCTCGATCACCTGCCGGGCCTTCAAATACACCTCGCGCCAGTGGGCGTTGGGGTGTTTTAACATAAAGTCCCACCTCGGCTCGATGCCGGTCACTTCCTCCACGATGCGCTTCCAAATGTGGCGGTTCGGGTTGCCGATCCGGTCGTAGGGTTCGCGGGTGGCGAGAATCTGCCCGTCCTGCACAAAGGTCTTCGGCGTCACCGGGCGCCAGAGGCAGCAGTCGGGATCGAGATGCACGATCACGTCGGAATCGGGGCACCACTCGTCGGCGTGCATGATCTGGAACTCGTGGGCGAGCATCCCCTTGCCGGCGGGTTCGTCAAAGTAGTGGACGTGGGTGTTGTTCGGCGTCCAGTCATAGAGCCCGCGCTCGGAGACCGGCACGACGAGATCGACGCCCGCGAACCCGGTCGCGTATTTCTCCACGCTGCGCAGGCAGTAGCGCAGGAAGTCCATGTCGCGCTTGAAAGTGACGATGAGAAAACTGGTGGTCAGCGGGCGGGCGGTGCCGGGGCGGCGGATGCGCTGCTTCGCCGGGAGGTGTTCGTCGCCGTGCCACTGCGCCTCGGCGGCGTAGGTGGACTCGCAGAGCCGCGGGGCGAGCGGGATGGACGGCAGGCCGGCGCGCTGGCACAGGACATCGATGAGGGTGCCGTCCTTGCACTGGTGGAAAAGCGCGACGCCGTCGCGGATGGGCTGCGCCGCGAACTGCGCCGGGAAGGGCTGCGGTCGCCAAATCTGCTGAATGGTCGCCGCCCGGTAGGACTGGGGAAAGGTCTCGTAAGCGCACATCGAATCCCAGCCCCACGCCGCTTCCGGCCCCGGCAACTGCGCGAGCGAAGGGGCGAGCGTGCGCCAGCCGGGATGATAGACGCCATTCCCGGTCATGTGGTTGATGGCGCCGTGGCAGTGGTCGCCCATGAACGGCTTGCCGCAGGCGCGATACTCGACAAGGATCGCGTCGAGCCAGTCGGGCGACAGTGGCACGCAGTCGGCCTCCATCCACAGCATCGCCCGGTCGGGAAACCTTTTTTCCATGAGGTCGAGCGCGAACCGGAACATGCGGTTGGCGCTCCCGAAGTAGCCGGTTTCCTCCACGTCGGCGGTGACGATGCTCAGGTTTGGCAGGCCGGAATCGCCCAGCGCGTCGCGCTCCCCGTCCGTGAGCTGCTTGGAGACAAGCGCGATGGTGGGGTAGTAATTCGGCGCGCCGCCGATTATCGCCTTCCACCAGCGCAGCAGCTTGCACGCGAGGTGCCAGTCCATCCGCGAGACCGGGATCACGATCGCGAGGCCGAGGGCGGAGTTGTCGGTGTTCATTGCGGGATGCAGAACCAGTCAAATCGGGGCTTTTCCCCCCACATCTCCAGCCGGTAGCCGAGCGACTTGATCGTGTCCTCAAGCTGCTTCGGGGTGAAGCCGCGCAGGGCCAGCCCCTGCTCATACATCTCCACAAACAGGAACGGGCGGCAGCGTTGGATGGTCTCGGCGGCGCCGTGCAGGGTGGGAATCTCCGAGCCCTCGCAGTCGATCTTCATCAGCCGGCACTTGGCGAGGCGGAGATCGTCAATGCGCGAGGTGCAGATGCAATCCGGCTCGGTGGTCTCCACGACGCGCCGCATCCCGTAGTTTGGACTGGGGCACTCATAGACGAGTTTCACCCGCTCACCGTTACCCGCCGGCTTATTATAGCAGGCGATGGGACGCCCGCGCGAGTTGTAGAGCAGCGAGACGAACGTATCCAAAAAAGGCTCATAGGCGTGGACGGTGGCGCCAAAGTCCGCGAAGACGCTGGCGGTGTCGCCCACGAAGGCGCCCACGTCCACCACCACGTCGCCCGGCTGAATGCCGGCGGCGCGGCAGACGCCCGGCATCTGGCCGTCGATGTCGAGGTGCCCCGTGGCCTCGGCGCGCGGGGGAAAGTTGCAGTCCCCATCGGGACAGATCGCGCCGAACGATAGTCGGCGCAGCGTGAAGGTCGTCATCTGCTGCATGGTGGCGGAGGGGTTAGTCGAGAAGTTTGCCGGGGGAGAAGCGGAGCACGCGGGCGAGTTTGCGATAGACGGGCAGGCTCGGCAGGTAGCGCGCCTCCTCGATGTTGAGGAGCGTCGCAAGGTTGATGTCCGCGCGCTTGGCTACCTCGGTGGGCGTCAGGTTCAACTGCTCGCGGCGCTGGCGCAGCTTCTTGCCGAACTTCGGGAGGTCTTTGACGGATAGCGGATCACTCATGCGCCTGCCTCATTGCCCCTCGGTTTTGCTGTGTCAACAAAAACTTTCGCTTGACGAAAGCCGCAGGACGTGATTTGTGTCGTGGCTGATGAGCAAGACGAGCTTCACTCCCTCCGAGATGGTGCAGGTGCGGATGTTTTTCTTGCGGGACGCCGAGAGCGGCCTCGCGGTGCAGATGGTGGACGCGCCGCGCGCCGAGATCGTGAAGCAGGCGGTTTGGCTCCCGGTGTCGCAGATTTACAAGACCGGGCGCGCCGCAAAGGAGAAGGACGCGGACTACCCGGCCCACACCCTCACGATCCCAAAGTGGCTTTGCGACCAGAAGAACCTCACCGCGTTTGTGGTTTGATTTCCCGCGCCCGCAGGTTCCCGATTTTCCCGTGAAACGACTTACCGACACCGATAAATGGCTCGACCCTTGGTTTCAGGAACTGCCCTTTGACGCGAAACTCGCGTGGCTTTATCTTCTAGACCGCTGCGACAATGCGGGCGTGTGGGAGCCGAACAAGCGGCTTGCGAACTTTACGCTTGGGCGCGAGATGGACTGGGCGGCGCTCGAACAGCAATTCGTCTCCTCGGGCCGGCTCCTCGTGTTGGGAGACGGCAAGTGGCAGCTCACAAAATTCATCGCTTTCCAATACGGCAAGCTCTCCGAAGAATGCGCGCCGCATCGTCAGGTTCTGCGTCTCATTGAAAAGCACCGGATTCATGTCAATAGCTTGCTATCAACCGACTCCAGAGAGTCTGTCAAGCCCTTAAATAACCCTTTGGTTTCGGAGCCTGCGCAAAGTGCTTGAATCCGGCACTCAATTTCACCTTTCTGACTGACGCACGGGCTGAACCTACGATGCCTACTGAGAACCACAGTCAACAAATTGGGCGAAAGCCCCGCCGCCAAGAGCAGCGAAATTGCCGGCAGAGAATGCCGGATGGTTCCTTTTCTCTGCGTCTGACGCGGCGTTAATTCCTACCCATGTGAGAATTCGAACTGTAAAACCCGAGTTCTGGACAAACGAGAAGATGGCCGCGCTTCCAGACTTCACGCGATTGGTGGCAATCGCTCTCTTAAACTACGCCGACGACCACGGTTACTTTTGGGCAAACGCCCTTATGCTTCGTGGCGCCCTTTTCCCATTCGAGGAAGATTCGCAGAGGCTTCGCAGAGCGGTCGAGGAATTGTCCTGCATGGGGTATCTGAGGCTCGGAAAAACGCCTGATGGCAGGGAGTGCGGAAAGATCGTGAATTTCACGAAGCACCAGCGCGTTGACAAGCCGCAAGATTCTCAAATAGAACCGCTTATTACATTCGTGGAATCATCTCAGAAGGTTCTTGGATTATTCCAAGATCATTCTTGTCTGGATAGGAAAGGAAAGGAAGGGATAGGAAAGGATCATGCGGAGCCTCCGACTCCGCGAAAGGAAGACTTAGCTTTCAATGCCCTCTGCCTGATCGAAGGCAGCGACCCGCACAAGATCGGCGCCCAAGGATCGCGCATCGGAAAATGCCTGAAATCGATCCGGTCATCGACGCCCGATGTGACTCCAGACGAGATACGACGCCGCGCGGGGAATTACGCCAAGCACTTCAAGGACGCCACGATCTCGGCGGACGCCTTGGCGAAGTGGTGGACCCGGTGCGACAACGGCGCACTTCCGGGTTTTGGTGAGGAGATTAAACCTGCGGCAAACCTACGATGAACACCTCTCGCACTTTGCCCCACTCAGTAGAAGACGAGGAGCACCTGTTGGCGTGCTGTTTCCTTGACGGCCAAACCGTCATTCCGAAGTGTCAGGAAGCCGGCATCACCCCATCCTTATTTTACGTTTTAGGGAACAGTGTCGTCTTTTCAACCATCCTCGACTTGTTTGCGGATCAGAAGCCGACTGACATCGACGTGGTTGCTTCGCAGTTGAAGATGACGAAGCGGTTAGAGGAGGTTGGGGGTTGGAGTTTCCTCACCCAAATCTCGCAGCGCGTGCCGACCGTTTTGCAGGCCGGGCATTTCATCGAGTCGGTTGTTACCTTCTCCCGCCTGCGGGCCGTCATCATGGCGTCCACGGAAATAGTCGAAGCGGCCTATGCCTTTGATGGCGAGTTCAATGACATCGATGCGGCACTGGAGAAAGCCATCCGGTCGCGTGGCGGCGTGAGCGAGGCGCGAAGCTGGCAGCAGGCGGTGCGCGAGGCGGAGGCCATCACCCGAGAGCGCATGAAACCGCCCGAGCAACGCAACCTGAATGGTCAGGAGGTCTCGTGGGGTCTGTCTGATTTTGACCGTTACTTCGGCGCGTTGGAGCCGGGCGAGCTGGTTGTGATTGGGGGTTATACCTCATCCGGCAAATCCTCGCTTCTTCGGCAACTCCTTTGGGGTATGGCGAAGGCCGGCGCCCCGACGCTCATCAACACGCTGGAGACCCGTGACACCGAGGAGGCGGTTAATCTTGCCATCCTGCTTTCAGGAATCCGAGGACGCTCCCGGTTGCATGAACTTTCCAAGGCCGATCAGAATCTTCTCATCGATGCCTACTCGACGCTGAATATCGATCACTTCTCGGTCTGCCACCAAGATCAAACCTTAGCTGACATCTGCGCCCGCGCTCGGGCGTTCAAGCGCCGGCACGGTCTTGCCATTCTCGGCATCGACTACCTGCAAATCCTCACCGACGTAAAGAAGCTCCGCGCGAACGAGCGACCGGACTTTGCGATCTCCTGCGTCACCTCTGAACTCAAGCGGTTCGCCACCACCGAGGGCACCGTCAACTTCCTCCTCAGCGGCTTCAACCGTGACTATATCCGCGACCGCCGCGAGCCGCGCCTCTCCGATCTCGACGGCTCCTCCTCGATTGAAAAGGACGCATCGCGCGTCATCCTGCTGCACATTCCCGAGGAATACCAGATCGGCAACGCCAAGTTTTCCCAGTCGCCCACCGCCGACTCATCGGATCAGCCGAACTTTTACGTCAAGATCATCCAAGCCAAGGGGCGCAACCAAGGCACGTCCTCCATCGGCCTCATGTTCCACCGCGAGACCAAGACCTTCAAGCAGATCACCCGATGAAACCCTCCGAACTGCATATTCTGGTTTGGAGCCACACCCAGCAATGCTTTCACTACGAGACTTTCAGGGAGACCGTGTCCTTGGGGATTGAGGCTTACCTGCTGAATGAGCCGCAGGATTACGTGGTGGTGGGCGTGGCGGCATCGCGTGAAAAGATTCAGGAAATCCGCCTGATGCTGGAGTCGAAGAAGACCGCCATCGCGCACAGTTCCTACTTTGGTGAAAACTGATTTTTCTTGCCAAGACCCCATGAGCCGTCCACACCGCACGCATGGCAGTTCTGAGCATGGCCGAAAGACGCGCGCTCCCCAAGAGCGCCTTCGCGGTGCAGTCCAAGGTGAAGCACAAGGTGCGCCGGCTGTTCTCCAAGATCGACGCCAAGTGATCGCGGAAGGGAGGGTCGCGTGACCCGTGAAGAATTTACCCTCCGCTTCCCCCACGCCAGCGAGGCCGTCATCCGCGCCAACTGCGCTCCAGATTCGCGGGCTCTCCCACGTCCCGTCCTTCAAGAACTCCAAGCTGCTCCTCTGGCGCCAGAAGCGCATCATCACGAAGCCGGAGTATCAGCACTGGATGGACGCTGCGACGCGGAGTATCGAGTCACAGTTACGCTCCGCATTAGCGACAAGCGGGATCGGGACAACGACGGGGCTTACAGCACTCTGGCCGATTGCCTCATTGCTGCCATTGGACGACTCACGAAAATGGATACCAGAGCACTGCGTGCGCACGCGGCTCGTCTCAAAGGGGGACGAGGGCGCGGACATCCTAATCGAAAGAATCCGGTGAAGAAACTTTCGCTTGACGAAAACCCGAAACCCTGACATCCCTTCGCCCGTGAGCAACCAGCCCACCACCTCCGCCGAGGATCGCGCCGCCAGCGAG
>Ga0316227_1003612_pt1 | contig 12325 bp, 10 predicted proteins | sample TBH18019metaG_FD_206012 | JGI IMG/M metagenome (GOLD analysis project Ga0316227, IMG submission 206012) | Freshwater microbial communities from Trout Bog Lake, Wisconsin, USA - TBH18019 | ecosystem: Environmental > Aquatic > Freshwater > Lake > Hypolimnion/Profundal zone | place: USA: Wisconsin... | reverse complement strand
GCGCGCCGCCCAGGTGGTGATGGCGGTCGGCATCACCGCTTTCCCGCATATGCCGGCGGCGCTGGCGGCGCTTCCCGCCCACATGGCCTCGCATTCCTTCGATCACCGCAATGTCGAGCAGTTCGCCGGCAAGCAGACCATTGTGCTGGGCGCGGGCGCGTCCGCCGTCAATCTCGCCTATGAGCTGCACGAGGCAGGCGCCGAGGTGACGATGCTGGCGCGCGATCCGCGCATCGAATATCACGCGCTGCCCCATCCGAAGGCGTTGTCCCTTTGGCAGCTGCTGACCAATCCCCCCGCCCCTTTCGGCCAGGGCTGGCGTTCACTGCTGGTGGCGCGCCTGCCGCAGATTTTCTACCACCTGCCGCGGAACCTGCGCGCCCGTTCGATCAGGAGCCACATGAAGCCCGCCGCCGGCTGGTTCATGCGCGACAAGATCATGGGCAAGGTGCCGGAAATCCTGGGTCAGGGCATCGAAAAGGCCTGGGAGCAGGACGGCAAGGTGCACCTTGCCACCAGCAGCGGCCGCAAGCTCGTCTGCGACCATGTCTTCGCCAGCACCGGCTATCGCGTCGACCTGAACCGGCTTTCCTTCCTCAGCCCGCGCATCCGCCAGGCCATCGCCCGCACCGGCTGCGCCCTGCACACCTCGCCCGGCTTCGAGACTGACCTTCCCGGCCTCTATGCCCTGGGCGCCATGGCGATGGAGAATTTCGGCCCGCTGCTGCATTTTGTCTGCGGCACCTCCTTCGCGGCGCCAAGGCTGGCGCGCGTGCTGAAGCGGCGCGTGCTGCTGGCGCGGCTCGAAGCCCGGTTGCGGGAAATGGCGCGCGGCGTGGTGCAGCGCCTGCAGGACGCACTGGCGTAAGTTGAAGCCGCGGGCGCGTGATTGGCGCGCGTTTGCGTGTTATGGACACGGATATGGGCACGCAAGGCGCGCTGGATCCGCAACACCTGAAAGCGGCGGACTGGTCATCTGGGACGTGGCGGCGCCGCTGGACTGGGCGCTCGACAAGTTCAACAACGATAATGGTGCCATTCGCGATTTCCTGGCGCGCAACGGGTCCAGGCCGATAAGAGTGCCTTATCGGGCCAATCGGGCGGTGATCTTCGATTCGGACCTGTTTCACCAGACCGATACGATCCGGTTCAAGGACGGCTATCGCAACCGACGGATCAACGTGACCCAGTTGTTCGGCCTGCGCGACCGCTGATGTAAGGTTTGGGCAAGAATGCCCGCCATGGCGCAAAGCCGGCATCGGCCGGGCAATGCCGGAACGCGTATAAAAATCACGCCTCCGGCGCGCTCGCCAGCAGCGACGCCATCGCCGCCACCACGAGATAGGCCAGCATCAGCGGCGCCAGGCCGGTCAGCAGTGCGCCGGTGATGTCGGCATAGGCGCTGCAGCCCAGCAGCGGGAAGACCGAGCCCATCGCCAGGAACTGGATGCCCGCCACCGCGGCCAGGCCATAAAGGAAGGCGCGCAGCGCCGGGCCGATGATCTCCGGCTTGCCCGCCTGCTCCAGCCGGATCAGCCCGGCCTGCAGCTTCAGCCGCGAAGCGGCGGATGCGAGATAGATTGCCGCCAGGGCCCACGAAAAGGCGGCGGCCAGGACGCGCCCGCCATCCATGGCGCAGGCGTCCAGCGCCCGCACCAGCGCGTGCTGGCCCGGAATGGCGAAATAGAGCGCCCGCTCCAGCGCCAGCGCCAGCGGCTGCTCCAGCAAGATGGGCGCCAGCGCCACCTGCATGACGAAACTGAGAATGACGAAAACGAGAAAGACGATCTCGTTGAAGCCGGGGATCAGGTGATGCGGCTTGAGCCAAGCCGCCAGCGGCGTGCCCGGAAGGCCGCCGGAAACGCCGAAGCCGCCGATGAAGAGCAGGCCCATGGCGGCGAAGAGCAAGACGCAGACCCCAATGGCGAGCCAGGCGTCGGCCGGCGCCATGCCCGATTGCAGCACCAGATGCAGGGCATGGCCACCCGCCACGACGCAGAACAGCAGCCAGCCTTTCGCAAGAAGCCGCGCTATTCCCATCCGAGGATCACGCCGACGCGGCGAGCCCCTGACTCTTCATCCGTTCGTCGCGGATGCCTTCGGCCAGCAGGAAGGCCAGTTCCAGCGACTGGCTGGCATTGAGCCGCGGATCACAGGCGGTCTGGTAGCGGTCGGCGAGGTCCACTTCCTTCAGGCCCTGGGCGCCGCCGAGGCACTCGGTGACGTCCTGGCCGGTCATCTCGAAATGGACGCCGCCGGCATGGGTGCCTTCGGCGCGGTGCACCGCGAAGAAGCTGCGCACCTCTTCCAGCACGCGGTCGACCGGACGGGTCTTGTAGCCCGACTTCAGTTTGATGGTGTTGCCGTGCATCGGATCGGACGACCACACCACCTTCTTGCCCTCGCGCTTCACGGCACGGACCAGGGGCGGCAGCATCTGCGCCACCTTGTCGGCGCCGAAACGGGCGATCAGCGTCAGGCGGCCGGGAATGTTCTGCGGATTGAGCAGGTCGATCAGGCGCAGCAGCTCCTCGGGATCGAGGCTGGGGCCGCATTTCAGGCCGATGGGGTTCTTGATGCCGCGCATGAATTCGACATGGGCGCCGTCGGGCTGGCGGGTGCGGTCGCCGATCCACAGCATGTGGGCGCTGGTGTCGTACCAGTCGCCGGTGGTGGAATCGACGCGGGTCATCGCCTGCTCATAGTTGAGCAGCAGCGCTTCATGGCTGGTGTAGAAGTCGGTGCCGCGCAGCTGCTGCACCGACTGGCTGGTGATGCCGATGGCGTCCATGAACTCCAGCGACTCGGAGATGCGCTGGGCGAGCCCCTGGTATTTTTCGCTGGCCGGCGAATCCGCGACGAACCCCAGCATCCAGCGATGGACATTGTGCAGGTCGGCATAGCCGCCCTGGGCGAAGGCGCGCAGCAGGTTGAGCGTCGCCGCCGACTGGGCCGTCGCCTGCAGCAGGCGCTGCGGATCGGGGATGCGCGCCTCGGGCGTGAACTCGCCACCATTGATGTTGTCGCCGCGATAGGAGGGCAGCGTCACGCCATCGACCGTCTCGGTGTCTTCCGAGCGCGGCTTGGCGAACTGGCCGGCAATGCGGCCCACTTTCACCACCGGCACGCCAGCGGCGAAGGTCAGCACCACCGCCATCTGCAGCAGCACGCGGAAGGTGTCGCGGATATTGTCGGGATGGAATTCGGCGAAGCTTTCGGCGCAGTCGCCGCCCTGCAGCAGGAAGGCCTTGCCTTCCGCCACCTGGCCGAGGCTGGCCATCAGGTTGCGGGCTTCGCCGGCAAACACCAGCGGCGGATGGGTCTTCAACTGACCCAGGACGCGATCCAGCGCCGCCTGGTCCGGATAGGTCGGAACCTGACGGATGGGCTTTTCCTGCCAGCTTTGCGGGCTCCATTGGGCCACGGGTACGCACTCCTGCAAAAACGGACCGGATATAGGGGATGCGATCCGCTTTTACCAGAACGGCCGAAAGCTTATTGAAATCAGAGCCCTAGCCCTTGCTCGCCTGATCGCGGCGGCGGCCCGCGTCCCGCAACACGTCCGACAGGCTGCCGGGGCCGGGCGACCAGTGCCGGGCCCGTTCGGCATAGCGGCTGGTGTCGGCGGCGCTCTGGGCCCGGATGATATTGTTGTTGGTCGCCGCAAAGCGCGCCTTCTGTGCCGGGGTCGAGCGTTCCAGCGCCAAGGCAAGGAAGTAGGAAGCCCGGTCGTTATCCTGGGGCAGTGCGTTGCCCTTGAAATAGCCGTTCGCGATATTCATCAGCGCGGCGGGCAAGCCCTGCTCGCCGCCCTTCACGGTCCAGACCATGCCCTGATAGAGGTCCTTGGCCACGCCCCGTCCAGACAGATAGAGGTAGCCAAGATTGACCTGCGCCCCGCCATGGCCGGCATTGGCGGCCTTGGTCAGCAGCGCGAAGGCCCTGGTGTCATCCTGATCGACGCCTTCGGCATTCATATAGGCATTGCCCAGCTGCGCGGCCGCCGGGATATCGCCCGCGTCCGCCGCCTTCTGCAGCCAGTCCGCACCGGCCTTCTGGTCCTGCAGCCCAGTGCATTTCATCAGCAGAAAATTGCCATAGGCGCGCTGGCCTTCGGCATCGCCTTTCTCCGCCAACGGTTTGAGATTGGCCTTGGCCAGGGCGTAATTCCTGTTGGTGATTGCGGCTTCGCCCGCCGCGACGCTGGGCGAGTTGGACGTCATTTCCGCCGGCGCCGAAACCTTGCAGTCGGCGCTTGTGGCAGTGACGGTGATGGTCGTGTCGGCCATCGCCGCGCAGATGCCGAAAAAGACAAACGCAACCGAACCCAGTGCAAGACCTGATCTGCTCATGGCTCTCCCCCGGCCTTTTGTCGCGACCTGTTGCGGCAGGCTAGTTAGGGAACCTGACGGCTCCAAGACGGGGATTATTACATCTGCGTTAGGAAAAACGGGTCAGGGCGTCTTGCTGTAGGCCTTGGTGCGCATCGTCACCAGTTCTTCCGCGGCGGTGGGATGCAGCGCGATGGTGCGGTCGAAATCGGTCTTGGTGGCGCCCATGCGCAGGGCGATGGCAGCGGCCTGCACGATCTCGGCGGCATGGTCGCCGAAGATATGGCAGCCCAGCACCCGGCCCGTGACGGAATTGACGATCAGCTTCATGTGGGTGCGTACTTCACGCCCGCCCAGCGTGTGCAGCAGCGGCCGGAAGATGGATTTGTAGACATCGATGGGATGACCGTTGGCTAGCGCCTTCTCTTCCGACAGGCCCACCGTCGCCAGTTCCGGTGTCGTGAAGACGGCGCTGGCGACATGCTCATGGTCGGGCTTGGTGGGATTGTCCTTGAACGCGGTTTCGACAAAGCACATCGCCTCATGGATGGCGACCGGCGTCAACTGCAACCGGTCGGTGACATCGCCGATGGCCCAGATATGCGGCGCGCTGGTGCGCGACAGGTCATCGACCGTGACCTCGCCTTTTTTCCCCAGCGCGACGCCCGCCTTCTCGACATGCAGCGCCATGGTGTTGGGCATGCGCCCGACAGCGGCCAGCACCTGGTCGACCACCAGCGTCGCGCCCCGGTCGGTGGTGAGGCGGAACTCGTCGCCCTGCTTTTCGATCTTCGTGACATTCGAACCGGGCAGCAGCCCGACGCGGCGCACCGCCATGGAATCGCACAGGGCCTGGCGCATGTCTTCGTCGAAACCGAACAGCGGCTTGTCGCGGCGCACGATGACAGTGGCCTGCGCGCCCAGCCCTTCGAAGATATGGGCGAATTCCAGCGCGATATAACCGCCGCCCACCACCGCGATACGGCGCGGCATCGTTTCCAGATGGAAGGCTTCATTCGAGGTGATGCAGTATTGCGCGCCCGGCACAGGCGCACCGCCGCCCAGTTCGCGGGTGGGCGTGTTGCCGGTGGCGATAAGGATTTTTTCCGCCGTCACCCGCTTGCCGGAATTGAGCAGCAGCAGGGTATGCGGATCTTCAAACACGGCGCGGTCGGCGAAGATTTTCACCCCCGCCTTTTCGACATTGGCGGTGTAAAGCCCTTCCAGGCGGGCAATCTCGCGGTCCTTGTTGGCGATCAGCGTGGGCCAGTCGAAGCGGCATTCGCCGAAGTTCCAGCCGTAACCGGCGGCGTCCTGTATGTTCTCGGCGAACTGGCTGGCATAGACCAGGAGCTTCTTGGGAATGCAGCCACGGATGACGCAGGTGCCGCCCATCCGGCTTTCCTCGGCCAGGGCGACGCGGGCGCCGGTCAGCGCCGCCATGCGGCTGGCGCGGACGCCACCGGAACCGCCGCCGATGACGAAGAGATCGTAATCGTATTTCATCATGGAGCAGGCCCGGGCTTTTCGGCTATAGCCTTAGCGGAGCATGAACCGGGTCACAATGCACAGAGACAGGACGGCGATCTTGCGGAACGCAGCATTGGCCGCGGCGGCGCTGCTGCTGTCCGGTTGCATGACTCTGTCGGCCTCGCTGCGGCATGACGATATCCGCTCGGTCTGGGGGCCGGGCCGCACCTTGCCCGCCCACACCGTCTTCTTCGCCACCGACCGCGCCCCCGATGGCAATGGCTTCGGCCAGAACTGGGGCGGCGTGGCGCGCTGCGGCCGCACCGTGGTGCGCATCGCCAATGCCGTGAGCGATGTCGCGCCCGATCCGACTCTGGAGCCTTTGGGCTGCGAAGGCCCCGCCCAGATGACCGCCTTCGCCCGCGCCATCGCGGCGGACGCGAAATCGCGGAACTGCGATCGCGTGCTGATCATCATCCACGGCTTCAACCTCACCTTCCGCAACGCGATGCTGCACGGGGCGCAGATCGCCACGGACACGCAATGGCCCTGCGCCACGCTGCTGCTGAACTGGTCGAGTGAGGGGTTGTTCAACCGCTATGCCGCCGACATCGAGCGCAGCGGCTATGCCGTGCCGCTGCTGATCGATCTGGTGCGGGCGCTGGACGCGGCGGGGCTGAAGCCCGACCTGCTGGGTCACAGCATGGGGGCGCGCATTTCGCTGAGCGCGCTGGCGGCGCTGTGCCCCGAACCGGCGCCCATTGTGAATGAACTGATCCTGATCGCCTCCGACGTCGGCGCCGAGCCGGGCAATGACGATTTCGGGAGGCTGCTGGAGCGCGACGCGGCGTGCGCCCGCCGCGCCACCCTCTATGCCTCGGACAACGACCTGGCGCTGATGGCGTCGGAAAGCGTTCATGGCGGCGTGCCCCGCGCCGGGCAACGGCCACGGCAGGGGCTGCAATATGAAACGGCCAGCCCGAATGTGGACGCGATCGATGCCAGCCTAGGACCGGGCGATCCGTCGGGCCATGCCTATTTCGTGTTCGCCTATGAGGCGCTGGACGACCTGATGTGGCTGCTGCATGGCGACACGATGGCCGAGCGCGCCACACGCGGCACGCTGACCTGCACCGACACGGGGGGAAGCCTTTGTGCGGCGGGCGGCGGGCGCTACAGCCTGGCGGTGGCGCCGGACAGGCGGCCCAGCCTGAGCCAGAAACTGCTGCGGGCGATCTGGCCGGTTATTTTGCCTTTTGAATAACTTCGACTTCGCCGGGGCCCGCGATCAGCATGGTGGTGGCGATGCCGACGAACAGGCCGTCCTCGACCACGCCGGGCACATCGCCCAGGGCAGCAGACAGTTTCGGCGCGCTTTGAATGACGCCGAAGGCGCAGTCATAGATGACGTTGCCGCTGTCGGTTTTGAAGGTGGCGCCGTCTTTCTGGCGCAGGGTCATCGGCACCATGCCATAGCCCAGAGCCGTGAAGGCGGTCTGCAGCCGGGCGGCGGTGGATTTGTGGCCGAACTCGACGATTTCCACCGGCAGGGGAAACTTGCCCAGGCGCGGCACCAGCTTGGTTTCGTCGGCTATCACCAGCATCTTGCGCGACGAGGCCGCGACGACCTTTTCGCGCAACAGCATGCCGCCACCGCCCTTGATGAGGTTCAGGTCGCGGTCGGCCTCGTCGGCGCCGTCGATGGTGAGGTCGAGCGTGCCCAGATCATCGAGGGTGGAGAGGGTCATGCCCAGCTTGCGGGCATAGGCGGCGGTGCGTTCCGAGGTCGGCACGCAGAGCAGCGTCATGCCGCCGCGAATGCGCGGCGCCAGCAGGTCGAGGAAAATCTCGGCGGTGGTGCCGGAGCCCAGCCCCAGCTTCATGCCATCGGTGACATATTCGAGCGCCTTGGCGGCGACGGCCTTCTTGAGTGCGTTCTGGTCGGTCATGGCGGGAACATACTGGTCCGCCGCGGCAAGGCCAAGACCTACTCCACCGTCACACTTTTCGCCAGGTTGCGCGGCTGGTCGACGTCCGTGCCCTTGGCGATGGCGGCGTAATAGGCCAGCAGCTGGATCGGGATGGCGTAGAGCAGCGGGGTGATGAAGGCGTTGGTGGTGGGGACCTCGATGCTGTTCCACACCGCGCCCGCCTTGGAAATGCCTTCGGCGTCGGAGATCAGCAGCACCTTGCCGCCGCGCGCCATCACTTCCTGCATGTTGGAGATGGTCTTCTCGAAATGGGCATCATGCGGGGCGATGACGATGATCGGCACCGCCTCATCGATCAGGGCAATGGGGCCGTGCTTCATCTCGCCGGCGGCATAGCCCTCGGCATGGATATAGCTGATCTCCTTCAGCTTGAGCGCGCCCTCCATCGCCAGCGGGTAGGAGGCGCCACGCCCCATATAGAGCACATCGCGGGCCTTGGCGATTTCCTCGCCCAGCACCTTGATCCTGGCTTCCTGCTTGAGGAAGTCGGCGATATGGCGGGGTGTTTCCAGCAGCGAGGCGCAGAGCCGCTGTTCGTCGAGCTTGGAAAGATGGCCGCGCGCCACACCGGCGGCGATGGCGAAGCTGGCCAGCGAGGCCAGCTGGCAGGTGAAAGCCTTGGTCGAGGCGACGCCGATCTCCGGCCCGGCGATGGTGGGCAGCACGATGTCGGCTTCGCGGGCGATGCTGGATTCGGCGACATTGACCACCGCGATAATGGTCTGGCCGTTGGCCTTGGCTTCGCGCAAGGCGGCCAGGGTGTCGGCGGTCTCGCCCGACTGGGAAATGAACAGTGCCGCGCCATCCTTCGGATAGACGGGGTTGCGGTAGCGCAGTTCGGAGGCGACATCGATCTCCACCGCCAGGCGGGCCAGCTTCTCGAACCAGTATTTTCCCACCAGGCCGGCATAAAAGGAGGTGCCGCAGGCGCAGATGGTGAGGCGGCTGGCCTTGACCAGCGCCTCGCGCAGGCCGACGCCCATATGGCGCACGGTAGGGCCCGAAGGATCGAGATAATGCGCCAGGGTGTAGCCGATCACTTCCGGCTGCTCGTGGATTTCCTTGGACATGAAATGGCTGTGGCCGGCCTTATCCACCAGCTGCGTCGAGGCCGAGGTGATCACGATCTGGCGATTGGCCGGGCGGCCCGCGACGTCGAAGATCGCGACCTCGGTGCCCTGGATGACGGCGACATCGCCTTCTTCCAGATAGGCGACGCGGTTGGTGAAGGGCGCCAGCGCGAAGGCGTCGGAGCCGAGATAGGATTCCGCCTCGCCATAGCCCACCGCCAGGGGCGAGCCCTTGCGGGCGCCGATCAGCAGGCCTTCATGGTCCTTGAAGATCATGGCGATGGAATAGGCGCCGGTCAGGCGGGCGACGGCGGTCTTGGCGGCCTCGGCGGGGGTGAGCCCTTCGTCCAGATAGGCGCTGATCAAACGCGCAGCGACTTCCGAATCCGTCTGCGATTCGAAGACATGGCCCTTGGCGGACAGTTCGGCCTTCAGCTCGCGGAAATTCTCGATGATGCCGTTATGGACGATGGCGACTTTGGCCGTGGCGTGGGGATGGGCATTGGCCTCGGTGGGGGCGCCATGGGTGGCCCAGCGGGTATGGCCGATGCCCGTGCGTCCCGGCAGCGGCTTGGCCTGCAGCACCGCATCCAGCCTGGCCAGCTTGCCGGGCGAGCGGCGGCGCTCGATCCTGCCGCCGACCAGGGTGGCGACGCCGGCGGAGTCATAGCCGCGATATTCCAGGCGGCGCAGCGCCTCGATCAGGATGGGGGCCACTTCGCGCGCGCCCGCGATGCCGACAATGCCGCACATGCTATTTCTTTCCCTGCTTGCTGGCGCGGAACGCCGCCGCCCAGCCGCGCCGCTCGATCTGGGTGCCGCGCGCCACGGCCAGTGCATCCGCCGGCACATCCTTGGTGATGACCGAACCCGCGCCGGTGATGGCGCCGTCGCCAACCTTCACGGGCGCGACCAGCGCCGTGTCCGAGCCGATGAAAGCGCCGGCACCGATCTCGGTGCGGGCCTTGGTGAAGCCGTCATAGTTGCAGGTGATGGTGCCGGCGCCGATATTGGCCTTCGGGCCCACGATGGCGTCACCCAGATAGGTGAGATGGTTGGCCTTGGCGCCCGCGCCTATTTGCGTGTTCTTCACTTCCACGAAATTGCCGATATGGGCGTTCTCGCCGATCTCAGCGCCCGGGCGCAGGCGGGCATAGGGCCCGATGATGGCGCCCGCCGCCACTTTGACCGGGTTTTCCGGGGCGCCTTCCAGGTGCGAGAAGGCGCGGATGGTGGCGCCGCCTTCGACGGTGACATTGGCACCGAATACCACATACGGTTCGATCACCGCGTCATTGCCGATCTGGGTATCGTGGGAGAACCACACCGTCTGCGGCGCCATCATGCCGACCCCGGCATCGAGGAAGCGGCGGCGGATCACCTGCTGCATCAGGTTTTCGGCGGCGGCCAGTTCGGCACGGCTGTTCACGCCCGTCACCACGACTTCGTCGGCGAAGGCCAGGGCGCACTTGACGCCATCGGCGCGGGCGATGGTGGGCATGTCGGTGAGGTAATATTCGCCCTGGGCATTGTTGTTCTTCAGGGCAGCGGTCCAGCGGAAGAAACTCTGCGCGTCGGCGGCATAGAGACCGCTGTTGCAGAGCGAGACATGGCGCTCGGACTCCGAGGCATCCTTGAACTCGACGACGCGGTTGAGAAAGCCATCCGGCGTCATCAGCACCCGGCCATAGGCGCCCGGGTCGGCGGCATTGAAGGCGACCAGCGCCAGCCCGGTGCGGATCTGTGCCTTCAGAAGATCGGCGACCAGCGCCGTGGTGATCAGCGGCACGTCGCCCGCGGCAATCACCAGCGTGCCTTCGAACCCGGCCAGCGCGTCCTTCGCGGCGGCGGCGGCGTGGCCGGTGCCCAGCTGCTGTTCCTGGATGGCGGTCTCGCAACCCTGGGCCACCGCATAGCTGCGAACCTGTTCGCCCGCCGCCGATGTGACCACCACGATGCGCGTGACGCCGGCGCCGCGCAGGGCGGCAATGACATGGCCCAGCATGGGCAAGCCCGCGACCTTGTGCAGGACTTTGGGCAGGGCCGATTTCATGCGGGTGCCGGCGCCCGCAGCAAGGATGATGGCTGCCTTATCCATGCGGGCGCCTGTTTGTCTTTTGGCCGCAATTTTCCGGATTGCCGTCGCGCGGGCCAAGCCGGATGGCGCATATCGGAAAATTGCTCCGGGGCCCTGCGGCCAGGATGATTGCTGCTGTCGCCATGGTGGTTCGGTAGGGTTCCGGAGGAAAAAGGTGAAGTGACGAAATACGACGCTATATTGCGACGATTCTAGTCCCGATTACGGCGATTCTCACACGGATTCCCTATCCCATGCCCTCGCCTGCCCTGATCTTCGACCTGGACGGCACCCTGGTCGACACCGCCCCCGACCTGCTGGGCGCCACCAATGCCGTGATGGCGGCCGAGGGCCTGCCTCGGATCCCGCCCGAAACCCTGCGTCACATTGTCGGATTCGGCGCCCGCTCCCTGATCGAGCAGGCCATGGAAGCGGTGGGCCGGGTGCTGGCGCCGGCGGAACTGCCGCCCCTGCTGGACATCTTCATGGCCCATTACCGCGCCCATATCGCCGACCACAGTGTGCTGTTCCCCGGCGTGCGCGAGACCCTGACGGCGCTCAAGGCGGACGGGGCGCGGCTGGCGGTGCTGACCAACAAGCCGCAGGAACTTGCCGATCTGCTGCTGCCGGCCATCGGCATCCAGCATTTCTTCGCCGAGGTCTATGGCGCCGGGCGCATGGGCTATGTGAAGCCGGATGCCCGCATCTTCCACGATGTCGTGCGGGACATTGGCGGGCATGACGATGGTTCGGTGATGATCGGCGATTCCATCACCGACCTGAACACGGCCCGCGCCGCGAACGCGCCCTGCATCCTGTTCTCGTACGGCTATACGCCGATACCGGCGAAGGACCTGGGCGCCGATCTCGTGCTGGACGATTTCACCCACCTGCCCGCAGCGTTGAAGGATTTGAAGATTTTATAATCCGGCTTGCCGGCGGCGCGTGACGGCCCGCGCCCTTTGGCGGGCTGGGCCCTGCGGATGAAATCCAGGGCGGCGGGGCATAAAAGTCCCGCGCCCGTGTTGGGGCGCACATTGCCGCAAGGCCGTTAATTCATTCCCGGCGCGGCTTCGCAGCCTTGTCTTTTTTCCAAAACTGCCCTGAATTCGCGCACCGGTCGCGCCGGAGGGGGAAATAGCAACATGTCGCTGGATTGGGGCACACAGAATGCCACGCGCCGCTTATGCCTGACGCTGATCACCGGGCTCGGCTTCTTCCTGCTGGGCTGGGGCGGCATCATGATCACCGGCGGCAATGCCCATTCCGCCGCGCCGATCTGGCCCGCCACCGCCTTTGGCCTGTGCATGGCGCTGCGGCTTTCGCGCAGCCGCGCGGATGATGTTGCCATGCTGGGCGCCATGCTGGTGGGCGGCCTGGCCGCCA
>Ga0316227_1003609_pt1 | contig 12332 bp, 15 predicted proteins | sample TBH18019metaG_FD_206012 | JGI IMG/M metagenome (GOLD analysis project Ga0316227, IMG submission 206012) | Freshwater microbial communities from Trout Bog Lake, Wisconsin, USA - TBH18019 | ecosystem: Environmental > Aquatic > Freshwater > Lake > Hypolimnion/Profundal zone | place: USA: Wisconsin... | reverse complement strand
TAAATCTACTTGTTGGTCGTATTACGTATATCTTTTAGAGGGGGTAGGGTAATGCCTTTATATGACTACCATTGTATAAGTTGCGGAGAATTCCGAGAATTGCGGCCTCTTGCTGACTCTAGCAAACCTCAGTTATGTCCAGACTGTAGTGAGCCTGCGGAGAGAATGTTCATGGCACCATTTCTTGCAGGTAAGGGACAGAAAAATAATAGATCTAGATCTAATATACTCTCCTGTGGACATGGTGCAGGATGCTCCCATTCTCGTTTTGCCTGGCCAAGAGGGTAGTAATTGTTTAAATTCGAATATTTTTATTAAGACTGTTTTAACTCGTTGCCAAATATAAGTTATGCCTATTTCAAAAGTAGGGCCAACTGTCCATTCCTAATTAGATGCGTTTAGAAAAATAAAAGAGGTCGCAATGCGATGCGGAACAGTTAAAAGTATTTGGCGCTATCCCGTGAAGGGTATGGGCGGAGAGAGCTTAGAGAGTGGCTTCCTTGGAAAGAATGGGTTAAATGGAGATAGAATTTTTGCGGTACGCGATACTAACCGGGGTGAAATTCAAAGTTGTAAATTTAGGCCTAATTTGTTGCTATGTCAGGCAAAAATAAAAATCTCGAATAATTCCCAGACCCCATCTATTGACATTTATTTTCCAGATGGGTCTATAAAAGCTAGTGATAATTCTCTAATAAATCAAAAATTGACAGAGCTTCTTGGTAAAAATTCTACACTAGAGATTTTGAGGGATGCAAAAGATAAACCCTTTTTTCGGCGCCAGAAAATTGATGATCATACTTGGCTAGAAGAACTCAATGCTACATTTGAACGTGAAGACGGTGAGCCAGGCCCTAATTTTTCAGACCTACCAGCTTCCTTTGTAGAAAATGTATGTACGCCAGGATCTTTTTTTCTGGTTACTCCATTTCATTTTGTTACAACTACTTCATTACGGTTTTTGAAATCACTTAATCCAGGTAGCGATTGGAATGAGCGAAGATTCAGGCCGAATCTTGTAATCGAATGTGATCCTAAATTCAAAGGTTTATTAGAAAAAAATTGGATTGGTAGGCAGATTAAAATCGGTGATGCTACGATAAGCTGCGTTGATGAAACCATTCGCTGCGGTGCTATTACCAAAGCGCAAAGGGGGCTGTTAGAAGACAAAACTATGCTTCGTACCATTGTCAAAGATGCCAATCAAAATGTTGGAGCTTATGGCACTATTTTTTCTGATGGGCATATTCGTGTGGGTGACCCAGTTTCTTTACTCTAGAGTTTATTAAAAGCTATCTTCTAGTGACCTTCAGTTTTTGGGCGACTTCTACCCAATTGCAAAAGTACACTCGAATGGCTCAAATTAGACAATATGAGCTCCTGAGACATTAGATTTTCTATAGTTGTTTTCACCTAAATCTAAAGCGGGATCTTAATAATGAAGGAAATTCTATTTGTAGCACTTGGTGGTGCGTTTGGCTCTTTATGTCGCTATAAGCTATCTAGCTTTGTGCTTACTCAAACTATCAATTGGCGATTCCCGCTGGGAACCTTTCTGGTCAATATCATTGGCTGTTTAATTATCGGTCTTCTTAGTGGTCTAGCTGTGAAGCACGATTACTTCCCCCTAGAGATTCGGCTGTTGCTAATTACTGGTGTGACTGGTGGGTTCACTACATTCTCAGCATTTGGCTTGGAAACCTTCCACTTGCTACGCAGAGAGGAATTTACGATAGCGGGGTCTTATGTAGTATCAAGCGTCATTATTGGTTTATTAGTTTTGTGGATTGGCTTTTCTCTAATTCCTAATAAAGGATAAATTTAATTGATTGGTGACTGCCTTCAAAGTCTGCTTTGGGTCGATATTTGCCTGCGGCAACGCAAATGGCTAAATGTCCGCTTATGAGCAAGGGGCAGACTGTGATGTCGTTATCAACACAGCCGCCCCAACTTCAAACCTCAGTTTGCTCTGCCATCTCCAGAGCATCATCGACTTCAATACCCAAGTAACGAACGGTACTCTCTAGCTTGGTATGACCTAGAAGTAACTGAATGGCCCTTAGGTTTTTAGTTCTACGGTAGATTAGCGAGACCTTAGTGCGGCGCATCGTATGGGTTCCATAGTTTGCAGATTCCAAACCAATCGAGCTAACCCAGCTATGAACAATTCTGGCGTACTGCCTAGTGGATAAATGAGGGGACTCTTTAATGCGACTGGGAAATAAATAATCTTCCAAGTGCAAATCATCTGCTTGAATCCATTGCCCTACTGCAGTCCTTGTAAGTTCAGTAATTTCAAACTGGACTGGCCGATGCGTCTTTTGCTGCAATATATTTGCTCTAGATGAAATATGGCCTCCGGTAGCGATATCCCGAACCTTCAGTTTGACCAAATCACAAGCGCGTAACTTGCTGTCGATAGCCAAATTAAATAAAGCTAAATCTCGCTGATTCCCGTTTAGTTGAAGGCGGACTCGAATTGCCCAAATGTCCTTTAATTTGAGCGGCGCTTTCTGGCCTGTTAGTTTGCCTTTGTTCCAGGGTTCTTTATGCTGAGTAGCAATAAGTTGTTCCATGACATTCTCCTTATGTGAAAGGGAATACCACTTTGCGCTGAACGAAAAGTCTCAGCAAGGGCTCTAGAAATCCCGAAAGCAGTCACTCGAGCTAGTTAACTACCACAGGCAAATATCGACCCAAAGGAGACATTAATGCTATTGAATTTTTTCCAATGCAGTCTTTGCAAAAAGAGCATCTTTAAATCGGGTATTTTTACCTTTTGACTGAAGAAACACCATAGCAATATTTCTATCCTTGATTTTTGCCTCCATAACTAGGCATCGTCCAGCTGCTGCAATATAACCAGTCTTTTGCACCAAGACATCCATGATTTCATTACGGACAATCGGATTGGTATTTACGAATGGTTGCGACGCATGGATGCCATCAACAACATTAAATTTTTCTGTTGTTGAGAATTCTTGAATCAAGGGGTGACGCATAGATTCCTGCAATAGGAGGACTAAATCCTGTGCAGTAGAAACATTCTGCGGGGAGAGCCCAGTGGGCTCAATAAAGTGAGTGTGCGCCATTCCAAGCTCTTTTGCCTTTAGGTTCATGGCGGCAACAAAAGCCTCCATTCCCCCTATATATGATCTTGCCAGGGCATTGATCGCTCTATTTTCTGATGACATTAAGCCAACTCTTAAGACCCTCTTTCGACTCATTTCCGTTCCCACCTTGAGTTTCCATTTTGCACTGGATTGCCAGGCAATATCTTCACGCTCAATTCTGAGTGGCTCCGCTAGACCTTGACCGGACTCCAAAACAACTATGGAAGCCATTAACTTAGATATTGAGGCAATTGGCGAAATAGCTGAGGAATTTCTATCAACCAATACCTCTCCACTATCTACATCAACGACATAGGCAATATTAGAGTGAAAATCCTCTGCTTGACTGCTTCTTGCAAATACAGGGAAATCAGTTAATGCTATTACTAGGACGCAGCTTATAAAAAATTTATTCATATCTCTACTTATTTCACCAATACTTAAATGGACGCTCGGCTTTAGTGTTCGTACCAATCGCCTTCATCTTCTGCTTGCAGTGCGGGCATGTGAGCCCATCCCAGACAGTCAGATACTCAGCATAGCCGCAGGTTTTGCAAACTGCTGAGCCCACAGGTAGATCAACCATAGACCCTGGGTTTGGCATCGCAAATGTATCAACCTCTTTACAGTGATTACATACCATAGCAGCCTTGTAAAAATGAGGGCCTCTCTCAACCCCTATACCGCTAACGCACTCATATTTACAGGATCCACAAACAAATTGGTATTCCGCCCCCATCATCTTATGAGCCTCCTTTTTCTGTTTTCAGAATCTGTGCCCATCTGTCTTTTGCATATTGAATGCGCATTGACCTCTCTTGATTGGCAACCCCGATAGTGATTCGCTTATCAATCAAGTCTTTGTATACAGCATCAATATTGGTATAGAAATTGGTATACACAGCCACCAAGGCCGGGGAAGGCAGTTCGTTTGCAATGGCTCGGCACTTTAAGGTGGACTCTTTAAATCTTTCTAAGACGGCCGCTTGATCAGAGGCAATTTTGTCACTTGAATTAAACAACTCCTTTGCGTTCGGGCTCTTCTCCGTAAGTACCAGGATGTGCTCATCAACATACTTTGCATCATCCGACTGATTTACCTCAGCTACACACGAGGCAATCTTTTTCTGTACTTCATTCACTTTTACAATCGAGACGTCATTACCAGGTTTGGTAATTGGCGCTACATTTGTGGCGCATCCTGATAACACAATTCCAAGTAGTGCAATACCGCGATAGATATTTCTCATACGAACCTCACTAATTAAATAAGCTCATTGGGAATAAAAAAGCCTCCCCACACAAAATCAAAGCGGGAAGGTAAAAGGGACTAGTGATAAACGATGTCAGCACGACGGTTCTCCTTAAAAGCAGCCTCCGTTTGCGCTGGATTCATAGGTTTTTCCTTGCCAAAACTGACCGCCTCTACTTGAGACTCACTAACCCCCTGGGCAAGCAGAGCTCTTTTGACAGACTCCGATCTCTTTTGACCTAGGGCCAGGTTGTATTCAGCTGTACCGCGATCATCTGTATTGCCCTGAATAATGATGTCGGCCTTTTGTGCATGAAAGGTCTTCAAGTAGGTCGCATGGGCTGAAATGGTAGGGGCGTACTTTGGATCAATCGTATAGCCATCAAACTCAAAGAAAATTGAACGCTTGCCATACACGCTTGTCTTAGGATCACCAATAGGATCGTAAGACATCGATCCTCCCGCATTGATAGATGCTACGTTATTTGCATCATCCAATTTAACCCCACTGCTACATGCAGAAATGAGTAACACTGTGCATGCCAATGGCAGCAATTTTTTAAGCGCGTACATAACGGTAATTCCCCATAAAGGCTAAATAAATTTAGCCAAAATAACAAAGTGGCCAGCCAATCAAGGCTGACATCAAACCTAAGAAATTAGGTGGTTACTTTTGGGGGTTTAAAAGCAGAATCAGGAAAATTCTGCGTAAAAAGGATGTCGCTAAAGAAATTAAAAGTAATGACTTCCGTAGCGCGAAATGGAACAATGATGCTGGCGTCACTTACGTTAGCAGTGACATGACTCATCAGAAATAGCGTGTGGGTTTGCTGCTGGCCATCGGTAGTTTCTTTATTGGCATGACTTTGATCAGAATCAAAACCAGCAAATGAAGCTTGAAGCATCTGCGTTCGCTCTATAGCAGCATCAATAAATACGCTACCCGCTGCCACCTTGAATGAAATCAAGAAGAGGCATATCAGAATCACTAGAGAACAATTACGGGATCGCATGGCCTGATTCTATACCTAAATACCTAAAATCACTCTAATCAGTAGCTACGCTGATCCCGCAAACTTAGGATTTTCCTTTCGGCTGCTATTGGCCGTTTTCTGCCTGTTAAACAGCCCAAAAGATCACACTCTGAATGACTGCAGTTGTCCTAGAAACTGCCTTCGGCCAACTATATAAGTCCCTTATTTTAAAAATAGAGGCTTTTTTCTGGAATATCGCCACAAGGCTAAATTCTGAATTATTGGCTTCCGAAAATATCTCGTATGCACGTTTTCATAGCAAATCTGCCTTATAGCCAATAAGCGTCTAGCTTTGCCGCATTGAAGGTTTAGCCAATTTCTAAAGATGGCTTGACTAAGTGTTGAAAGACACGAAATACTTTTTATTTGCTAGGCTTAAGCATATGAAAAACTATGAAAACAGCCCTGAAAATGCCTGTACGGAACCAATTTCTACCCCCTCTGGCGCGAAGAATTCTATTGCAAAGCGTGTGAAGCACAAGGGCAAACCGCACTTATACATGCTTAATTTCTTATTTTTTAAGCAAAATACAAAATTATTTTCAAAAAATTTAATAAAACTATTGACATTTATAAAAAACTTCTTGACAAATTTGAACTTTAGAGGTAAAGTTCAACCTCACTTAAAGCAAATCACCGTCCTTCAAGGGGTCGGTTCCAGGAAAAGTAGTCAAAGTATGAATGTTTCAAATCTCAATACGGCCTTGCCCCGCATCTTTGCGACTCGGTCAAAATCCTTACAAAGCCCCCATCTACACGATAGCCTCCCCATTGGGACTATTCACATTTTCTTATGTAGTGGTGCGGCATGAGGATGCCAACTCCAAACCTCAACTCGGCAATCAGGGTTGATTTCTCTGGATATCAGGCAAATCTATCTCCACAGCAATCCATGTATTTTGTATTTTTAAAGCAATACACCTGCCTTAATAGGGAGCGCATTACTTACTCTATTAAGCACACTAACCATCAATCTAGCTTCATCACTAGCGAGTCTGGGACAAATTTCAGATTTCACCTCATCAGTAAAAGAGGTGCCCAAATGTAAAACGCCAATCTAACCCTAAGGGTCAAATTGGCTTGTCGAATGTGGTACTTGTACTACGTGTGCAAACAAAGTATATCCGCTTCTTTCTGACAAGCACATAAAAACCCTCATTTTTTGAAAAACCGCCTCGGCGGTCAGGGGGAGCTTTTGCCTAAAAAACTTGAACTCCCAAATATGTATGTCACAAAGGATTTTTCCATGATTCAAATTTATCAAGCAGCAAACGGGAAATATTATTCTCGCAACCAAAGTTTTGACCACGAGCCATGCGCTCCAGTCAGGCAGCCTGGAGGGAAGCGGAAAGCACCTCATCGCCGCATTAGCTACGTCAACATCCCATTCTTACAAAAAGAATTCATAGTTTGTGAATCGGACTTAGAGCGAGACTGCGCATTAATTGTCTCGTTAAATCCAGAAGTTACTCGGATCGAGCATCAACCACAGAAATTTAATTTAGGAAGGACTGGGGAACACATTCCCGACTTTCGAATTAGCTACCGCTCTGCGCCTCAATCCTATATAGAGGTCAAGCCAGAAGTCTTTGCCTACGAGACAGAGACATGGGAAAAAATATGCGCTGCTCATCAATTCTTTAAATCCCAAGGAATTGTCTATGAGTACATGTCGGATAGAGCAATCGAGAAAGGCAATCGACATCACAATGCCACTTACATTCATCGCTGTGGAAAGTTACCAATACCCATAGATCAAAGTCAGAGAATCATTGAGGTAGCCAATCACTATCCAGATGGCATTCGAATGGAGGACTTGCAAGCCATTACGGGTTTAATGAATGACCACATCTTGCATTGTGTTGGCAATCGCCATCTCAGACTCAATGAGTATTTTGAATACCGGCCGACAAGCCTGGTTTATCCATTGCAAGGAGAGCAAAAATGATTGCCTACTCTATTCAAGCAGGCTTTTCAGCCATCTGTGACGGGATCGAATATGAATTTGATCGTTTAACCCTGGATCAGTTTGGTGGGCGAAATATTTCCTTAATGCATAAAGGATTCAATTTACCAACTAAATTTTCTGAGCTTGAAATTCATCAGAAAATTACTTCCGGGGAAATGACTATTCTTACCAGCGGATTAAATGTCAAACCAGGAACAGTGGCTAATGCCCGCATCGTCAAGCTATCACCCTATCAGCAACAATACCAAAATCAGGTTTACACATATTGCAAGGGTTTAGAGCAAAGAGGCATCTCCAAAGGAAAGCGCAGGGAGATTGCAATTGCCATCAAAGAAATTGCTGCTGAGATTAAGGACCTAACTCCCCCGAGCTCCTCTACGGTCATGAGATGGATGAGAGTGGTAAGTAGTAATTCACAAAACTTCAATCTAGTTACGGAAAAATTTATCCACCAGAATAGATCTTCTCGAAAATCCTCCGAAATCATTGCTATAGCTAATGAAATCTTAGATGACCATTATTTCATTAGAAAAACACACCTGCAAAAACCTGATGATATAGAGACCAGCACTGCTCGAGTCAATTGCGAATTAAAAAAACGCTGTATTGAAGGGAGTATTAGCGTTGGCACTATCAAGAAAATTATTTCGAAAAGACCGGCGTATGAAAGAGATCGAATTCGTCTTGGCGTGACAGAGGCTAGATACAAGCACCTTCATTCATCCGGTGGCAAACCGCCAACAAGACCATTTGAAAGGGTGGAGTTTGACCACACAGTATTGGACATAAAAGTAGTCGATCGATTTACAGGCCTAGATATTGATAGGCCAACCATCACTGCGACCAAAGATTGCTATACCGGCTACCCCTTAAGCATATGGGTCTCTTTTGAGGGTGAATCTATTGGGAGAGTGGCCAAGGCTATCCAATATGCATTTGTAGATAAATCACACCTCAAAGAGAAGTATGGCTTGAAGTACAACTGGCTTACCACTCCTGTAGTTTGGGAGAAGATGGTATTGGATAACGCTTATGCACATCATTCAGAAGCATTTCACTCCATTGCCAGAGAGTTAGGGTGCAGCATTGAGTTCTCAGCAGTGCGCTCCCCATGGGAAAAAGGAGCGATTGAAAATTTTATGGGTCGGATCAATAAGGGCCTCCCTCTTCATGGTAGACCCACTAAACCAAATGAAGTGAAATCCAAGCAATCAAAAAAACTAGAAGTTGCCAGAATCTATTTTGATGATTTGGTGAAATACCTCCACCAATGGATAGCCGATGTCTATCCACACAAAATCCATAATCGGAAGATTACCAGCCCCTATATTGAAATGGAAAAAGCCATCAAGTCATTTGATGGTCTTCCAAGGATTCACTTTACGCCTGATTCAATTGAATTGCGAATTGCGATTTCTACTCCCGTCTTCCGAACAATAGGTGCCGCTGGATTCGAAACAAAGGGGCTTACCTACAGAAGCCGGGAATTATCGGACTTGATCCAGTTTTCTAGCGAAAGTCAAAAGCTTGAAATCCGTCAAGACCCAAATGATATTGGCGAAGTATTTATCTGCAATCCATTTACGAAAGAATGGATTGTCGTGCCTGAAATGGATCAGATTTACTCAAAAGGAAAAGCGTTATATCAACACAAAATTGAACGCAAGGCCAAACGTGAAGCGCTAAAAATGAATGGCGGATTGCAAAGTGATCGAGATGCTCGCATTCATGAATCGAATGCCCAAAGAACATTGGTTAGCTCGGGTAGAAAACCAGCGCCTCCCAAAAGCTCATCTAAAACAAATAGAGCTAAAGCCCGAGCGGATGGTATCAACCAAGATAACCCAAATGGCTTTGCAATTGATGGGAGAACTTTAGTTGCTGAAGTTAATTCACCTCAGAAAACTACACACGAATATATCGACTACAAGACCGTTGGCGAACTTAATAACACCCTCATTCAACCTTAAATACAAATAAAGAGATCAATATGAAACTTTCAACCTCAACTTCCATTGCAGAGATAATCGGCAATGAAATTATTCTTCATAACGCTTATGTAAATGTAGTTAATGGCTGCATCAAGGTCATTGATGTAGGGATGCGAACCAATCGACCCAATAAAGGCATGATCATCATGGGTCATGGTGGTGCTGGCAAAACTACGGCAATTCACCAAATCCAAGAGTATGTTAACGCCAAATACTCAGGAAAATTTAACACCCCAGTTTTAATTATAAAAATATCCAGTGAAACGACTGTCAAATCTTTTTATACCGATATCCTTACCACGCTAAATCACCCCATCTCTCTTGGCCATCAGGATAGACGCACTACGGCAGATAAGCTTAAGAAACTCGTAACTGCAGCCTTAAAGGGAAATGTTTGCATTTTATTTATTGATGAAGTAAGTGATATTTTTAGCAATCGCCTAAAGAGCTTTCCCTTTGACTTCTTAGGAATGATTAAGCATCTTGCAAGTGATACCTCTATCAATATCATTCTTGCGGGAACTTTGAATCTAAAAAAGCTCATAGCTATGGCAGATTATCAATTTCTAACGCGCTTTCCAACTCGTTTTGAGCTCCCCCTCTTCGAAAATAATAAAGACTGGGTTCTCTACCTAAAAGGCCACATCTTAATAGCTAAAAATATTTTTGATTTAGAAATTCTGGGGTCCATGTATCACGATATATATAGTTGGACCGGAGGAAATCCACGCGACCTATCTAGCCTGCTCACCACAGCAATTGATATAGCCGAGCAAGAAAAGGTGTTATGCCTTACTGCTGAGCACTTGTACCAAGCTCAACAGTGTATCTTCCCAAGTTCTAAGGCCGCTTGATATGCAGCTAGACTGGCTTAGACCCATCACCTTTCCAAATCATGACCAAATTGATGGGGCTGAGTCAGGACCTGGTTATGTTTTGCGCATGTGTGATTTAAATCATGCGCAATTTAGTGATGTCTCAAATCTACTCGGTTTGACAGGCTTTACCTATGTTCCAGATAATCGAATTCCAGAAATCTGCAGACTATTTGGGGCCAACTACAAAATGCTCTCCCCAAGATTTGTCTCGCAATCCAAACGAAAAACGGTCATCACAACTTATCTATTGGGTCATAAACTTCAAAAACCCTATTTGGTAAGACAACGTCACCCTCAAATATGCCCACAGTGCTTGGCTGACGGGCATATCGCTCAAATAGTTTGGGATATCACTTTAGTCACAGCCTGTCCAATTCATCGCAATCAACTAATTGATAGTTGCAAGCAATGCGGACGAAAAATGACTTGGCGCAGACCAGCACTTCGAACCTGCCAATGTGGCGCTTCATTACTGCCACGCCACCAACCCACTAAAGTTGCCAGCAAAGCCGAAATTCAAGTATCTAAATTAGTTTGGGGGAAACTATATCAAGCATTTGAGCCCAACAATGGCCCCCTATCCTTTCTATGTAATCTCGAGCTAGATACGTTTTTAAGGCTGATTTGGTCTTTTGGCCAACTGGAAGATGATGGACATAGCCTTATGGTTAGGCCAGGGAAAATTCCCAATACAGCAATTGCAGGCAAGGTAGTTCGCACAGGGATTGAACGCATTCATAGAACTCTTAACCATACGAACAGAAAGGCGCACTTTGCATCTGGAATTTATATCAACGGCATTAAACAACTCAAGGAGGATTCACCATGGACTGACCAATTAATCATTCATTACCTAATAAACCTAATTATCGAAAAAGATTTACGGGCGTCAAGGCTTCCGAGCTTGGCAACACACACTCAACTTACACTTTTTGGAACCACAACATCATGAGAAAAAACTTTAACTTACTAGCATCACTCCTCGTTATTGGAACAGAATCACCGGCATCCTGGCTAGCGCGGACCTGTCAACTCCACTGCTCTTCGTACAATCACTTATTTGAGATCCTCAGGTTTTCTCCTCCACAGGATATTGACATCGTTGCTTATGACAAGCTGTTTAAAAGGTTCGCCTATAGCAGTGACATGCCACCAAGTCACTTAAGCGGCATTTCAAAATGGTTTGAGCCATTAGTAATGAGCGGAAAGGCTGATCAGGCAGTTCACAAAGAAATTAATGGAACGCCCTATACGCACTTTTGCTCCCATTGCCTGGCAAAAGATAAGATACCTCACTGGCGCCCACAGTGGCGTCTTAAATTCTGGCAAGTCTGTCCAGAGCATCAATGCAAGATGGTTGATGAGTGCCCCGAATGCGGCGAGCACCAACACACCAACAAGGTCAACCAGAAATTAGACTCAGAATCTACCGAACGCGCACTTCAATACTGCGTCCATTGTTCGGCAGATCTCACAAAAGCTATTTCACAACCCTTAATAGACAATGCAACACATGACAAAATGATTGCGCAAGAATATTTACTGAAAATTTGCCGGGAAGGAAAATATTCAATTAATCCCCAAAGCCATAACCCTCTACATCAGCACGCCCCAGAAAATCCTAACTATCCATTAGCGGATACCCAAAGATTAATCGTTGATTTTCATATGGCTAATCTGGAATGTAGAGACAAGTCTCGTAATTTCTACGGCTTCAAGCATGCGATTAAAAAGAAGTCTTTTTTAGAAAATCATGCCTAAATAGCACCCGAATTAGACTAAAGGCCGCTTATGCGGTCTTTTTTGCGCACTCGCCAAGGAAAATTCAATCTTTAAAGGACTTTTGAGTCAAAAGTTCAACTCTTAAGTAGCTTTTATGGTGCGCCTATGATTCTGTGCTGGTTTGTACTACATTGTTTTTAAAGGGAAATATTATTACCAATAGTTCAATCCTTAAGAAACTCCAACAGGCAGCTGTTGGAGTTTCTGACGATATTCACCTGTCGTTGGCAATTGAATTTGAGATTCGCTAAACTAAAGCCTATTTACTACAAATGTAGTAAAATATCACAAAGGGGAGAAATATCATGGGAAT
>Ga0316227_1003600_pt1 | contig 12361 bp, 5 predicted proteins | sample TBH18019metaG_FD_206012 | JGI IMG/M metagenome (GOLD analysis project Ga0316227, IMG submission 206012) | Freshwater microbial communities from Trout Bog Lake, Wisconsin, USA - TBH18019 | ecosystem: Environmental > Aquatic > Freshwater > Lake > Hypolimnion/Profundal zone | place: USA: Wisconsin... | reverse complement strand
GCCCGCCGCCGGATCCGCCCTGGTCGTCACAGTGGCTGGCGGGTTGTAGGTGACGGTAATCTGCTGTTGCCCAAGATTGCTCAATGTATCCTTGGCCACAACGGTAATGATATTGGTCCCTGGCTTGAGCGTAACTGTGGAATACCAATTGGCTGTTCCGCCGTTGGCAGTGGTGCCGCCAGTTGCAGCGACGCCGTTCACCGTAACAGAAGAGATTCCGTTGTCACCGTGACCCAAGTCCGAAGCCGTTCCCGCCAATGTGACTGAATTAGTCGTTGTCGCAAAGCTACCGCTGAAGTTGGGCTGGGTAATTTGAAGCGACGGGGCATTCGTGTCCGCGACAAGTCCCGCTGCCACGGCCGAGAAGTTCGCAACCAAAGCGCGGTTCCCTGTCAGCGGGAAGGCATAACTCGTCAGCGAACTTACTTCGACTCCATTCTCCGTCCAGTTAATGAAACTGTACCCTGGATTCGCGGCCGCCGTGACAGTCTGCTGGCCGCCAGCCAGAAACACTCCGCCGCCATTTACAGTCCCGCCATACGCAGGAACAGGGCTTGCCGCAATTGTCGCGGTCCCATCCAGCAAAGCCTTGAATGTCACTTGGATCGTATTGGGCGCAGTAACATTAACTAGCGTGAAACTCGACCCGCCGGATTGAACCATCACATTGTTTATCTGCCACTGGTCAACCGCATAGCCGGGATCTGGCAAGGCGGTGAAGGTGACGTTGTCGCCACTAGCAACCGCCTGAATCGAGTTGGGTGTGATACTCCCGTTAGTCGCAGCAGTTGGTGTCACCGTGTAGGAGACAATCGGCGTTGTTTTGAACGTCACTTGGACATGGGCGTCTGCCGTTACGTTAAGCAGTGTGAAATTCGTGCCTCCGGTTTGCGCCGGGACTCCGTTGACAAACCATTGATCTACGATATAGTCACTTGTAGCAGTCATTGCGCGCGCGGATTGCGGCGATGCCCCGGATACTGCTGCTGGAGATGCGGTGAAAGCCACGCCTCCCAAAGTTGGCACGGTTTGTAGCGTGCTGGGACTAATACTGCCATTAGCCCCAGAATTCGGCGACACAGCATAGGTTGGCGTTGGTTTTTCGAGGTAAATATATCCCAGCAATTTTGCAGAACCAGTGGTGTAGAAAGTTCGCGCAGCCATTTCGCTTCGGCTCTTTGTCTTAGGTCCGGCGATCGTGCCATCGGATCCGTCATATCCGCCGCCCCAGTCAGTATTTTGATAGGTCTTGACATTGGCTTCGTTGAATATGACTTGCTCTCCAACGACATCCTCAACAAAGGCCACATGACCTGCGTTCTGGAGTTTGCCGTTCTTATCCACGTATGTATAACTCCATACGGCGATTGCGTTTGGTTGAGCGACCGAGCCGGTTTGGAATCCACGTTCCGTGCTTAACCAATCCTGCGCGTTACATGTTGGCAGTGTACCTATCCCGAGTTTCTCTTTGGCTCGTCCCCAACAGAATGATGTGCATTGCCCCCCATACTTTCCGAAGAATGGATTCTGTCCGCAATAAGCGGCCGGGGTTGTGTCCCCTAGAACAGGGTGCCTGACGCTTACACCCGGTACGTTTACAGGCGCAGGCGGTGTCGTTGGTTGTGTGCTCCCCCACTGTCCAAAATTCTCCGTATAGGCTTCATCGATGTCGACGGCAACGCCACCAATCAAGATCGGATTGGCGGGGGTACTATCTTGTATTTGTGCAAGATTGGCCGCTGCGTACGTGTAACCAAACGGTTCTGCCACCCAACTGTAGGATGCCCCGACGCTCGTGTCATTCATTATGGTCGGAAGCACGTTTCCGGGCGCATACACGCCTATTTCGTACGTGACCCCCGGATGAGCGTTGAAAAATTGGGAGAACTGCGTTCTTATCTCCCGAAAATAATTGTCAATTGCCGAAATCGTTGTCTGATCTGAACCGGGGTCGAAGTCAACGGTGAAATAGATTGCAGAACCTGCTGGTTGGCCCGCCTCTTGTGCGGCAGTTATTGCGACTGAGGCATCATAGTCGGCATTGGCTATTGTGAAATAGGATGCGCTTGTGGGCGTCCTTTCAAAGATGGAAACGATCTTCAGTCCCTGACTCGTTAATGCCGTTACGTCAGCCGGTCGCAGATAACCGTAGTTTTGTGCTGTTCCAATATATTCTGCAACAAATTGTTTGCCAGCGGCCTTGATACCGGGGACATCTACTCCCGTCGTGGCGGTCCCTCCGTTTCCGTAGACGGCATAGTCAACGCCAGATTGTGTGCCCACTCTTGCCACGACCTGAAAGGAGAACCATGCAGATGGCGTGCCATTTCCATTGACGACCTGCACCTTCCACCCCCCCGCACCGAGGCGCGTAAAATTCGGGTTGACGGTAATGTGCATGTTATCCTGGCTAATGATGCGTGATCCCGACAGGTTGTGCACCGCGCCTCCATTATCCTGCAAACTCACTAACGCCGTACTGTCGAAGTTGTTCCCGTAGATCGTGAAATTCTGATTTCCCTCTATGGCCAATGGTTGCGGCGGGTTCACGTTGCCTATCGAAGGCGATGCGGCCACCGTCGTTGGCGTCTGGAAATACAACACCGTAGTGTAAGGCGAGAGACCCGCCGTGCTCCCCGCCGCCACGTCCCAGCGATATGTCTTCCCTGCTGTCAACGTGGCCGTGTAGTTCGGTGTGACTGTTGTGGTATCAACCACCAAGGTACCGCTGGCAACGTCCCGCACGCCCAATGAATAATAAGTGGCACCGGCCGATGCGCCCCAGTTCAACGAAACCGTACTGCTTGCCTGCACCGGTCCCGGACTGCTAATCGCGCCAGGATTTGGAGTCGTTGGCGTGGGGGGAATTGAAACGGAAGTTGGTGTCTGGAAATATAGTACGGTAGTGTAACTAGATTGGCCGAGCGCGTTGCCAGCCGCTACATCCCAGCGATAGAGCCTGCCTGCCGTCAGCGTGGCCGTGTAGTTCGGTACGGTCGTCGTAGTATCAACCACCAAGACGCCGCTGGCTACATCCCGCACGCCCAATGAATAATAGGTAGCCCCGGCAGATGCGCCCCAGGTCAGCGGAACTGTAGTGCTCGCCTGCACCGGTCCCGGACTGGCCAACGTACCCGGAGTTGGACTTGCTGGCGTGGTTGGAATAGTTGAGGATGTTGGTGTCTGGAAGTAAAGCGGAGTAGTAAAAGCCGATTCACCTGCTGAATTGTCGGCCGCGACGTTCCATCGATACGTCTTACCTGCTGTGAGTGTGGTTGTGAAACTCGTGGTTGACGGGGTGCCGATGGCGACGAGTAGGCCGGATGCCATATCCCGTACACCCACATCGTAGTAGGTCGCACCGCTTGACGCGCTCCAGTTCAACGTCACTGTGCTGCTTCCCTGCACTGGCCCTGGGCTGGTCGTCGAGCCGGGGCTTGTGCTTGTCGGCGTGGCGGGGATCGTCACTGCCGCGGTCGGCATGGTCACGTTGATCGTGTTGCTCTGCCGGGTGCCCGCAGTGTTCTTGGCGATGACATAGTAACTATAGGTCTGCCCGCTCACCAAGTTCGCGCTGTTGAGGTACGACAACTGCGTGACCCCGGGCGCATACAGGCTACCGTTGCGGTAAACGTCGTAGCTAGTCGCGCTGCTCGAAGTGCCCCATGTCAGGTTCACCTTTGGTCCTGAAATCGTTGCATCCCAAACCGGCGCATCGTTGGAGAGCGTGAAGGTGCCGGGCGTGCTTACCGGCGCACTTGGCATCGGGCCTACGTTAATCGTGTTGCTCTGTCTGGTACCCGCACTGTTCTTGGCGATGACATAGTAACTATAGGTTTGCCCACCCACCAGGTTCGCACTGTTGAGATACGACAACTGCGTAACCCCGGACGCATACAGGCTGCCATTACGGTAAACGTCGTAACTCGTCGCGCTGCTCGATGTCCCCCACGTCAGGTTCACCTTTGGTCCTGGAATCGTCGCATCCCATACCGGTGTATCGTTGGAAAGCGTAAAAGTGCCTGGGCCGCTCACTGACGCTGGCGTCTGAAAGTAAAGTATCGAGGAAACAGCGCTCCAGCCAGAACTGCTGTGGGCTTGCATGTCCCACCGATACTTCGTTCCCGCTTGCAGTTGCCCAGCAGGGATGGTAAGCGAGGTGCCATAAACTTGCTGCGGGTTGTAGACAATATAGCTAGTGCCATAGGGCGACTGGCTGATAGCCAAAGCATAGTAATCCGCGCCGGCTACTCCCGTCCATTGGAGCGTTGGCGTCAAATTCGCCACTGTGCTTCCCGTGTCGGTACTAGTACCCGGCCACGTGGGCGTGGGTGCACTGATCGCAAGAGCGGATGCGTGCGATATGAATATCGAAACTGCAGCACAAGCGAAGATTTTGGTTAAGGATGTTTTCATTTTTGCTTCCTGCTGCCCCTTTGTTCACTGCTGGTTTCGTCATTTCGCTCAGAAAGGGAGAGGTGGTTCAACACCTATCCACATCGCGTCGGTGATGAATGGAGAGGGTTTCACCACTCGTATTTCGGTCGCAAGGCGCTTGTCCACGTCTTTTGCATGTCGAGCAAGGATAACCGCGCTTCGCTCGGTAGCTTCAGACGAAGAAACGCATGCGATACAGCCCTGCATTCTTGAACTTTGCCGGTCTGCCAACACCCGCAAACAGGCCGGACACCGATTCCTGACCCTTTTTCCCTAGAAAACACTTACTTTTACCCGAGTCACGAACCAAAGCAAGCTAATTATTCTGTTTTTTTTAGACCGCAAAAAGTTATTGCCGGCAGATCGGCGGCGGGGCGACAGATGCCGGGGCGCAGGAGTCAGGCGGCAGGCGGCAGGTGTCACAGGAATGAGACAGGATCGAAATCGCTATCGGAATCGATTTCGATACCGATTTCGATTTCGACCCCGATGAAAAAAGAAGGCGTCTGAATCAGTATGCAGCATTCAGGAGTCAGAATTCAGAATCAAAACGCTTTCACGAGCAACGACTTATCTTATTCTGACTTCGTTCTTGCAAATACCTCGGAGGGGTTTTCAAGAATCCCCGGGTACAAGCAGAGACAAAAAAGCGCCGTCCGCGATTGGACTTCGCAATTGAGTTCGTTTTGTAATTTTGCCTTTTTTGTCTTGCCCTACCCTTTCAGCAATTGGGTTCCAGAGTCTCAGGCATTGATAGTATTCTCTATTGATGTAATTAATTGCGAAATAGGTTGTTAATTATCGCGGGTTGTAATAATATTGCCCGTAATGAATGACACAGATAGCGGGTTACAGGTTGTACGGCCCAAGGATGCGCGGCAGGCTTTGGGTCAATGGTTGCGTTTTGCCCGGCAGCGACTGGAGTGGACGCAACCGATGTTGTCATCCAGATCCGGCGTACCGGTGGCAACACTCTCGCGTCTGGAGCGGGAGGGCGCCGGTGGTCTCGACAATCTGATGCGTGTTTTGCAGGCACTGGGCGAGTTGGATGGATTCCATACCCAACTCAAGGAACATCTGCGCCAAGCGTCGTTGCCGGGCGACATCTCGGAGTTGCAGCGCCCCAGTCGGACACGTCAACGCGTGCATATCCGCAAATCGAAACAGGAGGGGTCGTGAGCCTGAGCACTTTAGAGGTGCGCCTGCGTTTCGATCCCGAACGCCGGCTCAAGGTCGGCACGTTGGCGCGGTCGGGACGTGACTTCGTCTTTCAGTACGACGAGGCGTTCCTGCGACTGGGCCTGTCCATCTCACCCTTGCGCCTCCCCCTGCGGGCGGGCGTGCAAGTTTATGACGGTCGGGGACGCATGGATCTGTTTGGCGTTTTCGAGGATGCCCTGCCGGACAGTTGGGGCCGCCGCCTGGTCGATCGGCATTTCCAGCGGACCATGGGCCGCTCGCCCGAAGTCCTGGAGCGCCTGGCCTATGTGGGCGAACGAGCCATGGGAGCCTTGACCTTCCACCCGCCCGAGACAGATGTCGCGGCACCGACGGACGCGGGGTATGACCTGGCGTGGCTGGCGCAGGAGGCCTGGGTTTTCGACAGTGACCGGGTTGAGGATGCGTTGCCCGAACTGCGCCGCGTGGCTGGCACATCCGGCGGAGCGCGCCCCAAGGTGCTGGTGGGGTTGCCCGAAACAGGCGCGCCATCTGGACCGGTCCTTCCAGGCGACGGCGAATTGCCGCCGGGGTATGCCCATTGGATCGTGAAGTTCAACACGCAGGCGGATGGTCCGGAGACCGGCCCGCTGGAGTTCGCTTATGCCGAGCTGGCCGCAGCAGCCGGCGCCGAGGTGCCGGAACACCGCCTGATCGAAACTGCCGTTGGTCGGTTCTTTGCCGTTCGCCGATTCGATCGGCCGGCACCCGGCAGGCGTCTGCACCTGCACTCGGCGGCCGGTCTACTGCATGCTGATTTTCGCACACCCGGGGACGAGTATGAGATGCTCTTCCGTCTGACCGAGTCCCTGGTCCCCGATCACGCGCAGCGTTGCGAGCTCTTCCGCCGGGCCTGCCTGAATGTCCTCGCCTGCAACCGCGACGACCACCTCAAGAACTTCGCGTACCTGATGGACGCAACGGGCGTCTGGCGCCTCGCGCCGCTCTTCGATTTTACCTTTCACAACGGACCGAACGGGTGGCAGACGCTGTCCGTCGCCGGCGAAGGCCAGAATCCGCGCGCGGAGAACCTAGTGAAACTCGCCGATCAGGCGGATCTGAGACCGCGGGAGGCCAAAGCGATTATCGAACAGGTGCGTGCCGCCATCGTGGGGTTCCACGCGCTGGCAACCGGGCTGAAGGTGCCCGAAACGACGACGATGCGTGTGCTGGCGCGACTGAAGGAAATCGATTCGTGAGTGGGACAGGAGGCAGGATGCAGGAGTCAGGAGTCAGGGGTCAGGCGACAGATCGAAATCGGGATCAGAGTCGATTTCGATACCGATTTCGACCCCGATGAAAAAAGACGGCGGCAAAGTCAGAATTCAGGAGTCAGAATTCAGAATCAAAACCCTTTATTCTTCTCTCTCTTGCATTCCCCCTCCAAAAGAACGGCGGCAACGGCGTGCCGCCCTCCAGTTCTGTAGAAAACCGAGCGTAGGTTTGTTTTCCCACGAGTATTGAGGGGCTTGCAAAACCACCGACCGAACTGCGGCGGGCAAGGGACTGCCCGCCCTACCTGCGCGAAAATCGGTAGAAGGGCAGCGAGTTCTTTGGCCGCAGCAGGGATTTTCCAGCCCGTCTGGTTGTTGCCTGATGTGGCGCCGCCTTGCCGAGGCGGTGCCGGCCCGGTTCCGGCAGAACCGGGCCACTGTTTGCTGGAAAACTGCGATAACCGGGCTTTTAGATGCGTCGCCTGCCGTATGCCGGTCTTGACTTCTGCCACAGCCGCTGCCACTATCGGGCGTGTTTTCGGAACATGCTGCACACTTGGAGATTTTTTATGAAACACGCCAAACCGACCCGCCTGCTCAAGGATGACCTGATTGCCCGTTTCCAGAAACACCGCGCCGTCATTGGCGTGATCGGACTGGGGTATGTCGGCCTGCCATTGGTGCTGCGCTTTATTGAGGAAGGCTTTCGCGTCATTGGATTCGATGTCGATACGAAGAAGGTCAACCAGTTGCGCGCGGGACGCAGTTACATCAAACATATCGATGCCGCCCGGATCCGTCAGGCGCGCCGCAAGGGATTTGAGGCGACAACCGATTTTGCACTTTGCCGACGCGCCGACGCGCTCATCATCTGCGTGCCCACGCCGCTCGACGCGCATCGCGAGCCGGACATGAGCTTTGTGATCGGCACGATCGAGTCGCTGGCGCCCCATCTGCGGCGCGGGCAACTCGTCTCGCTTGAAAGCACCACCTATCCGGGCACGACCGACGAAGAGCTGGCGCCACGCATTGCCGCGCGCGGCCTGACGGTCGGCCGCGATGTCTTCCTGGTCTTCTCGCCCGAACGCGAAGATCCCGGCAATGAGAATTTCTGCACGCGTACCATCCCCAAGGTCTGCGGCGGATTCACGCCGGATTGCCTGGACGTGGGCGTGGCACTCTACAGCCAGGTGATCGATCGCGTCGTGCCCGTCAGCTCCACACGCGCGGCAGAGATGACCAAGCTGCTCGAAAACATCCACCGCGCCGTGAACATCGGCCTGGTCAACGAGATGAAGATCGTGTCCGACCGCATGGGCATTGACATCCATGAGGTCATCCGCGCAGCCGCCACCAAGCCCTTCGGATTCGTGCCCTACAAACCCGGACCGGGACTGGGCGGACATTGCATTCCGATCGACCCCTTCTATCTGACGTGGAAAGCGCGCGAATATGGCGTACATACGCGTTTCATCGAACTCGCCGGCGAAGTGAACAGTTCCATGCCCGAATGGGTAGTGGACAAACTTGCCGAGGCGCTCAATACACGCGGCCACGCCGTTCACGGCAGCCGCGTGCTGGTGCTGGGAATCGCCTACAAGAAGGACGTAGACGACCCGCGCGAATCCCCCTCGATCAAATTGATGGAACTGCTGGAGAAGCGAGGCGCACGCATCGCCTACTCCGATCCCTTCTTTCCGACTTTCCCCGCCATGCGGGAACACCACTTCAAGCTGCGCAGCGTGCCCGTGACGCCGGCCTCGGTCGCCCGCTACGACGCCGTGCTGATCGCCACCAACCACAGCGCCTTCGATTACAAGATGCTCCGGCGCCATGCGCGCCTGATCGTGGACACTCGCGGCGTGTACAGCAAGCCGGCGCGTAATATTGTGCGGGCATAAAGGGCGACGACCTTATGAACGCACGGGAAGAATCGGCAGCAGCCGTAAACACATTTGTCGCCGCGCTGAATCTCCGGCTGCTCGCCTGCATCGGTCAGTATAATCTCGCGGATCATTATTTATTGCGCAACATGGGGCTGAGCTATGCCTCACGCTGGATCCAGGCGTGGTTCTGGTTGCGGGGTGCGGCAGGCGACTGCCTGCACCGGACATTCGAAAAACTCTTTCCCGTGCGCCCTGAAGCGCGCCTGCAGCGCTTGTTCCAGGATCAGAAGGCCAAAGCCACATATGATGCTCTGGCCAAGCGGTTTGCCTACCTGTATGACCGCCTGACAGGTGATGATCGAAGCCTGCTGGTGGAGATCGCCGCCATGCTTCTCCTGGGTCCACGGCGCGTACAGATTCCAGGCAATCTGGACCGTGTTCGGCGCGGCGCGGCCTGTTTCCGCACAGCCTTGGAGCGCGCCACGCACACTCCCGACTGCGAGCACGCCGAATTGTTCTTTGATTTCTCCTCCGTGCCTGAGCTGAACCTGCCCATGCGCTGCATCATGCACCGGCGTCTGGCAGCCGAACTTCTCCTGCTGGGGCAGTACACGCATCCTGCCGTGCAGGCGCACGCGAGCGACGTCACACTGGACTGCGGCGCTTTCAAAGGAGAAACCGCTCTCTGGCTGGCGTGTCAGACCGCTCCAGACGGCAAGGTCTATGCCTTTGAGTTTGTGCCCCTGCACGCCGCTGCGCTGCAAACAAATCTGGCCCGGAATCCGACGCTGGCGAACCGCATCGAGATTGTGCCTGCCGCATTGTGGAGCCAATCCGGACTACCTGTCTACTGCGCCTACGAAGGCGGCGCCGCGCGGATCGCGTTTGACCCCATCGCCGGAGGCCTCCAAGTGGCTGAAACCATGACCCTGGATGCGTTTGTCGAACAGCGCCATCTACCCAGACTGGATCTGATCAAAATGGACATCGAAGGCGCGGAACGGGAAGCGTTGAAAGGCGCCAGCCAGACCCTGCGTACGCTCAAACCAAACCTGGCCATCTCGGTCTATCACAGCATCGAGGATTTCGACGTTATCCCCCGTTGGATCGATTCGCTCGGCGCTGGATATCGTTTTTATCTCAGCCATCACACACTCGGGAAAAGCGAAACAGTGCTGTACGCTACGGCGCGGCCATAGTCTGTCGGGGGGCACTCAAAACCAGCCAATGTGCCCGCCCCGGGTGGATGATGCCGGAGGGCGGCTACAAAGGCCGACGGGCACATAATATTCACGCTCGGTACGCCTGTAAAATTTTATCTTCGAACCCGTCAAGGCTTATGCCAATGCCATCGCCACCCGGTTCGTGGGCAATACAACCATCAAGATTTTTCCATGTGGTCTGGCAGGCGCGACGCGGGAGGCCTGCCCTTTCGTAAAGTGCGAAAAATACTGTACGTTATCCCCACACCCCCACATATCAATATAAGTTTGTTTGGGAAAACTGGCTGAAAAAGGCTTGATAAGGCCATAATCGCCCGATGCTGGACAGGTTCGGTTTGCAATATTTACCAGCAGACACGATCGCATGCGCCGCTACCGGGTGAATGGCCATGACGCTCTCCCATTTTTTGCATTTGGCGCAGCGCCGCCGGCATGACAACCTGCGCATTTAGTCTAGCACTCCTGTGTCGCGAGAGGCTGCGCTACACTCCCGGTTTCGTTTCTTTCCGAGCAGAGAAGAAATCGGCAACGCTGTTAATGACAAGGTCTTGTTCCTGTGGTGTCAGTTCATAATAACACGGCAGGCGGATCAGGCGGGCAGACAGATCTTCCGTGACGGGCAGGTCGCCGGATTTGCAGCCGTATTGTTGGCCCATGGGAGATGTGTGCAGGGGAACATAGTGAAACACGGGTTGGATGCTGTTTTGCTTCAGGTGCGCAATGAGTTTGGCACGGACGGACTCGGATTTCACAACGACATAGAACATGTGGGCGTTATGCCAACAACCCGCGGGAGCATATGGCAAACGCAAGTGTCCGGCATTTGCCAAAGGCCCTAGGCCAACGGCATACCGTTGATGGATGACATGCCGTTGCCGGGTGATTTCATCGGCCTGTTCCAACTGGGCATAGAGGAAAGCGGCGATGAGTTCCGACGGGAGATAAGAGGATCCAATGTCCACCCAGGTGTATTTATCCACCTGACCACGGAAGAACCTGGAGCGGTTGGTTCCCTTTTCCCGGATGATTTCCGCGCGTTCCGCAAACCGCGAATCATTGACGACCAGGGCGCCGCCTTCGCCGCTGATAAAGTTCTTAGTCTCATGAAAACTGTAGCAGCCGAGGTGACCGATTGTGCCGAGGTGTTGGCCGTTGAAGGTGGCATTGACCCCCTGCGCCGCATCCTCGACGACCAACAGGTTGTGTTTGGCGGCAATCGCCATGATGACATCCATCGGACAGGCGACCCCGGCGTAATGCACAGGCACGATGACCTTTGTTCTGGGCGTGATGGCCTGTTCAATCTTCGTTTCATCCATGTTCAGGGTGTCAGGGCGGATATCCACGAAACGGATGACCGCGCCCCGCAGGGCAAAGGCATTGGCCGTGGAGACAAACGTATAAGACGGCATGATGACTTCGTCACCCGGACCAACATCGGTGAGCAACGCGGCCATTTCCAAGGCAGCCGTGCAGGAGTGGGTCAACAGCACCTTCGGTGCGTGAAACTTCTCCTCCATCCAGGCATTACATTTCTTGGTGAATTCACCATCGCCCGCCAGGTGTCCTTTCTGCACGGCCTGCGCCATGTAGTAAAGCTCCTTGCCAACAATAAACGGACGATTGAACTGGATTGCGTAGCTCATAGGAGTGTTTTCGCAGGACGATAGAGGCTGTATTCAGGCTTTGAACCGCCCCGCCTTAACCTCGGCGTCATAGTCGGTCAACGTTCGCGCGTAGTCGTACATCGGTTCCCATCCGAAATCCTGCTTGGCTTTGCTGATGTCGAAGAAGTAACTTCTCGGTTTTTCCGGCTTCTCCGGCAGGTAGACAACAGGTACTGGTTTCTCCGTCGAACCGAACACGCGCGCAAAGGTCAAGACCTCGTCTTCATTTGTCCGGCCAACACCAGACCCGATGACATATAAGCCACGGGCTTTCTCACTCGCAACGGCCATATGCACTGCGCGTACCGCATCCTTGACATATAGCGAGTCGCGTTTGGCTTTATGGGCGCCCCATATTTCCAATGTCTGTCCTGTCGTAGCACGCCGGTAAAAGACCTCAAATGCGCTTGGGTAGAAAATGCCGTCTGCCCAGTTCCCTTCTTGCCGGCCAAAACCCAGCAAGCCGGTAAAACGCATGATGATCCCTTGAATGCCATATTCCTGTGCGTAGTGTTCGACGTATTCTGCGGCAGCAATCTTCGATATCACATAGGATGCATGGTCTCCCGAAAGGGCGTATTTTCTCCCCATCGCCTCGCTAATGGGTTGGGTCGTATGTTCGATTCCCTCGTACAGCGTCGTCGTATACAGGAACTTGCGAATGCCGTTCCGCCTGCAATGTTCGAGGGCGTAGAATGTGCCAAGTGTGTTCGTCT
>Ga0316227_1003595_pt1 | contig 12373 bp, 18 predicted proteins | sample TBH18019metaG_FD_206012 | JGI IMG/M metagenome (GOLD analysis project Ga0316227, IMG submission 206012) | Freshwater microbial communities from Trout Bog Lake, Wisconsin, USA - TBH18019 | ecosystem: Environmental > Aquatic > Freshwater > Lake > Hypolimnion/Profundal zone | place: USA: Wisconsin... | reverse complement strand
TTTATTTTACATAACAGCAAGTGAGCAAGATAATGTTCTTCGGGGTAGAGCCTTACAATATTTTCTTTACTATCGTCACCACCAAGACATCGAGGGACTATGTGATGTTTTTCAACATAGCCTTCGCTGATCCTGTGTGTAGCACGATCTATCAAGTTATTGTAAATTTTTTGATAATTCATATTCTATTGTAACATACTTTCTTAAAGTTTACAGGCCAAACAATCCTCCTCTGATTCGTCGAAGTCGATAATCTCTAATTTTTCTTCAGGTTCGTCCTGACCTTTACTACCTTGCTTGTTGATCAGGCTATAGTATAAAGTCTTACCGCCCCATCGTAAAAAGTTCATTAAGTTTTTGGCGATCAAGGTAGTAGGCACCTTACGATCTGCAAAGTGTGCGGGATTATAAAAGGTATTAGTCGAAATAGCCTGATCTACATAGGCCTGGATTACTGCGGCTGTTTTCAAGTAGCCTTCACAGTCTTTCTGATCCCACATGAGCTGATATCGATTCTTCAACTTGTTGTACTCAGGCGCCACTTGTATTAGACTGCCAGCTTTTGACTCTTTTACAGTAATTAGGCTCATTGGCATTTCAATACCATTGGTGCTATTAATCACCACACTAGATGACTCTACTGGTGCCACCGCCATTAAGGTAGCATTGCGCACTCCATGTTCTTTCATGTTAGTACGCAGTGTTTCCCAGTCAAGTTCTGGGGCGAAGTCTACTAGCTCGTTCACTGCCGGCGCACGACGCTCCCATGGAAATTGGCCTTGACCGTAGCGTGTCTTGGACGAATCTTTGCAAGCACCGCGTTCACGGGCCAGTTCTACTGTGGCTTCTGTTAGATAGTAGGCCTGATGTTCCATCCAGGACTTAACTTCTTGTAAGGCATCCTTATCGCCATACTTGAGACCACGCTTGGCATGCCAGTAAGCAAGATTGGTAATGCCAATACCCAATGGTGATATTTCATCATTGCTCAACTTGGATTGAATAGATAAAAAGTCCTGGTAATCAAGTATATTACACAAACTGCGTTGTAAAATACGACAAGCACGGCGCATGTCCTCAGGATTACGGAACGCACCCCAGTTGATCGATCCCAGCGTACATAGAGCTATTCGGCCTTCTTCGTCATCTAATCGTTTGAAACTCTTAGTCGGCAAAAGAATTTCCATACAGAGGTTACTTTGGTAAATGGTATGGAATTCAGGATCAAATGGACCTTGGTTTTGAACATTGTCAATAAACACAAGATAAATGCGTCCTGTATCTGTACGCTCTTTAAGTATGCCGCCTTTGAATACATCTTCGGCTGCCATTACTTTGGTTCTTAAATCTCGACGCTTCTCGTATTTAACATATAGTTCTTCAAACAAGGCAGTGTTCTGATAAAATGCCTCGTATAGATCAGGCACTTCGTTAGGATCAAAGAATGTTATGTTTTCTTTGTTTTTGAATCTGCGCCAGAAGAATGCGTTGAGCACAACTCCATAGTCCATAAATCGGACTCGAGTTTCTTCTGTTCCCTGATTATTTTTAAGCACAATAAGATCATCAAACTGATGGTGCCAGATAGGATAAAATACGGTAGCACTTGCATTACGAATACCTCCTTGACTACAACTACGAAGATCCCCAAACCACTTTTTAAGGAAAGGAATCATACCTGTGTGCATAATTTCCCCGCCACGAATAGGCGAACCCAGTGATCGTAGGCGTCCTACTTCTAACCCTATACCAGCTCGCTTGCTGGCATACTTGGCCATCATTTCTCCAGATGCGAAAATACTATCAAGGTTGTCATCGCTACGGATAAGCACACAACTACTGAACTGCTTAGTAGGAGTCCCAAGCCCAGCAAGGACAGGGGTAGCAAGAGTAAACAGGCCATCGGATGCGGCGTTATAATATTCTTTGATATAACGCATTCTAGATGCGTTAGGTTCTTCTTTATGAAAGACAGTAGCGGCTGCCACCATGTAACGAATTTGAGGAGTTTCATAAATTTCCTTTGTGGCACGATTACGCACCAGATACTTTTCAATCAACTGTTCAATCGCCGCATAAGAATAACTTTCATCCTTGTCGTGATCCAACATGTCATTCATTCGATTCCAGTCGTCCTCGGTGTACCACTCCAACAACTCTGGAGTATACAGTCCTACCTCTACATTTTTCTTTACTATTTCGTATAGGTGAGGTACTTCATAAGAACCGTAGACATCTTTACGCAACATTGACAAACGCTGTTTGCCAGCAACATACTGATAATTTGTATTACCAACGTCAGGATTAGTTTCAATGTCAATGAGATCTACTATGGCTCTAAGTGTAATGCCATCAATCTCTTTGGTTGTAATGCCATCGTAAAAATGTAATTGTGCTTTGATCTCAACCATGGACTGGCTAACATCGGCAATGCCTTTACAGACTTTAGCAACCTGTGCCTGCCATTTTTCAATGTGCAATGGTTCCTTTAGCCCGCTTCTTTTCACTACTGTAATCTGCGTCATCTAACTCTCGTTCTGTTTTGTGGTACTGCTATTTTATTTGTTGTTTCTTAAACCGCCGGACTATTTCAACTGCTAGGTTGTTATTTACTACGGTATCTTTATTCCAATTCAGTATATATTTTCTTTTAGCGACCTGGACTAAATTATACCCTTCTTTGGTCAAAATCAGCTCTGCGTCGGCCATATCCGCGCGGTCTAACATACTTATAGTATACAGGATTCCAAGCCCGCGAGCAAGCTCACAATAAACATTATCGGAAAGAAGTTGCCAAGGATTTGGCCAGTTTGGTTGGTCATCCCAATGTAGATAATATGGACGCCAAGGAGTGGTAAACCACCAGGTGTTGATAGTTTCTAGTGCGGTTTCAAGGTCTTGTGACTGCGCTTGTTGACGCATGGCGGACCAGGCTGTGAGCCTGTCACCAAATTCAGTTGGCCACATTTAGTTTAAGTAGTTAACAGAGTATTCAAAAGTACCAGCATAAGTGGTACTGGTAGTGGTATATTCTACAATGGCATTTGATCCTACTTGTACTACTGTAAGATTTACACCTGTTGCGGTATTTTCAGTATAGTCATCAGTCCAAGTAAGTGTGCCAACTCCACTAGAAACTAAAATTGTTCCTGTGCGATAAGAAGTATTACGAGTCAGACTGTAATTAACTTTAAAAGATTTAGCTACTGTGGTGTTAACTTGACAACCAGTGGATGTTGGACTAACTGTATTGTCATTCAAGGTACTAACTGCTCCAGATTTTACAGTCAATGTTCCCAAGGCCAGTTGAGCACCATTGGTGGTCGCAATACTTTGTGTATTGTTTAGGGTTATTCTTGGATAAGCTGTGCCAGGAGAAGCTGTTACTGCTTGTGCATCAGATCTTTGAAACAAGTCACTGATACTGACATTGTTGTTGCCTTGGATATCTATACAGGCTGTATATGGCGTTCCTACTCCACCAAAGTGGTCACCTACATCATAAAAAATATTATGTCCGCTGGCGTTCAAACTTATACTAGAACCAAAGATAATACCTTCAGCATAGATAAGATTAAATGAATTGCTGACAATTCTAAATCCAGTAGCACCAGAAGTTAATACAACTCCTCTATACAAGGTACTGAATTTTGAATTTGAAACTGTAACTGATTGTGCTGTTTGTGAAGTACTAACTCCGTAAACTGTACCCGAGAAATAACAACCTTCTAATGTGATTTGATTACAGGTATAACTACCGGCACTGGCAAATGTAACACCGTATGTAGTTGCTGGCAATGTTGCTAACTGTGACTGTGTCAATGGACCAGTGAAACTGACATTGGTAAACGAAAAGTTAACAGCATCTTGAATTAAGAAAATACTAGCCAATGGGTCAAGACTGGCGAATCCCATATTGGCAATGGTAACATACTGAGGAGGAGTAGCACTGTTGTTGCCAATGTTTACTCCAGACTGCTGATTGCTGTCGGCTGTTTGTGCAACATAAGCACTACCAGTTCCGTTGGCCAGTTGAATTATAGAACTGTCTACACCTTCGCCATATAACATAGCAAATGGTGGAATCAACAATGGACTAGTAATTTTATATACGCCGGCAGGGAAGAATAAACTACGACGAATCTGTGGATTAACTTCGCGGCAATATAATTGATACAATGCACGATTAATAGCGGCAGTATCGTCTGTTACACCATCACCTACAGCACCAAAATCTAATACACTTGCAAATTGGTCGAACCAAGATTGCAAACTTAATTTTACCGGTGTGTTGGCATTAGGGCCTGTCTGAACCGTGTATCCAGCGGCTTCACCTTTGTAGGTATAACTAGTTGGGATATTAAGAATATCTGAGAATTCAGTAAGAATTTCAGTATTACCAATGAACGGAGCACCTTGTTCTAGTGTGCCATTGCCAATGTATAATTGAAGAGTATCATTACTCCACCCGAATTCTCCACCAGCTAATTGTGGTAAATTTTCGTTTAAACCCTGTCGTTGGGTGATCTGGGATATTTGTACAATGGCCAATTTAATCTTCCTTAAATTCTATCCAGTATTTAGCTGGATTAGGCTTGAAGGTAATATAGCTCTAATCGGCGCCACCACTGGTCAGCCCAGTAGTCAAAATCCTCGGGTTTTAAGATAAATTCCTGGTAAACAGGGCGTTCTAACGGTTCTAGCGTTGTAGGATCTACTGGTGGTTTTACGCACATTAAAACTACACCTTTGCGTATGTTGGTTCCGTAGACTTCGTTGTGTGCTAAAGCATAAGCTACCAACTGTAGGTAGTAATCTTCAATCCATTCTTGGCGTTTAGGTTTGTTAGTTTGCTTGTAATCAAGGATACTTTCATCGCCTAGATGTAGACCGCATCCATCTGTAGTTCCTGCATACAGTTTTGGAAAATACAAAGGAATTTCTACTCCCCAAAATTCATTAACATTTTTTAGTCCATCTTCGATTACAGTTTGTGCCATAGCATGGCTGGCAAAACTAAAAGGATTTGATCCGCGTTCTTTAATTTCTCCAGTTTTTACATAGTGCTCTAAGTAACTGTGCATACGAGTGCCACGGTTTGCGGCTTCGGTAGTAATGGCCTGGGCCTGTGCATGACCCACACGATTACGCCACTGCTGAAGTGCTTGTTTTTTCTCTTCGGGTTTGGTTTTTTCTAGTACTGTAGTAACACTAGGTACTCTAGTTCCGTCTGGTGTGGAGTACAATCTTTTTCCGTCTTCGGATGTTCTTGATAATGCATGGTAATTAAATTTTTGGTTATACAAATTATACTCTAAAACTTTCTCCGCATCCACAGCGGTCTTTTTCATTAGGGTTTACAAATTCAAATCCTTCGTTAAGCCCTTGTCTTACATAATCTATTGTAATACCGTCTATGATAGGTAAACTTTTTTTATCAACAATAACATTAGTATAATTGTCTGCCATGGCAACATCGCCGGGCTCGAGTCGATCTACATATTCTAACACATAAGCAAGTCCAGAGCAACCAGTGGTTCTTACACCCACACGGATACCTATTCCTGACCCTCTCTTGTCAAGATTTTGTTTGATTTTTTTAGCCGCTGTGTTTGTTACGGTAATCATTTATCGCTGCCTTAATCGCATCTTCAGCAAGTATTGAGCAGTGGATCTTGACAGGTGGGAGAGCAAGTTCTTCCGCAATCTCAGAGTTCTTAATCGATCCTGCTTGCTCAAGCGTTTTGCCTTTGACCCATTCCGTGACAAGCGAACTTGAGGCAATAGCCGAACCGCAGCCGTAAGTTTTGAACTTTGCGTCTGTAATAATTCCATCTTCTACTTTGATTTGTAATTTCATCACGTCACCGCAAGCCGGGGCCCCGGTGAGTCCTGTGCCAACAGTTGGATCAGTAGGATCCATACGACCAACATTCCTGGGGTTTTCATAATGATCAATAACTGCATCGCTATAAGCCATATTATATCTCCTCTAACTTCCTACAATACTTACCTTCTAAGTTGACAATATCTTCTACAATTTTGTCAAGCCCTTGTTCTTTTACAGTTGATTCCCAATACCTGAATATTTTGTGACCTTTTTTAATAGCCTTGTTTGTGTCTCGTAAATCTTTTTCTAAACTATCTTTATGCCAGTAGTCGCCGTCATATTCTACAATAAGATTTAACTTTGGTATGTATATGTCATAGACTCTATGATAATTTTTTACTGTAAATTGATGTTCAACATTTTCAAAAATACTAGATAGTTTATTGTATAATTCTAACTCGCCTTTTGAATATGATTTAGAAAACACACCGTTTTTAAATTTTTCTATGTTGCCTTTGCCACCAGCATTTGGGTTATCTGGTCCAGACCAGCGTTCTCTCTGGCGTTCGTTTGGAGTTCCCTTATTCCAACCCCATCCTTTAGCAAGTCCGCTTCTATTTTGTTTTGATTTTTGTTCTTCTGTAAGTTTAATACCTTTGTTCCACGGATCATACTCGCCGCGGTTAAGGGGATTCTTACATTTTTGAGAACAATACTTTACATATCGCGGCTTGGTGATAAATTTGTTGCCGCAATACTCACAAGTATGTTCTACTCCATATGCCATTATTTAAATACTACTGGACCGGTAAAAAAGTTAAAGTAAATAGCCGCCGCTAAAATCACAGCCGCAACGACAAGTAATAAGCTATGAAAATCTAGTTTCATTGTTGTGGCACCAATACTGTTCTGTAGCAGTTACAGTTAGCATCCAAGATAGTCTGTTGAACATATCCTGCTGGGTAAGGTTGCTGAATATATGTTGGGCTTGGCTGAACATAAACTACCGGTGGAGCATAATAAGGACGAGCAATTGCCGCTCCAACTACTGCGCCGGCTAGTGCAGGTGCTACCCAGCCGCCATGGTATCCGCCATTGTTATAAACATAAACAGGACCGCGATATGGGTACCATGCAAATGCTGAAGCCGATACTGTCATTAATACTACTGCAAGAATTTTTTTCATTTTACTTCTCCTTACACCAATAATAACTAGTGTACGGTATTTACCGATCAATGTCAACCAAACTGGTTAGTTTGAATTACTAGTTACAGGTGGATTATTTACAGGCAATCCGTTTGCGGCAAAGTCGGATACTGGACCAGAATTAACCGATTGACGGAAAGACTGAATATCTACTGCGGTCGGTGTTGCTACACCAGGTGCATGTTGTTCGGACATGATTACATTCTCCGATTAAGTGCGGCTTTGGCATTCGAATTAACTACCTGTTCAGCTTGGTCAACACTCATACTAGCCACTGGATTGTCATTACCTTTAAATCTAACTACATCAGAGTTAGGATCCAATGGTTCAAGGATATTACTCAACGGTGGATTGTTAATCAACTCACCCAGCGTATCTTCATTGACTACAACACCCAGGCTCTTGGCCAGGTCAATAAATGCCGCAATACTAATTTCTTTTTTTGCTGTAGTGTCATCAGCCCGACCTAATAGGAATTGACTAAGTCCTAAAAGTTTTTGTGTGTCTGGGCTGTTGCTTGCTACTTCAAAAATTTTCATTATCTACGCTTACGACCAAGATCGGATGCACGGCTAGGAGCAGGTACAGGCTCTTCTTCTTCAGGAGGCAAACTTACATCTGGTCCTTCTTCTGCGCCTAATTCAGGTGCAGGTTCCATTGCCATTTCATCTGGTGCAGGAACAGTGCCAGGAATCTCGGCTGCCTGTGGTTGGCCAGTTACTACGCCAAGTGCTTGTTCTAACTGTTGCTTACTGCCTTGTAGATTTTGTACCAGACCACTCAATGCCGCTGTAGCATCAGCGTTAAACTGTGTACTCTGTTGAATGCCAACTTCGTTTTTAATTTGATCTACCAAGGCAGGCAAATCTTTGAACTGCATAGCTGTAACTTGTTCAATCATTTTCTGTACTTGGTCAACCATGTCTTGACTTGCAAGAACAACTTGAGCCTGTTGAATTTCACTTTCTTGAAGTGTGTAATATAATCCACGGCGAACACGACTTTCAGCCTGTGGTGCAGTTGCATTGGCACTGACTTTTTGAACTTTAGTTGTTGCGGTCTGATTAGATTCTTCATCGCCTGGAGTATTTGCCATGGATGCTTCTTGATCTTCTTCTTCACGACCGTATTTGTTCTGATATTGTGCATCAGTAGTTGTATTTGGCATAGGCATATTCTTTGCCGCTACCTGTTGATTCTTTAATGCGCCAGCGGTTTGACCCATACCGATTGTGCTAACTTCTGCAAGACGAGCAGACAACACTTGCTCGAGCATGATCAACTTGAGATATGAATGGTCTTGTTCACTGTAGTGAAACTCTGGACGAGCACGATGCTCTTTGACTAAACCGCGAATGCGATTCAACAATCCGCGAGCTTGATTACCTGTAAGATTCTCAAGTTTAATGCGTTTACCGAAATAACTTTCGAAAACCTTAGCGGCTTGTTTTGCTGGTGCCTGGGCGGCTAGTTCTTGCAATTTCATTATTAAATCCTCGTTGTTCATAATATTTAGCCCAATTAATACATTTGGCTAATCGATTTTCCAGCAGTTTTTTGTGTATAATTTTACTTTCTAATTTGGTTCCTATGTCCTCGCGGAACAGGGAATTTTTACTACGATCGCCTATAGCGGCTCGTACAGCTATGTCGTTGGTTAAACTGCTTAATTTTACATCTGTTAATAGTATTTCACGGGCCATGTTGTAGGCCGCATGTTTATCGGCTATACACCAGCTGAGTGCGCTTCTTGTTGAGCTAAACACGCCCACTTCGTTAGCGGCGCAAAATACGCGGTATCCAGGTTTTTCTGGCACAATACGATATTTTGAAAATACTTCGTATTCGCCTAAATCATTTTGAAAAATAGTGCTGTCTGCTAGGCCTTTAAATTCCTGCCTAAAAAGACGCTCAAATTCTTTGTCTGCTATCATTTGAGTAATATGTGTGCCAATGCGCCAATGAGTCCGGCTGTTAAGAATCCAATAATAGCAACTCCCCAACCTATCAATCTATCATTACTTTTTTCTGCCATTTTAGAAACAGATTCTTTTACTTCCTTGATCATAGAGGAAAGGCCAGTAATTTTAGTATCTAAACTGGTGATTTTATCCTCGAGTGCATTATAACGCTCGGCGCATAATTCCACATGCGCTTCTAGGCTTTTCTTTTCAATATCTGTGGCTTCGACCATGCTAATTCTCCAATACATTATTTATTGGAATAGTGTCAAACCAAATATTCTGATTGGGCCCGTCAGTGATTAACATTTCACCTATTTGAGGGCGATTGTTGAGCCCGGTTAACATGGGTACACCATCGCCATCGACTTCTAAATTTTCAGTAGGGTTATCTGAGTTACCAAACCCGTCTGGTGTTTCTATTTCAAATTCAAAAGACCATTCGTTGTTGTTCTCGACAGACTCAGTCAAATTAAAAATCTGTACCCGCATGGAAATTAACTGTACTAGAGTTTCATAGTTGCGCTGTTGATTTCTAGCACGATTCCAATTTGCTTCGTTAGTGATATTGTTATTGGCGCGATCCTGGAAAGGAACTCGTGATGACTTATAGTGTCCAGTGACACCAGTGGTAGTGATATCAAACAGTGTACGGCATCTAAACTTCACGGCGGCTCAATTCATAAATGATTTGAGCTCGATCAAGTGCTTCTTTTAACGCAGGATTAGTTTTTGCAGATCTAAGTATATCGCGCCACATGATCCATTGATTTGTGACTTCAATTTCTGTACCAGTTTCGTCTTTAACTAATTCTTTTTGATCGGTGCCCAGTTTTCTGCGATAAACCGTTTTACCACTATTTGGACTCTCGTATATGTATGTCATTATGTAGGTATTTAACTGAGTATAGCTATGGTCAAAACTAAAGTCAACAAAAAACCCGCCAAAGCGGGTTAATTTGTTTATGACATGATATTAAGACGGATTAGTTAATGTAGTTGCCAAACGGAAGCCTACATTAGTAACTGTTGTGCCTGTAACATCAATACCGGTGTTAGCAACATTTGTACCCAAGCCACGAATTGCTGCCTGCAAGGTTAATGCAGTGTATTCGTTTACAGGATAGATTGCCATAGACATATTAACAGAATTAGCTGTGTTGTCTACTTGGTAAATTCCTACTGTAGCTGTTTGTTCGACTACTTGCAATACTGCCTGGATGGCACCATTGACATTGGCAGAATTATAAACAGTACTGATTCCGTTACCTGCGGCATTGGCAAATGCTACTCCAAAGAAATCCAATTTTGGACCCATGGAGTTGACCGGTGTAGGTGGAGTGTACTGTGTGCCGCCAAAGTTACCAACATTGGATTGTATTGAACCATCCAAGACGTCGGTAGCAAAGACCGGTTGAGCACCACCACTAACAACTGTAATATAAGCCATTTTTAATCTCCTTAAAAAACCCCGAAACTAGTCCGGGGTTAGTCTACAACTATTTACTTCCAAACTAATGTTAATCTAATTAACTACCGTAGATTACATTAACTGGTTGTGTTGTGAATGAAGCATTGTTAGCGACGTTTGCTGTTGGAATACCGATGTTCAAGCCACCTGTTGCATTAGCTGTTTGAGCAGCCGCTACTAAGTTAGCCGCATCGTATGCGCCTGTTGGGAACAAAGCAATGTTCAATGTTTGTGGTGCAGCTGGACTAACTTGATACATAGCAACTGTAGCGATCTGCTGAATAGAAGTCAATACATTTGAAATGTAACCATTAGCGTTACCAGCGCCGGCAGCACTTAATACTGCGTTAGCTGTTAAACTGAAAAAGTCTAATTTAGGACCTTGAAAGTTAGTAACTGGTTGAGCAGCCAAGTTAGCTGTTTGAGCAACGGAACCGTTGAGTGTATCAGTAGCGAATACTGGTTGTGCGCCACCGTTTACGATTGTGATATAAGCCATTTTAAATCTCCTTAATTTATGGACACAGAGGTCCTACTTTTATTTAGTCTTTTTGGTAAAAAAGGAGAGCTTGGGTCAAGAAACTGGGTTGTTTACTGCACGATTGGCTCTAGTAAAGCCAAAACGATTAACGAACTTGGTTATTCCGCCTGGAGTAGCTATTACCCAGCCTTCTTGTCCCGGGTGCTGTAGATCTAACTGCTGTAGCAGATCCATTTTAATATCATGCAGTAGTACAAATGCTGTAAATGCCGCTGTAATACCATCCATGTTGGTTCTTGGACTCTGTAGATATTCTACAATATTCTTAAACTTTTTAGGAGTGACACGCTGTTGTAACCATGCACCAAAACCTGGCAACATACGGTTAACATCAAAGTTGGTAATTTCTGAATTGCCTACTAGGCTGTTTACATAATCAATACAGAGTTTAGGCAGGTCAGTAATTTGCAGTGCTCTAAGTTCTGCTGGGTTGAACAGGCTATTAATTGCGGCACCGTGTTGTGACACTAACTGTTTTAACTGCTTAACTTTAGCAGATTCTGTAGGCTTGATATTTTCTCTTGGTGCAATAGGTTCGATCAACAACAGGCCAAGTACTGCATTTAGTTTAACTGAACCCAATGGTTCTTTGGACGCACCTGGTTCGCTGAGTCTGGTGTGAATAGCTATACCTACTTGACTACCGCCAATTTCCTGGCCTAGTTTACTAGCGGCTGGAATGTTATATTCTACCGTGTTGGGTTTAAACACATAAGCACCCGCTTGCAATGGCGGAGTTTGTGTATATAATAAATCGCCTTGAATGTAACCTTTGAAGTTTTTAGGAACTGCGGCATCTAACAAAGGCCATAGTTCTTGATAAATTGGCAACAAGTCTTGTGTACGAGTCGCTGGCTTGCCCTGGGCTTCAGCGGCAGCATCACGCTGTGCCAAATGACGAGCTACCTGTCTTGGACTTTTAAACAGCCCATCATATCCAACTGCGGTAAATCCAGCTACATCGGTTAATACAAAATCACCATTGGGATCACGGCCAAAAATCACAGCTGGCTTGCCATCCCATTTGACTGTTACAGAAGATGCGGTATTATCTTTGAGATGACTGATATGATCTAGTGCTGTTCGAATTCCTGCGGTGCCGTTGCGGAACACTAGATCTTCAATGTGTTCAATACCTTTGGCACGGCCACCTATAGGTTGATCAGTGGCTTCAATCAAGGGTTGCATACCTTGATTAACAATGCGGTCGCGGAGTCTTGCTAAAAAATTTACATCACTATATTCAATATAAGGATCTGCACTTTCCATGGCATCTTCAAGGAATGGCAATCCTTCGCGCTCCATGTGCTGTTTAAAGTCTGCTAACTTGGCATCACGCTTGGGATCATTCTTAAGTGCGGC
>Ga0316227_1003590_pt1 | contig 12386 bp, 10 predicted proteins | sample TBH18019metaG_FD_206012 | JGI IMG/M metagenome (GOLD analysis project Ga0316227, IMG submission 206012) | Freshwater microbial communities from Trout Bog Lake, Wisconsin, USA - TBH18019 | ecosystem: Environmental > Aquatic > Freshwater > Lake > Hypolimnion/Profundal zone | place: USA: Wisconsin... | reverse complement strand
CCTTGAACTCAGCGTCCTTCACATGAAAGGCGCGAATGCGCTCGTGGTAGATGTCGATGAAGGCGAGGTAGTCGAGCTGCTGCAACAGGAAGTGGCTGGGGTCGTAGAGAATGTTGACACGGGGGTGGTTATGCGTAGCATCCAGAAAGCGTTCAAACGTGACGCCATCGAATAAGTCTTCCCCCGGATGCAACTCGTAGCAAACGTCGACGCCGGCTTCATCAAAGGCATTGAGAATCGGTAGCCAGCGGCGCGCCAATTCTTCAAAAGCCAGTTCCACCAAACCGCTGGGGCGCTGGGGCCAGGGGTACAGGTATGGCCAAGCCAAGGCGCCCGAAAAGGTGGCATGCGCCCGCAGGCCCATACGCTGCGAGGCTTTAGCCGCCAAAAGCATTTGCTGAACCGCCCACTCCTGCTTGGCAGCACCCCTGCCGCGCAACGCAAGGGGAGCGAAGCCATCGAAAAGACTTTCATAGGCCGGATGAACGGCGACTTGTTGACCCTGAAGATGGGTAGAAAGCTCGGTGGCGACCATGCCGTGAGAGTCCAGCATGCCAATGATGTCGTCACAATAGGTCTGACTGACGGCCGCTATCTCCAAATCGAAGATGTCCGGATTAGTGGTGGGAATCTGGACTCCGCGATAGCCCAGCGATGCCGCCCAGCAGGCCATGTTTTCCAGCGTGTCAAACGGTTGCTTGCTCCCGCAGAACTGGGCCAGGAACAGGCCGGGTCCTTGTATGGTTTTCATAGTGTCTTTCGTTGCTTGTGCGGCGTTCAGGCTGATTGGCGCAGCACCAACTCATGCTTGAGCAAGATACCGCCCGTTTTGGCTAGAGGGTTGCGCAGCCGGTCTATCAGCAGACGTGCCGCCGTCTCGCCCAGTTCGCGCATCGGTTGGGCAACCGTGGAGAGCTGCGGCTCCATGATGGTTCCGATGGGGATGTTGTCAAAGCCCATCACGCGCACGTCATGTGGCACTGACAGTCCGGCGTCTCGCACGGCACGCATTGCTCCAATCGCCAGCGTGTCAGACACCGCAAAAATGGCATCGGGCTTGCGGCCGCCTTTTAGAAGTTCGGTGGCTGCCCTGTAGCCGTTCTCAAACTCAAGGCCTCGGGTGAACTTCTGTTGCATTTTCTTCAAGCCTGCCTTGGAGAGCGCTGCTTCGTAGCCCTTGTTGCGGTCGCGTGCATAGCGATAACGCTCATCGCTGTTTATTAACGCGATGTTTTTGCAACCCTGCCCAATGAGGTAAGTCACTGCGTCAAATGCTGCCTTTTCGTTGTCAATTCCTACATAGGGAATGTTTGCATCCGGATCGTATTCACAGCACGCTACCCAGTTCAGACCTTTCATCTCAGCAGACATCGCATGCTGTATCGAATCCGGGTCCAGGCAGATGGCACCATCAGCCAGCCGGTGGCGCACCATATCGAAATAGGTTCCCTCTTCTGAAGCGTTGGCACCTGTGTCGCATAACAACACATGGTAGCCCTTGCTTCGTGCATAGGCGTCAATGCCGCGCACGATTTCGGCATAAAACGGGTTGCCAAAGTCCGGCACCATGGTCAGCAGCATGCGACTCTCGGCGGTGCGCAGATTGCGTGCCAGCGCATTGGGCTGGTAACCGAACTCTGCAATAACCGCCTCCACTTTGGCGCGGGTTTTGGGTCGCACCAACTCACTTTGGTTGAGTACGCGTGAAACTGTTGCAGTTGACACACCGGCCCGCTCGGCAATGTCCTGAACTGAGACGCTGAGGTTTGCGGATTCAGTCATCACTCACTCCGCGCACGACCTGATAAGGCGCCAGATGCGTATATTTTTTGAGCACCGGTGGTGCTGCCAACAACTCGTCATGGCGCTCGAAGATGGGGCGAATATAGGGCATGCCCAGGTGCAGGTCCAATGCTTCCTGATTGACCCAGTTTTCGTAAAACATGAAGGTGTTTGGCTCGTCATTGCATTCGTGAAATTGGTACTCGACGCAACCAGCTTCGGCTCGCGTGGGCGCTACGAACGAACGCATCAGCGCAATTAGTTCCTCACGCTTTTCGGGGCGCCCGTAGATGGTGCCGGTGATTGTGCAGCCGGGGGTGAAATGGTCGTTCATGGTGTTCCTTGTGTAGAGCGGTGCGACAGGTCTGTGAAAATTTTTCTTGGTAGAGACCTTGGACTGCAATCGGGCTTACTTGCGAACCTGGCTGATCGCCACGGCAATGATGATGATGGCTCCGCGCGCAATCAATTGTTGGCTAAATTCCAGACCCATGAGCAGCAAACCATTGTTGATCAGCCCGATCATCAGCGCGCCCATGATGGAACCTATCACCGTACCCTTGCCGCCAAACAGGCTGGTTCCCCCCAGCACGGCGGCAGCAATGACGGACAGCTCGTCGCCCTCACCCAGTTGGAAGCGACCCGATTGCAGGCGACCCGCGTAGAGCATGCCAGCCACGGCTGCGGCCATACTGGAAACCAACAGCACTTTGGTGCGTATGCTCTTGGTATCCACACCGGTGTAGTGTGCTGCCGTGGCGTTACCACCAGTAGCCAGCACTCGGCGTCCAAATGTTGTCTTGCGCAGGGCCATATGTCCAGCAAAACCGGCTACCACAATCCACACCATCAATACCGGCACAGGGCCCAGGTTGCCACCGCCGAAGACATAGGAATAGCCATCGTTCAAGATGGGAATGGCACCGGTGCCGCTGATCCACATGGCAACGCCTTTGGCAATGCCCATCATGGCCAATGTGGTGAGAAATGACGGAATACCTAAGCGCGTGGTCAGGGCTGCATTCACCAGACCTACCGCCAGCCCGGTAGCAATACCTACTCCAACGCCCAGTGCGGGTCCACCCGCGGCAATGGACATGGCTGTGGTTACCGACACGAGACCAGCAACGGCTCCAACCGACAGGTCGATCTCACCAGCGCACAGGACAAAGGTCATGGCCGTGGCCATAATGGCGATCATCGCGGTTTGGCGAACGATGTTGAGCAGGTTGTTCACATCCAGAAAGCCCTGCTCGCTCAATGTCAGCGAGAAGATGACAAAGATGGCGCAGAAGCCGAAATAGATAATGTTCTGTCGCCAGTTCGTGGCAAAGTGGCGGAATGCAGAAGGCATTCTGGGCGCGGTGGCCGCTGTATTCGTGATTGCGGTTTTCATGGTGTTCCTCGGGTCTGAATAGCCAATTGGAGTGCTTGCTCGGCTATTTGTAGCCGGTCGGTGGGGTCTTCAATGTGTTCTGCACCAGCATCTAGCGCGGCGCGAGGCATGTCCTGCACCAGCACGCCGTCGGACATGACAATGATGCGGTCACTGGCCACCAGTAGTTCGGCCAGCTCGGACGCAACAATCAGCACTGCCTTGCCCTGACGCGCCAGGTCACGGATCAGTGTCACGATTTCGGCCTTGCTTCCGATATCGATACCGGCAGTAGGCTCATCCAGCACCAGCAGTTCAGGTTCGGTGGCCAGCCATTTGGCGATTACCACCTTTTGCGCATTGCCCCCCGACAGGGTGCTCACGGCGTTGTCGGCGGACTCCGTTTTGACGCGCAGGCGTTTGATCAGCTCGTCGGCCAGCTGGCGTGCACTGTCGGACTTGATCCAGGAGAAGCGGCTGAATTTGTCAAGCACCGGCAGGCAAATGTTGTCGGCCAGGCTGTGATCGGCGACAAAGCCCTGGCGGCGGCGATCTTCGGGGATCAGTGCGATTTTGTTGGCAATCGCATCGCGGGGATTGCGCATTTTCACGACATTGCCTGCGATGCGCATTTCGCCCGAGACGATGGGATCGATGCCGCAGATGATGCGCGCCAGTGCGCTGCGCCCACTGCCCAGCAGGCCCGCCACACCCACCACCTCACCGCGGTACAGCGTGAGGTTGATGTTGCGCGGCTTTAGCGCTCCGCTCACATTGCGCAACTCCACCAGTGCGTCAGAGCGCTGGTTAGGATGCCGCTCAATGCCGTGAAATCCACTGCCCTTACTGGAGCCCTTGCCCACAATATGCTCCACCACGGAGTGCATGGTGAAGTCATCTACTGGGCCCGTCACCACATGCTTACCGTCACGCAGGATGGTAATGACGTCCGCGATACGAAAGATTTCGTCCATGCGGTGGGATACATACACAATCGCAACCCCTTGGGACTTCAACTTTTTGATGAAGGCGAATAGACGCTCCACATCGTTGTTCGAAAGGGCCGTACTCGGCTCGTCAAGGATCAACACTTTGGCTTGGCGCGAGGTGGCCTTCACAATTTCTGTGAGTTGTTGCTGTCCCGCGCTCAGCTCTTCCACCAGACTCCTGGGATTGATGTCCACGCCGAGTTCCTCAAACAGCGCACGCGCATGGTTTTCCGCTGCTGCGTCATCAATCAGGCCCATCCCGTCACGTATTTCATGCGTCAGGAAAATGTTCTGCGCCACGCTCAGCGTGGGAATCAGACTCATCTCCTGGAAAATCATGGTGATACCGGCACGCCGTGAAGCGTGCGGAGAGTGTTCGGTCAAAGGCACACCGTCAACTTCAATGCTGCCACCGTCCGGCACGTGCACGCCGTTGAGGATTTTGAGAATGGTGGACTTGCCTGCTCCGTTTCCGCCCAGCAACGCGTGCACTTCCCCGGCGTGGATTTCCAGATTGACCTTGTCCAGAGCGCGGTTCCCTCCAAAGGATTTGGAGACAGCCGTCATACGCACCGCAACAGATTGCGGGGCAGAGTCCGTCACTTGCGGACCTCCGTCCAGTTGCCGGTTTCGGCCGACTTCAGAATGGCGTCAGCAATGCATTCCGTAATGTAGCCATCTACAAAATTGGGCGAAGGCTGCACGCCGCTGGCAATGGCCTTGAAGAAGTCGTAGCACTCCACGATCTTGGTTTCGGTGTAGCCAATGCCCAGACCGGGTATGGGCCACAGACCTTCGCCATAGGGGTGTGCCGGTCCGGTGTACACCGTACGAAAGCCACGTGCGTCTGCCGGGTCGTCGGCGAACATCACCTGCAGCTCATCGCGGCGTTCGTAGTTGAACAGGATGGAGCCCTTGTCGCCATGGATTTCGAAAGTCAGGTAGTTGTTGCGCCCGTAGGCATTGCGGGTAGCTTCAAGGGAGCCAATGGCACCATTCTCGAAACGCATCATGGTCAGCACTTCATCGTCCACATCCACTTCACCGCGCTCGCCGGTACCGGACTTGTCCGACGCACCGAGCTTATCCACTCCACCGCTTTGTAGCGGTCGGGTCTTGATGTAGGTTTGGGTCATGGCATTGACGGAAGCCACTTCGCCCACCAGATAGCGCGCCATGTCCACCACGTGTGTACCGATGTCCCCCACGGCGCCAGAGCCTGCAATCTTCTTGCTGAAGCGCCAGGACAACGGGCCATTGGAATCCGCACTCCAGTCCTGCAAATAGGTGCCGCGGAAGTTGAGTATCCGACCGATGCGACCCTCTTCGATGTACTTGCGAGCCAGGGCCACTGCCGGTGTGCGACGGTAGTTGAAGGCCACCATATGAATGACGTTGGCGGCTTGTACGGCATCGAGCATGGCCTTGGCTTCTTCCACGGTACGTGCAAGGGGCTTTTCGCAGATGACGTGCTTGCCGGCCTTTGCAGCCGCGATGGCGATTTCGGCATGGCTGTCGTTGGGGGTGACGATGTCGACAATGTCAATATCGGGGCGTGCCACGACGGCGCGCCAGTCGGTTGATGCCTCTTCAAAGCCAAATCGTTTGCGGCCCTCTTCGGCAGATGCGGCGTTCAAGTCCACCAGTACCTTGCGGTGCGGGATTCCCGGCGCAGGCCAGAAAAACATGGGCATCGCGGCATAGGCTGCTGCGTGTGCCTTGCCCATAAAGCCGCCACCAATCATGGCTATGTTGTAAGTCTTGCTCATTTTTTTCACTCCAATACGGGGGGCGCCAGCACTACGCTGGCGCAGTTTTCTTCGATGGATTACTTCAGGCTGCTGCTCACGGAGGCTGGTGCATCGGTGTGGTACACCGCTTTCCAGGCATCGAGCAGATTGGCGCGGTTGACCGGCAACGCAGGCAGGGCCACGTATGCGGGGGCGGGTTTTCCCAACAGGCCATAGCCCGCTAACAGCGCTTCAGTCACGCCCTGGTCATAGGGTCGCTGCGCACCCAAACCCTTTACGAAGCCGTTTTTGGCTATGGAGATGGCCACGTTCTGGCCCAGATCCACCGTGGTAATGATGAGATCGTCACGTCCTGCTGCACGTGCTGCAGCCATCACGCCTTCAGCCGGCACATCCCACACCGCCCAGATGCCCTTGATCTTGCGGTTTTTAGTCAACATGGCTCCAGCAGCCTTCTCGGCGTCACCGGTAAAGTCCGGGCCACCAATGCCTTGTTCGGCAGCGATGTGGATCTTGGGGTAGTTGTCCTGAATAGTCTTTTTGAAGGCGTCATAGCGCTGACGGGTCACGAAGAAATCAGCTGCGTGGAATACGATGCCAATTTCGCCCTCACCCTTGAGCGACGCTGCCATCAAGTGCGCTGCCGCCACGCCATTGCCGTAGTTGTCGGCAGACACCACGCTCACGTAGTCCTTGCCGGCTTTCAGGCCCTTGGGAACGTTGTCCATGAAGACCATCTTCACACCGGCGGCTGCAGCTTTGGCGTAAGCAGATGCGGTAGACACAGGGTCCGCAGGAATGGAGATGATGATGTTGGGCTTCTGGGCCAGCACCGTCTCCAGATCCGCTACCTGCTTTTCAGGCTTGAAGCCAGCGTCGGTCGTGGCAATAACCTTGATGTTCATGGCAGCGAATTGCGCCTTCAAACCGGCGATCTGGGCCTGCGACCAGTCATTGCCACTGTAGTGCAGCACAATGGCGGCGCTTGCGTTCATGCCCTTAATTTTCTCCAGCTCGGCGGCGCTCAGTTTCACGACCGAGGCAGGCTCGGGCTTCTCGCCATTGGGGCCCAGGCTCAGTACCTGCGTACTGAGTTTCGCTAGTTCGGCCGCAGGGTCAGCGGCCAGAGCCATGGTGGCGAAACCGATGCAGACTGCAGCGGCAACTTTGGTTTTGAGGGATATCAGCATAGGTGTCTCCAAAAAATTTATACGGATGCTTTCGCGTCCGCAGTGGCAAGGGGTTGATGTTTTTGTCGTACGAATCAGGCCGCGAGGTGATTGCGCAAAAACGCAAGGCTGCGACGTGCGCCGTCCTTGGGGTCATGCCAAGCATCGAGCTCGGTGGCCATCCATCCTGTGTACCCATCGGCCTGCAGTCCTTTGAGTACATCGGAGATATTCAAGTCGCCCTCGTCCAGAGGGGTGAACTTGAATGGATTTGCCTGCCAGCCTTTGAGGTGCACGAAGGCGATTCGCTCCTTCAGGCTGTGCAGTAGTTCAGGTACCTTTGCGCCACCGGCGCACAGGTGCGCGGTATCGGGACAGAAGCCAATGCCTGTCATGCTGAATATCTTTTGAACCTGCTCGGGTGTTTCGATCATGGTGCTCAGGTGCGGGTGGTACAAGGCTGTGAGTCCATGCTTCCGAGCAGCTGCTTCCACCTGATCTAGACCGCGTGCCAGCAGTTCGTAGTCACCGGCTTGCACACCCATGGCGCGGGTAGCGCCGCCACCGACCACCAGAAACTCGGTGCCCACCTGGGCTGCAGCCGCAGCCACGCGCTCAATCTTGGCGAGTTCGTCAGGCAGCAGGTCGGGGTATATGAGATTGGCGCCACTGTAGACCGAGATCATCTGCACACCGGAGGTGTCGAGTACTTTCTGCAGATCGCCATAGCGGCCTTCGTAGTCCATCAGGTTCGCATCGAACATTTCGATGCCGTCGTAACCCAACTCACCGATTTCCCGAATAGCCAGCTCCATGTCGGCAAAGGTGCGATAAGTCAGGCGCGTGTTGGAGGTCACGCCCACGGCGTCGCCCCCCATAGGGCCCCAGCAGTTGGTCTGGTATGCCAGCTTGTGTTTAGCCATGTCCGTATTCCTTGAAAAGTTTTCTTGAAAAAGTTGAGCTTATTTCAAAAATGTTATCGATTACATTTATTAGAAAAACAAAGGCGCCGTAGCGCTGAAGTCAAATGTAATTGATTACATTTGACTTCGTTATTAGGAAAAACCCTATGACAACCGCAGGAAAGGGCATACGGGAATGACGCCTTGAACGCTGTCTAAGACCGCTTTGAGCACGATGGAGAACTCCATGAACGGCTGCTGAACCGGGCTGAACTGGACCACCGCAAAGCCGACTATCAGGAGCACCCGCAATCAGCCCTGACCCATCACACAAGCGAACAGATCGTGTGTCCGCTCCTCTCCCCTTACCGGACCAAGTAGCCGGCGCCCCCAATGACCGCTCAAGAGGGAGCAATCATTGCAAACTCGGAAAAATCTCAATCGCTGGCGAATGTCCGCTGCCAGGAATCAGGCCCTGGCTATGACTGCAATGTAGAAGAAAAATTACCGTGCAGTCTTCGCCTTCGATCGTGAAATGCCGGGCCCAGTAGATGACCGCTCCCGCCGCACCAGCGAGACGTTCATCAACGATCACCCATGTCCAGCCGCAAGTCGGGAGCACAGGCCCGCGTCGAAGAGGCGCTGGACTGTGGCTACGCCGTGATTTCCTTGGCGCTGATGGTGTAGCGGAAGCTGTCCGGTGCCAGCTCGTCAAAGCGGCCGGAAGCATTTTCGCCCTGCGGATACATCAGGAAGGGCAGCGTGGCCGGACGCGAATAGTTCGGCAGCTTCAGGTCGTGCGCCGTATTCCAGCCCACCCAGTTGCCTTCCCAGCCGCCGAACAAGGCCTTGTTGACCGGTGCGGAGACCGGGTTGGTCTTGTCCTTGATCCAGTCCGGGGTTTCCTGGCGCATCACCTTGAGCACATCGGCCGGGTCCATCGCCACCCAGCCGTAGGCTTTCAAGAAGACTTCGGCGCGGCAATGCTGTGCGCCCTTGAGGCTGGCCGAGTTGCCGCCCAGTTCCTTGTAGCCAAAGGCCGAGGGCGCCACGCGGATGCCATAGACATCGCGCGCCGGCACGCCCACCGATCGGCACAGGCCGACAAACAAGGCATTCAGATCGGCGCACTTGCCCCCCAGATTACCGCTCTCCAGCAGCGTTTTGATATCGCCCACGCCGCAGCCGCGGGTGCTGGGTTCGCGGTAGGCGTTGTCCACCACCCATTGGTAAATGGCGCGCACCTTGTCCACATCGGTGCTAGCACCCTGGATCGCCAACTTGGCCGTTTCCAGCACCACGCCATCGGTGGGCAGCAGTTCGCTGGGCTGCAAGTTGAACTTGAGCAGCGCGGCGTCTTCGCTGCCCTTGCGGGTCTGCGTCCAGTCGATGGCGCGGTTGCGCGTCTGCACCGTGCTCTTGAGCGTCAGCGTGGGCACGGCCACATCGGCGGCAAATTCGGCGTAGAGCAGACGGGCGCCGTGGGTTCCGTCGGACGTCAGATGGGCCACGCTGGCGTTGCCGCTCCAGCTGTTATCGCCACTGCGCTGGTAGTCGCTATCGATATCGGGCACGGGCAGCCAGATGCGCGTCACACCCTGGGCCTGGGCCACGGTCACTGTGGTGCTGAGCTCAAAGCTTCTCCAGCCCTCCACCCTCGGTTCAAAGCGGCGCTCGGCGGCCAGGGCGCGGTTGAGCAGTGCGGGGGCAGCAAGTGCAGCGCCCGCGGCTTGCAGGAGGTGGCGGCGTGAAAGAGTCATGGTGGTCAGCAAAGGATAGGATGAAAAAAATATGCGGGTCTACAGAAAGCCTTCCAGCTTTTTCTGCGTGGCGGGGCTGGCCCAATCCACTTCGCCCTCGACGCTGAGCACGGCGTGCCCTGCGGGGTTGACCACAAATGTAGTCGGAAAACGGGTGACACCCCAGGCATGCGCCGCCTCTCCATAGGAATCGCGCACCATGGCCAGCGACAGGGCCTGGGCCTGACGGAAACGCTGCACCGGCTCGCGTCCCTCCCTGAAGTTCACCGCCACCACCTTGAGCCTGCGCGCCTGGTACTGCTGCTCCAGCGCTTCAAAGGACTTCATCTCGGCGCGGCAGGCTTCGCACCAGGTGGCCCAGAAGTTGACGAGCACAGTCCTGCCCCGCTCCTGTGCCAGGTCCCATTCCTGGCCAAGCAGATCGGGCAGTCGCAGCGCCGGTGTGGCGCGCGGCCAGGGCAGCCAGTGCGCGCCCGGGTCGGTAGCAGCGTGCACGCCAGCGCCCGCCAGCGCGGCGAGCAACAGCAGGGAAGTCTGGCGGCGATTCAAAAGTTCTGTTTTCATCGGGCTCTCAGCCCAGCATGCGCAGACGCCGTGCCGCCTCTTCGGACTGCGCATCGTCGATCTCGCGCATCAGGCCGCCCACATCCACCGCCGCCTTGCTGCGCGCAAAGCGGCCCGTCAACGGCAACTCGTTGGACAGCAGGCCGGCCACATACAGGCTCCAGATTTCCGGGCCGTAGTCGGTACGCAGCAACGCGGGGGCGAACTGGCCAAAGAAGTCGCGCAGGTTCGCCACATCGCGCAGCAGCATGCGCTGGGCATGGTTGTTGCCGGCCGCATCCACGGCCTGCGGCAGGTCGATGATGACCGGGCCATCGGCGGCCAGCAGGATGTTGAATTCGGACAGGTCGCCATGGACCACACCGGCACACAGCATGCGCACCACCTCGGCAATCAGCGTGGCATGGTGGGCCAAGGCCTGAGCCTCGGTAAAGGCCACATCGTTCAGGCGCGGCGCGGCGTCGCCATCGGCATCCATCACCAGTTCCATCAGCAGCACGCCGTCATGAAAGTTAAAGGGCTGCGGCACGCGCACACCGGCCGCAGCCAGGCGGTACAGCGCATCCACCTCGGCGCTTTGCCAGGCCGCCTCCTGCTCCTGGCGGCCGAACTTGCTGCCCTTGGCCATGGCGCGGGCCGAACGCGAATTTTTGACCTTGCGGTTTTCGGTGTAGTCCACCGCCTGGCGGAAGCTGCGCTGCGTGGCCTCCTTGTAGATCTTGGCGCAGCGGGTTTCTTCCCCGCAATGCACCACATAGACCATGGCCTCCTTGCCACTCATCAGCTGGCGCACCACGGTATCGATCAGGCCTTCGTCAACAAGGGATTGCAATCTGGGGGGTGGTCTCATGCCCCCATTTTGCACCCTGCGCGCCGCCCCCCGGTCGCACTCCTCACCGCGGCGCGGGCATGGGGCCCTAGTCTCCGATATGGAAGAAGTCGACCGACTGCTGCAGCTGCTCGGCCTGGGCCGACAGCTCTTCGCTGGTGGCGGCCAACTGTTCGGAGGCGGAGGCGTTTTGCTGGGTCGCCTTGCTGAGCTGTCCCATGGCGCCGCTGATCATTTCCACCGAGCCGCTTTGCTCACGGCTGGCCGCAGCAATCTCCTGCACCAGTTCACTGGTCTTGCGGATACTGGGCACAATTTCATCCAACAGGATGCCGGCCCGCTCGGCGGTGGCCACGCTGCTGCCGGCCAGTTCGCCAATCTCCCGGGCCGCCAGTTGGCTGCGTTCGGCCAGCTTGCGCACCTCGGCGGCCACCACGGCAAAGCCCTTGCCATGCTCGCCGGCACGCGCCGCCTCAATCGCGGCATTGAGCGCCAGCAGGTTGGTCTGGTAGGCAATGTCATCGACGATGCCGATCTTGGCCGCAATCTGCTTCATCGCGACCAAGGTCTGGGCCACGGCCTCGCCGCCTTCGGTGGCCTCATGGCTGGCCTTGGTGGCCATGCCGTCGGTCACCCGGGCGTTGTCGCTATTCTGGCTGATGGATGCGGACATGGCATCGACCGATTCCGAGGTCTGGTCCACGCTGGCGGCCTGCTCGCTGGCCGCCTGTGACAGCGAGGTGGCGGTAGCGCTGACCTGGTTGGCCGCGCCGGTCAGCGCGTCGGTGGCGGCGCGCACCTCGCCCAGCACGCGTGCCAGGCTGTCGGCGGTGGCGTTGGCGTTGCCCACGACCTGGCCAAACAGACCGGAATACTGGCGCCGGATGCGCTGCGTCAAATCGCCCTCGGAAAAGGCTGCCAGCAGTTTGGCAACGTCCTGCAGACCCTGCTCGCTGGTATCCATCAACTGGTTCATGCCCGCCGACATGGAGGCAAAAAACCCCACCTTGTCCTGCAGGGACAGGCGCTTGCTGAAGTCGCCCTGCTCGGCCGCACCCACCATGTGGGCCAGTTCCTGCTCGGAAGCGATTTCATCGGTGCGGTCCAGCCAGTGCGTGACCCGGCCTATGGACGCGCCCGAATCAGAGCGTATCGGCTTGGCCAGCAGACGGATATGGCGCCCATCCAGGGCCAGATCCACCGCCTCGGCCGAGCTGACGGCAGCGTCAAAACGTGCGGCCAACTGCTGGCTGCGAAACAGATCG
>Ga0316227_1003583_pt1 | contig 12409 bp, 11 predicted proteins | sample TBH18019metaG_FD_206012 | JGI IMG/M metagenome (GOLD analysis project Ga0316227, IMG submission 206012) | Freshwater microbial communities from Trout Bog Lake, Wisconsin, USA - TBH18019 | ecosystem: Environmental > Aquatic > Freshwater > Lake > Hypolimnion/Profundal zone | place: USA: Wisconsin... | reverse complement strand
TCCAGACAGTTTCCGCGCTGTACACACCAGCCCAGAAGATGCACTACGCGGCTTCGTGGATATGGGTGCACAGGATATGATCCCCATGCACTTTGGGACCTTCAAGCTCTCGCAGGAGCCCATTGACGAGCCGGTGAAACGCTTGTTGTCCGGCGCACGGCGTCTGGGCATAGAAGACCGCGTGCATGTGCTCGAAGAGGGAGTTGCGGAGTTTTTCTAACTGCAGTTAGCTACCAGGCTAGCAGTACCCGCACATCGCGCACGTTGGTCCCGGTATATCCAGTCATGATGGCGTCTCCCATGGCGTCAAAGAATGGATACGCATCGAATCCTTTGAGGGCAGCCTCGGCGCTCAAGCCCTTCTCTTTTGCGCGGGCAATGGTCGTTCCATCCACCACCGCTCCGGCAGCCGGACTGTTGCCATCGATGCCGTCGGTTCCAGCGCTGAGCACGGCGATGTTCTCTCCCTGGATGCGCTCGGCGCAATACAATGCAAATTGCTGATTGCGTCCGCCGGACCCCGGCGTCCCCTCCACGGTGACGGTGACTTCACCGCCCGAGATCAGGCACACTCGCGAGACCCCCTTGCGCAACTCGCGTAGTCGCCCCAGCAGGTAGTCGGCGGCCTTGTGATAATCCCAGTCATCACAGCTGTTGTCTATCTGAATGGCAAGTCCGTGCAGTGCGGCCAGTTCCACTGCGGCTTTTTGCGCTGTGATATTGGAGAGTATCGTGGACCAGCGGGCCCGTTCAAAAAGCGGATCGCCTGGCTTCGGCGTCTCTTCCAACTCGTGATTATGGAAGATACTCCGCACGCTTTTAGGGAATTGCGGCAGCAGGTTGTAGCGCTGTACCAGTTCATAACACTGCTCGACCGTGCTGGTATCAGGCACCGTCGGTCCACTTGCCAGGGAGTCGAGAGCGTTGTCTGGTACGTCTGAGACCAGGATGGAAATCTGATGAGCCGGCGAGGCAGTCATTGCCATGCGTCCGCCCTTCACCGCTGAAAGATGTTTGCGTACCGTATTGATTTGCGCGATAGGAGCACCGGAGTGCACCAGCGCTCGATAGGTTTGAACCAGGTCGTCAACGCTGATCTCCTCGCTGATCGGTTTTTCGACGATGGCGGATCCGCCCCCGCTGATCAGGTAAATCACGAGCGCGCGCCCATTCAGTGAATCGAGTGCACGAAGAATTGCCTCGGCTGCGCGCAGGGATTCATGATTCGGCAACGGGTGCCCACCCTCAAAGTATCGAAAGCCGAAAACCTGTGCCGGAGGTTGTGTCGGCGCGCAGACTATACCACTTGCACCTACTCCAGCGCCGAGGCGCGAGACCAGCGCCTCGAGGCTGCCATGCGCGCCTTTGCCGAAGGAAACAACGAAGATTCGGGAGAAAGTGCCTAGATCGTAGAGGTCTTCCCCAACCCTTAGAATGCCGCGTTCGTAGTGGAGATTGCGGCTGAAGCCGCGTTCGATACTGCTCTCTTCAAGCGAGTGCTGAAAGATCTCTCGCGCCAGTGCGCGCATTTCGCGCGCTGCAGACTCATCGCCAACCGCATCATGGGTTGCGCTCATGCGCCGAATTATACGGCAGGAGTCTCCGATGACCCTAAAACTTCTCGCACCCAACCGCTCAGCGCGGTGCGCATCTCGTCCAGGTGGCCAGTAAAAAAGTGATCGGCGTCGGGGATGATCGCCAGTCGTTTGGGCTCGCCCGCACTGGCCAAAATTCGAGTCAGTTCCTCTGGGGTTGCGAACTCGTCGTTGTCGCCACTGAGGAACAACTTGGGCTTTCTGCTCTCCCTAAGAAACTTATAGATGTATTCCCGCCCATCGGCCTGAACCGGTAGGCCCAGGCCGATCAGCGCTTCCACTAGCGGATTCGGAACCGCGGCGCGCAAGCCGATGGCCGCGCCAAAAGAGAATCCAGTGAAAATGAGGGGCAGGGAGAATCGCCTGGCAAGGTAGTCGAGTGCTACCTGCACATCGGAAATCTCCCCACGCCCGTTATCATGCTCCCCCGCGCTAGCTCCTGCCCCGCGGAAGTTGAAACGCAGCACCGGAAAGCCAAAAGCATTCAGCGCCTTCATCGCGTGAAAGACGACCTTGTTATGCATGGTGCCGCCAAAGAGGGGATGCGGATGGCAGACCACGCACGCGTATTGAGCATTGGGCAGGCCAAGGTTCAGCAGTGCTTCGAGCCTCCCGGCTTTGCCATCCAGAAAGAACGATTCAATGCTGCCGTGCTGCAAACTCATCCCCGTGCTTTCAGCTTAATCGAGTCCAGCACAGCAACTCCGGTTTTACCTTCGCGGGAGGTCAATGGCCGATTCGAGTGGCAGGTAGCCAGCAGCAGCGTTTGCCCGTTGGAAATGAAACGTACAAACCAGTTGTCTCCCTCTTCATCGCGGAAGCGTGCGCTTGCTCGTTGTTTGCTGCTGTCGCCGGTCTGCAGGCGTCCTGCTACGGGGGCGGTATCGAGGAAATGTTTCAGGTAGTCGCGCGCGTCAAGTGCCTTCACATCAGAATTACGCTGGTATGCGGTTACAATGACCGTGGTCTCGCTGGCCTCAGATTCCACCTGGATATCGTCATTCGTCTGGCGCAAGCTCCAGAAGGTCGGCACCGCGATGCTCACATGTCCGCGCGGTACGATGTAGGTTCCGGGATGAAAGCCATTGGCCGTTGATTTCGGAGTTGAGGTTTTGGCTTGAACTGGCGCTTTTTTCGAGGTCTTAGTCGCCGCTTTCTTCGTTGCTGCGGTCTTCTTTAGTTTCTTTGAGGTAGTGGGCATGTTCTCACTCTAGCGCGAAGCTGCGCTGCACGTCGAATTGACAGATGCTTTTCTGTCGTCAATCGTTGCGATTAACCCAGGCGGAACGGGATCGCCTGGAAGCATTCATTCACGTAAATGTGCCTCCCTTCACCAACCAGAAAATGATCATACCCTTGCAGTGGACTCTTGCAGGGCTTGGCGTAGCTCCCCCGCGGTGTAGATTGGTGGCTGGCATGAGAAGCCGCTGCAGAGCATGGCAACCGCACGGCCTTCCTGCAATCCTGGAACACCGGAAATAGTCTCTGCCAGCGCCGGTGGCAGTGCATCGCGCAGGTGCGCCGCATCTTTCGCCCGCAACACAATCTTGTTCAATGCGAAGGGAGCGATTGCCTCCGAGTAGAGGGCATCAGCCTCATTGCCTTCGCCGATCACCACAACCTGCGTATGAGCGTGGGCCATCCATACGGAAGCCAATCCGTATGTCCCCGCGAAGATTCCGAACTGTTCGGCGACTCCAGCGAAAACTTCAAGAGTGTCTTCGGCGCGTTCATGCAGTCGCGCATCTCCGTTGAGCGCGTGGAGACGTAACAGCGCCAGCGCTGCCGCCGGATCGCCAGCGGGAGTTGGCGAATCCTGAAACGGTTTTCGCCGCGAGGTCAACGCACCCACTGATTCAGTATCCGGAGCTCTGTCGAGGTCGAAAAAGCCACCGCCGGTCTCATCGTAGAAGCCAGAGATCATACGTTGCACAACTTCTTCGGCGCTTGTGAAGTAGCGCAAATCACTGGTCGCCTCATAGGCGTCCAGGCAGGCCAGCGCCGTAAATGCGTAGTCGTCGAGTACCCCTGCGGGCCGCTGGCTCGCGCCTCCCTCAGCATAGGCGACGACGTGGAGCAATCCTTTACCAGGCTCATACGCTTCGGCGAGCAGACGGTCGAGTGAGCGCAGCGCAAATTCCTGCTCGGCGCCTTCGCCGAGCAGGCGCGCGGCCTGCAACACCGCCGAGATGCAGAGCGCATTCCAGTTGGTGTATAGCGTGCGGTCAATGAAGGGCATGGGCCTTTGGAGCCGCGTCGCATAAAGCTTGTTCTTTGCGGACGCCAACAGTTCCACGGTGGACTCCACCGTGCGATTCTGGCTCGCCGCAATCTGCTCAACTGACTCGTTCACCCAGAGCACGTTCTTCGCGGGGTCATGATGCATTTCGCCGCGCTCGCCAATATCGTAATGCGCTGCGGCGACAGCAAATTCGTCGGGGCTCAACGCGGCTTGGGCTTCTCCCCTCGTCCATGTGAAATAGTCGCCGTCATCGTGGAGATTAATGTCGGCATCCTGTGAGCCGTAGTAGCCGCCGCGTTCGCGGTCGCTGAGCCATTCGCGCAGCCAGCGCAGAATGTCGCGTGCCACCTCGGCGAAGAGCGGATTGCCCGTGGCCTGCCATGCATGAACGTAGTTTTTCAGTAACTCCGAATTGTCATACGCCATCTTCTCGAAGTGCGGAACACACCATCGCTCATCCACCGAGTAACGATGGAAGCCTCCGGCAAGCTGGTCATAAACTCCACCGCGCGCCATCTTTTCGAGCGTGGTGGTTACAACTCTCCCCACCTGCTCTTCGCCGGTGCGGGCGTACCAGTCAATCAGCAAATCGAGTACGGGGGGATGAGGAAATTTAGGTGCAGTGCTGAAGCCGCCATTTACGCGGTCGAAAGCGCCAAGTGCCGTCTGTACCATTTGCTCCACGATCCTTGGAGAGAAGTCGCCACGATGGCCTACCATCCCCTCGGAGTGCGCGAGCGCGTGCATGAGTCCGTCACCTTCCTTCTCCACTTCATCGCGCTTTTCTTGGAAGGCTTGTGCAATCGCCAGCAGAATGCGCTGGAAGCTTGGGCGTCCATAGGCATCCTGAGGAGGGAAGTACGTCCCGCCAAAAAACGGTTTGCCCTCTGGAGTGAGAAACACCGTCAGCGGCCAGCCACCTTGTCCGCTGATCGCCGCGACCGCCGTCTGGTAGCGGGCATCCACATCAGGACGCTCGTCGCGGTCAACTTTCACGGCGATGAACTTGCTGTTCAGAATGTTGGCGATTTCGGTGGACTCGTAGGACTCGCGGTCCATGACGTGGCACCAATGGCACCACACCGCTCCGATGTCGAGCAGTATTGGTTTGTCTTCTGCTTTGGCGAGCGCGAATGCTTCCGCGCCCCACTCGTGCCACTGGGTAGGTTGGTTCATAGCAGAGCGAAGGTAAGCTGACGAGGCGCGGACAAGGGCGTTGGACTGGCTCGTACTCATGCCGACAAGTGTAACGCGAAGCCAGGAAGGTTCGCTTCCTCCAGTCCAAAGAATGCGCGGGAATACCCGATCAGCTCAGCAGAAACGTTCCAATCTGCACATACAGTTCAATGGCCTGCATCAGTTCAGCCTTGGCGAGAAACTCTCGATCCGTATGCGCCACCAGAATAGAACCGGGTCCCATCAGCACGGGTTGACCCCAGGCCGAGAGTTTTGGAATGTCCGTGGTGAAAGATGCGGTCATGGTCGGAATACCTGGAACTTTGACGAACCGCATGTATGGGATGTCCAGAACGAACGCGACCTCTGCCATGGAACCCACGGCGGAGACGATGGAATCGCGAAGAGCTTCGGATGGGGCGACCAGTCGGTAGAGCAACTGTGCCTTGGCAAAATCGGAAACGACGTTGGTGGCGCGTCCGCCCTCGATGATTCCAATGTTCATTGTGCTGGGGCCAATATCGGGGTTGTGGGGAAGTTTCATCGCGCGCAGGGCCTGCAGCGCGTCCAGCAGCTTATCAATGGCAGACTCGCCTAGCTCAGGATAGGCAGAGTGCGCCATTCGCCCGTGGGCAGTTACTTCCACGCGAAGCGCGCCCTTGGAGGCCAATGCAACGCGGCTTTCAGTGGGCTCTCCGTTAACCAGGAATCGCGAACCGCGCGGGTTCTCGTTAGCCACGGTAGCGCCCAGCGAGTCGCGCTCCTCACCGACGACGTAGAGCAGTCCGACGGATTTCCCAAGGTTGTGAAGCCGCTCGCAAGCTGCAATCTGGGCAGCGATGATTCCCTTGGCGTCACAGGCGCCGCGACCGTAAAGGTTATCTGCATCTTCGCGTGAGGGCAGGAACGGAGGAACGCAATCGATATGCGTGGAGAAGACCAGGGCAGGTTGATCTACATTCGCGGGCCTGGCAAAAACGTTGAAGCGTTCTCCCTCGACCGGCATGCGTTCGACAACATAGCCGAGTTGCTCAAGGTAGCCGGCAAGAAATGTGGCTGCTGCGCCCTCTTTGCCGGTAACAGATTCAATGTCGATGAGCTGACGGGTCAGTCGTACTGGGTCCATGGCAACAGAATAACAGGAGGAATCGCGCCCAAACAGAAACGCCACCCGGAAAGGGTGGCGCTCCCAGGTAAGTTTCTGCTGTTTACTTGGCTGCCAGAACGTTCTCCGGTTCGACCACGACAACCGTCTTTTCAATGCGCATTTTGTAGAAGCTGCGCCATACAAACGTTGCTGAAATCAACCAGAAGCACACTGCAAGGAAGTGAACCAGCATTGGGCTCTTCGCAGCCAGCGTCACGGCGAGAGGCACTGCCAGTAAACCAAACAGCGTGGTGAATTTGATGACCGGGTTCATGGCCACTGACGACGTGTCCTTGAACGGGTCGCCCACGGTATCGCCGACGACGCAAGCATCGTGCAGCGGAGTGCCCTTGGCTTTGAGTTCGGTCTCGACGATCTTCTTGGCGTTGTCCCATGCGCCGCCGGCATTGGCCATGAAAATGGCCTGGTACAAGCCGAAGATTGCGATGGAGAACAGGTAGCCAATGAAGAAGAACGGATCGAGGAAAGCGAAGGCAAGAGTTCCAAAGAAGACGGCGAGGAAGATGTTGAACATGCCCTTCTGCGCGTACTGCGTGCAGATCTCAACGACCTTCTTGGAGTCTTCGACGCTGGCCTTTTCGACACCTTCCAACTTGATGTTGTCTTTGATGAATTCCACTGCGCGGTAGGCGCCCGTGGATACCGCTTGTGTCGCAGCGCCGGTGAACCAATAGATCATGGCACCACCGGTGATGAGACCAAGCACAAAGGGCGCGTGCAGCAGGGAGAGGTTTGCCACCTTTTCAGCAACGAATTTTCCGTCCACGGCTGTCAAACCCATGATGATGGAGAAGATCATGGTGGTCGCACCCACTACGGCGGTGCCGATGAGCACCGGCTTGGCGGTTGCCTTGAAGGTGTTACCTGCGCCATCGTTTTCTTCCAGCAAGTCCTTGGCGCGGTCGAAGTTCACGGTGATGCCGAAGTCTTTCTTGATCTCGGCTTCGACGTTGGGAACCTGCTCAATCAGCGATAGTTCGTAGACCGACTGGGCGTTATCCGTAACCGGGCCATAGGAATCGACCGCAATCGTAACCGGGCCCATGCCGAGGAAGCCGAAGGCCACGAGGCCGAAGGCAAAGACTGCCGGAACCAGCATCAGGGGATCAAGCCCCTGCAAGCTGAAGAAGTAGGCGATCGACATCAGAGCGACCATCGCCAGTCCCAGCCAGTAGGCGGAGAAATTGCCGCATACAAAGCCGGAGAGAATATTCAGCGACGCACCACCCTCACGAGACGAGGTAACAACCTCTTTCACGTGGGCGCTCGACGTTGAAGTGAATGCTTTGACCAGCTCCGGAATCACCGCGCCAGCGAGGGTTCCGCAACTGATGATGGAAGCAAGCTTCCACCACAGACTCGAATCGCCACCCAGGACCGGAATCATCAGGAAGCTGACCAGGTAAGTCAGCACAATCGAAACGATAGAGGTCAGCCAGACCAGAGAGGTCAGGGGCGCTTCGAAGTTCATGGTGTCGCTGGTGCCATACTTTGCTTTTGCGACCGCATTGTTCAGGAAGTAGGAACCCGCACTGGCGACCAGCATCATGACGCGCATGACGAAGATCCAGACCAGCAACTGCACCTGAACGATGGGGTCGTGTACGCCGAGCAGGATGAAGGTGATCAGGGCGACGCCGGTGACACCGTAGGTTTCAAATCCGTCAGCCGAAGGTCCAACCGAATCGCCCGCGTTGTCGCCCGTGCAATCGGCAATAACGCCAGGATTGCGGGCATCGTCTTCCTTGATCTTGAAGACGATCTTCATCAAATCGGAGCCAATGTCGGCGATCTTGGTGAAGATGCCGCCGGCAATACGCAATGCAGCTGCGCCCAGCGATTCGCCAATAGCGAAACCAATGAAGCACGGACCGGCATAATCGCCGGGGATGAAGAGCAGAATGCAGAGCATGATCAGCAACTCGACGCTGATCAGCATCATGCCAATACTCATGCCCGCCTTGAGCGGAATGTCATAGCAAGGGAAGGGCTTGCCAGCCAGACCGGCAAATGCCGTGCGCGAGTTGGCAAAGGTGTTTACGCGAATGCCAAACCAAGCCACGCCGTAGCTTCCAGCAATACCCACCAGACTGAAGCCGAGGATGATCGGAAGAGTGACAGCAATGGACTTACCCGGAACCGGAGCGAGCCAGCCAAAGTAGGCGGCGATGACCACGGCGATAAACGCCCACAGGATCAGGATGAATTTACCCTGGGTTACCAGGTACGTCTTGCAGGTCTCGTAAATCAACTCCGAAATCTCAAGCATGGAGCGGTGGACCGGCAGGTTCTTAAGGTGGGTGTAGATCGCCAATCCAAACAAAAGTCCGAACGCGCTGAATAGGATGCCAATCAGCAGAAGAGAATGGCCGTTGATTCCGCCATTGAAGAAGCTGACACTGCCAAGATCGGGAAGTTTGAGTGCAGCTTCACCACCAGCCGGTTCGGCCAGGGCTGTAATGGAGGTGAGAAGGGTGAGGGCCACCAAGGAAATACCGCGACGAAGCGTACTAATTTTGCTCATCCGGCCCAGGTAATTGAGGCTCTGCAAGAGCCACACATTCATACGATTCCTCCGAGTCTTACGCATTGCGGGTTGATATCTTATTTTAAATAGCTGCGCACAAAAAACCGGTGTGGCAGAGCCACACTCGTACGTCCGGGCACCAGCTAAACCCGAAACGCGCTTCCACTTCAAGAAATGTTGAGGCTTGGCCGCGTTGGGTGCTACAAGAAGCTCCTTGCGAGGCGCTCCGATTCCGGAAGTCATTTAAATTAGATATCTTCCGGAGACTGAAATTTATACCATGCGAGCAACGCGAGATCAACAACTTAGAGTACCTAGGAATCGTAAATTATCCGCCCTTAGGCGATTGCTGGCCCCCAGCCTAGTTAGCACGCATGTTGTCCTTGACCCGCCGGGCTAACTTTTCCATCTCCTCGGCTTTTCGTACAACATCCATCGAGAGGATATTTATCCCGGATTTTTCTACGTTCTGCTTCAGTTCTGTCGCCAGGTCCAACAGTTTCTGGGAATCGCGCTTGACGTCCTCATAGCGCTTTTTCTGCTGCTGCCGCTGAATGTTCCGACGCATCTCATCGTCCAGTTGCCTGCGATCTTCGGGAACACCGGAATATGGCTCGTGCTGGGCCAATGGCGCAAGGGAGGAAGCTAGAAGCAGCGCGGCTATCCCGAGCCAACGGAAGCAATTCATGTCGTGAACCCTCAAAGTGGTGGCGATAAAAGATTATAGAATGGCTTTCAGAGCTGCCAGAGCATTTATAATCCGCCATCGTGAACCCTACTCAGTTTCCCCAAACTTGGCACGATCTGTTCCGACTGAAGAGTTGGTACCAGGATCTCTACGTTCTGATCCACGACAAATTGCCGAAGATCATCGTCACCGTGGTCATTGCCGTCGTGCTGGTTCGGTTGCTGAATATCATCAGCCGCCGGTTGGCCCGGGTGAATCAAGCAAACCTGGTCACCTCCAGCGTTCGAGTTCAGCAACTTCACACAATTTCGTCCATCATCCGTAGCGTTGGACTGGCTGCCATACTTTTCTTTACCGTAGTTACGGTTTTGTTCGATCTCGGCATTCACGTTGAACCGTTGCTGGCTAGTGCCGGAATCGCCGGTCTTGCCGTAGGTTTCGGAGCGCAGACCCTTGTGCATGACGTTATGAATGGTTTCTTTATTCTGGTGGAGAACTGGTTCGACATTGGGGACGTGGTCAAGATCGGGGCTTTTCAGGGCACGGTGGAGGCAATGACTCTTCGCCGCACTGTTTTACGGGATGCCGACGGTTCCGTGCACACAATTCCAAACTCCTCTATCGCGGCGGTCACGAACATGACCCGGGACTGGACCCAGGTGGCTATGCAGGTTTCCGTCGATTACAAGGAGAATAGCGACAAGATCATCGGACTGTTGCAGCAACTTGGGGCGGAGATTCGCAATGACGACCATTTCCGCGACTCGATCGTAGCTGATCCGCAGGTTCCCGGCATCGAGCGGGTGACAGCAAACGAAGTGGATTACCTTCTGCTGGTCAAAACCCGGCCCGGCCAGCAATATGCAGTCAGTCGTGAACTGCGCCGCCGCATCAAGGAATGCTTTGCACACAACGGCATCCAGCCTGGCGGTCAGAACCGCTTCTTCGTCATGGATTCAAGCACTCCGTCACAGAAATAGTTCGGCAAAACTGGCTCGGTGAAGGGGCTGCTTGCACGGTTCGAGATGGGGACCGGGTGCAATCCGGACCAGAAATAGCATCTCCCTGTGCTCTTTACTCATCCGAATTATTTGACATGTTGCCGTATGCTCTCATCACCGTTAGCGTCATGATTTTGATTGGTGCGGTCTGGTACTGTGCGTTTTTGCGCGTTACCCGGCGTCGCGCACTACTGGTACTGCGCTGGCTGGAGGAAGCGATTGTCACACATGGCCAAATCAGTGGAATCGAGTGGGTGAGCCGTTCGCACTTCCGCGCCCGGTTGCACCTGCCTGGATCCGCCTTCCGTCAGCCTTCTCTGGACGCGCGGTTTGCGCCTCGTGAGATGCCGGTCAAATGGGCATTGTGGCGCTGGCAGAGGCGCCAGGAAACGCTCACTTTTGAAGCCAATTTAGCCTGTCCGCCGCGGCACAGTATGGAAATTGGCCGGACCCGCTGGACCGGGCTCACCCGGCGATGGACCCGAAGCACAGGTGATTGGCCAACTCAGAGTGTCGCTTCCCTTTTTATCTCCACCCAGCCTGAATGGGAGGCAGAAATCTCCAGTCGAATGACCACTGCGGTATCCACACGGGAGTTAGAGTTTCTAGGAGTTTCCTTTCGCCCCCGCGCGCCTCACTTTTCAGTAACGTTCTCACTTCATGAGACCCTGAAACAACCAATCGGCGAAGCCACCATTTTTGATAGCGTCCGCGAACTCGCGGGCTCATCCACGTCGAGAATGTAGGTAAATGCGCGGAGCGTTTCAGCCAAGGAAAAAGCCGATGCCCGCAGGCATCGGCTTCTCTCTTAGGAACCGGAACTACTACTTCAAGAACGCGGCGATTGCCTTCGCCTGATCTTCGGTCACGCTTGCAACTGCCTTGGTGTGGGGAGCCTTGGCCAAGCCGCCCTTTGTAACCACTGCAACAACATTGGCCTTACCCTTGATAGCCGGGGCCGACTTGCCTTCGCCCGCTGCGCCATGGCACATCGCGCACTTCGCCTTATAAATAGCCGCGCCATCTTCAGCAGCAAACGCAGCGGTAGACATCATCATCGCCAGAGCGGCTAGAACAATCGTAAAACGCTTCATGGAAAAAGGATCTCCTGTAAGTTAGTAGTTGCGCTGAAATGATGTCATCCCCCGGTATAACTACCAAGTCGACGCACCATTCCAGAATGTGTCCTTTATGAACCCATCCGGGATCAAATTCTATCGTTCATACGCGGATATTCCACGGAAAATGTGCTCCGGCGGCATATTTGTTTTGTGATTGCCAGTTATCTTGAGCGGGTCGCTGAGATTCGATGACCGTCTCCAGAGCCAGATACGCCCCCAATGCCGGAGCGTTCCGGCTGCGGCTGAGGCCGAGCGCGAATTCTTCGAGAGCGGTTTCACTGGTCGTGCGGTAAACTCTGTGTCGTAGGTGCGTTACGGCCTGTATCCTTTATTGTCGAGAGACCCTATGTTTTACAGTTGCTTTCTGGAGAGTGTGGAGCGCTGGCCGACGGCCCCCGCAGTGGAGATTCAGCGGCAACCCGGAGCATCCACCCGGAAATCGCCTCTGTCCAGCATCACCACCGCCGCCGATGGCCATACCATCGAGAGTTTCACTTATCAGCAGCTACGCCATTACTCAGATGGCGTGGGGCTGGCATACCGGAAGGCACGCGCTGCGCCATCCTTGCATTCAATAGCCCGAGCTGGGTTGCCGCGTATCTCGGCATCATTGCCAGTGGCAATACGGCGGTTCCGTTAGACACGGCTTTTACTCCTTACCAAGTTGGAAAACTGCTGGATGACTGCGGCGCGACGATGTTGGTTGTGGACGAGCGCAGCTTTGCCGTAGGTAAGGAAGCGATCGCAGGCCGTAGCGTCCAACTTGTTACGTTGGATACGCAGCACCAGGGCCACGTCTGCGTCGAAGAAATGGTGCTCGCATCGCAGCCGGGATTTGTTCCCGTCACGGTGCAGCCCGACTATGTCTCGTCCATTATCTACACCTCCGGA
>Ga0316227_1003566_pt1 | contig 12445 bp, 11 predicted proteins | sample TBH18019metaG_FD_206012 | JGI IMG/M metagenome (GOLD analysis project Ga0316227, IMG submission 206012) | Freshwater microbial communities from Trout Bog Lake, Wisconsin, USA - TBH18019 | ecosystem: Environmental > Aquatic > Freshwater > Lake > Hypolimnion/Profundal zone | place: USA: Wisconsin... | reverse complement strand
TAACTTAATGGCAGTGGGGCAACGCCCTAGGATTTCGAAAAACAGCGCGTTTAGCGCTGAAAGCGCGTTCCATATCTCCGGCGGTATGGAACGCGCTTTCAGCGCTAGCCCGTTGTGGCCCAAAGACCTAGGGCGTTGCCCTGGGCCGGTATGGGGTCGCGCCGTTGGCGCTGAACGCCTGTCCGCAACCGGCAGGTTCATTGGCAGACTTGCGAAGAGCCTGTCCTAAGTCTGTCGAAGGAATCTCACGAGGCGATCCCGACGTTCGTTTCAGTCGGCACGTAGTCGGAACAGAACTGACGGCTCGCCGGGCGGCGCTGTCAGCTTCGAGAACGGTGAATAGTGACATGACGCCAGCTGGCCTGCCGTGAGATCCTTCGCAAGCTCAGGATGACAAAATAATATGGGCCGCTCCGGTTTCCGTGCTCGGTTTCGGATTTGTGGTTGATGGAAAGGGCACTTCACCGCAGTCCGCGAGCCTTCTCTGCCGTTTTGGGTTCATCCATTTCGGACCGTCCCGAAGTTGGGCTCATTTTCATTCTCCAATCCGGCCGTTCTTTCCAGAAGAGGTCAGGCGGTCTGAGCCTAGGACAACGCCCCACTGCCATTAAGTTAAGCTTGGAGGCTCTAGGAACGCGCGCTACTCCGAAAATACCCATGCGCGTGTATCCGAAGGGGAGCGCGGGCTTCCAGCCTGCTGCCTTCGGCATCCTGCCGGAGGCTTCGGCGCGCGCCGAGTGCAATCCGACGCCGTCACCAGCACGCCGGCAGGATGCCGACCGATGCGGGCAAGATGCCCGCGCTCCCCTTCGGATCGACGCACCGCCCGTAATCCAACTTTTCATAATGCGTGGAGGGCGAAAGCCCACGCGCAAAGTTCGCCGAGGCGGGACGCCTCGGCCAGCACCCGGGACGGGTGCGCTCCCCGGAACTCGCGTTCCGACGCGATCAGCCGCGAAGATGCCTTTGGCGAGGGCGCCGACGCCAACACGCGAGGGTGCGTGCGCTGGCTCGAAGCTGGCGCGCTTAGAACTCCCAACACAACGACGTAACGGGGTCTCGCTGTCGTCTCGAACTTGAATGTGCCCACGCCCGTTCCTCGCGAGGACGGGATTTCTTAATACCGCCACCTCCCGTCGGCGCTGGCGAGCGACGGAAGCGTTTCGGTGTTGTATTGCGTGCGCCCGGTGGCGCCCCACATGCGAATACCGGTGGCTTTGCGGAACTTTTGGCTCATCTCCTCAGCGGTGTGGCAACCCCAACTCTTGACCCAGGCGTCTTTGGCGAAGATGGCGGGCTCGATCCTGTCGAACTGGTTGTCGTGCAGCCACGCTTTGGAGGCGCTGTCGATGTTGTTGGAATAGTCAAACATCCAGCATGCGCGGTTCGAGTGGCCGAAGTATTCGAAGTCGGCGATCTTCACCTGGTTCCGCGGCTTTCCCTTGTTGAGATAGTCGAAAACTTCCGAGGTGTGCTCGAAGAACTTGAGCCTGACGCGATAGGTGTCCCGAAGGGTGGCGATGTCGGCGATGTAGTTGCGTCTATCCTGAGCGCCGCGTGTGCGATAAGAGGGGGCGTAAACCAGCCACGCGATGCGTTCGGGAGGCACGCCATTGGCCAGCATTTCCTGGATGCGCAGGCGCGCAGCCTGGATGAAGTTCATCCACCAGAGATCGTGCGGCTGCTGTTTCCAGTGTTCCCATTTCATTAGCGAAGGCCCGCCGCTGAGGATGACGTATTCGGGTTCGAGTGCGGGGGCGGATGGGGGCTGGGCGCGCGAGGGAAGGGTCTGGAGCGTCAATGCGAATAGAAGGACGAAGCACGCACTGCCGAAGCTGCGGCGCCGCGTTGGGCTGGGGCAGTCGAAGAACGCTGGAGGCGGAATCCGGGGAGTGCGCCATCGACGCTGTCTCTCCAGAACATGCATCGCGGTTTTCGAAATAGCGCGCACGATAGCGCTAAAAACGCCGCTTCTTTCCCCCCTCAGGCCAGTAGTTCTCATACGCTTCAATAAATTCATTGTCCCGGCGCGCCGCCGGCGAATTGTGGAATCGATTCGCCGCGGATGAGTTCCGCGAGCCCCTGCCGCTGCCGGATAGTTTCCCAGTGGCAGCCATGCACCAGTACTTCGGCGGGCAGCGGACGCGAGTTGTAGTTGCTGGCCATGCTGAATCCGTAAGCGCCGGCGCTCATGATGGCGAGCAGGTCGCCCTCCTGTACCGGCGGCAGTTCTCGGTCCTGGGCAAAGAAGTCCCCGCTTTCGCAAACCGGACCCACGATGTCCACCTTCTCCCGGCGCCGTCCTTTCGGTTGTGCGACGGGAACGATCTCGTGATAGCTTTCATAGAGCGCCGGGCGAATCAGGTCGTTCATGCCGGCATCGACGATGACGAACTTCTTCCGGCCGCCTTTTTTCACGTAAAGCACCCGCGTCAACAGCACCCCGGCGTTGCCGACCATGAAGCGGCCCGGTTCAACCAAAATGCGCAGGCCGAGCTCCTTTAATAACGGCAGCACGGCTTCGGCGTAGGCGTCGATGGTGAGGCGGCCGGCGGACTCCCCGCCCTGCCACCATCCCGGCGCGCCCGAGGCCAGCGACGGATCGTAAACGATCCCAATCCCGCCCCCGACGGAAAAATACTCGATCCCGTAGCGGTCCCTGAGACCGGCCACCAGCGGAATCATTTTTCGGACCGCCTCGGCAAACGGCTCCGCTTTGGTGATCTGCGAGCCGATGTGCATCTGCACGCCGCGGATGGCGATGTTCGGCAGTTTCGAGGCGGCTTTGTAAACGGCGGCGACCCGCTCGAACGCAATGCCGAACTTGTTCTCGCTCTTGCCGGTGGAGACGTATTTGTGCGTCGCGGCATCGACATCGGGATTCACCCGCAGCGCAATCGGGGCGCGATGACCGAGCGCGCCGGCGACTTTGTCGATGTAGGCCAGTTCGCTTTCGCTTTCGATGTTGAACGCCAGGATGCCTTGCTGGAGCGCGTATTTGATTTCCGCCTCGGTTTTTCCCACACCGGCGAAAGTGCAGTGCTCCGGTTTTCCGCCCGCCCGTTGCACCCGGTAAAGCTCGCCCGCGGAGACGATGTCGAATCCGGAGTTCTCGCGGGCAAGCAGGCTCAGGACTCCGATGTTGGAATTGGCCTTCACCGCATAGCAAATCGAATGCGGCACGTCCGCGAGCGCATGGTCGAGCCGGCGGTAATGGTCGAGAATGGTGGACGCCGAGTAAACGTAAGCGGGCGTGCCCGTTTCCGCGGCGACTTTGGCGAGGTTGACGTCTTCGCAGTGGAGGGCGCCCGCTTCGTACTCAAACAAATGCATGCAGCGGAGTTTAGCGGGCCCCGGCGGGGCTTGGCAAGGCAATGCGCAAACCTTCCCGCAGTCGCTGTACGAGCCAACACCCCGCGGCGGGCCCCACGATCAGACACCGCACCCATACCGGCGGCAATCCTGCCGGGTCCGCCGTTCCCGGGACGCTCCATGGGAGCAAGGCCAGCGTTACTGTCAGTGCGAGCACAAACCATCCCGGGGCCTTGCGCCAGCAGGCAAACGGCAGAATCCAAACCACGTACCACGGGTAAAACACCGGCGCCAGCACCAGCGCGGCCCCCATCGACCAGAGCGCACCGTTGCGCCAGTCGTTGCGGAAGCGCCACGAAAGCGTCAGCAGGGTCAGCGCCAGGACAACAATGTAGCGCGTGTTATGACCGCCGGTCGCCCAGCCGAGCCGTTCCACCGCCCACCAGAGCATGTCGTTATACCGGGCCACATCCAGAAAGGTGCGAAAGGAATGAGTCACCACCTCGATGCCGCCGTAGGGCAGGGCGAGCGCCGCCGGGATCGCCAGGCTCAGCCCCAGCACGATGCTGCGACGCCGGAGCGCCATCGCCCAGATTGGCAACAGGATTAGCGGCGCGGGCTTGATTGAAATGGCCAGCCCCAACAACGCCGCGCTCAGCAGCGCCCAGCTCCAGCCCGGCTTGCACTGCCCCAGCGGGTTCGCCCGATGCAGCATCCACGCCGAGGACACCATCGCAAACACCATCAGGCTGTCGAAATGGCCGGCCCCGGCGAACATGACCGCAACCATCGGATTCCACGCATACCATGCCGTCGCCCGATACCGCCCGGAGCCGGTGTTGAGCTTGAGCAATATCCAGATCGTCCCCATATCCGCCAGCCCAAAGAGGAACTTGAAAAGGAGCGGCAGCCACGCCGGGCCGACGGCATACCGGCGGGCGGTTCCCACCAGGTGCGCCAGAATCCATTCGCCGCCGGGGAGATCGATAGCGGGGGAGTGGCGGGCGTGGATCGCGCCCCACCACGCATCGCGCAGGGTCGTGAGAGCCGGCGCATCCGGGCTGACGAGGTAGGGATTGAACCCGTGAAGCTGGATTTTTCCCTCCCAAAGGTGGCGCCAGAGTTCCGGGCATGGCGGCATCGAAAGCACGGCCAGGCGCAACCCCACCGACGCCGCCCACAACAGCGCCGGACGCGACCGCATGGCCGCGTGACTGAAATGCGCAACGGCAACCAGATAACAAACGCCGGCGCCCATCATCGACGCCACAAAGCGAACGGCATTGCCCGGGGCGGGCAGATCGCCGTAGCGGCTGGCCAGCAACAACAAAAACCCTTCCATCGCCAGGATGCCCCACATCAGCGGCGCGCCCGCAAGAGCCGAAAAAGGCGCCTTTTTGGGTTCCGCAGCGGTTCGCGGCGTGGTGTCAGTTTGCATGGTTCAAACCGCGGGGCAATCAGCGCTCGGGCCGGGGACTCCGGGGAGCGCGCGCGTCTCGCGTGCTGGCGTCGGCGTCCCGCTCTTTCCATTACCCACAAGTCTGTGGATCTGGGTTTCAGCGCCAAAGGCGCGACCACATAATAGCCTAGGGCAACGCCCTACTGCCATTAAGTTAAGAAATTCGCGGTCTCGTTCCCAGGCTCCAGCCTGGGAACGCCCCTGTCTTGGAGGCTCCAGCCTCCCGTTCCTCTCCGGTGCGCCGTGCTTTTGGAGGCCCGGCAGGAGGCTGGAGCCTCCGGGAATACTGCGTTCCCAGGCAGGAGCCTGGGAACGAGCGCGCGTTACGAGAGCCTCCAAGCTTAACTTAATGGCAGTGGGGCAACGCCCTAGGTCTTTGATCCACAACGGAATAGCGCTGAACGCTTCGCAATCGGAAGTCCTAGGGCGTTGCCCTAGGCTGGTATGGAGCCGGGCCGTCGGCCCTGAAAGGCCTGCGCACGCGCTTCGAAAAGATGTGGGTAATGGAAAGGTCCCGCCGGCGCGAACTTCAGGCCATCCTGTCACCTGCCAGTCCCCAGTCTCTGAAGGCTGCATGCGTATCCACGTCAAAAGTTCGTCGAAGCGGGACACCTCGACCAGCACCCGGGACGGGTGCGCTCCCCGGAGTCCGCATCCGACGCTCCTGAGCTTCCTCACGCTCGCCGTCTTCACAACGCTTGCCCTGCCGCTTTTGCGCCTTTTCGCGTCAGCCGTTGCATTCCGCAATGGTGCGCCGCCACCGTCGCCAAGTCCGCCACGCGATGCTTCAGCCGTTGCGCCCGGTTCATGATCGAAATCACGAACAGCAGATAAACGCCTCGCAACGCAAAATGCAGCAGGCTGGTCTCATGCACGTTATACAGGAGCACCCCCAGGGCGATCGCGTTGATCAGCACCGTCGTGGCCACCGGCTTGTAGCGAAGCCGCACCCGCGTCAGGCATTTCGGGCCGCCGTGGTATTCCGTCACCGTGCTCAGTGCGATGCTCCAGAAATGGTTGCCGTAAATCTGCACATCCCAATTCTTCCAGCCGGTGTCGGCGGAATAACGCCAGTCCTCGGTCTCCAGAAGCTGGAAGATCTTCTCCAGCAGCTTTTCGCGGCCCGCGCCGGACTCGTTCCAGAAGTTGAGATTGGAGATCGACCCGCGGGCGGCGTCGGCGGGCAAATCCGCTTCGGGCCGGGCGATGGTCGCCTGCGGGGTCTGTTTGAACTTCAGCCACGTGAAATAGCGCGCCCAGCCGCGGACCAGCGGCTGCCGCAACGCCAGGAACGCCACCAGCAGCCGCGCCAGTATCGTGTCGTATTTCGGCTCGATCCGCGCGTGGATCATATAGGAGAGCGCCACCAGGAACGTGCCGCCGAACATCAGGTACGGAATCATCCGTAACGATGGCAGCGACGGGAACGCGATGGAGATGGCAAACACGAACGCCGTCAGCGTTACCCACTCGATGCTGCTCACATACGCAGCCACGTCCGACTGTGGCGTCGGATAGATCGACTGGAACAGCCCCTGGCCGAAGACGCCGTGGTAAATCACCGGGCGATTCAGCAACCACGTAAACCGCGGTGCGCCGTAGATCTGCCCTTTCCACTTGGCCGTTCCGGTCGGGCCGAAGAATATGAGGTGCTTGAAGCGCAGCATCGATTCCGCCTCTCCATACCCCTCCTGCTGTTTCTTGAACGCCTGCAACGTGAAGCGGCGGTAGTGCCAGACGATCGCAGCCGGGCTGAACGCGATCACCCAGCCATTGTTTTGCAAGCGCCAGCAGAAATCGACGTCGTCGCCCGCCTTCCGGTACTCCGTGTCAAACCCGCCGATGGCCAGGAACGCCCAGCGGTGGAACGCCATGTTGCAGCCGGGAATGTGCTCGGCCACCACGTCGGTGAGCAATACGTGGCTGGGGCCGCCCGGCGCCGCCGCCACGGCCGCCTGCACCCAGTTGACCGCCGGCGGCGAGACGTTTGGCCCACCCACCCCGCAGTAGTTGCCGCTCAACAGCGTGCCCACCAGATAGTAGAGCCAGTCGGGATCGGCCATGCAGTCGGAGTCTGTGTAGGCGATAATCTCGCCCTTGGACGCGTGCGCGCCGGCGTTGCGCGCATAGCTCAGGCCCATGTTCGGCTGCACGATATTCATGAACGGCGGCAGTTGGCCCCCGTCCTTCGCAGCCCGTTGCACCCGCGATTCCTCGAACGCCTTCACGATCGCCTGGGTGTCGTCCTTGGAACCGTCGTCCACCAGGACTACATCGTAGTTCGGGTAATTGAGCAGGTCGAGCGACTCCAGGCAGTCCCGCAGCGTCTTCCCGCCGTTGTAGGAACAAACGACGATCGACACCGTCGGGTAGCTCGCCAGATGCACCCGGTCCGTCACCGGGCCCGTCCCCGCGAGCTTCTGCCGGAGCCGATGAAACGCCTTCTTCGGCTGGCGATCCCGCGTGACCAGCCCAAACGCCCAGTCCTCGATGTCGAACCCGCCGGTAAACCACTCGTCGGTCCAGGAAAAGAAAATCGTCCCCGCCGCACCCCCCTGCACCACGCAATCGAAATGCCAGTCGAGCACTTCGGCCTGGGCGTCCTCTCCCTTGCGCATCGTGTCGAGGCCGAACTCGCCCAGAATGAGCGGCTTGTCCTCGGCCAGGTTCTGAAGCCGGGCCAGATAGCGTTCGAAATCCGGGCGGCGTTCCAGATAGACGTTGAACGTGTAGAAATCGACGTTGGCCGGCAGCAGGTATTCCGTCGGCGGATAGCTCGCGTAGGAATACATGGGGCCGGGATCGATCGACCGCGCCAGATTGATCAGGTATTCGACAAAATCAGTCACCCGCCTGGCTCCAAGCCAGCGCACCATCGTCGTCGGGATCTCGTTGCCCACCAGGTAGGCGAAAATCGCGTCGTGCCCCCGGTTTTTCCGTACCGCAGCGCGAACAGCCTCGACGATCTGCCGGCGAATCTTGCGGTCGTTGAGGAACTCCACGTGCTCCGCCCACGGGATGGAGACGATCGCGCGCATCCCGTGCTCGCGGCAGACGTCCAGGAACCAGCGGGGCGGCACGTGATAAATGCGAACGATATTGACGCCCAGCTCGCGCATCGACTCGAAGTCTTGCGCCACGCGTTCGGGCGCCGGCAGGTAGTCGCCCTCCGCGTTCGGCTTGAACGGTCCGTAAGTGACCCCTTTCAGGAAGAATTTCTCGTCGCCGGCAAAAAAGAATTTCGCCTGCGGACGCACCCGTGCCAGAGGCGGCGCGGGTTGCGGCGGTCGGGAAATTGTGGCGGGTGCATCAGCCGGAGCCTGGGACATTGCGGGCCATTGTGTAAATCGGCTTCAGGCGATTGGCAACAGCGGAATGGGGGAATGGGGGGACGCACCAATCTTTAGCGATAGGGAAGAAGTGCGATCGGAGGGTGAAAGTGCATCGGAGCCAGCAGTTCCGGGGAGCGCGGGCGTCTCGCCTGCTGGTTTCGGCGTCCCGCCGAAACGAACTTTTGGTTTTGTCGCGAATTCGAGCCTTCTGCGAAAGCGACGCATGAAGTTCGCTGAGGCGGGACGCCTCAGCCAGCACGCGGGACGCGTACGCTCCCAGGAACTGGCGGCTTCGACGCCCTTTCACTCTCCGAGCGCATTTCCTCCTTATCGCTAAAGATTGGGGTTTCGAAGTGCAATCCCGCGTTTTTCGGTTTGACGCGGCGGGCGGTTGTGGGAGAAACTCAGAATTCCTTTCTTTCCATGCGTCACACACTTTCGGTTCTGGTCGAAAACAAGTTCGGCGTGCTCACGCGCGTTGCCGGGATGTTCAGCGGTCGCGGCTACAACATTGACACCCTCAATGTCGGCCCGACGATGGACCCCTCCAAGTCGCGCATGACCATCGTCGTTCGCGGCGACGACACCGTGCTCGAACAGGTTACCAAACAGCTCGACAAACTCATCGATGTCATCGAAATCCACGATTTCCAGGACGATCAGTTTGTCGATCGCGAGCTGGTGCTCCTGCGCGTCGCCGTCGATGCGAACACCCGCTCCGAAGTGATGCAAATCTGTGACATCTTTCGCGCCAAGATCATCGACGTCCAACACAAGAACGTGGCCATCGAGATCACCGGGAACGAAAGCAAGATCGACAAATTCCTTCTTTTGATGGAACCCTTCGGCATCTGCGACCTCACCCGCACAGGAAAGGTCGCCGTTGCCCGCCGTGCAACCAAATAACAAACGCAAAAAACCATGCCTGCAAAAATCTACACCGACAAAGATGCCACCCTCGACGCCCTCCAGGGCAAAACCTGCGCCGTAATCGGCTTCGGCTCCCAGGGCCACGCCCACGCGCTCAACCTCAAGGACTCCGGCGTCTCGGTCGTCATCGGCCTTTATCCCGGCAGCAAGTCGCGCCAGGTCGCCCAGGAAAAGGGCTTTGAAGTCCTCGATACCGCCGAAGCCGTCAAGCGCGCCGACGTGATCTTTGTCGCCGTTCCGGACACCAAGATTCCCGCCGTTTACAACGCCGACATCGCGCCGAACCTCACCAAAGGCAAGACGCTGCTCTTCAGCCACGGCTTCGCGATTCACTTCAAGACGATCGAGCCGCCAAAGGATGTCGATGTCATCCTCGTCGCTCCGAAGGGGCCCGGCCACATCGTGCGCCGCCAGTTCACCGAAGGCAAAGGCGTGCCGGCTCTGATCGGCGTCTACCAGAACCCCAGCAAGAAGGCGAAAAAGACGGCCCTCGCCTGGGCCAAGGGAATCGGCGGCACGCGCGCCGGGGTGATCGAGACCAGCTTCAAAGAAGAGACCGAGACCGATCTTTTCGGCGAGCAGACCGTTCTTTGCGGCGGCGCCAGCGCGCTGGTGCAGACCGGCTTCGAGGTGCTGGTGGAGGCCGGGTACTCGCCGGAAATGGCGTACTTCGAATGCCTGCACGAGTTGAAACTCATCGTCGATCTGATGAACGAAGCGGGCATCGCCGGCATGCGGTTCTCCATTTCCGAAACCGCCAAGTGGGGCGACGTCTCAGTCGGACCGAAAATCATCGACGCCGGCGTCAAGAAGCGGATGCAGGCGGCGCTCAAAGACATCCAGAGCGGCAAGTTTGCCAAGAACTGGATCAAGGAATACGAGGGCGGTTACAAGACCTATAACGCCCTGCTCGCCGCCGGCGAGAAGCACCCGATCGAAAAGACCGGCGCCAAGCTGCGCTCCATGATGCCCTGGATTCAGAAAAAGAATCTCAAGGGCGCACAGGCGGCTTACTAAGTCCCTCGAACTACCCCGCGTTCATCCCCGCAGCCTCGGCGTAGCACTCCTCCAGCACCTGGATCTGCTTTCGCTGCTCGAACCGGGCGGCGACGGCTTGCGCGGCGGCTGCTCCCATTTTGGAATAGCGGTCGGGGTCGGCTGCGAGCTGGAACATTGCCTCGGCCAATGCCTCGGGGTCCCGTTCGGGAACCAGCAACCCGCTGACGCCCTCCTCGACCGCCTCCGGTATGCCGCCGTGGCGCGTTGCCGCGACGGGCGTCCCCGTGGACATGGCTTCGAGCATTGAGTTAGGCACGCCCTCCTGATTGCCGTCCACGCCGATTTCGCTTGGGTGCAGGAAGATGTGCGCCGCGTAGAGTTGCTCGCGAAGCGCGTTCTGGGAGAGAAACCCGGTGAAGATGACCTTGTCCGCCACGCCAAGCTGTCCGGCGAGGCTCAGGAGTTCGTCGAGCAACGGACCGTCCCCCGCGACTGAAAATTGCGCGCGCGGATGGCGTTCGGCAAACCGGGCAAACGCGCGCAGGGAAGCGTGCAGACCTTTCTTGGGAATGAGCCGGCAGGCTTGAAAGAAACGCCAGGCGCCGTCGGTCGGCGCAGTCCTCGGGATAAAATGGAACCGCTCCAGCGGAATGCCCGTGCGGTGAATCCGCAGCTTTTCCCGCGGGCACCCGAGCGCCGCCACGCCCTCCGCCAAGGATTCGGAACGGACCAGCACGAGCCTGGCGAGCCGCAGCATCTCCTGTGCGGCGCGCCGGTAGGCGGGCTTGTCCATGTCCACCATGGCGTCCGCGCCATGGAACGAAACGATGACCGGGACGGGTGCGTTTCGCAGCAGGGGAAGCAGATGCACGGCGATATGGCCGAAATAAACATGCAGCACCCGTCCGTTCTGCTGCCGGATCGCCGCCGAAATCCGACGCGCCTCAGACGGGTAAATCATCACCGGACGCTGCAACAGTTGCTTCACCACCAAGCGGCGCAACGCATGGGTGCGCGGCTTCGGAATGCGAATCACCGCGTCGAAAGGAAAGCGGTCCGCCTCTTCGCGCTTTTGGCAAATGACCACAGGCCTCCACTGGCGCAACGCGGTGATCTGCCGGTAAATGTGAAGCATTTCCGGCCGCAAAAACGTGGCGCAATACTGGACCGCAACAGGCTGTAAGTTCTCTACCAAAGGGGACGCACCGTCAGAAGCCGGATTCCATCGGGCTGGAACCGGAATTTGTTCGTCGCCGTATTGTAGGGGTCTCTTTCGGTGTACACCACGAAATTTCTGGCACTGCCGTATTCGGGCGGGGCCAGCGGATTAAACATTTCCAGCGCGTTGGGCGACTGAACGAGGCGTGGCAGGACACCCTCGACAACGGTCCCCTGAGGAGCAAGAGGGGGGGCAGCCACTGCGGGAAGCGCGGACGAGGGCTTGGAAAGGTGGATGGTCGTGCGCGTTACGCGGAGCGTTGGGGCCATTGCGACCACGGCAGGCCCCGTTCGGGGTTTCCTGTAGATTGAAACCGGGCTGTAACGGGCACGCCCGAGCGTGGTTTGGCGGGCCGGGCGCTTGGGGCAAACATCACTGGCCGCAACGAGAGTTCCCGTCAAGAAAAGTGCGAACAAAAAGACCGTCCTCATCGTAATACCTCCCGTGGAGAATACGCAGGCAACCCGACATACGGACGGCGCCCCCGTTTTCAGAACGGTGCACGTCGGAAAAAAGATGCAGAAGGAAACTATTGCTCAAAGGCGAAGGCCGGATAGGTTGCTCCCCCAAATGTTGGAACGCGAAGTTACAATTCTGAACAAGCTTGGCCTGCACGCCCGGCCTGCGGCCGAATTCGTTCGGGCGGTACGGACGTTCAAGTCCACGGTCAGCATTTTGAAGAACCGGGAATGCTACTCCGGTGCGAGCATCCTGGAGGTGCTCAGCGCCAACCTCGATTGCGGCTCGACGATGGTGCTGCGGATCGAGGGCCCCGATGCTGAACCGGCCATGGAGCGGCTCTGTTTCCTGATTGAGGAATTTCGCCGACAGGAGGAACGGGAGGGGTGAGATCACCCTTTTCAAAGCGCTCCGCTCGCTCAACTCAACTCTGAAAACAGCGCGGGCGGGTGCGATGCGCAACGTGGAAGTTGTTGCGGGTTTTCAGCCCTATCCCGTTTTGACTCAAAGACCTAGGGCGTTGCCCCACTGCCATTAAGTTAAGCTTGGAGTTTCTAGGAACGCGCGCTACTCCGAAAATACCCATGCGCGTGTATTTGAACGGGGAGCGCAGGCTTCCAGCCTGCTGCCTTCGGCATCCTGCCGGAGGCTTGGGCGCGCGCCGAGTGCAATCCGACGCCGTCACCAGCACGCCGGCAGGATGCCGGCTGATGCGGGCAAGATGCCCGCGCTCCC
>Ga0316227_1003560_pt1 | contig 12460 bp, 10 predicted proteins | sample TBH18019metaG_FD_206012 | JGI IMG/M metagenome (GOLD analysis project Ga0316227, IMG submission 206012) | Freshwater microbial communities from Trout Bog Lake, Wisconsin, USA - TBH18019 | ecosystem: Environmental > Aquatic > Freshwater > Lake > Hypolimnion/Profundal zone | place: USA: Wisconsin... | reverse complement strand
CCGGGGGTCCAGCCCCGCCTGCAGGCTGACCGGCACGACCGGGATATCGCCCTGCGGATACATGATGCTGATCGGGATCCAGGCGCCGTGGTCCAGGCCGGGGTGCGGCGACTCCTGCGCCTCGATCCCCGCATCCCGCAGGGCCCCCAGCACCCCCTGCGCCAGGGGCGGGTCACCGGGGGGTTGGTAGCGCACCCGGTAGAGCTCCTCCGGGAACCCCCCGAAATCGGCGACCTGGTGGTACTGCCCGGCACTGCCGACCGTCACCCGGCGGGCGACGTTGTGGGCCGAGACCGCGATGATCGCGTCCGGCCGCGGGAAGCTCTCCGGCAGGGCGCGCAGAAAGGCGCGCGCCGGGACGTCGTCGATGAGCAGCGTCGGGGAGCCGTGGGAAACGAAGATGCTGGGGATGTTCATGACGCTCCTCCCGGGCCGCCCGGCACTGCGGGCGCCCTTTCGTCCGACTGCCGGACGCGAAAGCCCCCCTGTCGCCAGGGGGGCTCGTTTATTGGTGCCGCCGGCGGCGCTCCGGTTCAGGGGCGGCGTTCCTCCCTGCGCTCCAGGCTCCGCTTGTCACCCCGGAATTCCGGGCGGTGCAGGCGCCCGTCGTAATGGGCCCTGTCGTGGTTGTAGCGCCGGTACTCCAGGTCGCGGTAGTGCCTGATGTTGCCGATCCGGTACCTGAGGAACACGGCCGGATAGCTCCTTCTCCTAAGCGGCGCCCAGGGGCCGTTGTAGTAGGGCCCCCGGTACCAGCGGCCGCCGTAGAAGTAGAAGAAGTCGACCCCGTTGTAGGTCAGGTCGTAGGGGACCCCGACGGCGACGTACATGTTGAGCGCGGGCGAATAGATGAACTGGGGCGCCTCCTGTACATACACCTCCGCCGGCGCCGGGAACTGCTCGGGCTCGGGCTGCAGGTCGGGGGGGGCCGCCGCGTCGTAGGGGAGCTCGTCGCGCGCCGCGACCGGCGCGGGTGGCGGCGGGGCGGGTGCCAGGACGACGGGACGGGGCGGCGGCGGGGGCGGGGGGGCGACGGCGGCGGGGCGGGGCGGGGGGGCGGCGGCCCGGTGGCCCGGCACCTGGTTGCCGTAGGAATACATGCACTGGACATAGGCGTTGTCGTACCTGCGCTGGGCCTCCCTGCCGTAGACCTGGCCGGAACTGGCGCCCGCCGAGGTTCCGATCAGCAACCCGCTGGCGGCTCCGATCAGCGCCCCCGCCCCGGCGTGGCCGGAGGCGGAGCCCAGGGCGGCGCCCAGCCCGGCGCCGACCGCGGTCCCCGCGACGGCCCCGGTGGCGACGTTCTGATCATGGACTTCCTGGACCGGTGTCCCGAGGCGCTGCTCGGCCCACTGCCTGCAGGACGCGTCCTCGCCGCGGAAGGTGTCAAAAGACTTCCCCGGCGCCGGCAGCACGTTCACGCTCGGTCCGGTGGGAAGGGTCGCACAGCCGCCTAGCGCCAGCAGCACCACGAACGGCGCTATTTTTTGCCCGAATCCCATTGTTGTTGCTACCTCCTTCGTGCGGTCCCCCTTCCACTGTCGGGAGAGGGGGAGTTTGCTGCCGGGGCAACCGCCCCGTCCAGCGCTCGTAACATTAAGGTAACTTACTGTTAAGACGGGGTATTTGTCAGCTCCATTCCTTGTATCATTTCGCAAACGGCACGGCAAGCAGATTCAGCCGCCGCTCCTTCCCCCCCACCCGCCAGCCCTACTCCCGGCCGCCCCGGCCGAACTTCTCGCACTTCCGGGCGCGACCTGCCTGCAGCGCTTTCAGCTTCGCCTGCTGGTCCGGGGTGAGCAGCGCCAGGAACTGCCTGGCGCCCTTGGCGCGCTGGACGGCGAGATCCGCCTGAATGCCGGCCACCTTGGCGGACTGGGCGCGGATGGCGGCCTCGTCGGCAGTGCCGGACTGGATCAGCGCGCGGAGCACTCCCCGCTCCGTCATCAGGGAGGTGAAGAGAGGTTTGGCCTGGGCGCGGTTCTCCTTGAACATCGCCTTGACTTGTGCCTTCTGCTGATCGGTCAGTGCCAGCTTCCTGGCGAGCCTTGCGAAAAAGCGATGCCCGCGGTGCTCTTTTCCTTTATGGCAGCCGTGCTGATGCTCACCCTGTGCCTGTGCCGCGGCGGGCGCAGCCGTCGAGTCGTCCGCCGCGGCGAAATTGCATCCCAAAGCTGTGACTGAAGCGATGCCCGCAACGAGTACCAGTGATCTGAGCGATTTTTTCATTGTTGATTCTCCTTTAGAGCGTGGTTGATTGCGTCCGATGGTCTAAAGGTACAGGCCGAATGAGGAGAAAATGTGGAGGAATTAAGGAATAATGGTTCCGGCCGGATACGGCGTCCCGGAGTCACACCTCGACCCTGAACTGCGCCCCCTCCCCCTGGTTGCTCGCCGCCAGCCTCCCCCCCATGTTGTTCTCGATGATGATTTTGGACATGAAGAGACCCACCCCGGTACCCTTGTCCGGCCCCTTGGTGGTGAAGTACGGCTCGAAGATCCTGGGGAGGATCTCCCCGGGGATGCCGCCGGCATTGTCGGAGATGGTCACCACGGCCCTGCCGGCCTCCTTGGAGATGGTCACCGTCACCAGAGCCTCCTCCGGGCGGCGCTCCAGCAGCGCGTCCCTGGCGTTCATCAGGATGTTCAGCAGCACCTGGCAGTACTCGTTGGGGAAGCCGTGGATCACCGGGTTGGCGCTCGCCTCGAGGGCGATCTCGATCTGCTGGTACTTGAAACCGTCCTCCACCAGCGCCACGGTCCTGGCGACCACCTCGTGCACGGCGAAATCGACCTTTTCCTTGTCGGGCTTGAAAAAATTCCTGAAGTCGTCGATGGTCTGCGACATTTGGTTGATCAGCCCCATCTATTTGCTGACGGAGCTCTCCAGGAACTCCGCGCTGAAGGAGTCCATCTGGTAGAAAAGCTGCATCTGCTGCTGCACCAGGCCGAGCACGTTGAGCGGCTGGCGCCACTGGTGCGCGATGTTGTTGATCATCTCCCCCATCGCCGCCAGGCGGCTTTGCTGCAGCAGCATGCGCTCCTTTTGCCGCAGCTGCTCCACGGCGCCCAGGCGCGCCAGGGTCTCCTCGTGCAGGGATTTTTCGGCCTGCTCCCGCTCCGTCACCTCCCGGCGCAGGACCTCCACCGTCCGGGCCAGCTCCTCGGTGCGCTCCGCCACCCGCAGCTCCAGTTGGTCGTGGGCCCGGTGCAGTTCCTCCTCGGCATGCTTCATCGCGGAGATGTCCGTATTGGAGCCGAACCAGCGCGCCACCGTCCCCGACTGGTCGCGCACCGGCAGCACGCGCGTCAGGAAGGGGCGCAGGACGCCGTCCGCGCCGCGCAGCGGGAAGACCATCTCGAAGGGCTGTCCGCTGGCAATGGAGGACTGCCAGCGCTCCATGACGCCCGGCAGCACCACGGGGTCGTGGACCGACTGCCAGCCCCACCCCTCCATCTGCCCGGCGCTCGTGCCGGTGTACTCGTACCAGCGCCGGTTGTACCAGGTGATCCAGCCGTCGGCGTTCGCCGTCCAGCAAAGCTGGGGGATGGCGTCGGCGAGGGTGCGGAACTGCGTCTCGCTTTCCTGCAGCGCCTCGTCGGCACGGCACTTGGCGAGCGCCACCGACAGGTAGTCGGCGAGCCGCTCCCAGAGCGCGATCGACTCGGGGGTGAAACGCCCCGGGCTCCGGTCGTTGAGCTGCAAAAGGCCCAGGCGCTCCCCGCCCAGGCTCAGGTGGATCAGTGCCACCGATTGGTACCCCTCGCCGTGGCAGCGGTTTCTGGTGCGGGCCTGGCGCTCGGCCTCGGAGGTCGAGGCGAGCAGCTGCGAGGTGCTGTTGGTCCAGAAACTCCCCGCCGCGCTGAAGAAGGGGAGGGAGGGGTCGAAGCGGCCGCAGATCACGTTGCCGCACATGCAGTCCAGGACCGGGCTCCCGAGATGGTCGCGGCGGACGGCGCCGGAGGGGTCGCGGGAGCAGAGGCTGTTCTCGGCCTTCAGGAACTCCTCCGGGAAGCCGCCGGCCTCGTAGTAGGGGTAGTCCTCCCCGTCGCGCAGCCTGACGCCGACCGCCTCGCAGCCGGAGTGCAGCCTGAAGAAGGAAACCGCCTCCCGGACCAGCTCCGCGGTCCCCCGGCTCCGGTTCGCCAGGCGCAGGAACTCGACGCTCGCCTCACGCTCCAGCTCGCCCCGCTTGCGCTCGCTGATGTCGCGCACCACGCTGACCAGCATGCGGGTCTCCCCGACCGTCGCCCCCTGGGAGCTCACCTCGACCGGGAAGCAGGAGCCGTCCCTGCGGCGGTGCACCGTCTCGAACAGGACCCCCTTGATGTCGGCATCGGCGAGCTGCTCCGGAAGCGCTGCCCGGGCCTGCGGCGCGCGCAGCTCGTTGACCGTCAGATCCAGCAGTTCCCGGTAAGCGTAGCCGTAGCACTGCAGCGCCGCGGCATTGGCGTCCAGGATCCTCCCGTCGTCGCACCGCACGAAGAGGATGATGTCCCGGTTGTGCGCGGCCAGCAGTTCGTAGCGGCGCAGCATATCCTCCGTCCTCTTCAGGTCGGAGATGTCCTCGGAAAAGATCAGGATGCCGCCGATCTCCCCCGGGGCGCGGTGCCAGGGGCGGATCTCCCAGCGCACCCACTGCACCGTGCCGTCCTCCCTTTCGAAGCGGTCGGCCTCGGCCCGCAGCACCTCTCCGGCCAGCCCGCGGCGGTGCGCCTCGCGCCACTCGGCGCTCAGCTCCGGGAAGATCTCGTAGTGGGACGCGCCGGCCAGGTCGCGCTCGCCCAGCTGGTAGTCGTTGAGCCAGCGCCGGCTGGCGCTCAGGTAGCGCATGCCGGTGTCGAACATCGCCAGCGAGGCCGGTGCGTGCTCGATGAAGAGGCGCAGCTGCTGCTCGCTCACCCGGAGCGCGTCCTCCATCTGCTTGCGGCCGGTGATGTCGATGATGCTCACCACGACCCCCTCGATCCCCCCCCCGGCCCCCCGGTAGGGGGAGATCCGTTTCAGGAAGCAGTGCTCCCGGTCCAGGGTGGTCACCTCGCGCTCCGCGCAGGGGCGCCCGGCCAGGACCGTCGCCGCGTCCCTGGCGAAGCAGGGCCAGTCGATCCGGACGGCCAGATGCCGGAAGGGGCGGCCGGCATCGGAGGGGATCAGGTTGAAGATGGCCGCGGCCACCGGAGTGAACATCTTGATGTTCAGCTCCCGGTCCAGGAACACCGTGGCCAGCTCCGAGCTGACGAACAGGTTCTCCAGGTCGGCCCTGGCGCGGTTCAGCTCCTGCAGCTTCCCCTGCAGTTCGGCGTTGACGGTGTGCAGCTCCTCGTTCACCGCCTGCAGCTCTTCCTGGGAGGTCTCCAGCTCCTCGTTGGTGGCCCGCAGTTCCTCGTTGCCGGCCTGCAGTTTGTCGCTGGCGTACTGGAACTGCTCGCCCATGGAGAGCAGCTGCACCTTGGCGGCGAGGGCGTCCTCCCGGGCGTCCTTCAGTTGCTCCGAGACGGTCCGGAGCTGCTCGCGGGCTATGCAGAGCTGCTCCCTCAATTCGCGCACCAGGAGGTCAGCGCCCTCCCCTGCCCACCCCTCCCCCTCCCCGGGGCACGGCGCGGCATCCGGTGCGCCGTGGGACCGGACGCCCGCCGCGGCAGCGTCCCTCGTACCTGCAGGGGTCGACTCTGGAACATCGTGCGTCATAGGTTGGCCAGGTGAGCGGTGGCGGGGGAGTGCGGCGCGACCTCGTCCAGGCAGAGCTGGATGACCTCCAAAAGCTTCCGGCAGTCCACAGGCTTCATGAGGTGGTGGTCGATCCCGACCCCGGCGGCCTGGGAGCTCTCCAGTACGCTCTTGTCGCTAAACGCGGTCAGGACGATGAACTTGACGCCGGGGACGATCTTCTCGATTGCCTCGGCAAGGCTGATGCCGTTCATGATCGGCATGTTGACGTCGGTGACGACGATGGCAGGCAGGTGCTGTCGGAAGCTCTCCAGCCCCGTTTTGCCGTTGCCGGCAAGGTGGAAGGCGACCCGGGGGAACCGGGCGGCGAGCATCATGGCCAAGATTTCGCGGGCAGCTTCGTCATCCTCCACCAGTAGGATCGCCAACGGATTCAGCCCTTCCATGTCGTTACCCCCTTGGCTCGGCGCTGTCTCCGGGGGGGGTCGCGGCCCCGATGGTCCAACGCTTCCCGCCGGAAATGCCGTCTTCCAACAGTGCCAACCTAATAAAAAATCGGTCCCATTTCAAGCATAAAACGCAGGCTTTCGGGCAGAGTGGAGATTTCGGCGCGCTGGCAGACCCTCAGGTTCGAACCAGGCCAAAACTGCTCAGTTCCTCCACCCGATTGCCCGCCCGGTGATCACGCCCGCTGCCGCTGCCACCCCCAACCCCTTGAAACCCGGAGCCGGACGGCTTGGCACAAATCTAGCTTGCAGGAAGGCAGAGAGTTCACATCTACCGGGCACCAAAAGCCGCCAAGCCGCCAAGCCCGGCCGGAGGAAACGTCATGAAACAGCGTGAAGAACTGGCTCGAGAACTGCTGGGCACCTGCCCGCCAGCCTGGCAGATGGATTACTGCAAAATAGCGGAAGCTTTGATCAGGGGTCACAGCGGAGCTGACATTCTCAGCATGGCCGAGGTAATCCGGCTGCCCGGTACCTACGCCTGGCTCGCCGAGAGGTTGTAAGCCACGGCGCTGCAGTAGAGGCAGTGCACCCTGCCCCAATGACTTGAAGTTTACCGCAGCTCGCCCCTTGTGACACAAAAAAAAGCGGGCAGGTCTGGAGTCGGAACAGACCTGGCTGCTTTTTCTCATCGAACCGAATCCGGAAAACATCAGCTCGTCCACCCCGACCCCGTCTCCCGCAACACCCCCTCCCCCTTCAGCGCAGCTTGCCCGGATTGACCTCCAGGTGCTGGTAATCGACCATGATGCGCCAGGTCCCGCCCCATTCAAAACCGCGGGAGGTGAAGGCCCGCACGGCCGGACCGGGCCGCAACAGCCCGGGAACCGGATCGGCGCGGGAGAGAAACGGCAGGCCGCCCGGCGGGAGCACCCGGCAGTTGGCGGGGTCCCGGGCGCAGTAGGCGGCCACGGCGCCGTCGCGGGGGTACCCGAGCCTTGCCAGGAAGTCGGCCTCGTCCTCGCTGCCGTTCCAACCCAGCGCCTTCAGCGGGCCGGCCTGCAGCAGCAGGTAGGGGTTCAGCACCGGGTTGATGTCGATGGCGCTTCCGTAGCTGTGATGGGAGAAGACCCCCGGCCGGCCGGTGACGAAGCGGCAGTTGAAGGCCGAGCTGTTGTTCGCCGCCATGGAGCGGTCGTCGCTGGCGTCGTACTTCTCGATGAGCTCCATGCTCTGGATGGGAAAGCGCTGGGCGTACAGCTCGGCGAAGGCCCTGAGGGCCGCGGGGGCCAGCTTTTTGTGCAGCACCAGTTCCCCTGCGTGCGGCGTGCCGTCGAACCCCCAGTAGCCGAGGACCAGGTAGTTCAGGTCGGAGATCGGCACCGGGCACCCCTCGTGCCAGCTCCCTTTCAGCTGCATCTGATCCCCGACCGCCCGGGGAACCGGCACCGCCACCCCGAAGAATCCCCCCGGGCCGCGGTAGCGCACGGCGGTCCCGGCCGCCCCGGCCTGCGCCAGCTTGGCGCGCACCTGGCGCTCCAGGCCGGCCGCCCCCTCCGGGAGGGGGGGGGCGGCCCGCGCCAGGGCGGAGAGGCCCGGCAGCGCCGCGAGTTCGCTGCGCTCCCCCATGAGGATCATCGGCCTACGGGAGGGATGCAGCCAGCCGATCACCCGGACCAGTTGCGCCTCGTCGAGGGAGACGCAACCCGCGGTGCCCCGCCCCTCCCCGGCCCAGGCGTGGACGAAGATGGCGCTCCCGGCGCCCTTGACGACCGGCCGGCGGTTGTAGCCGACGACGATGCCGTGACGGTAGCGCTGGTCGGGGAGCAGCATCCGCTCGAAGGAGGCGGCCGTGGTCTCCCCTTTCTTTACCCAGCGGTTGTAGTCGGCAGACTCCGGGTCGTCGACCCAGAGGTCGTCGGCGGTGCACTGGCGGTAGGGGAGCGCGCCGTCGGAGGACGGGGCGTAGCCGAAGGCGGATTCCAGCGGGTAGAGGCCGCTTGGGGTCCTGCCGTCCCCTTCGCGCTTGGCGCCCGGGGCGGCGAAGCCGTTGCGCCCCACCATGGCGGGGAGCGGGCCCCCCTTGAGCTCCCAGCCGCGCCCCCCCCGCTCCAGGAGGTAGAGCCGGGCGCGGGGGGTCCCCTTTGCCCCGGCGATGACCACCAGCAGCTGGTCCGCCGGAATGCTCGCGCCGTTGAGGGCGGCGGCGACCGCGCCCCCCTGCTCCCGCTCGGCGGCAGACTCCTCATTTGCGGCGGGGAGTTCCTCATCTGCGGCGCCAGGGTCCCGGTCCGCGCCGGCAGGCTCCTGCCCCGCGGCGCCCGGATGCGGCTTGCTGGCCGCGCAACTTGGTGCCGGGGCGCCCGGGCTTGGGGGAGCGCTCGCCGGCAGGTGGGCGCAGCCGGGTGCGAGGGCCGTGAGGGCCAGGACCGCAATCTGCCAGAATAACTGCTTCACGCTCTAGCTACCTCCGGGCAGCAGTATCCCCCCGCAAGGCGGGGGGGGGAAGGCTCTCGTCAGCGGTCGGGCCCCTCCGTACCCCGGGGGGTGCCCGAAGCACCGGCCTCAATACCCGACCGCCTCCCCTTCCCCGCGCGGATCGGAGCCACCCAGGCGCACCCCGGAACCGGGTTCGATCATGACCCCCTGGACGTTGCTGATCCACTTGAAGGCGATCGTGTGGCCGCGGGTCTGCAGCGCCTGCCGGGTATCCTCGCTCACTCCGTCCGGCTCCAGGTACAGCAGGTCCGGCAGCCACTGGTGGTGCACCCGGGGGAGGTCGATGGCCTGCTGCAGGTCCATGTCGAAATCCACCAGGTTCACCAGGACCTGAAGCACGGCGGAGATGATGTGGGAGCCACCGGGGCCGCCGATGGCAAACCAGGGCTGGTCCCCCTTCAGGACGATGGTGGGTGTCATGGAGGAGAGGGGGCGCTTCCCCGGGGCGATGGCGTTGGCCTCTCCCTGGATCAGGCCGAACAGGTTCGGGACGCCGGGCTTGCTGGTGAAGTCGTCCATCTCGTCGTTCAAGAGGAAACCGGCGCCCGGGACGGTGACGCCGCTGCCGAAGTTGTCGTTGATGGTGTAGGTGCAGCTCACCACTGTGCCGGCGGCGTCGACGACCGAGAAATGGGTGGTGTGCTGCGGCTCCCCGGCCGGGCGGAGGCCGGGCCGGACCGCGGAGCTGGGGGTCGCCCGGTCCGGGTCGATCCCGGCGCGCAGCCGTGCCGCGTACCCCTTCGCGGTCAGCTGGGCGACCGGCACGGTCACGAAGTCGGGGTCGCCCAGGTAGGCGGCCCGGTCGGCGAAGGCGCGGCGCATGACCTCGGCCAGCAGGTGCAGGTAGCGGGCCGAGTTGTGGCCGAGCTGCGGCAGCCGGTCCCCCTCCAGCATGTTGAGCATCTCCAGCAGGGCGACCCCGCCGGAGCTGGGGGGGGGCGCGGTCAGGACCGTGTAGCCCCGGTAGCTCCCCGCCAGCGGCTGGCGCTCCGTGGCCCGGTACTCTTTCAGGTCCTCGAGGGTGATGAGCCCCTGGTCCCCCATGGCCCTGACGATCAGCCGGGCCGTTTCCCCCTGGTAGAACTCCCGGGGCCCCTGCCCGATCAGGCGGCGCAGGGTGGCCGCCAGCTCCGGCTGGCGGAAGAGCTCCCCCTCCCGGTAGAAATCGCCGTCACGCAGGAAGACCCGCCGGCTCTCCGGGAAGCGTTCCAGCTTGGCGGCGCTGCCGCGCAGGAAATCCGCCTCGAACTTGCTGAGCGGGAACCCCTCCCGTGCCAGGCGCTCCGCGGGGCGGCAGGCGTCCGCGAAGCTGATGGAGCCGAAGCGCCGCAGGGCGAGGTCGATGCCGGCGACCGTGCCCGGGACCCCCGCCGCCTGGACGCCGACCGTGGAACTCCCGGGGATGACCCTCCCCAAGCCGTCCAGGTACAGCTCCGGCCGGGCCTTTTTGGGCGCCCTCTCCCGAAAGTCGAGAAACGAGCTGCGGCCGTCGGCGGTCCTGATCAGCATGAAACCGCCGCCCCCCAGGTTGCCGGCCTCGGGGTAGCTGACCGCCAGGGTCAGGGCGACCACGGCCGCCGCATCCACCGCGTTGCCGCCGTGCCTCAGCGTCTCCATGCCGGCGCGCGAAGCCAGGGGGCTCGCGGACGCGACCATGCCGTGCGGGGCCCGCACCGGCCGGTGGGTGGCGCCGAGGGCGGGGTCCCGAGCCAGGCAGCAGGCGAGGAGCAGCAGCAGGGAAAGGAGGCGGGGAAAAGGCGTACCCATCGGTTCAAGTTCTCCTCTAAGTCATCGTTCAATCATATTGAACGGCGCATACCAGGTCAAGCTATTGATGGCCGCCGTTTCAGTGATCGACCGGCGGGTGCCGGAACCGAGCCTCGGGAGCCGGGAGTGCCATGTGAACCGCTGCCAGCTCTGCGACGGCGGCTTCACGCGGGCCGAGGCGCGGGAAGCGATCCGGAAGGAGCCCCCGGAGCAGGTCGCGGCGCTGAGCCTCCAGAGGGGGTTCCTGGAAGCCGTGCGCTTCGAGGCCAAAGCGCAGGGGCGACCGACGGGCCGCACGCCCCAGGCATAAGAGAGGCCGCCTCCCCCATGGGGAAGCGGCCTCTTTGCGTATCCGACGAAGCACCCCTGCTCCCCCCGCGGGGAGGGCCGGGGGGGAGGGGGAAGGCGCGTGCGGGACTCCGTGAGCTGACAGGGCCCCTAGTCCGGCCGCATCACGATGACGATGCCGGACTGGGTGACCTGGTACCCCCGGCGCGCATCCTCCCCGTGGTCGTAGCCGATGACGGTCCCGTCCGGGACGACCACCCCCTTGTCGATGATGGCCTTCCTGATCTTGACGTGCCGGCCGACGTTGACGTTCTCGAACAGAATGGAATCCTCCACCAGGCTGCCGCTGTTGACCCGGCAGAGTGGCCCCACGACCGAGCGGCGCACCGTGCCGCCGGAGGTGATGCAGCCGCCGCAGACGTACGAGTCGATGTTCTGGCCGCTCTGGCTGCCGTTTTCGGAGGTCGTCTTGGCCGGGGGGAGGTTCCCCTGGTTGGTGAGGATGGGCCACTGGTAATTGTAGAGGTTGAGCTGCGGCGACACCTTGATCAGGTCCATGTTGGCGCTGTAGTAGGCGTCGATGGTCCCCACGTCCTTCCAGTAGCCCCGCTCCTCCACCGCCATGCCGGGGATCACGTTGTCGTTGAAGTTGTAGGCGAACACCCGGTCTCCCGCCTCCAGCATCATCGGGATGACGTGCTTGCCGAAATCCAGGCACTCGTGCCGTTTCTTCCCTTCCAGCAGCACCTCGATCAGCTTCCTGGTGGAGAAGATGTAGTTCCCCATGGAGGCGAGGCAGGTCTCCTTGCCCGGGATCGTCCTGGGCCGGTCGGGCTTTTCCACGAAGGCGGCCACCCTGAGGTCGTCGCCCACGGAGAGGACGCCGAAGCGGCTCGCCTCCTGCGCCGGGACCTCCAGCGCGGAGATGGTGAGGTCGGCCCCCTTGGTGCAGTGCTGGTCGATCATCTGGCAGACGTCCATCCGGTAGATGTGGTCCCCGCCGAAAACCGCCACGTACTTGGCGTCGGAGGACTCCACGAACCTCAGGTACTGCAGGATGGCGTCGGCGGTCCCCTTGAACCACTTCTCGCTCTCCGAGCTGGTCTCCGGCGAGATGGCGACGTAGAACTCCCCGAGACCGGTCCATTTGCCCCAGGACTCCCTGATGTGCTTGTTGAGCGAGTAGGCGCGGTACTGGGTCAGGATGTAGACCCTCTTGATGCCGGAATTGAGCAGGTTGGAGAGCACGAAATCGATGATCTTGTATTTGCCGCCGAAGGGGACGCTCGGTTCGGACCGCCTCATGGTGAGCGGGCTGAGCCGCTCGCCCTTGCCCCCGGCCAGCACCATGGCGATCGTGTTCTTTTCAAGATGGTTCAAGCTTGGCATGGGGGGTCTCCTTTAAACGTGACTGCCGTATGGCATAGGCGCACTATCAGTAGTAAGAGTCGGAAAGGGTGAGAGCTTGGACACTTTTAATAATCTAGCCTGAATCGGCAATCCTGTCAAGGAATGGCATAAGGGTCTCCCAAGAAAAGCCGTTGTTGACTGGCCAGCCCCCGCTTCCGGCCTCGACTCCCAAACGCACGGCTTGGCCGCAGCTGGGGACTTCGATCGGGTCCGGGCACCGTACCTGGGGGATGCCTCAGGGCGATTTTCGCCCGGAGAGTCCCTCTGGCAACGGGTCTTTCCTCACCCATGGCGGCGGCGCGCCGGCCGCGCGTTCGTCAGGGTCCGTCGGACTGGATAGGCAACGGATCGAGCCCGGAAAGGATGAAGAGGGGAATGGGGG
>Ga0316227_1003559_pt1 | contig 12462 bp, 12 predicted proteins | sample TBH18019metaG_FD_206012 | JGI IMG/M metagenome (GOLD analysis project Ga0316227, IMG submission 206012) | Freshwater microbial communities from Trout Bog Lake, Wisconsin, USA - TBH18019 | ecosystem: Environmental > Aquatic > Freshwater > Lake > Hypolimnion/Profundal zone | place: USA: Wisconsin... | reverse complement strand
CATGGACTTCCTGGGCCAGGACGTGGACCACATGACCCTTGGCATCGCCGGCCTGGGCCGGATCGGCTCCCAGTTCGCGCGCAAGGCGGCGGCCTTCGACATGAAGGTGATCTATACCGATGTCAAACCGGTTCCCGAGTTCGAGCGCCAGTACGGGGCCACCTTCGTGGACAAGGCGACCCTGCTGCGCGAAGCGGATTTCCTGTCGCTGCACCTGGCGCTGACCCCCGAGACCCGCCACTACATCGGCGCGGCGGAACTGGCGGCCATGAAGCCCACCGCTGTCCTGATCAACGCGGGGCGCGGCCCGCTGGTGGACGAGCAGGCGCTGGTCGCCGCCCTGCGCAACAAGGTGATCTGGAGCGCCGGACTGGACGTGTTCGAGGACGAGCCCCGGCTCGCGGCGGGCCTGGCCGAACTGGACAACGTGGTGATCGTGCCCCACATCGCTTCCGCCACCTTCCGGACCCGCCTGGCCATGGGCAAGATCGCGGTGGACAACGTGCTGAGCGTGCTCAGAGGCGAGCGGCCCCTGACCTGCGTCAACCCGGGCGTGCTCAAGTAAAAGCAATTCGGCAAGCACCAACTCCGCCTTGGCCGGTATCAGGGTGCGCCCCGCCATCTAATTGCCACAAATCCCATTGCTTTTTTGTGGCAATAGACCGAGATTTGGATTGCCACAAACACTCTGAAGAACTTGTGGCAAACGCCAAGGGGGGTGGCCGTGCCGGACAATGGGCCGAAGCGTCACAGGGGGGGCGGCACGCCAGCCGGGGAAGCTCCGCCAGCCGCTGGGAGTCGCGAACATGCGCCGACGAACATGCGAGTCACCCGCCTGTCGATGGAAACCCAGACGCTCTTGGCGGAACTTCTGGAGCACATGCGGACCGCCGAGTTCGTCAAGTCCTTTTCAGACCTCAAGGGGAGTTTCACGGCCCGGGAGCGGGGGGATGGCCTCTACTGGTATTTTCGAACCACCGGAGGCGTCGGGTCCAACGTAAAGGATTTCTACATCGGGCCGGACGATGACAAGACCCGCGCCATCATGAAGTCCTACCAAGCTGGGCGTCCGGATGCGGAGGCAGGCGCCGATCGGGTCAGGCGGCTGTCCGCGATGCTCAGGGGCGGGGACCTGATCATCACCGACACGGATTCGACGCGGATCATCCGCGGGTTCGCCGAGGCCGGGGTCTTTCGGCTGGGCGGCATCCTTGTCGGGACGCACGCCTTTGCAGCCATCGGAACCAGTTTGGGGGTCCGCTGGCCATCCGGTCTCAAGACCACGGACATCGATTCCAGCGCCTATGCCAAGCGGATCGACCTGGGCATCCCTCAAACCCCCCAGACGATGGCCAGCATTCCCCGCGTCATCGAAGCGCTGGAAATGGGCTTTGTGCCGAGCATGCACATGTCCCTGAAGCATCGGGAATTGAAGGCCACCAGCTACAACATTCCCGGGGCCGATTGGCGCATCGATCTGGTGACCGCCACCATGGGGGCCAACCTGGACAATCCCATCGAAATTCCCAGGCTGGGCGCCTATGCGCAGCCCCTGCCATTCATGGATTACCTGCTGGAAAGCACGATGGATGCCGTGATTGTCGGCAACACGGCGGTCCTCGTCAGGGTGCCGGAACCCGCGCGATTCGCTGTCCACAAGCTCCTGGTGGCCAGCAATCGCGGACCGCAATCCGCCCTGAAAGCTGACAAGGACCGCCTCCAATCGGCCCTCCTCATGTCCCATCTGGAGAGCGAATGGCCCGGCAATCTCACCTTGGCTGCCGAGGATGCTATTTCCCGTGGCTCCAACTGGGCCAAAAGAATCAGGCAAGAGGCGGAACGGTTGCCAATCCCCTGCGCTGAATTGAAGGCGACGATCGCTTCCGTGCGGCCAAAAGGAAAGACAGTGTAGACCTTGTCGTTTGAAATGAAAAAGCCCCTCACGGGGCTTTTCATTTGGAGCGGGCGAACGGGATCGAACCGTCGACGTTCAGCTTGGGAAGCTGACATTCTACCACTGAATTACGCCCGCCTGGGCTGGCTCCATCCTACTGGACGGCGGCTGGGAATGCCAGACCGAGTTTCGCGCCGGGGATGGGGTCGCCGCTGCAACCCTGGTGGCCTGCGTCATGGCGTGCCGCCGGCCGAAGCCCGGAAAGGGTGGGATGATGGCATCTGGATGGAGGAAGACCATGATCCGAGTATGCATCGCGGGCGCCACGGGCTGGACCGGCAGTGCCCTGGTGGCGGCGGTCGCCAAATCAGCAACCTTCCAGCTGACCGGGGCCGTCGCCCGCAAGGCCGCGGGCCTGGACGTGGGCACGGCGCTGGGCGGAGCGCCGCTGGGCGTGGTGGTCTGCCCGACCGTGGCCGAGGCGCTCAAGGCCGGCGCGGACGTGCTGATCGACTACTCCCACCCGGTGGCGGTCAAGGCCAATGTGCTCGCGGCCCTGGCGGCGGGCGTCCCGGCGGTGATCGGTACCTCCGGCCTTTCCGCCCAGGATTTCCAGGAACTGGAAGCCCGCGCCCGGGAACACGGACTGGGGGTGATCGCCTCGGGCAACTTCTCGGTCACCGCCGCCCTGGCCAAGCATTGCGCCCTGCTTTCGGCGAAGTACCTGCCGTACCGGGAGATCCTCGACTACGCCCAGCCCGACAAACCCGATGTGCCCAGCGGCAGCACCCGGGAACTGGCCGAATGCCTGGCCCAGGTGCGGCCCACCGAAATGATGAAGCCGGTGCGCGAGCTGATCGGGCCCCAGGAGGCGCGCGGGGCGGCGGTGGAGGGCACCCAGGTGCATTCGCTGCGGCTGCCGGGCTACACCCTGGCGTTCGAGACGGTGTTCGGCCTGCCCGACGAGCGCCTGACCATCCGGCACGATGCCGGGACCAGCGCCCAGCCCTATGTGGCCGGCACGCTGCTGGCCGCGGAACGGGTGCTGGCCTTGCAGGGATTGATCCGCGGCCTGGACACCCTGCTGTTTCAGTAGCCCAGACGCTCCATGAGCCACGCCGTCAGCGCTTCGCCGCCGGTCACCCGCTGCTCGGCCACCCATAGCGGCAGGCCGGGGGCCCAGTCCCGCAGCTTCACCGCGTCCTTCTCGGTGCACACCAGGCCGGTGGCGCCGGAGGCCAGGGCCGCCTCCTTCAGGCGCTGCATCTGGTGCGGGGTCGGGGTCTGGTGGTCGCGGAAGCTCCAGGTGCCGGTCCAGGGCAGGCCGGCCACCAGGAGATCGGCGTAGAACGCTTCGGGGTGGCCCAGGGCGCAGAAGGCGAACAGTGGGCCCGGCGCCGGCGCGGGGACTTCCCGCACTTCGCCGGTGCCGAACCGGCGCAGGGCGCCGATGCTGAAATCCAGCCAGAACACCGGCCCGCCGGAGCCCCAGCGGCGCCACCAGGCCAGGATCTTGTCCCGGTCCGCCCGGCTGCCCCGGGTCACCACCAGGCACGAGGCGCGGGCGGCGCTGGCCATGGGCTCGCGCAGATCGCCCAGCGGCAGCATGCGGCCGTTGCCCCAGCGGCGCACGCCGTCCAGCAGCAGCAGGTCGATGTCCCGGTGCAGCGCCCGGTGCTGGAAGCCGTCATCCATGATCAGCAGGTCCGGCGCGGGCTGCAGTGACAGGGCGCGCAGGGCGGCGTGGTGGCGCTGGCGGCCCACCACCACCCGGCCGGGCCCCAGGCGCCGGGCCATCATCAGCGGCTCGTCGCCGGTCTGGGCCGGGTCGGAGCCGGGGTCGACCGTCATGGGATCCTCGGCGCGGCGGCCGCCGTAGCCCCGGGAAACGATGGCCGCGCGCCGTCCAGCCCGTTCCATGGCCTCGACCAGATGCAGCGCCACCGGGGTCTTGCCGGTGCCGCCGGTGGTGAGGTTGCCCACGGACAGCACCGGCACCGGCACCCGGGCCGAGCGCTCCGGATGCTGGTCGAAGCCGCGGTTGCGCAACGCCACCACGGTCCCGTACAGGGGCGCCAGGGGCGCCAGGAGCCAACGGAAAAAAGCCATGCAGAAAGCATACCGTTAGTCGGAGTTCCTTCCGCGGCCAGAGCAGGCTATCTTTAGAGCAACTTCCGGTAACCCATGTCCGATTCCAGTTTTATTGGCCAGAGCAAGCTTTCCTTCAGGGAAGGCGAAGTGGTCTATCGCAAAGGGGAAATGGCGCAGCAGATGTACGTCATCCTCAGCGGCCGGATCCGCATGTACGTTGGCTCGGAGCCGCAGGGCGACTGGGCCGAGGAGCTGACCAAGGGCGACTTCTTCGGCGAAGGCAGCCTGCTGGAGCCGATCCCCAGGTTCCACACCGCCGTGGCCCTGGAGGATTCGGAGGTGGTGACCATCTCCCGCGGCACCTTCCTGCGCATGATCCGGCAGAACCCCGAAGTCTCGGTGAAGATGATGCAGCGCCTGGCCCAGCGCAACCGCGAACTGTCGGCCAAGGTGGAGGAGGGCACCTCCCGCGGCTTCCGGGCCTACGCCCACGAGCAGGGCGCCAGCCTGGTCTCGGTCATCTCCGGCAAGAAGTTCAAGATCCTTTCCCACGGGGCCCTGATCGGCCGGTTCGATCCCAACACCGGCATCCATCCGGACATCGATCTCACCGACGAGGACCCCCAGCTAAGCGTTTCCCGGCGCCACGCCCGCATCCTGTGCGAGCATGGGCGCTACTTCCTGGTGGAGGAGAACGGGGTGGCCAACGGCACCTACATCAAGGGCGACCGGCTGGCGCCGGGGGACACCCGGGAACTGAAGCCGGGCGACCGGGTGGGGTTCGGCATGGTGGTGGCGTTTTTCGAGCGGGCCGGAATATGAGCATGAAGGTCGAAGTGTGGCGCGACGAGCACGGGGTCACCTGGGAACTGGTGCTGCTGGCCCTGGATGAGGTGGGCGGCTCGTGCATCATCCGCGAGGGCTTCAACAGCCTGGACCGGGCCGACGGCGACATGCGCGAAGGGGTGGAGGTCATCGCCCGGTTCGGGGCGTTGGAGGACGCCGAGGCTTTCCTGGAAGCCGAGGGCTTCAGCCGGACCTAGCCGGAGTTCCGGGCGCCGAAGGCGCTACGCACGATCAGCATTGCGCAGGATCTCCGCGACCTGTGCTTTTTCCATCTCCCCCCTGGCGACAGACAGGGTCATGGCCTCGAAAAGATCATCATTCTGGGCGAGATCAATCCCGTTGATCGCCAGGAAAACCATTGCCGAGGCCAGCGCGGCTCGCTTGTTGCCATCCGCGAACGGGTGATCCCGCCCAAGGTGCCAGAGCAACACGGCTGCCAGGTCAAAAATGTCTCCGCCCGTGTAATTGAAATGGTTCTGCACGGCCATGACCGCCGATTCCACAGCCCCAGGGTCGGAAATGCCCCCGAGCCCACCAAATTCAGCGAGACTCCTGGCATGAATCCTCAAAACGACGTCGGTCGTGAGGAAGTCCGGCGTCACTTGGAAAGCCTGCGAAGGGCTTCCTTATGGGTAGTGAACACCCTGTCTATCGCTTGCTCAACGCTCGCGGGAGAGGCGCTTGAGGAAAGGGTCAGGGTCTTTCCATTGACCTGGAGGTTGACTGGGACATCGGGCGAGATGCCGAGCAGATCCATCAATGTCCTATCAAGCACAATGGCGTAGCTGTTGCCTACCTTGACCAGGGATTTCGTGAGCATGGTGGGCCTCCATCTAACAATGTATGTATTTTGGCATAACATGCAAGCGCCTTGGTGAGGCGCCGGGCGTCTCACCAAGGCACGCCTAGCGCGGATGCTATTTGCCGATGCCCATGGCCTTGGCGGCCTTGGTCAGTTCCGGCACCACCTCGAACAGGTCGCCGACGATGCCGTAGCTGGCCAGCTTGAAGATCGGCGCCTCGGGATCCTTGTTGATCGCCACGATGATCTTGGAGCCGCTCATGCCGGCCACGTGCTGGATCGCGCCGCTGATGCCGCAGGCGATGTACAGGGTGGGGCTCACCACCTTGCCGGTCTGGCCCACCTGCATGCTGTGCGGGATGCCCCAGCCGGCGTCCACCGCGGCCCGGGACGCGCCCACCACGCCGCCCAGGGCGTCGGCCAGTGCCTCCAGGATCTGGAAGTTGGCGCCGTCCTTCATGCCGCGGCCGCCGGAGACGATGATGTTGGCTTCGGTGAGGTCCTGCTTGCCGCCGCCCTTGGCCAGGATCTCCTTGACCACGGCCAGGAAGCCGCCGGCGGGGGCGGGCAGGGCCTCCACCGTGCCGGCCTTGGGGTTGACGGCGGCGCTGAACACGTTGGGCCGGGTGCTGGCCACCTGGACCGGACTCTGGAAGCCGGATTCGGCGAACGCCTTGCCGGCGTAGACCGGGCGGGTGCAGGTGAGCTTGCCCCCGGCCATGGCCAGGCCGGTGACGTCGGCGGCGTAGCCGGCTTCCAGCCGGGCCGCGGCCCGGGGCAGGACGTCCTTGCCGGCGGAGGTGGCGGCGCCGAGCAGCACGCTGGCGCCCTTGGCCTTGACCGCGTCGGCCAGGGCCTGGGCGTAGCCGTCGCTGGAGTAGGCGGCCAGGCTGGGGGCCTCGACCTTGAGGATGAGATCGGCGCCGAACTGCGCGGCCGCCTCGGCGCCCGCACAGGTGGCGCCCACGAACAGCGCGCCCACGGTCAGGCCGGCGCCGTCGGCCAGCCGGCGCGCTTCGGACAGGGCTTCCAGGGAGGGCTTGCGGACGCTGCCGTCCTTCAGTTCACAAAATACCAGAATCATTTCGACCTCTTGGGTGGCATGGGCTTAACGGGTGTCAGGGACGCGGATCGGCAGGTCTTCACAGCACCTTGGATTCGTCCCGCAGCAGCCCCAGCAGGGCGGCGGCCTGGGCGGCGGGGTCGCCATCGAGCTTGCGCCCTTCGGGCCGGGCCGGCGGCAGGGCCAGGCTGACCACGGCCACCAGGGGCGCCGCGTCGTCGGCGGCCACTTCCTCGATGGTCTTCTTCTTGGCGGCCATGATGCCCTTGAGGTTGGCGTAGCGGGGTTCGTTCAGGCCGCGCTGGGCGGTGATCACCGCCGGCAGGCTGCCCTCCAGGATCTCGGTGCCGGCGTCGCCCTCGCGCTCGGCGCGGAAGCTGCCGTCCAGCACGTCCAGCTTGGTCACGACGTTGGCCTGGGCGATCCCCAGCAGCTCGGCGAGCATGGGCCCGACCGAGGCGTTGTCGCCGCCGAAGCCCTTGTTGCCGAGGAAGATCAGATCGAAGTCCTTGCCCTTGGCATAGCCGGCCAGGGCGCGGGCGATGGCCATGGGGTCGCCGGTCTGCTCGGACCGCACCAGGACGGCGTTCTGCACGCCCAGGGCCAGGGCGCCCTGCAGCACCGCCTTGGCCTTGTCGTTGCCGACCGAGACCGCCGTCACTTCCGCCTCCCGGGATTCCTTCAGGCGCAGGGCCTCCTCCAGGGCGTACTCGTCATAGGGACTGGTGATCCACTTCACGTCCCCGAGATCCAAGGATTTCCCATCCGGGCCCAGCTTGATCTTGGTCTCGGTGTCGGGCACCTGCTTCAGGGCGACAAGAATCTTCATGTACACTCCGGGGTAGATAGGAAGAGCGCCAGGTCCGGCGCGGCATCAGACACGATTCTAACGTCGGAAAAGCTGTCTGTCCTCAAAGGATTGGTAGGATGGTCGGCATGGACGAACACATGTTTGCAGGCAGTCTGGTGGTGACCGGGGGCGGCACCGGCGGGCACTACTTCCCCGCCGTGGCCCTGGCGGAAGGGGCCCGGGCCAGGTGGCCCGGGCGGCCGGTGGCCTTGGTCGGCGCCCAGCGCGGCATCGAGGGGCGGCTGCTGCCCCAGAGCGCCTGGCCGCACCTGCTGCTGGACGTGGAAGGGTTCATCGGGCGTTCCCCGTGGCGGATGCTCCGGGCGGCCCTGAAGCTGGCCCGGGCCCGGGCCCGGCTCAAGGCGATCTGGGGACGCAGCCGCCCCTGGGCGGTGCTGGCCACCGGCGGCTACGGCTCGGCCCCGGCCCTGCTGGCGGCCCGGGCCCTGGGCATCCCCTACTTCCTGCACGAATCCAACGCCCAGCCGGGCCAGCTGGTGCGGCTGCTGGCGCCCGGGGCGGCCGGGGTCTGGTGCGGCATGGACGCGGTGCGCGCCCACCTGCCCAAGGCCCGCTGCGTATCGGCCGGGACCCCGGTGCGGGCCGCCTTCCTGCGCGGCTTCAGCCCCCTGGCCGAGCTCCAGCCGCCGCACCGCCTGCTGGTGCTGGGCGGCAGCGGCGGCGCCCGGGCGCTCAATGCGGCGCTGCTGGCGGTGGCGCCGGCGCTGCTGGACCGGTTTCCCCAATGGGACATCCTGCACCAGACCGGCCAGGCGGGTTACCAGGCCGTGGCCGAAGCCGGGCGGCATCCCAGGCACCGGGTCGCGGCTTTCCTGGACGGCATGGATCGTGAGCTGGAGGCCGCCAGCCTGGTGCTGACCCGGTCCGGCGCCAGCACCTGCGCCGAACTCAAGGCCTGCGGCCGGCCGGCGCTCATGGTGCCCATGCCGGACAGCGCCGGCAACCACCAGGTCATGAACGCCCAGGCCATGGTCGCCGAGGGCCGGGCGCTGCTGCTGGCGCAGGGGCCGGGCCTGGCCGCCGAACTGCAGGCCGGGGCGGCCCGGCTCATGGCCGATCCCACCCTCCTGGCCCAGTTGAGCCGGCCGGAAGCCAACCGGGCCGTGGCCCTTTGTCTGGAGGACCTGGCCAGCTGCATGAAGGCGTAATTGCATTGTTCGGCCAAGCACCGGATCGCCTACACTATGGGCATGCACCAGCGCACGTGGCTCTCTCTCCTGACTCTCCCCCTGGTGGCCGCCTTCACCTACCCGGTGATGTTCCAGCCAGTCCATGACGCGCCCAGGGCCACCGTCCAGGTCGCCGCCCAGGATCCCCTGGCGGGACTCTCCGACATCCAGGACGTGCTCAACCTGGTCCGGGACAACTACGTGGACAAGCCGGACATGGAGAAGGTCATCAACGGCGGCATCCAGGGCGTTTTGGAGCGGGCCCACCCGCTGAATTCCTACCTGACCCCCGAGGACCTGCATCTGGCCGATCCCGGCCCGGCCGGCATCGGCATCACCGTGTTGAAGCGGCAGATCTACGCCCAGGTGGTGGCGGTGGTGCCGGGCAGCCCCGCGGCCAAGGCCGGTTTCGTGGTGAGCGACATGGTGCGCAAGCTGGACGGCGATTCCATCGGCCCCATGAGCGCCTGGACCCTGGAGCGCCGCCTGCGCGGCCCGGTGGGTTCCGAACTGACCCTGCTGCGCTACGCCGCCGCCAACGGCGACCTGAAGAAGATCACCGTGAAGCGCGAGCGGATCCAGCCGCCGCCCATCACCCTGCGCAAGGAACCGCGCGCCTCCGTGCTGGCCCTGGCCGATCTCACGCCGGGCCGGGCCAACGAGATCAAGGCCGCGCTCGCCGGCCTGGACCACAAGCTGCCGCTCATCCTGGACCTCCGGCAATGCGCCGGCGGCGTCCTGCCGGAAGCCGCCCTGGTGGCGGGCCTGTTCGTGGGCAACGGGCCCCTGGCCACCATCCAGGAGACCGGCCATCCGGCCACGACCCTTTCCGTGGTGCCGGCCAACCTGCCGCCCTTCGCCCAGGTTGCCGTGCTCCAGGGCAGCTACACCCTGGGACCGGCCGAAGCTCTCTCCTCCGCCCTGAAGAAGCAGCTGGTGCCGGTGTTCGGCGAGCGTTCGTACGGTCTGGGGGTGGAGCGCACCCGCTTCCTGCTCAGGCAGGGCGGCGCCGTGGACGTGGTGAACAAGCGCTGGCTGGGCGCCGGCGGCGAATTCCTCGGCGCGGGCGCGGAAAAGCCCGATGCCCTGAAGCCCCAGGACGCGGTCAAGGGCGCGCCCGCGCCGAAGGCCGAGACGCTCGGCTACGGCGTCCTGCCCGACCACATCATCAAGGCCCTCCGGCCCGACGACCACGCCGTCCAGGGCACCAAGGCCGAGGACGATCCGCTGCCCAGGATCCTGGAAATCCTTGGGGCCCAGACCAAGACCAAGACCGCGGCCTGATCCATGGCCGGACGCCAGCCACGCCGCAGTTCGACCCCGAAGCTGGCCGCCTGGGCCATCCTCATGTTCCTCCTGGGCATCGGCCTGGGCGCGTTCCTGAGCTTCCAGGGCTGCAGGAGCCGCAAGGGGCGGCTGCCCGAAAACGAACAGCCCGCCCCGGTCCGCCCGTTGCCGCCCCGCAAGGAGCGGCCCAAGCCCGCGCCGCCCGCCGAGGCCGTGCCCGCGCCCGAGCCCGAACCCGCCAAACCGCCGGAAAAACCCGCGGTCCTGCCCAGGGTGGCGCTGGTGATCGACGATCTGGGCTACGCCCCGCCGGAGCTGGTGACCCGGCTCTGCGCCCAGGCCATCCCGTTCGACGTGGCGGTGCTGCCCTACCAGGAATTCACCCGCCAGAGCGCGGAGATCGCCCACGGCCGGGGCAAGGAAGTGATGCTGCACCTGCCCATGGAGCCCCGGGGCTATCCCGGGCCGGGCAAGGACCCGGGGCCCGACGCGGTGATGTTCGACCTCACCGAGGCCCAGGTGCGCGACCGGGTGCGCAAGGCTCTGGCCAACATCCCGTTCCGCAAGGGCGTCAACAACCACATGGGCTCCCGCATCACCCCCGACCAGGCCCGGATGACCTGGGTGCTGGAGGAGATCAAGGCCAAACAGTGCTTCTTCGTGGACAGCCGGACCGAAAAGGATTCGGTGGCCTTCGATGTGGCCCGGGATCTGGCCATCCCCACCGTCCAGCGCAAGGTGTTCCTGGATGACGACAAGGACGCCGCCGCCATCGTCAAGCAGTGGGAAAGGACCTTGGCCCTGGCCAAGGCCCAGGGCCAGGTGCTGGCCATCGGCCACATCTACCCCGAGACGGTGGCCGCCCTGGAAAAGCTGATTCCCGCCGCCAAGGATAAAGTGACATTCGTTTTCGCCAGCGCCCTGGTGAAATAGCGGCATCAGAATCCGCGATGGGCTATGCTGGGAATCGCGCGAGGCGATCCCCATGACAACCTTGACGGAATCCCGATGACCTCGGACGTGGCTGCATCCGATGCCCTGACCGAACTCGCCCTGGACCTGCGCTGGTCGTGGAACCACTGCGCCGACCACCTGTGGCGGCAGCTCGACCCGGTGTTGTGGGAACTCACCCAGAACCCCTGGGTCGTGCTCCAGTCGGCGCCCCGGGACCGGGTCCAGGGGCTCCTGGCCGACCCGGCCTTCCGCGCCGACGTCGACCGCCTGCTGCGGGCCAGGCGCGAGGCGGCGGACAGCCCCGGCTGGTTCCAGCGCGAGCACCCCCAGGCGCCGCTCACCTGCGTCGCCTACTTCAGCATGGAGTTCATGCTGAGCGAAGCGCTGCCCATCTACTCCGGCGGGCTGGGCAACGTCGCCGGCGACCAGCTCAAGGCGGCCAGCGACCTGGGCGTGCCGGTGGTCGGCGTGGGCCTGCTGTACCAGCAGGGTTATTTCCGCCAGGCGCTCGACCGGGACGGGGCGCAGCAGGCTTTCTATCCCTTCAACGACCCCGGCCAGCTGCCGATCACCCCCCTGCGCCAGGCCAACGGCGACCTGCTGCGGCTGGAGATCGCCCTGCCGGGCTACTCGGTCTGGTTGCGCGCCTGGCAGGTCCAGGTGGGCCGGACCCGGCTCTACCTGCTGGACAGCAACGACGCGGCCAACTACCCGGCGTACCGGGGCATCACCAGCGAGCTGTACGGCGGCGGCCCGGAACTGCGGCTCAAGCAGGAGCTGCTGCTCGGTGTCGGCGGCTGGCGCCTGCTGGAGGCGCTTGGATTCCACCCGGAGGTGTGCCACCTCAATGAAGGGCACGCGGCCTTCGCCGCTCTGGAACGGGCCGTCAGCTTCATGGTCGCGACCGGCCAGCCGTTTGCGGCCGCGCTGGCCGCCACCCGGGCCGGCAACCTGTTCACCACCCACACGGCGGTGGCCGCCGGCTTCGACCGGTTCGACCCGGCCCTCATCGAGCCCTACCTGGGCCGCTACGCCGAGCGCAAGCTCGGCATCCCGCTTGACGATCTGCTGGCCCTGGGCCGGCTGGATCCGGAGGACCGGTCGGAGCCCTTCAACATGGCCTACCTGGCCATCCGCGCCAGCGGGTCGGTGAACGGCGTCAGCCGGCTGCACGGCGAGGTCAGCCGCCGCCTGTTCGCGCCGCTGTTCCCGGGCTGGCCGGTGGCCGAAGTGCCGGTCAGCCATGTCACCAACGGCGTGCACATGCCCAGCTGGGATTCCGCCGCGGCCGACGCTCTCTGGACCGAAGCCTGCGGCCAGGACCGCTGGCTGGGTGACCCGGGCGTCCTGGAGCAGGGCATCCGCCAGGTCTCCGACGACCGGCTCTGGCGCTTCCGCAGCACCGCCTGCAGCGATCTGGTGGATTTCGCGCGCCGGCGCCTGGCCCGGGAGCTGGCGATCTCCGGCGCGCCGGCCGAACGGGTG
>Ga0316227_1003558_pt1 | contig 12463 bp, 6 predicted proteins | sample TBH18019metaG_FD_206012 | JGI IMG/M metagenome (GOLD analysis project Ga0316227, IMG submission 206012) | Freshwater microbial communities from Trout Bog Lake, Wisconsin, USA - TBH18019 | ecosystem: Environmental > Aquatic > Freshwater > Lake > Hypolimnion/Profundal zone | place: USA: Wisconsin... | reverse complement strand
TGTGCGGCCAGTGCAACCAGGAATTGCACGGTTGCCTAGAACGAGCCAGCCTTGGCGAGAGTCTTGCCACATTGACAGGTGGCAACTGCGTGAACGGAATGGTCTGCATGGAATGGGCGCACTGCACACAAGGGGTGGCAATGAAGGCTGGAAGGCATGCATGCGCAGTGCTGGCTGCGACGCTGCTGTTGGCAGGATGCAAGGATTTTTGGCAGACATCATCGACTGGAAGCGGCTGCACTAATAATTGCGTGACGGTTTCAAGCGGGCCTTTTTATGTTCTCAATACAAGTCCAGGCCAGGTTGAGATAGCAGGGTATTCGATGATCAGCGGTAAACTTGCAGCGCTCCCGGGTAGCCCCTACGGCTTGCCCTCCGGTCCTCATGCCATTGCCATCGCACCCAACAACAGCTTTTTGTATGTGAGCACGCAGACTGGGGTTTACCTCTACACCATAGGTGCGGGAGGGGCGTTGACGCTGACCAGCACAACACCCATCTCAACTGACTTTGCGGCTTACAGCATGCAGGTGGATGCAACCAACTCGTGGCTTTTGGATGCTTCCGGCACCGGGTATCTCTACGCGATTCCAATTAGCCCAACAACAGGCAAAGCGACAAGCGCAGTGCAGCAAGTGTCGCTGGCAGGTATTGCACCGCGGCAACTGGTAATCTCGCCGGACAACAAGAATATTTTTGTCGCACTTGGCTCAAGCGGAACTGAGGTGGTTCCATTCACGGCAGCCAACGCGGACCCGCTACCAACCTCCGCAGGCATTCCCATAGCAGTGAAAGAGGTTGCGGGTGCTGCCGTCTCAGTGGCTGTGGATCCTGCGAATCTGCTGTTCTATATCGGCGAGACTGGTGGCGGTACTGGAAGCACCAATACTGGGATACTGCGCGCCTTCACTTATAGCTCAGTTGCAGGCACGCCAAGTGAGATTGCCGGATCCCCTTACGCAAGCGGCGGATTGACGCCGGTATCAATCTTGCCTGTGACGTCAGGCTCTTACGTTTATGTGGCAAACGCAATGGTGAGCAACAGCACGACTGGCAGCATATCGGGATTTGGAGTGAATGCCGCCGGCACAGCATATTCCCTTCGATTGCTTGGAACCATGGCGTCCACGGGCATAACGCCGAACGGCCTCGCAGAGGACTCGAACGGCGCCGTGGCATTGCTGGTTAACACAGGCGGCGGGCCAGACCTGGATATCTATTCCTTCGATTCCACAACTGCAGGCAAACTGGACCTGGTGCTTTCCGCTTCGACGGGGACCGATCCGGTTGGGGCGCTGGCGATTGCTGCAGCCCCGTAGCGTGAAGAAGTTGCGGCGTCCACCCCTGTTGTAGTTATGGCTGCTGCGATGCGGGGCTCTGACTTTGAGTTTGATTGATTTGCCGACGCTGCTGGAACATCTGCTGCATGTCACTAATCCTTTCAGCAGTGCTTTTGTCTTGACTGAGAGCGGGGTTGCCTCCGGAGAGCGGTTCGCTTGCAGTTGCAGCAGGCGCAGCGACGCTCGAGAGAGAAGGCGAAGGCGCTTCGGGAGAGGTTGGGGGCGTGTCGCTGTGGGCCGCTGGCGCTTCATTTGCACTGGATGTTTCAGCGGGTGCAGTGGCAGCGTCGTCGGCGGACTGCGCATCAGATGGGCTGTCGGTATCCTGCCGATTCTCGTCCCTGGCTGCTGCAGAGGGCCTGCCGTTCAGACGACTCTGCATCCACGCGCGGCGCGCCGGAGTAAGCAGGTGGTCCGTGGCGGCAGGACTCGTATTTGATGCATTGTCGGTGCGCGCCATGAGAATGACGCTCTTAATCTTTTGCGGGTTGGCTTGAGAAGATTCAATTACAAAGTTCAGGTCTGTGCCGCTAAGCAGCGCTTCGAGTACCTGGCGTTCAGGCCCTGGTCCGAGATCCTCAAAAGTTCTTGTTCTGGATGCGATTTCCGGGATGTCGATCTGTGCGCCAGTGCAGTCACGCACAGCGCTCAAGACGCCTCCGAGTGTGGAATTGTCCGCAGATATTCTCAGTTGACCACCGGCGCATGAGACTCTTGGGGCTTTAGGGGGCGGCATTTCCGCGAGGGGTGCCGAGGGCTGCGGGGCGTTGGCAGTGCTGTCTGCCGGCCGCGCGCTGATCAAGGGAGCAGGCGCCTGCTGCGCGCCGCATGCAGAAGCTGCTGCGCCAACCAGCAGGCCAAATGAAAGTAGTCGAATTCCATGGTTCGTTGTCACAATCAACCTCCGGTCCATCTGTTAACCTGCATTACTTCTGTTACCCGGCAAATCAATCCTGCGCGGGGGAAAGCACCATCTCCGACGGCTTGTGCCTGGCCTCGCTTGCGGCCGAATTTGCCGTTGCAAATTGCTCAGCCACCTTATTGCGCTTCCACATCTCGTAGATCATGGGATACAACAGCAACTCCAGAAGGAAAGACGTGAATATGCCACCGACCATGGGTGCGGCAATTCGCTTCATTACATCGGAGCCAGTCCCGATCGACCACATCACCGGAAGAAGTCCGATGCAGGTGGTCGCAAAGGTCATGAACTTTGGTCGCAGCCTTTTTGCGGCACCAAAGACGATGGCTTCGCGGAGGTCATTCAGCGTTCTCAGGCGGCCTTTGGACATGGCTTCTTCGTAGGCGAGATCGAGATACAAGAGCATGAAGACACCTGTTTCCGCATCGATACTGAGCAGCGCGAGGATACCTACCCACACCGCCACGCTGAGGTTGTAATGGAGCAGGCAGAGCGCCCATACGGCACCGATGGCAGAGAACGGCACGGCCAGCAAAATGATTGAGGTCTTGATGAGCGATCGGGTGTTGAAGCAGATCAGCAGCATAACCAACGCGATGGTTGTGGGGACCACAATCCGCAGGCGACGGTTCGCCCTTTCAAGGGACTCAAACTGGCCTCCCCAAGAGATTAGATATCCGGGCGGAAGATTGATCTTCTGCCGCAATACGCGATCGGCATCGGTGATATAACTCCCGGCATCGCGATTGGCCAGGTCCACGTAGACATATCCGGTGAGCAAGCCGTTCTCGTCTCGAATCATTGCGGGTCCGCTGCTGACCGTGATCGTTGCCAATTCACCGATGGGCACCATCTGGCGGCCGTTACCTGAAACGAGGATGTGACTTATGGATTCCACATCGCTGCGGTAGTCACGCATGTATCGGACGTTTACCGGATAGCGCGCCGCACCCGCATAAACAGTGGATATATTGTCGCCTCCAACCGCGTCATTCAGGACTTCATCGGCCTTTTCCACACTGATGCCAAAGCGAGTGAGTTGCTCGCGCAGCCAGCGAACATCAAGAAAATATCCTTCATTGGTGCGCTCGGCAAACACATCGCGGGTGCCGGAGACAGAAGGCAAGACCGCCTGCACTTGCTTCCCAATTTCTTCAATGGTTTTCGGGTCGTCACCGGATATCTTCAAGCCCACCGGGGTGCGAATTCCGCTGGTCAGCATGTCAATGCGACCCTTGATTGGCATTGTCCAGGCATTTCGCAATCCTGGGACCTTGATGGCCGCATCCATTTGGGTGATTAGTTGCTCAGTGGAGATTGTGTCTGCCGTGAAATGGCGAAGGACGCGCTTTGTCCATTCCGGCGCCCAGGAGGAATACCATGTGTCGATATTGCGCCACTGGGATCTAGGCTTCAGAGTGATCACAGTTTCCAACATTGAGAGCGGTGCGGGGTCAGTAGCGCTTTCGGCGCGGCCGGCCTTGCCGAGAACCTGATCCACCTCAGGAAATTGCTTTAGAAGTACGTCTGTTGACTGCAAAATGCGTCGTGCCTGGGCGATTGAGATGCCAGGCATGGCAGTGGGCATATAGAGAATTGCGCCTTCGTCCATTGGCGGCATGAACTCTGAGCCCAGCGCGAGAAATACAGGGATGGTGAGGGCGACGATTGCGGCCAGCGCCGCAAGCACCACTCCCTTTGAGCGCAGGGTCCAGCGGACAGCCGGTTCGTAAATGCGCATCAGCACGCTGCTGAGGGGGTTGTGTTCTTCTGAGCGGATGCGTCCAACCAGGATGGTATTGGTGAGACTGCATGCCCACTGGGGGCGGAAATTGAATCGCTTGACTCTGGTAAGCAGGAGGCGAAGCGCGGGGTCCAGTGTAATGGCGAGTGCCGCGGCTACGATCATTGCGAGGGTCTTGGTATACGCGAGAGGGCGGAACATGCGCCCTTCCTGGCCTTGAAGGGTGAGCACAGGCAAGAACGAGATTGCAATTACAAGCAAGGCAAAGAAGGTTGGGCCCGCAACCTCCTTGACCGCGGAGAGGACAATGTCGCGAGGCTGTCCGGGGCTCCCTTCCTTCTGCCAGCGTTCAAGCTTTTTGTGAGTCTGCTCAACAACCACGATGGATGCGTCGATCAATTCGCCGAATGCAATTGCTACTCCGGCAAGGGACATGACGTTGACGCTGATGCCAAGGTACCGGAGGGGGATGAACGACAGCAGGGCAGCGGCCGGCATGGTTACCAGGGGGACGGAGGCGCTAGGGAAATGCCACAGGAACACGAGGATGATGAGCACCACGGTCACAACGACTTCAAGAATGGTTTGCTGTACGCTGCTAATGGTGCGATGAATCAATTGAGAGCGATCGTAGATGGGAACAATTCTGACACCGGATGGCAGGCTGGGCTCGATCTCTTTCATGCGGGTCTTTACGCGATCAATCACATCGAGAGCGTTTTCGCCGCTGCGTATCACAACCACTCCCGAGACCACTTCTCCTGCTCCATTCAAGTCAGTAACACCGCGGCGCAAGTCTGGCCCTTCGGCAACTTCTCCAAGGTCCTTAACTCGAATGGGAGTCTCATCCGCGGCAGTAGAAACGATGATGTTCTGGAAATCTTCGATGGAGGTTGCATAGCCTCTTCCGCGAACCATATATTCGGTTCCGCCGAAGTCAAGCAAGCGCGCGGTAGTTTCGTTGTTGCCTTCGCGCACGGCGCTGACAACCTGGGAGACCTGAATTCCATATCCCTGCAGCCGGTTCGGATCGAGATTTACCTGGTACTGCCGCGTGTATCCACCAACGGGTGCAACGTCTGCAACACCGGCTACAGAGCGAAGCCGGTAGCGCAGGTTCCAATCCTCGTAAGAACGAAGTTCAGCGAGGCTGTGCTGGCCGGAAGAGTCGACGAGTGCATATTGATAGACCCAGCCGAGGCTGGTTGCATCAGGGCCAAGCTCTGTCTTTGCACCCTCGGGCAGCCGGGCAATCACTCCGGCCATGTATTCGAGGGTTCGGGAGCGCGCCCAGTATAGATCTGTGCCATCATCAAAGATTACATACACATAGGAGTATCCAAAGTCAGATACGCCGCGCACCGCCTTCACGTGAGGCGCTCCAAGCATGGCAGTAACGATCGGATAAGTGACCTGTGTTTCAACAAGCTCGGGACTGCGGTCCCAGCGGGAGAGGATGATGACTTGCGTGTCTCCCAGATCCGGGATCGCATCCAAGTGGGTGTGCGCAATGGACCACAAACCAAGGACGCAGCCAATGGCTACCGTCAAAAAGACCAGGGACTTGTTACGAATGGAAAAATCGATTACCCGATCAATCACTTTCGAAGCCTCCACAAAGGCAACCGATTGAGATTGCCCTTAACGCAAAGCCCATTTCGAACGGCCTGTCTGGAGGCCGGCTGCAGAAATATGCAGATGCTCCACAGCAGGGAGTTAGTTCATGGAGTGGTCCATTGCATTGCCTTTCGGGAGGGTATCCGGGGAATTATTACTGGAGTCGGCGGCGATTTGCAGACGACTTTCCGAATCCACCAGGAAGGTGCTTTCAGCTACGACGCTTTCACCTTCGCGCAAGCCCTTCAGTATCTGCACACGGTCTTTGATGTGCCACCCGGTTTCAACATCTCGTGCTTCAAAATGGCCCGCCGAAGTCTCGACGTAGACGCGCTTGGACACGCCTGAGTCGACAACAGCATTGGCAGGGACGGTGAGGCCCGGTGGCAAAGGTACGGTCAGCTCAACATTTACAAACATGTCAGGACGCAGCTTGAAGCTTGGGTTGTCGACTTCCAATCGAGGCTTCAAGATTCGCGTGGAGGGATCAACCTGTGGCAGTACATTGCTCACCCTGCCCTCAAAGGCCTCTCCTGTATCGGGGAGCGTGATGCGCGCCTTTGTGCCGGGACGGAATGCAGCAGCATCCTTGCCGAAGACTTCAGCGAGAATCCAAACGCGACTCAGGTCGGCGATGGTGTACATATCCGTATATCTCTCGAATCGAACACCGGGCGAGATATTTCTGGAGAGGATGAATCCGTTTGTGGGTGAGACGACGTAGACATTCTCGGGGACTTTTTTGTTGGCGCTGATTTCGTCTATCTGGGCATCGCTCATGCCGAGGTTTCTCAGCCGGTCAGCCCGCGCTTGAGCACTTGCCGCGCCTTGAGTAGTTGATAGCGCAATATTGTCTTTGGGCGCGGCAGCCGTGCCTGGGACACGCTCGTTTGCAGAGAGATAGCCGCCTGCAACGGCAAGGAACTCTGGGGAATAGATCGTGGCCAGATGCTGGTTTCTGGTCACATAGTTTCCTACTGCGTCATCCTTAGTATCTTTTACAAATCCATCGGTGCCGAGATTGACGCGGTAAACGCGGGCTTGGTCGGCCGCGACTCTGCCAAAGACCCTGATCGTGGCCTGCCCAGTGTTCCGTTCAACCTTGGCGATGCGGATTCCATACAACTGCTGGGTTGTGGAATCGATTTGAACGACTCCCGGCATCGGGTCTCCTGGGGGGAGAGACGACCGGTTGGTCTCTTCGGCATAGACGGGCTCAAGTGCCATTCCGCAATCAGGGGCGGTTCCCGGCTTATTTGAGCGGTAGTTTGGGTGCATGGGGTCTATCCAGTAGAGAACATGGCGCGGGGGCACTGATTTGTGCACGGGGCGGAACAGGGCAAATGTGGCACCAGCGAGCGAGGTTGCAGCCACCGGTAAGATCAAGAAATATAGACGTTTGTGCGCCACGTTCTGCCTCCTCCGCGGAAGTGAGTGCTTTGCCAAGGCGAGCTGGAGTTTCAGGAAATCAGTCTTCCCCATCCAGCCAACTGGAAGCTGTCAAATCATCCCGCGAATTGAAAATGGGCGTCTTTGCTTTTGAGCAAAGTGAAGGAGATAGGCCTCCGGTAATGTGCCTTCATGCCCAACCCTGCGGTTCCGGGGTGAGGACTACCTGTTCCAGTTGTTGGGGATAGAGAAGAGTCTTCAGCAGAGGTGGCGAAAGTGAAGCTGGGCCAAAAAAGCAGGCAAGAAATTTGTTGACATGAAATTGGCAAGTGTTTTATGCAGTAATTGGTCACAATTCTCTCCCCGCTGAAGTGACCAGCACGCAATTGGGCCACATATTTCGTAGCTGGGCTTTCAACTGCTCCGGTTTTGTGGATTCAATTATGGACAATGACCGCCTGGTAGGCACAAATACAACGTTTCAATCGACCCAAATGGGCGCCGCGGTGGACATTTCCCGCCACGCGATAAGCCATGAAGTGAGAGCGTGTCTGACAGGGGGATATGCCTTAAGACACTGAAGCGCAGTACGATCCACTTGCCCTGGAGGGGGTTCATGGCGACAGCACGTTTGTCGGTTCCAAATCAAGGCCCTGGGTGGCCAACCAAGATCGATTCAAACCTGGCGGAGCGCGTTGTTCTAATGTGTGCATCCGCTCTCTTCACCGGCCTGACTGAGCGCGAATGCATGGAAATTGCCTCGTGCGGCAAGGCGCGCACCTTTGCGCGCGACGAACTTCTTTTCATGCAGGGGCAGCCTGTCCGCAACATTGTGTTCATCCAGTCGGGGAGTGTGAAGAGTACACAACTCAGTCCGAACGGGAATGAGGTCATCCTGTGGATGAATGGATCGGGCGATGCGGTGGGAGTGCCTGCCGATGCCGCGTCTTGCAGCCACACTTGCTCTGCGCGTGCGATAGAGCAGTGCAGGGCATTGACCTGGGAATATACAAGACTGCAGAAACTGCTGGAGGAATACCCCCAGATCCGGCGAAATATCAGCCAGATTCTGGCTGACCGTCTGAATGAACTCGAGGAACGATTCCGCGAGGTGGCCACCGAAAAGGTAGCGAAGCGAGTTGCTCTCGCTTTACTGCGGCTGCTGAAGCATGTGGGCAAGGAATCTGCAGGTGGAATTGAGGTTTCGCTCTCTCGCGAGGAACTTGCTCAGATGACGGGTACAACGCTGTTTACCATCAGCCGGTTGCTTTCAAGGTGGGCAGAGTTGGGCTTTGTATTGCCGCGTCGAGAAGCGGTGGTGATACGAGACGCCCGACAACTGCTTAAGTTGGGCAACGCGGATGACTGACAGTAATTCGGGTGAGTAGCCAAGATCGCTTTGTATGGTTGATTCCTGGCTTTCGCCAAATCAATTTTTAAAAATCGTCTCCGCGCCGATGTAAATTTGTGTGCGTCAAACGGCTGTTCGGCTATTTGTGGCCGGAACTCCCTGGTGCTGCAGTAACCCTTCCCAGCAGGGTTCGAAGCTACAGCAGCGCAGGATTGGTACGAGCAGAAGCCCGGTAATGGGAAGGCCACTGGATTCGTGCATGCGGGAAGTTTGGCAGCCGCCGCTCCGCATGGGGCTAAACTATATCTGCTATGGCTATCTCTTATGAATTCCCCTCGATCCAGCCTTGCTCGCCGCAGGGCGAGTTTGTGAATGAGCCTTTTGTTGACTTCAAAGTTGCAGAGATTGCGCGCTCGATGCAGAGTGCGCTCGATGCAGTTGCCTCCCAACTGGGCCGTGAGTACGACCTTGTTATTGGCGGACATCGCCTCAAGACGACAGACAAGATTCGCTCAACCAATCCGGCGCGGCCATCCCAGATGGTCGGAGTACACCAGAAGGCTGGGGCCGAGCATGCCGAACAGGCCATGGCCGCAGCGCTGCACGCATTCGAGAGTTGGAGCAGAACCGCGGTTGAGACCAGGGCATCTCTGCTTTTGAATGCCGCTGCGATCATTCGGCAGCGCAGTTTCGAGTTTCGCGCCTGGCTCACCTATGAAGTAGGAAAGAACTGGGCCGAGGCCGATGCCGATGTGGGCGAGACCATCGACTTTCTTGAGTTCTATGCGCGCGAGGCGCTGAGGCTGGCCAAGGCTGTAACGCCGATCCAGTTTCCTGGCGAGCGCAACGAACTCCACTACATTCCGCTGGGTGTGGGAGCAGTGATTCCGCCGTGGAACTTCCCGTTTGCAATCATGGCCGGGATGACGGCGGCATCGATTGTTACCGGAAACACGGTTGTCCTGAAGCCTTCAAGCGATGCGCCGACGATCGCCGCCAAATTCATTGAAGTTCTTGAGGAAGCGGGCATGCCTGATGGCGTGGTCAACTTCTGCCCCGGTTCGGGAGCGAGTTTTGGGAACGCCATCGTCGAGCATCCCAAGACACGGTTCATCTCTTTCACCGGCTCAAAGGCTGTGGGCCTTGAGATCCACGAGCGCGCGGCAAAGACGCGGCAGGGGCAGATTTGGATCAAGCGGACGATTCTAGAAATGGGCGGCAAAGACTCGATACTGGTTTGCGCCGATGCCGATCTGGATCTCGCCGCGGATGGAGTTATTGCCTCAGCTTTTGGCTATAGCGGCCAAAAGTGTTCAGCGTGTTCGCGCGCCATTGTCGAAGCATCTGTCTACGATGTGTTTATCGAACGGGTGCGGGAGCGGGTGGCAAAACTGACGCTGGGAGACCCAGTTGAGAACCACAATCTGGGCCCGGTTGTTAACAAGGCTGCCCTGGGCTCAATGCTGCAGTACATCGAGATGGGCAAGAAGGAAGGGAAACTGATCGCGGGCGGTCATGCGCCCCAAACTGCCGAAGGCGGCTACTTTCTTGAGCCGACAGTCTTCTCGGAGATTCAACCGAATGGTGTGCTGGCGCAGGAAGAGATTTTTGGACCGGTGCTGGCGGTGATCAAGGTGTCGAATTTCGAGGAAGGCCTCAAGGTAGCCAACAATACGGAGTACGGACTGACCGGGGCGATCTACTCTACCGACAGGGAAAAACTGAACATTGCCCGGCGTGAGTTCCACGTTGGCAACCTCTACTTCAATCGCAAGTGTACCGGGGCGATGGTAGGGGTACACCCCTTCGGCGGTTTCAATATGAGTGGCACGGATTCGAAGGCAGGCGGGTCCGATTATCTGCTTCTGTTCACGCAGTCCAAGAGCGTAGCAGAAAAACTGTAGTCTGTTGTAGCCGCTATGCTACGGCAGACGACGAGTCAGACTGCTCGGCTTCAAGCTTGCTGCCAACTTCAGCAGCGGCGAGCGCCAAGACGCGGTGGTGGATGGTAAACAGTGCCAACTCCAAGCGGTCACCGACACCGGTTTTGTCGTAAATGGACCGGAGGTAGTTTTTGATAACCTGCTCGGTGGTCTTGAGCCGGAGGGCGATCTCTCGATTTTTGCAGCCCTGCACGATAAGGGCTACGATGCGCATTTCCTTGGGGGTGAGGCGGTCACGAACGCGGGTGCCCACCATATCTTCTTCGGGCGAATCCTGCTGCATAAGTTGGGGGGGCTGCCAAGTATCGCCGGCGGCCACGCGGTGCGCACACTCTACCAAGGCCGGGCCGGTGACGTTGCGAAAGACCACGCCTCGAAAGCCCTGCTGGAGATAAGTGCGGGAGATTTCGCTGTTTTCGGCGATAACGATACCACGGCTACCCATGGTCTCAATGAGCGTGCGGAGGCGGGCTAAGTCTGGCCGGAGCGAAGCGGCAAACAGGACGATGGCACCGGGGAAGGTGGAGACGGCGTGGTACAAGCGATCCAAATCCGCACATTGGGCAATGATGCGGAAGTCTTCGTCCATGGCCAACACCTTGGCCGTGCCTGCTCGAAATATAGCCTGCGAATCGGCCAGGATAATCTTGTTCATCACGTACGCCTCATTCGTTCATATTCCCGCTTGAATTCTGTACAGCTGCTTTGGCCAAGCCCTGCGACATCGGCCATACGCGATTACTTGAGCCCGGTGTAATATTTGTGCCCTTGCGGCCCTATCGGCAAACCGGCAAGAATCTTTCGGCTGTCTGTATTTGCTACAGTCCGAATCTTCCGGGTGCCTTTGGTAATCAACTGAACTGGGGAAATCAGAGACGGAGCAATCTTACCACAAAAGAAATTGCGATCTGTTGATGCAGGGATCGAAGAAGAGTCCAACCGGAGGGACATGGGAGCAGGTGATCCCGGCGGGCTGGTTGGGCTTAGAAGCAGGACTGAGGGGATATGGCCAGGCCGATTTTGTTGACTGTTGACGACGATGCGAGCGTTTTGGAAGCAGTGGTGCAGGACCTGCGCCGTCAGTACGGGGCTGCATATCGTGTGATGCGCGCAACCAGCGGACAAGGTGCGCTCGACACGCTCGCCCAACTGAAGGCGCGTCAGGAACCAGTGGCGCTTATGATGAGTGACCAGCGCATGCCTGGCATGTCTGGTGTGGAGTTTCTGGAGCATGCGCGATTGGTTTATCCCGAGGCGCGCCGCGTTCTGCTCACGGCCTACGCGGATACCGAGGTGGCTATTCGCGCCATCAATTCCGCACATATCCACTATTACCTCAACAAGCCTTGGGACCCACCAGAAGAGAAGCTCTACCCGGTGCTTAACGATCTGCTGGATGACTGGCAAGCTGGCTACAAGCCGATCTTTGAGGGGGTACTGGTTATTGGCCACCGCTGGTCTCTTAAAGACCACAAGGTGCGCAACTTTCTTTCCCGGAACCATGTTCCGTATCGGTGGCTCGATATAGCGGGAAGCCCAGATGCCATGAAAATGTTGCAGGACAGGCAGCTTGATCCTGCCCGGTTGCCAGTGGTGCTGTTTGGCAATGGCGGTGTTCTTGTGGAGCCGGAGCCGGAGGCACTGGCGCAGCGCGTTGGACTCAGTATCCAGGCGGCGCAGGACTTTTATGACCTAGTCGTGGTGGGCGCGGGGCCGGCGGGCCTTGCAGCCGCTGTGTATGGCGCCAGCGAAGGGTTGCGGACAGTGGTCATTGAGCCAGAGGCACCGGGGGGCCAGGCTGGCTCCTCATCAAAGATCGAAAACTATCTTGGCTTCCCCTCGGGGGTAACCGGAGCAGAGCTTGGACGGCGCGCACATACCCAGGCGACGCGCTTTGGCGCTGAGTTTGTGACGCAGCAGGCGACCGGGCTTCGCATCGACGGGCAATACCGCTTTGTGCAGTTGGGGGATGGGCGGGAGATCTCCAGCCATACGGTGCTGCTTGCTCCCGGGGTTCAATACCGCAAGCTCAATATTCCAGGCGCGGGGCGGCTCACTGGACGAGGCATTTACTATGGCGCGGCGCTGGTTGAGGCGGCGGCCTGCAAGGACGAAGAGGTCTACGTGGTGGGAGGCGCCAACTCGGCTGGCCAAGCT
>Ga0316227_1003556_pt1 | contig 12468 bp, 8 predicted proteins | sample TBH18019metaG_FD_206012 | JGI IMG/M metagenome (GOLD analysis project Ga0316227, IMG submission 206012) | Freshwater microbial communities from Trout Bog Lake, Wisconsin, USA - TBH18019 | ecosystem: Environmental > Aquatic > Freshwater > Lake > Hypolimnion/Profundal zone | place: USA: Wisconsin... | reverse complement strand
TTGCGGACCATAATTTAGGCGCGTCCGCCGACTATTTTGGCCAGCTTCAGAAGGTGCAGAAACTGGTCAAAGTGGTGCTGTCGGTCTTCTTTCACCAGCAGGATGCATGCATCGTCACCCGGCGCGGCTTCGACACGATGTGCGAATTGAATCCCCAAGTCCGCACCCAGTTGCGCGTCTTGGCCGCCTCGCCAAAAGTGGTTCCGTCGGTGGGTTTTATGCGACGCACTTATGTTTCGCCGCTGCGCGAGACTCTGCTGGCAGCCTTACGGGGCTTGGAGAAGAGCACGGCTGGAACCCAGGTGTTGACCCTGTTTCAAAGTGACCAACTGCAGGAGGCCCCGGCAAGCCTGCTGGATAGCGCCCGCCTGTTGCTGGCCACCCATCAACACTTGCGGCGGACTGCCGACCAAGCCGCGGCAGCCAACTTGGTGCAGCAAGCCGGCGCGACGCCAACTATTGGGAAAGGTCAACCGTGAGCTCCGCATTTCTATTTACCTCGCGCCGGTTGCCGGCGCGGACGACGTGTTGGTGCTTCGCTTTGACGACGTTGCTCCTGCTGGCTGCGGCCACCTTCCGTGGCATGGCCGAAGACGCCGACGGGACTCAGCCGCGCACGGAAGTCCGGTTTGCCTTTTCCAAGGCCATGTTCGTTGACGTCAATGAGAACGACGCCAAGGCTGCCATAAAAGTATATACCATGAACATTGGGGATCAAAACGGCGTTTACGTGGACAAGCAGCCGGAGTTGCCGGACGGCACCAATGCCATCGCCCGGCTCTTGGAACTCAAACAGGCGGACATGTTCATCCTGACCGCCGAGGAGTTTTTTGCGCTGGAAAACCAGGGGTTGGAGGGGCCGTTACTGCTGTCCACCGTCCGGGAGTCCTTCACGGAGGAGTACCTGCTGCTGTCACGCGCGGAGAGCGCCATCGGCAAGGTGGAGGAGTTGAAAGGCCGCAGCCTGATCATCGCCAATGACACGCGCAGCGTGCTGGCCACCTCCTGGCTCGAGAGGCTCTGCCGTGAACACGGGCTGGGATCGGCGGCCGGGGCGCTCGGCAAAATTTCGAGCAACGCAAAAACCACCCAGGTGGTGTTGCCGGTGTTCTTTGGCAAAGCGGACGCGTGCATCGTTACGCACGCCGGCTGGGAGGTGATGTGCGAGTTAAACCCGCAATTGAAAAAGCAACTGCGAGTCGTCGCCGTCTCCGCACCTTTGGTCCCGATGCTGACTTGTTTCCGCCACGGTTTCACCGAGAGTTTCAAGCAAAAGGTCATCAAGGCCGTGGAGCTGTCCTCGGTCAGACCCGAATTCAAGCAAATGATGGCGTTGTTCAAAACGGACGGCCTCGTTACGCAGCCCATCTCCGTGCTCGCCGGCACGCGGGCATTCATGGCCGACTATCGCCAACTCTGTGACGGAACGAATGTCACCAGGATTGCGGGGCTGGAAACCAGCCGTCCGCCGGGGGAAACGGAAAGGAGCACTCATCCATGACAATTCTGTATTTCCAAGTTCGCACTGCGCGCGGGGCGCTTCGCCCTGGGCGAGGCCCCGCACAGCGCCTGATCTGGTTGGCGCTTGGAATCGGCTTGCTTGCGGCGGTGTGTGTCAGTGCTGCGGAAGCGGATCAAAATGTCCAGCCGCCGCGCGACCTCGTGCGCATTGGCATCGCCCCGGGCACGTGGTGTGGCGTGAATCGCAACGACGCCAGCGCCGGGATCGCCGCTTGGACCAGGACAATTCTCGCACAGCGCGGCATTGATGGCGTGGTGCAAACCAAGCTCTTTGAAACTCCGGAGGCCTTGAGCCAGGCGCTCAGGAGCGGCCAGATAGATGCGGTTTCCATGCTCACCGACCAGTTCCTGAATTTGCAGATGGACCTGCAGCCGGCGGAGATTTTTATCAGCACCAAAGATCACAGTTTCACTGAAAACTATGAGCTGCTCGTGCTGCAGGCTGGAGGCATCACCAATGTGGCCGGTTTGGCGGGTCGAAAGCTCTTGTTGCAAGCCAACTCCCGCACCAGCCTGGCCCCGCAATGGCTGGACACCCTGCTCGCCCGCCAGTCGCTCCGGCCGGCAGAATTTTTTTTGGGAGCGTTGACAAAGATCGAAAGTCCGTCCAAGGCGGTGCTGCAGGTTTTCTTCCATCAGGCGGACGCCTGCTTGGTCACCTCCAATGTTTTTGCGCTGGCGTGCGAACTCAATCCGCAACTGCGCAAGCAACTGCGAGTGCTGGCCGTCTCGCCAGAGGTGGTTCCCTCGCTGTTCTTTTTTCGTCCCGGCTATGCTTCAAAGGTGCGCGACCAGTTGGAACCCTCCATTCTGGAGCTGAACAAAACGTCCGCCGGACTGGAAGTGCTCACCGTGTTTCAATGCGACAGCATGATCAAGCGCCCGTTGTCCTGTCTGGATGGCAGCCGCCAATTGCTGGCCGAGTATGGCCGAGCGCAGAGTCGCACGGCTTCGATCACCCCGGCTGGTTCGTTGCAATCCGTGAACAAGAAATGAACCACGCAAGAACAGATTTTCCAATCCGGCCGAACCAACCCTTGCCACATTGGGCGGCAACCTTGGCCGCGCTGTGGTTGCTGCTGTCGCCATGGTCCGTGCCGGCCATGGAAACAAATCAGGCGGCCGCGCCGGAAATCTTCCGCGTGGGCATGGCCAAGGTTTGTTTCCGCAATGTGAACCGCAATGACGCCATCGCCGCCTATAAAGTATTTCTGGAAAGCGCCGGCCGCCGGTTTGGGAACGTCTATACCGCCGCCGCCGAAGTTTACGATGATACGTCCACGTTTGAATTGGCCATCCAGCAGCAGCCCATGAATGTGGCGGTCATAGACTCCTGGCAGTATCTGGCGATGAACGTTCACTCGCAAATGAAGCCTTACTTTACGGTGATGGAAAACGGGAAGGTGGGGAGAAAATATCTGGCGCTGACGCGACGTGACGCCGGCCTCGACACGCTGGCGTCCCTGCGCGGCAAAGACATCGTGGAATTGGAGTTCATCCACGCCGGCGTGGGGAAATTTTGGTTTGACACCCTGTTGCTTTCGGCGCAGTTGGGCGCCTCGGAGACGTTTTTCGGCAAGGTGGAAGTGGTGGGCAAACCCACGGCGGCGGTCCTGCCCGTCTTCTTTGGCAAGAAATCCGCGTGCTTGGTGGACGAGGCGAGTTTTGACATGATGAAGGAATTGAACCCGCAGGTCGGCGAGAAACTTCAAGTTTTGGCCCAATCCGAGACCTTGGCCGACGTTTTGATCTGCCTGGGTGAAGCGCACTGGACTTCAGCCAAGTATAAAGCCGACACGATCACGGCGCTGAACGTATTGGACCAAGACCGCATGGTGCCTTTTGAAGAGCCGCAACTGGACACCATCCGGAAACTGCGGGCGACTTACGCGGCGTTGCAAAACGCCGGTTCCTCCACCCATCGGCCCCCGCCGCCACTTTCCCAACCTGGAAAAAATGAATTGCCACCGCTGGGCAGACCTGGCTCCTGAGAAAGACACACCATGAATACCGAATTTCTTGTTAAAAATCGCGGCCTGAGCATCACCCTGCGCACCGCCCTGCTTTCCTGGCTAATCACCATCTTGGCGCTGTTCATTTTCGTCGCGGCGATCATTCCCCAGCAGAAGCGAACGTTTTTTGAAAATCTTGATTCCAAAGCCCAAGGCGTGGCCGTGTCGCTGCGGGACGTGGCCGCCGGCGCGGCCATCAACGAGGACTTCAGCAGCGTGGTGGATCATTGCAAAGAGATGCTGAATGGCGATCGCTCGCTCGAATACATCGTGATCACCAAGAACGAAGGCTTCTCGTTGATTCTGGACCGGACGGGGTGGCGCTCGGAAAACCAATCCGACGAGTTCTGGCGACCCCCAAAACGAGAGTCGGCCAGCGGCATCGGCACGGTCCCGCTTTTGAACCACCGGGTTTTCCACTATTCCCAGCCCTTTGATTACTCAGGCATCGAATGGGGCTGGATCCATGTCGGCCTCTCGCTGGAAAGCTATAACCGCAATGTGGCGATGGTTTACCAGCGCACCGGGCTGCTGGCGATCATCTGCATCGGGGTGAGTCTGCTGGCTTCGGCTATTTATGCCAAACGCCTCGTGCAGCCCATTCTGGCTCTCCGCAAAGTGGTGCAGAAAGTGGCCGGCGGCGACCTCTCGGCGCGGGCTCTGATCACGCGAGGTGACGAACTGGGTAGCCTGGCAAGTTCGGTGAACTCCATGACCAAGGCCCTCCTCCGGCGCGATCAGATTTTGCAAAGTGTTCGTTTTGCCGCCCAACAGTTTCTGAGCACCTTGAAGTGGGAGGATGTCATCGAGGGGGTGCTCGAGCAGATTGGTGAGGCAGCCGCTGTGGACCGCATCCGGGTATTCGAGATCCAACCCAACGGGGCGGAGGGCCCCCAGGCAGAACAGAGATTTCTATGGCGCTCGCCCAACCAGCGCCCGACCGAACCCAGTCCGGCCGGCCCGGCGCTGATATTGCGAGCCTCGGACTTCTCTCCCTGGATAGACCCGCTGAGCGCCGGGGAGACGGTTTCCATAAAATATCATGAGCTGGCAGACGGCCAGCTCCGGCCATTCGAAGCAGAAACCTTCAAGTCCGCGCTGGTCATTCCCATCATGGTGGAGAATTTGTGGTGGGGCACCGTAACGCTGGCGGAGTGCGACACGGAACGCAACTGGACCGCCGCCGAACGGGACAGTTTGCGCGCCGCAGTGGATATGCTGGGTGCGGCCATCACCCGGCAACGCATCCAAGACGATTTGCTTCGCGCGAAGCAGGCCGCGGAAGCCTCCAGCAAGGCCAAATCGCAATTCCTCGCCAACATGAGCCATGAAATCCGCACGCCCATCACCGGCGTGCTCGGGATGCTGCAACTGCTGCAGCGCACGGAACTGGACAAACATCAGGTCCGCTACGCCAACAACGCCGTCAGCTCCGCCCAGGCGCTGCTGACGGTCATCGGCAACGTGCTGGACTTCTCCAAAATTGAAGCCGGCAAAATGGAGCTCGAGGAACATCAGTTCGACCCGGTCGAAGTGGTGGATACCGTTGTGCGGCTCTTTGCCGAACGCGCCGAGGACAAAGGCATTGAACTGGCTTACCGGGTGAGCGAAGCCGTGCCCCGGCAGTTGCATGGCGACTCGAACCGGCTGCGGCAAATTTTGGTGAATCTCGTTGGCAACGCGGTGAAATTCACCCACCGCGGCGAAGTGGTGGTGAACTGCGAGCGGCAGGAAACCTCCGCTGAAACGACCGCGCTGCGTTTCGAAATCCGGGACACCGGCTGTGGCATTGCCCCGGAAAAACAAAAACTCATTTTCGATCCTTTCGCGCAGGCTGACAATTCCATGGCTCGCAAGTATGGCGGCACCGGTTTGGGATTGACGATCTCGCGACAGTTTTGCGAATTGATGGGCGGGAGCATCAGCGTGCAAAGCATGCCGGACCAGGGGGCGACTTTTGTTTTAACCTTGAGCTTTAGAAATGATCCGCCCGGAACGCCCGGGCCGGCGGCGCGTTTCCTGGATTTGCGGAGCCTCCGCGTGCTGGTTGCAGATGACTGTGCCACCGTCCGCGACATCAACGCCGAGTGGATCGCCGCGTGGAAAGGCGAGGCGGAAGTGGCCGCCGATGCGACGCAGGTGCTGGAGAAACTCCGGAGCGCTGCCCGCAGCGGACGGGCGTTTCAGGTGGCGGTGTTGGATTGGAAAATGCCGGGAATAGACGGCCTGACCCTGGCCCGCCTCATCAAAGAAGACAGTGAATTAAAATCCACCGGCCTCGTGTTGTTGAGCAGTTTCACCCAGCAGGACGGCTTGGACAGAATCATGGCCGCTGGTTTTGCGGCTTTCATTCCCAAGCCCGCCGGCAAGTCCGATTTGTACGATGCCATCATCACCGCCGCCAACGGCGTGATCAATTCGGCGGCCCCTGTCGCGCCGGAAATGGCCGCGGCTTTACCCGCAGGTGCCAGGTTGGGTTCCGACACGATCCTGCTGGCCGAGGACAACGAGATCAACCGCGAGGTCGCCACGGAAATAATGTCCACGCTAGGTTATCATTGCCGCTGGGTGCGCAACGGGCGTGAGGCCGTTCAACATTGGCTGCGGGGCGGAATTGATTTGATCTTGATGGATTGCCAGATGCCCGAAATGGACGGCTACGAAGCTACCCGTGCCATCCGGGTTGAGGAAGGCCGCCGCCCGGATCATCGGCACATTCCCATTGTGGCCTTGACCGCCCACGCCACCAAAGGCGATCGCGACCGCTGTCTGGAAGCCGGCATGGATGATTATTTGACCAAGCCGCTGGACCCCCAAGCCCTGGAGGCCATGCTGGCCAAGTGGATGCGGCCCAAAGCTGCCGCTGAGGCCGCGCCGGTGGAAACCGCACCGGCGGAACCCATTGACTATCCCACGTTGTTGCGGCGCTGTCTCAACCGACAGGAGCTGGCGGCGCGCTTGGTGCACAAGCTGACCGCCCAGGCCGACCAGGATGTCCAAGTAATGGTGGCGGCGGCACGGCAGAACGATGCCGCCGCGCTGGCCGCCTCGGCCCACCGACTCAAGGGCGCTTCGGCGAATGTTGCTGCGGAAGGCCTTCGCCGTTTGGCGGCAGAATTGGAAGCGCTGGGCCGCAGTGGCAATCTGGCCGCCGCGGGTCCGCTACTTGAACAATTACCACAAGAATTGGTCCGGTTAAAAAACGCCCGCAACAAACTAGGCTGATGACCAAGGCATGATTACGAAATGAGAAACTTGAAAGGCCAATTATGAATCTGAAGACACCTCGCACCCAGCAGACGGTTTGGGTTCTGGATGATGATGAAACCGCGCTGCTACTGGCGGAGGCAGCGCTAACCGATGCCGGCTTCCAAGTCCGGACGTTTACGGATGCGCCCAACGCCCTGGGCGCCGCACAAATCAAAATGCCCGACATCATCGTGGTGGATGTCGTCATGCCGGGCATGGATGGATTTGAGTTTTGCACCCGGCTGCGCAGCCTGCCGCAAGGCGCCAATGTGCCCATCCTGGTGACCACGTCCCTCGACGATGCAGCTTCCATTCACAAAGCCTACGAAGCCGGAGCCACAGATTTCGCGACCAAACCGCTCAACTGGACCAATGAGACCTACCGTTTGGACTACTTATTGCGATCGTCCGAAACCGCCCGTGAATTGTTGGAAAAGGAGCAGGAAACCCGGCTGGCCAAAGAGGATTGGGAGCGGACTTTTGATTCCATCACCGATGTGGTGACCGTGCTCGACATGGACTTTAAGATTCTGCGGGCAAACAAGGCTGCCGCCAAATTGTTCGACCGTGAGATGGCCGCCATCGTGGGTCGGCCCTGTTACGAATTGTTTCACGGCGGCCGTGAGATTTGCCCTAACTGCCCGGCTGGCGGCACGCCGGTGACGCAACTGCCCAGGTCCGCGGAAGTGAAGTGTGCGCCAACGGGCAGCGTGTTTGAGATGACGGTTTCGCCGGTGATGGATTCTCAGGGACGGCCAACTCATCTGGTTCATGTCGCCCGCGACCTGAGCGAGAAACTGAAGCTGGAAGCAGAGCTGCGCCAGTCGCAAAAGATGGAAGCCATCGGCACTCTGGCCGGCGGCATCGCCCACGAGTTCAACAACCAGATGATGGTGATCCAAGGTTGCGCGGAAATGCTCCTCACGGATGACGCCGCCATGGGCCGCTGCAATGAGGATCTGGAGGCTATTCTGCAAGCCGCGAAGCGAGCCTCGTCGCTGACCCAACAACTGCTGATTTTCAGCCGCAAACAAGTCAACTTCGGCCAAAGAGCGGTGCTGAATTTGAATTCGGTTTTGAAACATATCATGCAGATCTTGGAAAAGGTGCTTCCCAAATCCGTATCCCCGGAATACCGCCTGGCAACAGACTTGCGCCAGATCAATGCGCATGCGGGCCAACTCGAACAAGTAATGATGAATCTTGCCGTCAATGCGGCCCAGGCCATGCCCGAGGGTGGCGCGCTCATCATGGAAACCCAGAATGTCCATCTGGAGCCCGATTTTTGTCACGCACATCCGGTTCTTGAAGCGGGCGATTATGTGCTCCTGACCGTTTCCGACACCGGGCAGGGAATGGACCAAGCCACCTTGTCCCATATCTACGAGCCGTTTTTTACCACGAAAAAGGTGGGCGATGGCACTGGATTGGGGCTCGCGGTGGTCTTTGGTATTGTGCGAGAACACAAAGGCGAAATTACCTGTCAAAGCGAAGTGGGGGTGGGCACGACTTTTCGCATCTACCTTCCGGCAGTTCGACAAACAGCCGGGGCGCCGCCGCCCGCGGCGGCAAAACCGCCGCCGGTGGCCGGCGGTTCAGAAACCATCTTGGTAGTGGATGATGAGGCATCCATTCGCAACCTGCTTGAACGTCACCTGACGAGACTGGGCTATAAGGTCGTTACTGCGGCGGGCGGAGAAATCGGCCTGCGCCTCTATGCCCAAACCGTCCCTCGCCCGCATGCGGTCATACTGGACTTGGGCATGCCTCACATGTCCGGCTGGGAATGTCTCAAAAAGCTCCGCGAGCTCGACCCGCAAGCCATCGTTTTGATCGCGTCGGGTAATGGCATGGAGGGTATCGAAAGCCAGGCCTTGAAAGCAGGGGCGTCCGCCTTCTTAGGCAAGCCGTATGATTTGGCAAACATCGCCAGCATGCTTCGCAAGATACTGAATGCGCCGAAGGACGTTAACGGGGGCGATTCCAGGATCAGCCAGCCGGAGACGGATGGAAATCAAACTGAGCCGGCTTGACGGCTAGCGCCAGTGAGAGTTTCCCCTGCTCGCTGGACAATGCCGGCAAATCAGCCAAGATGAGCGCATTAACCGTTGATTTGATTTCTAATATGAAACGTCATGCGTTCAAAATGCAGTTGAAACCGGGTGTGGCCGCGGAATACCAGCGACGCCACGATGAAATCTGGCCGGAACTGGCGGCGGAATTAAAGGCCGCCGGCGTTTCCGATTACTCGATTTTTTTCGACCAGGAAACGCTCACGCTGTTCGCCGTGCAAAAACTGAGCGACGGCAACACGGCGGCGGACCTGCCCCGCTCGCCCGTCGTGCGCAAGTGGTGGGATTACATGTCGCCGCTGATGGAAGTGAATCCAGATGGCTCGCCGGTTGCCAAGCCGCTTGGAGAGGTTTTTCACCTCGACTAATTTTCAGATCATATCTGAAAATCAATCGCCGCGTTCTTGTCCGTCTTGCTCAACACGCGCATGTCCAAGCCATCGTAGATCACCAGCGAATTGGGCTGGACGCTGTCCATGATGAACACGTTGCCGCCGATGGTGCTGCCCGCGCCAATGACCGTATCGCCGCCCAGAATCGTGGCGCCAGGATAAATCGTCACCCGGTCCTCGATGGTGGGATGCCGCTTCTTGCCGCGCAATTGCTGTCCGCCGGCGGTGGATTTGGCACCCAGCGTCACCCCGTGGTACATCTTCACATGGTTGCCAATGACGCAGGTTTCGCCCACGACCGTGCCGGTGCAATGGTCCACAAAAAAATACGAGCCGATCTTTGCCCCGGGATGCAATTCCATGCCCGTGCGGGCGTGCGCCCATTCCGACATCATGCGCGGGATGAGCGGCACTGCTTTTAAGAAAAGTTCATGCGCCAGCCGCTGGACGGCAATCGCCTCCACGAACGGATAGGCCACCAGCACTTCATCCTTGCTGGACGCGGCCGGGTCGCCGTCAAACGCCGCCTGCATGTCGGTCTGCAGGATTTCCCGGACTGGCGGCAATTGGCGGAGAAAATCCACCGTCAGTTTGTGCGCTTCCTGGAGAATGTCCTTTTTGGCAAGACCCGCGGGCGGTTGATATTCCAGGCTCTTGCGGATTTCGTCCTCGAGCGTGCCGGAAACCGCATCCAGCAAGGCCGCGGTTTCCGCCTTGATTTCCGATGATTGGACCGGTTTCTCGTCAAAGAAACCGGGAAACAGCAGCCGGAGCAGATCCGTGGTGATGGCGGCGACGGCGCGCTTGGACGGCAGGTTTTTGCCATCCAGATGGTTGATGCCCCCCACTTTGGCGTAGGAGGCGACCAACTGATTGGCGAGTTGCGTGACAGTGTCCACGGCGAAAAACTACCACGAAGCCTTGCCGACACAATGCATTTTCGACTTTCAGTTCACCAAGCGATACCAGTTGTCGCGCTGGTGCGGCTCGTAACCGAGCTCCGCAATGAGCCGGTGCATGTCGGCCACGGTCATGCGGAAAGTGGTGCCGGCCTGGGACACCACGTTTTCCTCGATCATGATGCTGCCTAGATCATTTGCGCCAAATTTCAACGCGACTTGACCGATTTCCAATCCTTGCGTGACCCAGGAACTTTGGACGTTCTCAAAATTGTCGAGGTAAATGCGGCTCAACGCCTGCGTGCGCAAGTACTCGTGCGCGCCGACAGTGGGCGCTTTCAACATGGTATGCTCAGCCTGAAACGTCCAGCCGATGAACGCCGTGAAATGGGCGCAAGGCAGGGCAGGCGGGGCGCCTGCCCCCGCCGCCAAAGGCGGCGCGACGTTGCTGCCCGCTGGCTGGGCTGGCGGAACGCCGGCCCAGCGTTGCAGCGACTTTTCCTGCTGCGCGCGCAAACGTTCCAGGTGCTCGATGCGGTCCTCCACTGTCTCCACGTGGCCAAACATCATCGTGGCCGAGGAATACAGCCCGAGCCGATGCGCGATGTCCATGACCTCCAGCCAGTCGTTGCTCATGGCCTTGAGCGGGGCGATGCGCTGGCGCACGCGGTCCACGAGAATCTCCCCGCCGCCGCCGGGAATCGAGCCCAGTCCGGCCGCCTTGAAATCGGCAATAATGCTCTCCAGCGGTTCGTTAAACACGTCGCGGAAATGCACGAACTCGCTGGGGCTGAAGCCGTGGATGTTGATCTGCGGCCACTTGCTCTTGATGTGCGCCAGCAAGTCCAGGTACCACTGCTTGGTGAGCTTGGGATGATGGCCGCCTTGCATGAGAATCTGCGTGCCGCCCAGCGCGAGCGTCTCGGCGATCTTCTGGTCCATTTCGGCCAGGGAAATGACGTACGAATCATCGTCTTTTTCCACGCGGTAAAAGGCGCAGAATTTGCAATAGACGTTGCATACGTTGGTGTAATTGACGTTGCGATCCACGTTGAAGGTCACAATCTGATTGCCCCGGCCAGCGTAGGCGGTGGCCTTGGCCAGTTGGCGGCGGCGGTCGGCGAGCGCGCCCAGTTCCTCCAGCGGCAGGGCATAAAGCCGCCGGGCCTCGGCCTGGTCAATGCGTTGGCCATCCCAGACCTTTTGCAACAGTCCGTCCAGTGCTGCGTCGTAAATCACGCGGGCAAATTAACCAAATCAGGCCGGCGAATCAAACACAGATGGACACTGCCCAAGCCAATTTTTTTATCCTGCCGCACGATAGAAGAACGGCGCAACGAGGCACCTCACCCCGGCCCTTTCCATGAATCCGCGTAGTGCAGTCGTCCCGGTGCCTGTTCCCCGAACTGGCGGCGAGACGCCGCCAGAACCCGCAGCCGAGACGGCTGCGCTACCGTCACGCAGGCAACAAAATCCTTCCGAGGCACCGGGTTGCGAGTTGAGGGTTGCCGATGCACCCAAGAAACAGACAACCTTCAACCACCAATCACAAATATCCAACGAGCCGGGTCGGAGACCGGCGCTCCGAACACTGCGAGGTTGGGAGCCGTGGCTTTCACTTCGGTCCCGCTGCCGGCGCCGCGCGCCGCTGCAATTCGCGCTCAAGATACATGTCTTCCGGGGCCGTCTGCCAGGCCGTGAACCAGAGATCGCCGAGCAACTGGCCGCTCTTGACGAGCTGCGCTTCCAGAAACGCGCGGCCTGCCGCGCCGGCGCCGCCCTGGTCAGACAACTGGCCGTTTTTTTCCAATTGATAAAGCGGTTCCACAAGCTGGTTGTTGGCCACGATGAAATTCACCGCAGTTTGGAAGATGCCGTTGGGATCAGACGACTCTGGCATTTTTTTGGCCGGACGAATATTGGCAGACAGCTTTTTGGCGTCAATGCCGCCGGTTTTGCGGAAGAAGCCGCCGTCAATCCACTGGTGAAACGTATGCTCGGTAGTGTAATGATTGGTGTTCTCGCCCACCCAGCCGTTGAAATGTTTGGTGGTGTGCAGCGGTTGGCTGGCGTCGCCCACGAAATGGCCCATCACGCCCATGACATAGACGAGGTTGGCTCTGGCGTTGGTGATTTCCTCGGGTGTGCCGCCGGCTTTTTCAAGCGCGGCGAGCGTGCTGAAACCCGACTGCAATTTTTCATAGTACTCGGTCACCGCCCACGGCAGAAAGCCGCTCAATTCCCGCGTATGGTCGCTGTCCCGGGCCGGGTCAATGGCCGGAAAACTTTCGGGATGCGCCGCGCGGGCCTTGACGATGTCAGC
>Ga0316227_1003553_pt1 | contig 12473 bp, 12 predicted proteins | sample TBH18019metaG_FD_206012 | JGI IMG/M metagenome (GOLD analysis project Ga0316227, IMG submission 206012) | Freshwater microbial communities from Trout Bog Lake, Wisconsin, USA - TBH18019 | ecosystem: Environmental > Aquatic > Freshwater > Lake > Hypolimnion/Profundal zone | place: USA: Wisconsin... | reverse complement strand
GCGGTCCCAGTCGTGGGAAGCGGGGGCTTCCATGGGCGGGTAGGTGCCGAGATCCTCGGGCGCGGCCATCAGCCCGGCGGCCCGGCCGGTGCGCACGTAGTGCAGGAACGGCGACTCCCCCGGACCCAGAAGATGGCCGTAGGCCCGGCGGTAGAAGCGGGTCGAGAAGGTCTTGCTCGGATCGCGGTCCTCCTCCTGGCCGTGGGACAGGAAGTGGATCACAGGCCCATTCTCGAAGCCGCCGGTGTCCGGGTAGCGCTTGAGGTACCAGGGCGCGTCGAAGAACGGCTCGATCAGGCGGGCCTGCTCGAACAGGTCCGCGTCTTCCTCAGCCGGCGGCGCGCCGTAGCGCGGATCGAAGGCTTCGCCCGAGAGGTCGTCGCCGCGCAGAAAGGCCCGGGCGAGGTGGTGGACGAAGGGCGCGATGCCTGTCGCCTCTGCTGAGGGATGGTGCGCGCGGTAGGCCCAGCCGTTGAAGTCGGGCCTGGGATTGCGGCCCTTGCGCCAGCCGGTGTCGCAGTAGTCGCGCACCGCGTCCTGCGCCTCCGACAGCCCGTAGCGCGCCCGGTAGAAGCCGTGGTCGAAATGCCCCGCCACCAGACGCGCCTGCAGGTCCAGGAGCGCGGCCCGGTCGAGCGCCCCCTGCCCGATCGCCCCGAGCCAGGCCGTGTCCTCCACCGGCGCCCGCGCCGGGCGCAGCCCGCACACCCGCAGCAGCGCCGCCAGCGTCGAGCGCCCCGGCCCCGGGTCGCGCAGCTCCCGCCAGCCCGCCTCGGCGAAGTGCAGGTACGGCTCGCGCCCGCCCACATCCGGATAGGTCGCCCGGTACCAGTCCGCGTCCACCGCCGGCAGGTTCAGCCGGTGCGGCTCCGCGAACGGCTCGGCCCCCGTCAGCCGGGTCTCGGCCACGTAGCGGAAGAACGGGTCGTCGCCGACCGCCCGGCTGCCGGACCGCGCCTGCACGAACCCGGCCGGGTCGAAGTCCGGCCGCGGGCTGACCCGCGCCCGCCAGCCCTCCGCCACGTAGTGGCGCAGCAGCGCGTCGTCCGTGGCGCCGGCCAGCGCCTCGGCCTGCGGCTGAGGGAGGCGCTGCCGGTAATGGGCGGCGTCGAAGTAGGGGGCGAGCGTCTCCATCCGCAGGGCCAAGGCGGCGTCCGGGTCGGGCCGGGCGGGTCCGCCGTGGAGGACGTAGTGCACCAGCGGGTTCTGGGTGGCGAAGGTGATCCCGCGGCTGAGGCAGTAGGCCAGGGTGTCGAACTGGGGCGCCGGCTCGCGGCCCTCGCGCCAGCCGGAGGCCATGTAGTGGTCGACCGGGTCGACGCCGGCGGCGGCGAGGTCGGGATTGCCGGCGCGGTAGAAGGCGCCGTCGACGAGGCGGCGGGCGAGGCGGTGGGCCTCGGCCGTGTCGGGTCTGGGCAGGGCGTCGGCCCCGCCCGGCCCGCCAGCCCCGGCGCGGCGGCGCGCGAGGGCGTGCAGGAACGGGTTGATGCCGGCGCGGGCGAGGTGGGGGCGGTGGGCGAGGTAGGCGGCGGAGTCGAAGTCGGGGCGCGGGTCGCGGCCGGCGCGCCAGCCGTGGACGAGGTAGTCGCGCACCGGGTCGGCCGTGATCCCGTACCAGCTCGCGTAGAACGCCGTGTCGAAGAGTGGAGCCAGGACGTCGATCTGCGCGTCCGCGGTGACGACATCGTTCGCCGCCGGCAAGCCGCGGCGGGCCGCCAGCCGGATCAGCGGGTTGCCGCTCGCGCGGACCGGGCCAGAGTGCGCCCAGCGATGGTACAGGCCGCGGATCTGCTTCAACGTGCGGCGCCCGCTCTGTCGCGCGACGGCCGCCGATCGCCGTCGGAGACCGTACCGGATGCGGCGCTGGGGTCGAGGCCTGAAGCTCGAGTGAGCATGTGTTCGCGTGGGCTGGATCGAAGGCGTGTCGGCGCGCCGGGCAAGGTGCCGCGCCGACGGCCCATCGGCCTAACGGAACGCGCGCGCGGGGTAAATAACGGCGCCCCCTGCCGCACGTCCCGCGCGCACCGCCGGCGCGGTCAGATCAGGTCGGACCGCCACGTCACGTTCTCCCGCACGATCCGCGCGGGGTTGCCGGCGGCCACGCAATGGGTCGGCACCGTCCCGGTGACGACCGCGTGCGCGCCGACGATCGCGTTGTCGCCGATGACCGAGCCCTTGAGGAGCGTGGCCTGATTGGCAATCCAGACGTGGTTGCCGACCCGGACTGGCTTGGCCGGATTCAGCCGCGCGCCGGTGTCCCGAGTGACGATGGAGTGGAAATCGCTCGTCGTCATCCAGACGCCCGACGCGATGGAGCAGTTCGTGCCGATCTCGATCGCCTTCCCCTCGACGGGATTAAGATGGACGAGCCCGGTGAAGCCGGTCCGGTCCCCGATGCGCAGCACTGACCCGGGCCCGATATAGATGTTGGCCATCGACAGCCGCACGTCCTCACCGACATCGAATCGGCAGTTCGACTCGATGACGATGTGCATGTCCTTGTCGGACACGCAGCCCCTGCCTATGCGGATGTAGTTGTTGTCGCCATTGATGTAGATTTTTCCCGCTTGGCTGTGCTGATCCCGCGAATCGATATCGATGACATTATTCTCCCCTTTGTCGAAGATATTCAAAGACATAATTCGCTCTGCGGGATCTATGAACGCCCATAGGTGCGACGCGGCCGGCATCCCGGAGTGGAGGCCGCACATCGAACCCGCGGAAAAAAGCTCGCCTTCTGACATGACAATTACGGTATCGGCGTCCCGAAGTCGGGATCCGTCGACATTCGGCGGTCGCGCCGACGACCCGGACCGGCAGCGGCGTTTCAGAAACGTCTCTAAGCCATCGGGCGGCTTCCTCACAACTCGCGCTGCGGATCAGGCGCCCGTGGCCGGGCCCGGTCGGCGCGGCTCCGCGCGGCTGTTGACGCCGGAAGGCACCTATGACGTATGCCATCAGCCAGCGAAATCATGGGATGAGGCCGTCCGGTGGCTGAGGACAACACCCTGACGAAGGCCCTGGTGGACGTTCGGGCGCGCAGGGCCGCGCTGCAGAGCGACTACGACCGGATCGCCGCCGAGCTGACCAAGCTCCGGGCGGCAGAGGCCGCACTGACCTCGATCGTCGAGGGGATCCCGCTCGACGCCTCCGGTCTCCACGCGCCCGAGGGGCTGCGGGCCTCCGCGGCCGACCGCGCCGCGCCCGCCTCCGGCGGGCGGCGGGGTGCCCGCGGTCCCCGGGCCAACTCGGCCAAGGGGCGGCTGAAGGCGCTGCTCGGCTCGGCCGGCCCGCAGGGCCTGTCGCATGCCCAGATCGCCGAGCGGCTGCCCGACGTCGCGCCCAACACCCTCAACACCTACCTCAGCATGCTGGTGACCAGCGGCGAGGCGATCCGGAACGGCGATTTCTTCACCGCGGCCGCGCCCGACGGGGCCGAGGACGGTAACGCCGACGCCGAGGCCGATCCGGACGCGGACGAAGAGGTCCGGCACGACGCTGCCGCCGAGTGATGCCGGCGCCGGGGGCGCGCGGCCCTCGGCCACTGCGCCGCGCGTAAGACCGCGGCGCTCCGGCCCGGTCAGGGCCGTCCGGCGCGGTCCCGTGCCCGCCACGCCTCCGGGTCAGGCGGCCGCCGACATCCGCCGGATGATCGGCAGCATCAGCGCGCTCGGCGCGGCGGCCGGGACGGGAAAGATCGTGGCCGTCTGGTCGGTCTTCACCCGGGGCAGCCGCTCGATCACCGTCCGCAGGTTCGGGAGCGTCCGCGCCAGGGTCGCGGCCAGCGTCTCGCCCGCGATCTTGGCCATGACGTATTCCAGGGTGTCGCGGGGCGCCTCGTCGATGGCGCTGGTCGACGGGTAGAAGGCCGCCACGGCGTCGCCGCGCTCCAGACAGAATTGGCTCAGCTCGTAGAAGGCGGTGTTGTAGACGCGCATCATCTCGTCCAGGCAGGCCGGCTCGAAGGGCGCGCGCTTCTGGCGGAAAATGCGGGGCGTCGCGAAGTGGTAGAGCTGCGACGGCCGCATCGCCAGCGCCGCGAGCTGCGCGGCGGCCGGCTCGCCGGCGTCGTAGCGGAGAACCTGGCAGCGCCCGCCGGCGTCGCGGATCTCCCGGGCGATCGTCTCCGCCTCGTCGGCGCCGGACGCGTAGGTGATGCAGACCGCCCCGCCCCCGGCCGCGATCAGCTTGGCGGTCGCGGCGCCGAGGCCCCGCGACCCGCCGACGATCAGGGCGGACACCGCAGCGAAGGCGCCGGGTTCCACGAGCGCCGCGAGGTCCTGCAGGCTCTCCTGCTCCACCGGTCGCGGGCGAACGAAGCCCTCGACCCGGGCGACGAGGCCGGGGCCGACCGCGTCCAGCGTCACCGATTGCAGCATCGGCTGGAACCGCTTCACCCCGTAGCCGAGGCTCGAACCGGTGCCCCCCTCGGTGACGGTCACGTCGATCTTCGAGAGAATCGAGTGGAGGCCGGGCACGAACATGCCGACGAGCGTCGAGAGGCCGCCCAGGGCGGCGACCCGGCCGGGGCCGAGGGCGCGGGCGAGGCGTGGCGCCAGCGCGACGATCGCCGCCGGGTCCGGCAGCGCGAAGGCCCCGGCGAGGCCTGTCAGGGCCGCCGGATCGCGGGCGACCGGCTCCGCGGGAATCGCGGTCGGCGCCGCCTCGACGGCCTGGGCCGGTGCCCGCTCCGCCGCGAAGGTCGCCTGGATGGTCAGGGTGCGGACGCCGTCCACCGCCAGCGACAGGCGCAGCTGCCGCGCGTCCGCCTCGTGGACCGTCAGGACGGTGCGGTCCCCGACGAGCACGAACCGCTCGAACCGCATCTGCAGCGTCGCGAGCTGGTCGAGGGGATGGGCGTCGGCGCAGGCATCGAGGGCCCAGAGGGCGGCGTGGACGCCGTGGACCGCCCGCTCGCCGGCTAGCGTCCGCCGGGCCATCCGCGCGTCCATGTGCATCGGGTTCACGTCGCCCGTCGTCCGCGCGAAGGCGGCTTGATGGGCCTCGGTCCAGGTCCGCGTCGTCGCGGCGGCGTCGTCCGAACCGGATCCGTTCATCGCGCAGCTCCTCCTCGGCCGGCCCCGCCCCAGCCGGACTGGCCGGCCGCCGGATGCCCGGCCCCTTGCTTTATGACACGCGATCTCGCAAGAGGGCGGCGCTCGCACGCACGGAAAGGGGCCGGTCGATCGCCGGAGCGCAGGCATCCGCACGGTGTCGCAGGGACCGGTATCGAGGATGACCACGGCTCGCGCCCTGTCGATCGGTTTCGTCGGAAACGTCGTCACCAACCCGTTCGGGAAGGTGGCGGGCCGCCTGGCGGATCTCGCCGCGGTCTCGTGCGAGCATCTCCCCATCGGGCAGATCGAGCAGGTGCTGGCGGGACCCGCCGCCGCCGACGTCCTGATCGTGCATCTCGACCACCGCTGGTTCTTCGACGTCGCCCCGGACGAGGCGGCCGTCGCCCGCGCACGCCACCTCGCCGAACTGGTCTCGGCGCGGCTCGCCCGCGCGCCGGGGACGATCATCCTCAACACCGTGCCGTTCGTGCCGGTCTCCTCGGTCGAGAGCGACCTCCACGACCAGCTTCAGGCGCTGGCGCGGGTGAACGCGGTGCTGTTCGACCTCGCCCGGGCGCAGGAGCGGGTCAGCGTCGTCGACGCCGCCGGCGCCCTGGCGCTGCTCGGCTTCGCCAACGCCTTCCGCGAGCGCAACCGGTACATGTACCAGATGCCCTACGCCCCGGCCGCCGTGGACGCGCTCAACGAGCGCTACGCCGACGCCGTCGCGGCGCGGCTGCGGGCGCGGCGCAAGGTGGTGGTGGTCGACGCCGACAACACCCTTTGGGGCGGCGTCGTCGGCGAGGACGGCGTCGAGAACCTAGAGGTCGACAGCGACTATCCGGGGATCGTCCACACCCAGCTCCAGCGCCAGCTCCTGCGCCTGAAGGGCCTCGGGATCCTGCTCTGCGCGGTGACGAAGAACAACGAGGAGGATTTTCGCGCGGTGTTCAGCCAGCGCGCGATGCCGCTCCGCCTCGACGATTTCGTGGCCTACCGCAGCAACTGGACGGAGAAGAGCGAGAACATCCGCGACCTCGCCGCGACCCTGAACCTCGGCCTCGACAGCTTCATCTTCCTCGACGACAACCCCTTCGAGATCGAGGAGGTGCGCGCCCGGCTCCCCGGGGTCGAGTGCCACCTGTTCGACCGGACGCGCCCCGAGCAGGCGCTCACCCTGCTCGACGGGATCGCGTCGCTGCGCGCCCGGAACGTCACCGCCGAGGATCTGGCCAAGACCGAGCAGTACCGCGGCGAGGCCCAGCGCCAGGAGCTGCAGCGCTCCGCCGCCTCGATGGACGACTACCTCGCCTCCCTCGAGATCCGGGTGCACGTCGCCCGCAACAACCCGGGCTCCCTGCGGCGGGTCACGCAGCTGATCAACAAGACCAACCAGTTCAACCTGACGACGCGGCGCTACACCGAGGACGAGGTCGCGACCGCCATGCAAGAGGGTGGCGTCTACGCGGCCCGGGTGGTCGACCGGTTCGGCGATATGGGCATCGTCGGGGTCGCCATCGTCCGGGGCGGCGAGCTCGAGACGTTCCTGATGAGCTGCAGGGCCCTCGGACGCCGCATCGAGGCCCAAATTCTGCGCCACGTCTGCCAGCAGGAGGGCGATCGGGACCTGAAGGCCCAGTATCGCCCGAGCGCGAAGAACCGGATGGTCGAGACCTTCCTCGACGACAACGGCTTCGAACCCCTCAGCGCTGGCCCCGATGGCAAGACGTATCGACTGACACGAGGACCGGATGACACCCCCTACATCCACATCGTCGCGGAGTGACCGCGGCGCCGTCGAGGCGGCTGCCCGCGCCACCTTCGCGCGGCTCGTCGAGACCTGGGGGCGCCCGGACCTGGAAAATCTCGGGCCCGAGGACGACGTCTACGAGCGGCTCGATTCCTTCGCGGTGGTCGAGCTCCTCCTCGAGACGGAATCTGAGATCGAGCGGACGGTCGGCCGCTACGTGCCGCTCGCGAACGAGAGCATCCTCGACAGCACGAAGTCGCCGCTCCGCCGCTTTCAGGGCTGGCTCGACTACGTCGCCGAGACGGTCGAGCATGGCTGACCTGCGGTTCTCGCGCGCGACCCTCGCGGGGCTCGTCACCACGGTCGGCGCGCGCGTCCAGGCCTTCGACGACGAGGCGGCCGGCCTCGGGCTCGCGCCCGAGGAGGCGGAGCGCCTCAAGCGGGCCATGGGCTTCTCGACCCGGCACGTCGTCGCCGATCCCGGCACCACGACGGCGGATCTCTGCCTCCACTCGGCGCGCCAGCTCCTGCACGGCCTCGACCTGCAGCCCGACGCCGTCGACGGGCTGATCCTGGTCACCCAGACGCCGGATTACAGCTCGCCCTCCACGTCGATCGGGATGCAGCACCGCCTCGGTATGCGGACCGACACGCTCTGCTTCGACATCCGCCTCGGCTGCAGCGGCTTCGTGTACGGGTTGTCGGTCGCCTACAGCCTCGTCGAATCCGGCCTCAACCGCGTCCTGCTCTGCGTCGGCGACGTCGCGAGCCGCATGGTCGCGACCGGGGACCGGTCGATCACCCCGATCATGGGCGATGCCGGCGCCGCGGTGCTGATCGAGCGGCGCGAGAGCGAGAGCTTCTTCCAGCTCCACAGCGACGGCTCGGGGGAGAAGGCTCTGTTCATCCCCCACAGCGGCCTGCGGGCCGACGCCGAGGACGCGGACAAGCCCGGCACCATGCACATGGACGGGGCGCAGGTCTTCAACTTCACCCTCAAGCGCGTCCCGCCGCTGATCGAGGGCATCCTGGCCTTCTCGGACACGCGCGCCGAGGACGTCGACTTCCTGGTCCTGCACCAGCCGAACAAGTACATCCTCAAGAACCTCCAGCGCCGCCTGGGGCTCGACGACAGCAAGCTCCCGACCGGCACCCAGTCGGTCTACGGCAACCAGAACTCGGCCTCGATCCCCGGCACGATCTCGGGCTTCCTCGCTGAGGCCTATGGAAGCCGGCAGGTGCGCTCGCTGCTCGCCGGATTCGGGGTCGGCCTGAGCTGGGGAGCCTGCACGATCACCACCGACCGGATCTTCGCGCCCCCGGTCATGACCTACGAGGAGACCACCCGATGACCGAGGGCGCATTCCTGGACGAGCTCGGCACGATCCTCGACCAGCCGGGGCCGCTCGCCCGCGGGCAGAGCCTCGGAGAGATCGAGACCTTCGACTCGCTGGGCATCCTCAACATCATGGCGCTCTACGACACGCTGGGCCTCGAGGTGGATCCGCAGCGGATCGCCGGGGCGGCGACCACCGACGACCTGATCGCGCTGGCCGGCGCGAAGCTGCAGGCCTGAGCTGATGGCGGAGCCGATCGCGGAGTCGGGTGGGCACGTCCTCGTCGTCGGGGCCAGCAGCGGCATCGGCCGCGCCGTCGCCGAGCGCCTCCGCGCGGGCGGGGCGCGGATCACCGCCCTCGCCCGGCGGGCGGACCGGCTCGCCGAACTGGAGGCGCTCGGCTGCGCCGCAGTCGCGGCCGACGTCACCGACCTCCCGGCGATCGGCGGCGTGCTGCAGGCGGCGGTGGCCGAGCGGGGCCTCCTGACCGGGCTCGTGTACTGCGCGGGCGTCCAGGTCATCAAGCCGATGCGCAGCCTCGGCGTGGAGGAGGTCGAGCGCCTCTACCGCACCAACCTCGTCGCGCCGACCCTGTTCGCCGCCGCCTTCGGCAGCGCCCGCGTCTCGACCCGGGACGCGGTGTTCTGCGCGGTCTCGTCCGTGGCGGCCCAGCGGCCCGAGCCGGCGATCGTGCCCTACGCCGCCTCCAAGGCGGGGCTCGACGCCCTGATCAAGGGGCTCGCCCGGGAACTCGCCCCCCGGCGCGCCGTCGGCGTCGCCCCCGGCTGGCTCGACACCGAGATGACGCAGGCCCATGCCCGCCTGTACGGCGCGGAGTTCAAGGAGGCGCTGGAGAAGCGCAGCCCCGCGGGGGCCGCGACCGTCGACTCCGTGGTCGACGCCATCGCGTTCCTGATGTCGCCGCAGGCCCGGCACGTCACCGGCGAGATCCTGCGCGTCGACGGCGGGGCCGTGCTGTGAGCGGGCCGGGGCAGCGGCTCGCCTTAATTGGCGGCGGAGGGTTCTCCAAGGAGATCGCCGAGGTCGCACAGTTGCGCGGCTACACGGTGGAGGCCACCTATTCGAGCCAACCGACCGCGCAGGTCGGTCGCTACCGAGGATATCTCGATGAGTTGCTGGCCGACCGCGCCGAGTACGACGGCGTGGCGCTGGCGGTGGGAGGCGTGAGCCGGGCGGCGATCCAGGCACGGGCTGAGATCATCGCGTGGCTCGACCGCAACGCCCTGCCCTGCCCGCCCCTGGTGTCGCCGCACGCGATTATCAGCCAAGGCGTTGCGCTGGGCACCGGGGCGTTCGTGGCACACGGAGTCATCGTCAACGTCGATGCGCGGTTGGGACGGTTCTGCGTAATCAATACCGGCGCCATCATAGGCCACGATGCGGAGATCGGCGACAACACAACGATCTCGCCGGCGGCCTTCATCGGCGGCCGGTGTATGATCGGCGCGCACGGTTTGGTCGGGCCACTCGCGAAGGTGTTGCAGGGCCTCAAGGTCGGCGAGCGGGCGATGATCGGCATGGGCTGTACCGTTCTGCGCGCGGTGCCGGACGACGCGGCGGTTTGGCCGAAACCCGATAATCCAATCGCGCCGGACCGCATTTGAGCTCATCTGAGTCCCGATGAGCTGCGTATTAGCTCGCCGACTTGGGTGATGGGGTGGACGCCCCCCGACGGCATCGACGTGCCAGAGTGGCGGTGTTGAGGCACCACTGAGGGAGGCGTCCGTGGGAGAGGTTAGCACCATCGGCTTGGACATCGCCAAGCACGTCTTTCATGCCCACGGGGCGGATGCGCAGGGGCGCGGCGTGTTCAGCAAACGACTGGCCCGGGCGAAGGTCCTGACCTTCTTCGCCACGCAACCGCGGTGCACGGTCGCCTTGGAGGCCTGCGGCGGGGCGCATCATTGGGCGCGAGAGCTGATGGCCCTCGGTCATACGGTCCGTCTGATCCCCCCGGCCTACGTCAAGCCGTTCGTGAAGCGCCACAAGAACGATGCGGTCGATGCCGAGGCGCTTCTCGCGAGGCGGCGCAGCGGCCAACCATGCGCTTCGTGCCCATGAAGAGTGCCGAGCAGCAGGCCTCCGGCCTCGTGTTCCGGACCCGTGATCTTCTGGTCCGCCAGCGCACCCAGCTCATCAATGCCATCCGCGGGCACCTGACCGAATATGGCTGGGTCGCGCCTAAGGGGGCCGCCCACGTCGCCGTGCTGGACGATCTCCTGGACGAGGAGATGGCCGCCTCGCTACCGCCCGCTGCGGTGGCGATGTTCCGGATGATGCTGGACCTTCTAGCCGAACTGGACGAGCGGATTGCCGATCTCGACCGGGAGATCGCCCAGCGTGCTCGCGAGGACGAGGCGGCGCGCAGGCCGATGACGATCCCTGGTATCGGTCCGATCACCGCCACGGCGCTGATCGCCCTCGCTCCCGCAGCCGAGACCTTCGCCAAGGGCCGCGACTTCGCCGCGTGGCTCGGCCTTGCGCCGCGTCAACACTCGACCGGCGGCAAGCAGAAGCTTGGCGCGATCTCGAAGATGGGCGAGCGCACGCTCCGGCGCCTGCTTATCATCGGGGGCAGTTCAGTCGTGCATCAGGCAAGCCGACGCGGCGCGCCGAAGGGTTCGTGGCTGGAACAAATGCTGGCGCGTAAGCCGCGCATGCTGGTGACGGTGGCGGTGGCCAACAAGATGGCCCGCATCGTCTGGGCCCTTCTGGCGAAGGGCGGGAGTTACCGAGCTCCGGTTGCGGCTGCGGCGTAAAGCCGAGGTCGGCGCCAGAGGCTGTCGGGACGCGAGGTCGGTCGAAGGAGGGTATGGCACAACAGTCGGCGAGACGGGGCCGGAAGAACCAGGCGAAAACCACGTGCCGCCGAGCACGCGTGGGTGAAGTGGTTCCGGTCCGCGAACTCCCATACGGGCCCGCAGCCAACGGCTGCATGAGAGGCCGGACAGATGGCAGCATCCGACATCGTGCCACCCGCCAGAAACCGCTTGCGTCCGAGGGGGCGTCCACAGATGGATTTCCGCCGATCTGCTTCTGCGCGACACAGGCATCCGAGCGGACATCTTCCCGACGACCTAGCCCGTCAGAGGCGGGTAGTCAGGTTCGTCAACCAGTCTGGCGACGCGTTGACTAGGACGGTCTCGGCGGCCTTGTCGTACTCCGTGGCGATCATCAGGCCGGTGGCCACGAGGATGGCGCCCAGGGCGACCTTCAGCCCCTTGCCGAGCCCCATCATCCGGTCGCGCCAGCGCATCAGCATCTCGCGGGACAGCGTCCCGAGAACGAGAAGCGGCAGAGCCGCACCTAGGCCGAACAGGAGCATCGTCAGAGCGACGGTGACGAGGTCGCGCCCCTGCGAGGCCAGCAGCGAGGCCGCCCCGAGGGTCGGGCCGACGCAGGGAGACCACACCGCCCCGAGCAGCAGCCCGGCCCCGAATTGGCCGGCGAGCCCGGCGGTCGAGAAGCCGCCGAACCGGCTCTCGGTCCAGTTGCCCACCGGGCCGGCGGCGACGGCGAGCCAGGTAACCCTCGCGGAGAACGCCATGAACACCGCCTTCATCCTCATGGCGCAGTACGGCGCCAAGGCCGTCATCCCGGTCGAGGACGTGTGCCAGGACTACTTCCGGCACCTGACCCCTGCGAACCTCGTGCGGAAGGTGTCAGCCGGCGAGCTGGCGCTGCCGCTGGTTCGGATGGATGCCGGGCCGAAGTGCGCCAAGAGCGTCGCCTTGGTGGATCTGGCAGCCTACCTCGGCCGGCAGATGGAGGCCGCTCGCAAGGAATGCTGTCACCTCTGTGGACCTCCGCCTCGGTCGCCGCGTTGATTGACATGTGTGCGGAGTTTCCTATGACCCTGCCCGACCCCACCCGTTTAGCTCTTACGGAAGCCGCTCTCGCATCAGCGGATCGGCTTTGGCGTGAGGAGATGCGCCGGATCTACGGGCCGGATGGGGTGCTGACCTATGGGTACGCGCCGGAAGGGCAGGGCGGCCTCGGTACGTCGCTGCGGCGAAGCTACGAGGCCCGGCGTGTCGCTGTCGCACTCTGGCGCAATGAACGCCATCACCACCGGTACAAAGCGGTAACACCATGCTGACTGGTAGCCTGCTGTGGCTTTTAGGCGTGCCGATCCCCGTCCTGATCCTGATCTGGTTCTTCTTCCTGCGAGGACGATAGGAAAGCGATCAGCATCATGTCCGAGCATGACAAGCCTGCGGGCGAAAGCGTCCAGCCGCCCACTGTACCGATCCGGGGTGTCAACACTCCGGATCCAACGACCGGTAGCGAGCCCGAGAGCGAGGATCT
>Ga0316227_1003552_pt1 | contig 12491 bp, 14 predicted proteins | sample TBH18019metaG_FD_206012 | JGI IMG/M metagenome (GOLD analysis project Ga0316227, IMG submission 206012) | Freshwater microbial communities from Trout Bog Lake, Wisconsin, USA - TBH18019 | ecosystem: Environmental > Aquatic > Freshwater > Lake > Hypolimnion/Profundal zone | place: USA: Wisconsin... | reverse complement strand
CTGATCACGAGCAAAATGCGCATGGGAAATAAAACGTCGCGCAAGCGTTTCAATTTCTCGATTGGCAATCTGATACTGCAGCATGGGCATCGTGATTGTGGCCAATATCGCCACAATCAAAATCACCACCATCAACTCCAGCAAACTTCCGCCATATTCTTTGGCATTCATTCTTTAAACGCCTGACGCCAGCTTAAGCGGGTTGCACTACCAGAGGCATCATCTAGATGGATCACTGACTCGAGCGTAACGAGACCTACTGTAGACACCTTCCAGAGCTGCTTGCCAATAGATTGCACAACACAGGAATCCGAAGCTAGCGTTGCCACGTGCGAAATATTTCGTTCACATTCCAGCAGTTTCTTTTCTGCTGCAATAAATTCTGCTTGAGTCGTTTTGATTGTTTGAGTGGCAATGATTTCAAGCGCAGTCATGCGCTGCAGATAGCCGACCAGTGAAGCCATGAGAAGTAATAGGGATAAGACCCAGGCAATAATCAATGGAGATTCCGGCTAGCAAAAGTTCTAGTAAATTCTGAGGTAGATTTACCTAGATCCATTTGAATGGTCACCTTAAATAATTTTTGAGGGCTTGGTGCCACTCCTTCAATCGCTAAGTAATGAACGCCATTCATTAAAGTAGTATTTTGTAGGCGGCCTTGTCGATCTAAGGACTGGCACATTAAAGAGCCACCATTGATTCGAGCCGCCTTCGGCACTCCAGCCTGACGCTCAAGAAAAAATCCCTGATGCGCTAAATGATTTTTAGTGCGATCTTTTGTTAGGGTATTGCCAATGCAGTCAAAATCGATTCCATCAGAGATTTCATGTTTAATAAAAATCGTGTCAGACCGATTTAACCCAACCCCCTTCTGAATGTCCAATCGGTCTTGTTTTGAATTTTTTGATTTCTTGGCATCTGAAGTTCTCACATTGATGTACCCAGCCATGCGAATGGCGCGGCCAATGAGTTCAAGCGCACGATTCGCTTGGGCGGCGGCCAGTTGAGATTGCTCAAGCTGAACCTGTTTTACCAACATTTCACCGCTGACCTTTAGTAGTGGACCGACGAGCATGAGGCAAAGCGCCATCCCTACGAGGCATTCGAGCAAGTTCACCGATACCCCCTTTTTCTAGTATTTGAATTTCATGTTGATCTAACTCCAGTCTGAGTTGTCTGCGTTCCTCTTGAGTCTTGCCATAGCGCAGCACTAAGCCTTGATAAGCCTCAAAGGCAGTAATCCCAAGCCCTGCTATCAAACTCATAGCCACTAAGGCTTCGAGCAGCACAAAACCATGATCATTTGAGGAGGGCAAAAAATGGGGCATCCCACATCTTCCTATCAAGCGCCTAGGCTGAATACGCTCTATGGCGAGCTCCACTATCAGAAAGTGCGCATATTGCCCCGTCAGATCCCTACACAGAGCTCCTCAGCTTAAAATAGGGGGCTATGCCAAATAAACTTGCCCCTACCCAAGAAATCATTGCCGAGCTTCGCGCCGGCAGGATGGTGATCTTGGTTGACGAAGAAGATCGTGAAAACGAAGGTGACCTCGTGATTGCTGCCGATCACGTCAGTCCCGAGGCGATTAATTTCATGGCAAAACATGGTCGTGGTCTCATTTGCCTAACGCTGACTCGTGAACGTTGCCAGCAAATCAATTTACCCCTGATGGTGCGCGATAACGGCACCTCTATGGGCACCAATTTCACCGTCTCGATCGAAGCAGCTAGCGGAGTCACTACTGGCATTTCTGCTGCCGACCGTGCCCACACAATTTCAGTGGCGGTGGCGGCAAAAGCAAAACCCAATGACCTAGTACAACCTGGTCACATCTTTCCATTGATGGCACAACCAGGCGGTGTACTCATTCGCTCCGGCCATACTGAGGCGGGTTGTGATTTAGCTGCGCTTGCTGGTTGTTCCCCCACTTCCGTCATTTGCGAAATCATGAAGGACGATGGCACGATGGCACGTTTGCCGGACTTGCTAGAGTTTGCAAAAGAACATCAATTAAAGATTGGCAGTATTGCTGACCTGATCCAATATCGCAGCCAACACGAAAGTATTGTGATTCGCGAAGGCGAAAGAGAGTTCGCTACTCCTTGGGGTAATTTTCAGGGAATCATCTATCGAGATACTCCCAGCTCTTGCATTCATATTGCACTGGTTAAGGGTAAGCCGTCTGAGAATCAAGAAACACTCGTACGGGTTCATGAACCCCTCACAGTCTTAGACTTTCTAGAGGCTAAAAGTAGCACCCACTCTTGGCCTCTCGCACAAGCCTTGCAAGAAATTGCTGCCTCGCCAGCTGGCGTGGCAGTTCTATTAAATGCTTCTGGCGTTGCCGCGCCCGGTGACGTGGATTGGTTGGCGCAATTTCAAAAGCTTAACGGCATAGACCAGCAAGCAGCAAAGCCGCTGGCTCGTAAAACGGATTTCCGTAGCTACGGCATTGGTGCGCAAATTCTGAAAGACCTTGGGGTTGGCAAAATGCGCTTATTGGCAAACCCTGCCCCTACCCCGAGCCTATCGGGATATAAATTAGAGGTGGCCGGGTATCAACCCTTCACATCGCCTAAGTAATCAAACGTTACCTAAAAAATCATCATGAGCGATCAAATTAGTAACCCCAACAGCAAGCCAGGTGTCGGTGTTTTGGACATTGACCTCACAGGACAAGACTTTCGGATTGGCATTGTCCAGGCCCGATTTAATGAAGCGCATTGTGTTGCGCTCAGTAATGCCTGTATTAAAGAGTTGATCGCATTAGGTGTAGCCCAAGAAGACATTCGCCTAGTAACTGTTCCTGGCGCATTGGAAATCCCCTTTGCTTTGCAAAAATTAGCCCAGACTGGTGAGTTCGATGGCTTGGTGGCGCTGGGTGCCGTGATCCGTGGCGAGACCTACCACTTTGAATTAGTCTCCAATGAATCCGCTGCTGGCATTACACGTGTCTCCCTTGATGCTGGCCTACCGATTGCTAATGGTGTCCTGACCTGCGATACCGATGAACAAGCCAATGTCCGTGTTGAAGTTAAAGGTGCTGACTGCGCACGCGCAGTTATTGAGATGGCTAATCTAGCCTTGGCACTCATTCCTGATCTCGATATTGAGATTAACCCAAACTCATCACAGTAAATCCAAAGAAGAAGTTAATGACCAAAAACGCCACTACTCCAAACGCCGATAAATCATCAGGCAAAAGCACCGCCCCAAAGCGAGCGCTAACGCCACGTCGTCGTGCCCGCGAGTACGCCCTCCAAGGTGTCTACCAGTGGTTAGTCATGCGCCGCGCAGGCAGTCTACCCAATGCAGCCCAGATTGCAAAGCAATTAGCGGAAGACCCTGCCTTTGCACGCTGCAAACTCGACTTATTCCAAGGAATCTTTGAAGGCGTAGTGGAGCGTGCAGATGAGCTCGATAGCTTAATAACCCCCGCGCTAGATCGCCCAAGCAATGAACTCTCTCCTGTAGAGCATGCTGCGCTTCTGATCGGCACCTATGAGTTGGCTATCGACTTATCCGTGCCCTACAAGGTGGCCATTAACGAGGCTGTAGAGCTTGCCAAAACCTTTGGTGGTACCGATGGTCATAAATACGTCAACGGTGTTCTAGACCTGCTTGCGCAGTCCCTACGTAGCGCCGAAACTAAGGCTAACTGACCCAATCCTATAAAAATCTTGATGAGACTAGTGCCATGCAAAAAATTGATATTCGCAAATTATTAAAAGACCCAAGCCTTTTTAGAGAAGAGGCATTCATCAACGGTCAATGGGTTAAGGCAGCCAGCGGTAAAACTTTCCCCGTGAACAATCCCGCCACCGAAGAAATCATCGCCGAAGTTAGCAATCTCAATGCTGGCGATGCTCAATTGGCAATCGATGCGGCCGCACAAGCATTAACAGGATGGCGTAGCAAAACCGGCAAAGAACGTGCAGGCATCATGCGCAAGTGGTTTGATCTGATTATTCAGAACACTGCAGATCTAGCGATCTTGATGACCTTGGAGCAAGGTAAACCGCTTGCTGAATCCACTGGTGAAATTGCTTACGGCGCCTCCTTTATTGAATGGTTTGCAGAAGAGGCTAAGCGAGTCTCTGGTGATATCCCTACAAGCACTTGGGGTGATAAACGCATCATGGTTTTGAAGCAACCTATTGGAGTATGTGCCGCCATTACGCCTTGGAATTTTCCGAACGCCATGATCACTCGCAAAATTGCGCCAGCTATGGCAGCAGGCTGCACTATCGTGATTAAGCCAGCTGAGCAAACCCCGCTGTCAGCGCTTGCACTCGCTGAGCTAGCGATTCGGGCGGGCATTCCAAATGGCGTGATGAATATTCTGACGGCTGATGCCGATCACTCGATTACTATTGGTAAAGCATTGTGTGAATCCTCTACCGTTCGCCATATCTCCTTTACCGGATCAACCGAGGTTGGTCGTATCTTGATGGCGCAAAGCGCTCCCACCGTTAAGAAGCTAGCTCTAGAACTTGGCGGTCATGCCCCCTTCATAGTTTTTGAAGACGCAGACATTGATGCAGCAGTTGCGGGTGCCATCATTTCCAAATATCGCAACTCTGGCCAAACGTGTGTTTGCGCTAATCGTCTTTATGTTCACAAAAAAATACATGACGTCTTTGTGGAAAAATTTGCCAAGGCCGTGCAAGCCATCAAAGTAGGTAATGGCCTGGAGAATGGTATTTCCCAAGGTCCATTGATTGATATACCTGCACTTGAAAAAGTGGAGAGGCATGTGGCTGATGCGCTTGCTAAAGGCGCAAAACTGGTCATTGGTGGAAAACGCTCTGCGCAGGGCGGCAGCTTCTATGAGCCCACTATTCTGGCAAATGTCACTAATGACATGCTCATCACCTATGAAGAAACCTTTGGACCGGTAGCTCCCATCATCCCATTTGATAGCGATGAAGAAGTTCTCAAGCTAGCCAATAGCAGCCAATACGGCCTTGCATCGTATTTCTATAGTCGGGATATTGGCAGAATTTGGAAAGCTGCTGAGGCTCTGGAATACGGCATTGTCGGTGTCAATACCGGCCTCATTTCTAATGAGGTAGCTCCCTTTGGTGGCGTCAAGCAATCTGGTCTAGGTCGTGAAGGTAGCGTCTACGGAATGGATGAGTACCTGGAGTTGAAATACGTTTGCGTCGGTCTGTAAGAAAGCGTTTTCTCAGTTAGCTTTATTACTTTTTCTTGTAAACCAAATCCCAAACGCCGTGCCCTAACTTCAGGCCACGGTTTTCAAACTTCGTGAGAGGCCGGTACGCTGGCTTCTCCACATAAGCCAGATGCTCAGCATTGATCTGTTCAACGGTCGGATGGAATTCATTCGAGGCAGGCGCCTCAGCCTTCACAGCATCCGTGGCGAGGAATGTTTCAATGCGCGCTAATGTTGTAGAGGTATTTTCTAATGCCTCTTCGGCATTGAGCACCAAGAACATTTGTTCAGCATAGTTATGCCAATCGGTTGCCAAATGTAAATAGGCGCCTGGCTTTAATCGCGACACTAATAACTTTACAAATGGCGCTTGAATCAGCCGACGCTTGTGATGACGCTTCTTGTGCCAAGGATCAGCAAAGTAAATATGAATGCCATCCAAAGCATTGGAAGCAATCATCTTTTCAAGAACCTCAACAGCATCATGGCGAATGATGCGCACATTAGATAGCCCTACTTCGCCTATCAACTTTAGTAAAGCGCCAACACCCGGTGGATGTACTTCAATTCCCAAGAAATCATCTTGCTTACGTAAGTCAGCAATCCTGGCAGTGGTCTCCCCCATACCAAAACCAATCTCTAAGATTTTAGGATTAGTAGAACCGCTAAATGCTTGCTCTAAATTGAGTAGATTTTCTTGAAACGGAATTAAGAATTGCGGGCCAAGCTCTTCGATGGCGCGCTGCTGCCCACCAGTGGTTCTGCCAGCGCGCAACACAAAAGAGCGTATACGCTCTAAGTGACGCTCTCCTTGATCACTGCCATCCGCCTGATGCTCAGAAGTCAACTTACGCCAAGACCTTCTTAAAGTAAGCAATCGTCTCTTTGAGGCCATCCTCTAGGTTAACCTTCGGCTCCCAGCCAAGCTTAGCCTTAGCTAGCTCAATATTGGGTTGACGCTGCTTAGGATCATCGGATGGTAAAGGTTGATGGATGATCTTAGACTTACTACCCGAGAGCTTGAGAACCGTCTGAGCCAGCTCAAGCATAGTGAACTCGCCTGGGTTGCCAATGTTTACTGGGCCTGTAAAGCCCTCTTCAGAGTTCATCATTCTCACCATGGCATCGATAAGATCATCCACATAGCAAAAGCTACGGGTTTGCTGACCATCGCCATAAATAGTGATGTCTTTACCTTGTAAGGCCTGCACAATAAAGTTACTCACCACCCGGCCATCATTGGGATGCATGCGAGGGCCATAGGTATTAAAAATACGGACAACTTTAATATCTAAACCATGCTGACGGTTGTAGTCAAAGAATAATGTTTCAGCGCAGCGTTTACCTTCGTCATAGCAAGACCGAATACCAATGGGATTGACTCTTCCCCAATACTCTTCTGGCTGAGGATGCACTTCTGGGTCGCCATAGACTTCACTAGTAGAGGCTTGCAAGATTCTGGCACGAGTGCGTTTAGCAAGGCCAAGCATATTGATCGCACCATGCACACTGGTCTTGGTGGTCTGCACCGGGTCGTATTGATAGTGAACTGGTGAGGCTGGACAGGCTAAGTTGTAGATCTGGTTAGTCTCTACATACAGTGGAAAAGTCACATCGTGGCGCATCAATTCTAAATTAGGGTTGCCCAATAGATGAGCCAAATTCTGCTTTGTGCCCGTAAAGAAGTTATCCACCACCAAAATCTCATTACCCTCTTTGAGAAGTTTCTCAGTGAGGTGCGAGCCTAAAAAGCCAGCGCCGCCGGTGATGAGGATTTTGTTCATGATGAGAGCCTTGTAGTAATCAAAGTCATTCTAACTGCGTTTTAAGTGAGTTGGCGCGCAGTTAATCTTGAGGGGTGTTCCAGCCTGCTGAGCGGTAGGCATATATCACCTCAGCTAACACAATCGATAAGGAAGTCATGAAAGAAATCAGGCCCAGTACAAAGGTCCAAATCACATAACTGGTTTTTGCATAATGTGCGGCGCCCGTCTGGAAGAAAAATAGCTCCAGCACAGTTAACGAAATAAACACGCCACTTAGCACATTAAAAAAGATTGCAGAGGTACAAAGGCGCCCTCTGGTTTTTGCTTCTTTTAATTCAATCAGCATGTGATCTCTTACCAAAGGGGAGATCACTTGAGCCCCCGTGTAGAGCTGGTTCTGAATGGAGCGCATGCGATCGACTGATCTAGCCAGGCGTCCTGAAATGGCATTAATTAAAGTGGCAACTGCAGTCAATAAAAATACTGGGGCGAGTGCCAACTGAATATTATTGGTAATAGCGTCGATAGATGCATCCATGGGAATGACGGCGGTAAAGAGTGACATTTTCTACTTATCCAGTTCTAAATTTTCTTAATGCGACCAGGCTACTAAACCGGTATATGAGGTGATTAACACTAGTAAACCAAATACGATGCGATACCAAGCGAAGGGAATAAAGTTATGGCCAGCTACATAATGGATCAACCAACGCACACAAACAAAAGCCGAGATAAAGGCTGCGATAAAGCCAATCAAAATTGCCAATCCAAAACCTGCAGCATCATTGCCTGCTAAAGATGCCACAGGCGATTTCCACAACTTGAGTAATTCATAAGCGGTTGCGCCACCAATTACGGGGATGGCCAAGAAAAAAGAAAACTCCGTTGCTACAGCTCTAGGCAGCCCAAACAGCATCCCCCCAATAATGGTGGCACCTGAACGTGAAGTCCCCGGAATTAAGGCTGCACATTGAGCAAGTCCTACCTTAAAAGCATCCATTGGAGTCAGATCATCAACTGTTTTTACCCGTTCTAAATAATGATCGTGCTTTAAGTTGGCTTGCCTACGCTCGGCCCAAAATATAATGAATGCCCCGCCAATGAAAGCGAGGGCAACTGGGATGGGTGCAAATAAAACCGCTTTGATATGTTTACTAAACAGCAAACCCAAGCTCATTGCTGGGAACGAGGCAATCAGAAGGTTCAGCACAAAGCGACGTGAGCCAGCGCTAGAAAATACAGTGGAAGCTACAGACCATAATTTTTGACGGAACTCCCAGCACACAGCCAAAATAGCGCCAAACTGGATAATGACCTCGAACGCTTTGCCACGCTCATCGTTGAAATCCAAGAGGTCCCCCACCAAAATAAGGTGTCCCGTACTGGAAATAGGGAGGAATTCTGTTAATCCCTCAACTACCCCCAAAATAAGCGCTTTTGCTAACAAAATAAGTTCCATAGCCCGAATTTTATAGGCTTCCGGACCCAATGTCGGCATTTCAGCAAACAGCCGTCGTGGATCAAAGCCTTTTTCTCAAATTAGCCTTAAACTTCATGGCACATTGAAAAGTACCCGAATTAAATGACTGAAGCACGCTTTCGACTTTCTAAACAATCCATATTTGGTTTAATCCTAAGTCAGGCGCTTGGACTAAGCATTGCCGCCAATCAGGCAATGGCTCAAGCGCCGGCAGGCACTCGACCCTCATTACCGACGCCAAGCAACTCCCAAGCTTTGCTAGGGCTCGATATTCCGCCGCAAATGGTGGTGGCGCCCAAACAAGCACTTCCTAGTGATGCAGCCCCCTCAAACGTCAGCTTTGGAAATGCTGCGAATGTGAAGTCTGGCCAAATGGCAGATTTAATTAATCTGTACCAAGAGGCCGCCTTTAGCGACCCCGTTTTGAATGCCGCACGTTTTAACTACCAAGCCAGCAAAGAGCTGTATTGGCAAGGCTTATCCCTCCTTTTGCCCCAGGCAAACGCAACGCCTGGCGGTACACGCTACTATCAGCATGGAGTAGGCACAACGCCAGTTTCAACTAGCCCAGGCAACTCACGCGTCTTTGACCAAAAGAGCTATACGGTTACCTTAACGCAACCAGTTTTTAATATGGGCGCCCTTGAGGCTTTCAAGCAAGGTGACCTCAATACAAAGATTGCCGATATGCGCTTCTTTCTGGCGCAGCAAGATTTAATTATTCGGGTGTCACAAGCCTACTTTGATGCCCTTACTAGTCAAGATAACGTTGAACTCTATCGAAATAAGAAAAGTCTGATCAAACAACAGTTAGAGATAGCGCAGGCTAAATTTGATGCTGGGCTTGCAACTATTGTTGATGTCAATACAGCGCAGGCTGCTTTAGATTTAGCTAACTCACAAGAGATTGCCGCACAAGCAGATTTAGTAGTCAAACGTGGCGTGCTTGAGCAATTGGTCGGCAGGCCAGTCGGGGCACTCAAACCTCTCACCAAAGAAGCCAAGATTGATGGCGTCCTGAAGGACCCCCGCTCCAAGAGTAAAGATGTCAAAGGCAATCCAATTGCGGATAGCGTCAACCCCCAATTACCACCTGGGCAAACCTTGGATGACTGGATCAATCAAGCAGAAGCTGCAAACTTTAATGTCCTAGCTGGCCAACTTAGCGTGAGCCTTGCAGAGAGCACCTATCGGGCTTCTCAGGCCTTGGATTACCCATCCCTGAATTTGGTGGGCACTAGCGGCTATAACACCTCTAACGGCACGGCTACCAACTTTAATCCTGCTAATACCAACGTGTACAACAACACTGTTGGATTGCAAATGACCATCCCACTCGTTTCAGGTGGATTTAATAGCTCGGTCATACGTCAAAATGCTGCGCTGGTAGATCAAGCCAAAGCAAACTATGACAATGCTCGTCGAACTGCCGCTCAAAATACTCGCGTGGCATTTACTGGGTTCTATGGTGGCTTAGCAAGCGTCAAAGCCTTTGAAGCAGCTGAACGCTCCTCAACATCCGCATTGGAATCGAGCAAACTTGGATTTCAGGTGGGCACCTTAATTAACCTGGATGTGTTGATTGCGCTCGATACTGTCATTACCACCCGATCACAACTTCAGCTAGCGCGTTACAGCACTATCCTCAACGCCATTAAATTAAAAGCTCATGCATCAGCACTTTCAGATGAGGATCTGATAGCAGTCAACGCTTTATTGCGATAGTAATCTTAGCGAAGCCCCGAGTACTTCATCAACAGTAGGTGGAGCTTGAATATCCCCCAAGTTAATGATTTTCTTAGACCAATAGCCTTCGGTCTTCCATCGTGGCGAATCACAGTAAATCTCTACCGTTGGCTTTCCCAATACAGCCGCGAGATGCGTAAGGCCAGTATCAACCCCAATAGTTAATGTCGCACCAGCAATCATTGAAAAAGCCTCCTGAATTGAAAAGGCATCCGGCACGATCGCGCCATCAATTTGACTAGCCAGTTGAGCGCTGATTTTCTTCTCGGCAGCGTTACCCCAAGGAAATACTATTTGGTAACCTTTGCTCGATAAAGACTTGCCTAAAGAGATCCAATGCGCTTTACTCCACCTTTTGGCTTCACGCGCAGTGGAATGAAAGCAAAGAATGTATGGCTTTTTTAATATCCTTAGATCTTTGGATATTTCACCGGATCCTAATTGAGCAATATAAGCATCTGGATAGAAGGACGCTGGGTTTTCTTGGGGACCAAGCAAAGGCCAATCTAAGGCAGAACTCATCACCCAACGCGAACGATCAACCGCATGACATTGCTTGGGTACTTGCACGCATTGGTTATAAAAAGTCCGAGCGATCGGTTCATAGCCAGAAAACTCCGTGGCGTTAGCCAAGCCCGCAACTACTGCATTCGAAGATTTATGCGCTAAGTCACACACTAAGGCAGACTTTAAAAGTCCTTGTGTCTCGATAATCACATCATAGGAAACTGCTTGCAGCTCTTTTTTGAAGGCAAAGAATTCTTTCCACGTTTGCAATTTGAAAAGGCTTTTCTTCCACCGGCGCAGCCCGAAAGGAATGATGCGATCAATTCCCCTAAACCCGCCTGTAGAGAGCAGGGGCTGCAACAAATGAACATAACCCTCCTCAACCACCCAGTCGATTTGCGCTTCCGGCAGACGCGCGCGCAAGTCCCAAACAATCGGTAAGTTATGTAGCACATCACCTAATGAAGATAACTTCACCAACAGAATTTTGGGGGGCGTGCTTTTAATGCCCATTAGAATTTTGGTGCCTGATCCCAAGATAAGCCTGCTAAATCTTTTGCATTCATATTAGGAGAGATACCTACAGGCAAAGGCCATTTGATGCCGACAGCAGGATCATCCCAAGCTAAACACGCTTCACTTGTTGGATCGTAATAATCGGTAGTTTTATACAAAAATTCTGCCGTAGGTGTGAGCACCAAAAAACCATGTGCCAAACCTGGTGGAATCCACATCTGCTGATGATTTTCTGCGCTTAACTCGACCCCAGCCCATTTTCCATAAGTAGGCGATTGCTTGCGAATATCCACCGCTACATCAAATACCGCCCCCGCAACTACTCGGACCAGTTTGCCTTGTGTTTTCTCTGTTTGATAATGTAAACCTCTCAAAGTCCATTGAAGAGAAAAGGAATGGTTGTCTTGAACAAAATCATAATCCTGCTCAATGGCACTTGCAAAATCTTGCGCGTTAAATGATTCTGTAAACCAGCCGCGCTCATCCCAAAATACTTTTGGCTCAACAACAAACACATCATGAATGGCTGTTGGCGTAATTGCTAATTTAGTATGAGCTGTCATTAGAGCGTCTTCTTCGCAGATAATGAAACTGGTTGAGCGCTGGTATTAAGCTCATGCAAGATCTTGTCAAGATATTGCCCATAACTATTCTTACTTAATTGATTGGCTACCTTTTGCACAGCCTCCGCCGTGATCCAGCCCTGGCGATAAGCGATCTCCTCGGGACATGCCACCATCAAGCCTTGACGCTTTTGCAAAGTGGCGATAAAGCCTGCGGCATCTAATAAGGAATCGTGGGTGCCAGTATCCAACCAAGCAAACCCTCTTCCTAGGATTTCAACGCTCAGCTGATCTTTTTCTAAGTACGCACGATTGACATCGGTGATTTCAAGTTCGCCACGGGCGCTAGGTTTAATTGAGGCGGCAATATCACACACTTGCTTGTCGTAGAAATAGAGTCCAGTAACCGCGTAATTACTACGGGGCTTCATCGGCTTTTCTTCTATTGAGACCGCTTTGTAGTTTTTATCAAACTCTACTACGCCGTAGCGCTCAGGATCAGTTACGTGATATGCGAATACCGTGGCTCCATCTGCGCGGGCATCCGCATTGGAAAGATTTGCCACTAACTCGTGGCCATAAAAAATATTATCTCCAAGCACTAACGCGCTGGGATTATTTCCGACGAAATTTTTTCCCAAAGTAAACGCTTGGGCAAGACCATCCGGAGATGGCTGAACGCAATACTCAATATTCAAACCCCACTGGGAGCCATCGCCTAATAACTCTGTAA
>Ga0316227_1003539_pt1 | contig 12530 bp, 9 predicted proteins | sample TBH18019metaG_FD_206012 | JGI IMG/M metagenome (GOLD analysis project Ga0316227, IMG submission 206012) | Freshwater microbial communities from Trout Bog Lake, Wisconsin, USA - TBH18019 | ecosystem: Environmental > Aquatic > Freshwater > Lake > Hypolimnion/Profundal zone | place: USA: Wisconsin... | reverse complement strand
GTCGGAAGCCGCCGACCGGATTATTCGGCACGCGGACCGCAAACCATGGGGGAATCGGGGACGTGCAGATTCGGATCGCTCTGGCCTTCGGGGCCATCGCGCTGGGCGGCGGGGCTCTCGCACCGGCCCCGGCCCAGGCCTATCAACTCGACACGGTGAATCTCGTCGGCTGCGCGCAGGACGGCGGCGTCTGCCGGATGCCTTACCCGACCAACGTCTATTACGGCGTACCCGGCCGGACCAATGGCCGGCCGTTCCCACAGGGCGGCGTCGTGCCCTGCAACAGCCAGACCTTCGGCGATCCGGCACCCGGTCAGGCGAAGAGTTGCTGGTACGCGCCCCGCATCACCGCAGGTGGCGCAGGCGGCGGCTATGGCGGCGGCGGTTATGGCGGCGGAGGCGGCTATCGGAACGACGGCTACGACAGCCGGCGCGACTCCGACCGCTATGGCCGCGACTACGACCGCCCGCCCGCGCGCCGCCCGTATGATGAAGATTATGGGCCCGGGCCACGCCGCTATCGGGGCGATCCGGACGATTATTGATCTCGGCCAGCCAGAGCGGACACAGGATCGTATTGGCCCTGTTAACCGCCATCCGGCATCGTCCGGGGCCGCGGAGGCCGTCTCCGCGGGGTCGCGTGACCGGATGGAGGAGTCGATGACGGAGAATCGCCGCGGCGCTTTCCGGAAGAACGCCTTCACCTTCGGCGCGGTGCTGCTCGACGGCGGCGAAGTCAGCTGCCTGGTCTGGGACGCGACTGAGGTCGGCGCGCAGATCGAGGTCGAGGACGATCAGGCCGTGCCGGATCGGTTTCCGCTGCGCGTCAGTGCGGACGCCGAACCGCGCCCGGCCGCGGTGGCGTGGCGACGCAGCCGTCGGATCGGCATCGCCTTCGAGGGCTGAGGCCGACCGCCTCAGGTCGGCTGGAGGGCCGGGCGCGTCCGCGGCACCGACCCCACGAGCCGGAACCGGCGGGGCCGCACGAACAGCAGATCGAGCGCCGTGCCCCGAACCAGCCGCTCCACCGCCAAAGGCAGCAGCACCGCCAGCGTCATGACCGTGAGGCTCGCGAGCCCGATATCGGCGATCGTGCCGGTGCGGACCAGGATCTCCCGGGTCGCCGCCATGGGCAGTGGAAAGGCGAGGTAGATCACGATCGAGCGCTGGCCGCAGGTTCGGACAGCCTCGGCGATGGGCCCGCCGGCGCGGCCGATCAGCGTGGCCACCACCACGATCGCGAGGGCACCGGCGGCGCCGAGGGCGAGGCTCACCAGCGGCACGCTCGCGAGCGTCGGATAATCTGGCAAGCCCGACGGGGTCAGCGCGAGCCAGCCCTCGAGGCCTGCCCAGGCGGCAAGTCCGCACAGGGCGAGAGGGACGTGGCGGCGCGCCGTGTCGGCGAGCGCGAAGATGCGGTCGGCGAACAGGTAACCCGCGAGAAAGAAGATGTAACGGGCGCAGAACTCCTCGATCAGGGTCGAGTCGCTGCGGATGTCGGCGATCTGCAGGAGGGCGGCACCGGCGAGCAGCACGCCGCCGGGCAGCCGGTGCAGGACCTTGGTGACGACCGAGAACACCGCCAGCAGGTAGATGAACCACAGGCTGGAATAGGGCTCGACCAGGGCATAAGCGAGGTGCTCCACAAAAGCCGCGGGACCAGCATCGCCGACGATCCTGCCGTATTTGGCGGCTGACTGGATCACCAGCCAGAGCAGGTAGAAATACGCGAAGTGGACGACCCGGCGGTCGGAGAACAGGCGCCAGTCGCGGTCGATCACCCGCCCCATGAACAGGCCTGACAGCAGGAAGAAGTCCGGGATCCGGAACGGCTTCGCGAAGGCGACGACCGGGTGGAGGAAACCCTCGCCGCCCATGGCCTCACCGGTGCCGGTGACCGAATGCATCATGACGACCAGGAGGATGCAGATCCCCTTGGCGATATCGACCCAGGCGAGCCGATCCCCCCTATCTCCGACCCCGGCCATCGTCCCACCCTCGCGATCGGAGCGATCCTGGACCGGTTCGGGTTGACGGCAAGGAACGCGGCGGCCGCCACCTGCGGATGTGACGAACGGTCGGTAAACGCCGGCCGCTCAGATCTTGCGCCGCGCCGATTGCCGCGCGCGTGTCATGCGCGTGGCGGCGTGGAAATCGTCGGGCTTGCCGCGGACCCAGAGGAGGAAGCGGGCGATCTCCGGATCGGCGCGCAGAGCCTCGACATCCGCGAGGCGCTTGGCAATCTCGGCCTCGCTGTAGCGAGCGTGGATCGCCGAGTGGCAGATCTGGTGCAGCCGGACGGTGCCGCGATGGGTCCCGCCTTTCAGCTTCGGCGTCAGGTGATGGAGGCTGGAGCGGGCGCGGCGCGGAATCGGGCGCTCGCAGAGAGGGCAGACCGGGTCCGGGCGGCCCTGGACGCCCGGCGCGTCCTGATCCTCGGCGCTCCAGCGCTGCGAGCGCCGTCCGACCAAGCGAGCCTCCTCTCCTACTCGTGCTGATCGACCGGCTGCGGGCAGGCCTGACCGATCCGCTGGCCGAACAGCGCCTCGGCCTCGCGGTCCAGGGCCCCCAGGATGGACACGTGATCGCCCGGAATCACGTCGATCCGCGTCCGCGGCCCGGCCGCCTCGGCGAGGCTCCGCGCCAGCTTGACCGGCACCACCGTGTCGTCGCGGCCCTGCACGATCAGAAGCGGCTCGATCCCGCCTCGGATGCGCAGATCCGAGCGGTACGTGTCGCGCAGGAGCCAGATCGGGGCTAGCGGGACATGCAGCCGCACGGTGTGGGTCATCGAGTCGAAAGGCGCCTCCAGGTAGAGGCCGATCGCCGGCACATGTTCGGCGACAGCGACCGCTACGGCGGCGCCCAGCGAGTGGCCGTGGAGCAAGATCGGCGCGCCGGGCGCCCGCGCCCGCGCGGCCGCGACGGCTGCGAGCCCGTCGCGGATCAGCCCGTCCTCACTGGGACTGCCGGTCGAGCCGGGATAGCCGCGATACGCCACGGTCAGCAGACCCCAGCCGCGCGCCCGCCACGGCTCCGCGGCGAAGCGCGCCGCGTGCGGTTCCGGGCGTGATCCGTTGCCGTGAAAGCTGACGATGACGCCGCAGCCCGGCCGCGGCGCGCGCCAGAGGCCGTGAAGGGTCTCGCCATCCTGGGTCGCGACCGTGATGGTCGCAATCCCGGGCGGCACCGGCCGTGGGGGCGGTGGGTCGAAGGCTCCGGGATAGAGGAAGCGGCGCTGTCCGAGGGCGAGCGCGGCGCAGGCCAACCCGCAGAGCAGGAACGCGGCGAGCGGGAGGCCGGCGAGGAGACGCATGGGATGCGGGGACGCGGGCGTACGAATGCGTTCGGACGGACGGTTTTCGGGAAGTGTTTTCTAGGGCGGCCGGTCAGCATTGACAAAGCCGTCCGCGGGCCCGAGTCTGGAACCGTTCCGAGGGGGGCCCTGCAGGGGGCTGAGATTGGGCGCGCTGCCCTGACCCTTGAACCTGATCCGGCTCATACCGGCGGAGGGACGGGAACCTGCGGTCGCCTCTCGCGCGGCCTCATCTCATCTCGGCCATCGCGTGGACCGGACCGCTCCAGCACGAGGAGAGGCCCACGATGAACGCACCCGTTCTCCCCAAGGACGTGAAAGGCAGCCCCGAGACCGTGACCACGGGTCCGGTCACCGGATCGCGCAAGGCTTATGCGAGCCCGGCTGGCCGGCCGGACATCCGCGTCCCCTATCGCGAGATCGTCCTCTCCGATCCGAAGGAGGAACCGGTGCGGGTCTACGACCCGTCGGGCCCCTATACCGAGACCGAGGCCCGCATCGACCTCAACGCGGGCCTCCCCGGCGTGCGCGAGCCCTGGATCGCCGCGCGCGGCTACGCGGCCGTCGCGCCGCGGGCGGTGAAGCCCGAGGATAACGGCTTCGCGGGCGACAAGCTCGTGGCCCCCTGCCCCGCCGAGCGGACCATCCGCAAGGCGGCACCCGGCCAGATGGTCACCCAGTACGAGTTCGCCCGCGCCGGGATCATCACCGAGGAGATGATCTACGTCGCCCATCGCGAGAATGTCTGCCGTGAGACGATGCTCGCGGGCGCCGAGGCCGCGCTCGCCGACGGCCAGAGCTTCGGCGCCTCGGTCCCGCCCTTTATCACCCCCGAATTCGTGCGCGACGAGATCGCCCGCGGCCGGGCGATCATCCCAGCCAACATCAACCACACCGAGCTGGAGCCGATGGCGATCGGCCGGAACTTCCTGGTCAAGATCAACGCCAATATCGGCAACTCGGCGGTGACGTCCTCGGCGGCGGATGAGGTCGAGAAGCTCGTCTGGTCGATCCGCTGGGGCGCCGACACGGTCATGGACCTGTCCACGGGCCGCAACATCCACAACATCCGCTCGTGGATCATCCGCAACAGCCCGGTCCCGATCGGCACGGTGCCGATCTACCAGGCGCTGGAGAAGGTCGGCGGCGACCCGCTCAAGCTCGACTGGGAGGTCTTCAAGGACACGCTGATCGAGCAGGCCGAGCAGGGCATCGACTACTTCACCATCCATGCCGGCGTGCGCCTGGCCCACGTTCCGCTGACCGCCCGGCGCGTCACCGGCATCGTCTCGCGCGGCGGCTCGATCATGGCGCGCTGGTGCCTCGCCGGGCACCGGGAATCGTTCCTCTACGAGCGGTTCGACGAGATCTGCGACATCATGCGGGCCTACGACGTGTCGTTCTCGCTGGGCGACGGCCTGCGCCCGGGCTCGATCGCCGACGCCAACGACGCCGCGCAGTTCGGCGAGCTGGAGACGCTGGGGGAGCTGACGAAGGTCGCCTGGGACAAGGGCTGCCAGGTGATGATCGAGGGCCCCGGCCATGTGCCGATGCACAAGATCAAGGTCAACATGGAGAAGCAGCTGAAGGAGTGCGGCGAGGCGCCGTTCTACACCCTCGGCCCGCTGACCACCGATATCGCCCCGGGCTACGACCACATCACCTCGGGCATCGGCGCCGCGATGATCGGCTGGTTCGGCACCGCGATGCTCTGCTACGTCACCCCGAAAGAGCATCTGGGGCTCCCCGACCGGGACGACGTGAAGACCGGCGTCATCACCTACAAGATCTCCGCCCACGCCGCCGACCTCGCCAAGGGCCATCCCGCCGCGCAACTGCGCGACGACGCGCTGAGCCGCGCCCGGTTCGACTTCCGCTGGGAGGACCAGTTCAACCTCGGCCTCGATCCCGATACGGCCCGCCGCTACCACGACGAGACCCTGCCGAAGGACGCTCACAAGGTCGCGCATTTCTGCTCGATGTGCGGGCCGAAATTCTGCTCGATGAAGATCACGCAGGATCTGCGCGCCGAGGTGCTGGCGATGGAGGAGGCCGGCGAGGTCGTGGGCGCGTCGCCCGTGATGTCCAAGGCCGAGGCCGAGGCCGGCATGCGGGCGAAGTCGCAGGAATTCCTGGCCGAGGGCGGCAAGCTCTACGTCGACGCCGCCGAGTGAGACGGCGGCACGCCCGGTCCGCTCAGGATCCGGGCGTGCCGCACCCGCTTCCCGGGGATCCGCCGTACGGAGCCTCGATATCGAGAGCGGCGCCCGGGCGGGCGCCATAGGCGTCGTGCAAGGTCGCGAGCATCAGGTCCGCCGCGATGCCGCTGACCGGCGGCCCCTCGTCGAAAAAGCAGCACGGATTTGTGTCACGGCGGTAACGGGATGTTCATCGCATCTCCGACCATCGGCCAGCCTCCAGTGGATCAGGCACAGCTCTTAACCGATGATTAGGCAGGTGCCCGGCTGAATCCTCCGATCACAGGATCGTAGGAGACCGGCCATGGAGATCCGCCAGCTGACAGCCACGACGCCGGGACCTCAGGGCCTCGATGCGCTGGGAGCCACGGCCGCCGCCGCCGTGGCGCAGGAGGCGCCCGAGCCCCAGACGAGTACCGCGCCGCTGGAACCCGCGGTGAAGCTCGACATCGGTACGAGCGGCGGCAAGGCACGCTACATACAGGATCCGGACACCAGTTCGATCGTCTTCCAGGTCGTCGATCCGGCGTCGGGCAACGTCATCGATCAGCTGCCGAGCGAGACCGCTCTGCGCAATCGCGCCTACGATTCCGCGCGCGGCACGCATGGATCGCAGGCCGGAAGCCTCTCCCGCGTCGCCTGAACGCCCTCGCTCAGGCGCGCAGCCGGCGGACAGGCTCGTCGATCGGGACGGCGCCCAGGCCGAACTGCGCCAGGGACAGGACCTCGACCGGCGCATCCCGCCGCGCGATGACGACGCTGTTCTCGGCGACGGCCGTCCAGGTCGCGTGATCCCGGTCGAGCGGCTCCGAGGCGACGACCACGCCGCCCTCCGAGGTGCGGTAATAGAGCGAGTTGGCCTTGTCGTTGGCGGCGTACCGGAACGCGTAGAGGTCGCGTCCGTTCGCGAGGGCCGCGGTGAAGCGGAACGGATGCGTCCCGGCCAAGTCCGTGAGCGCGGCGAGCGCACGTGCCGTCGCCTCCACCGGGTCGCGGCGCGGGCCCGGCCCCATCAGCCCGCAGCCGAGCAGGCCCAGGAAGATCGCCTCCGAATCGGTGGTCCCGGCACGCGACGGGTAGAGTTCGTCGGGGATCAGGGCCTCGACCGGCCGCCGCAGGCGACTCCAGTCGCCGATATAGCCGTTATGCATGAAGAGCCACGGGCCGCAGGCGAAGGGATGGCAGTTCGGTCGTGTGATCGGCGTGCCCGTTGCGGCGCGCACATGCGCGAAGAACAGGTGCGAGTGCAGGTGCCGGCACAGGTAGCGCAGGTTATCGTCCGACCAGGCGGGCTGAACCTCTCGGTAGCGACCCGGCTCCGGGTGATCGCCGTACCAGCCGAGGCCGAACCCGTCGCCGTTGGTGGCCGCGGTCGATTCGAGCGCCTGGATGCTCTGCGAGACGAGGCTGTGGGACGGCTCGGTGACGTAGTGCTCCAGCGGGATGGTGCGGCCCGCATAGGCGATCCAGCGGCACATCGACAGGCTTCTCCGGGTGAGTGTCGATCGGCTGATCCGGGACGATCGTGGACAAAGCGCGGCACCTTGAGGGCTGCGTCGATCACGATTGGTCGCGAAAGCCGTGCCGCAGCGGGTTTCAGACGCCGTGCGTCTGAAGCCAGCTCTCCAGAAGGGCCACCTGCCAGAGCTTCGAGTTGCCCTTGGGCGTGAGCGTACCGTCCGGGTCGGCGAGCAGATGATCGACATAGGCGCGGTTGAAGATGCCGCGGCCGCGCGCCTCGGGCCGGTCGAGGATGGTGCGAACATAGTCGAGGAACGGCCCTCGGATGTGCTTCAGGGCGGGGACCGGGAAATAGCCCTTCTTGCGGTCGATCACCTCTGCCGGAACCACCGCGCGCGCGGCCTCCTTCAGGATGTATTTGCCGCCGCCGCGGACCTTCAGCTCCGCCGGGATGCGGGCGGCCAGCTCGACGAGGTCGTGGTCCAGGAAGGGGACCCGCGCCTCCAGCCCGCAGGCCATCGTCATGTTGTCGACGCGCTTCACCGGGTCGTCGACCATCATGATCTGCTGGTCGAGTTGCAGCGTCTTGTCGATGGCGCTGGCGCTCGTCGATCGCTCAAAGAACGTGGCGATGTAGTCGGTGCTGTAATCGCCATTCAGCAGATCGGGCGCGAGTGCCTCGCGCATCTCGGCATGGTCGCGGTCGAAATAGGCCTTGGCGTAATCGGTGACCGGATCGGTTGAGCCCATCAGCTTCGGGTACCAGTGATAGCCGCCGAACACCTCGTCGGCGCCCTGACCGCTCTTGATCACCGTCACGTGCTTGGCGACCTCCTGGGAGAGCAGGAGGAACGCCACCGCGTCGTGACTCATCTGCGGCTCGGACATCGCCGCGATGGCCGCGGGAAGCGCCTCGAGGGTGCGCGAGCCGTCGACTGCGAGCTTCGTATGGTCGGTCGCGAAGGTCTCGGCGATGATGTCCGAGTACTTGAACTCGTCGCCCTCGACGCCGTTCACCGCGTCGAAGCCCACCGAAAAGGTCTTCAGGCCGGTCTGCCCGCTGCGCGCGAGCAGGGCCACCAAGAGCGAACTGTCGAGGCCGCCTGAGAGGAGGACCCCCGTCGGGACGTCGGCGACCTGCCGGCGCTCGACGGCGGTGCCGAGGGCTTCAAGAACGGCCTCCCTCCAATCCGCCTCGGTCCGGCCGCGGTCGGCCTCGCGGGGCCCGATCGTCAGCGTCCAATAGGTTGCGGCACGCTGCGTCCCGTCCCGCTCGATCGTCAGGATCGTCGCCGGTGCGAGCTTGCGAACGCCCTTGAGGATGGTGAGCGGCGCCGGCACGCCCGCGTGCCAGCTCATGTAATGGTGGAGGGCGGCGGGATCGATCCCGGTGTCGACATCGCCCGCGGCGAGCAGGGCCGGGAGCGACGAGGCGAAGCGGAATCGGCCTTTCGTCTCGCTGTAATAGAGCGGCTTTACGCCGAGGCGGTCGCGCGCCAGCACGACACGTCCGGAATCCCGCTCCAGGATTGCGAAGGCGAACATGCCGGCGAAACGCTCGACACAGGAACTTCCCCAGGCGTGATAGGCCTTCAGCACCACTTCCGTGTCGCTCGAGGAAAAGAACCTGTAGCCCCTCGCCTCGAGTTCGGCGCGCAACTCACGGAAATTGTAAATACAGCCGTTGAACACGATCGCGAGGCCGAGGCTCGGATCGACCATGGGCTGCTGCCCGGCCTCGGACAGGTCGATGATCTTGAGCCTGCGGTGGCCGAAGAGGACCCGGCCCGATCCGAAGAGACCCTCGCCGTCGGGCCCGCGCGGCCGCAGGCATCCCATCATTGCCTGGACGGAAGCGGGATCGGCCGGCCGGTCGAAGCAGATCTCACCGCAGATTCCGCACATGATGGCAGCTTGTTCTCGTTCCGGTTGCGCGACCGCTCCAAGGGAGCGAAACGGTGTGCGCGCGGCAGCGTTCCGCCGATTCGACGCGATTGTCGCGACGGCACGCCTGCAAGAGGGCCGAAACAGCCGGGCGCCGGTGCGTGGATGGCCGAGGCGTTTGACGCCGTCGCCCTCGAACTGCTAAACCTCGGCCGCACATGAGCGCACGGCGCCGTTCGGACTTCGCCCTCCGCAACGAACTGTCTCCGTGTCGGCCATGTCGGCGGGCGTAGTTCAGTGGTAGAACGTCAGCTTCCCAAGCTGAATGTCGTCGGTTCGATCCCGATCGCCCGCTCCAAAAATTTCTTATCAATCTGAGCTGCTTATCAGGTTTTGGCGGCAAAGCCATGATGACGTCCGCTCAGGCCGTACAACGCTCGTACAACGCTTAAGCGACATGATCGCGCGGCCTGCCGCACATTTTGTATCCAACCAGCGCGCTACCTCGTTCCTTCAAAAGGAATCATAATCCTTGTGTCGGGGGTTCAAATCCCTCCCTCGCTACCATTGATTTTATTGAGTTTTCTGGCGCTACGTACAATTCGACCGCTAAACACGTACCGACCTGGTACCGAGTCGCCGATATGAGACCGCTTCAGGTCCACCGCTTCTCGCGGGCAATTTCATTCCTTCAGATCGAGCAACAGGCGACTGCGCTGACGGCGGTGAGTACGTCGGCTGCCCACGAGCTTGCGGCTGCAGGCAGGCCGCATCGACGACTTCCTATCGTTCCGCCATGTAAGCTGGATACAAGGGTTCGATTCCCTCCGTCTCCGCCATCTACCCCCTAACCGTTTGCGATAACGGAATTTTCTGGATTCCGTGGGCTTCTGAGGCCGCTCCTGCTACGAAGGAGTGCTACGAAGCCATGAGACAGATGGTGGGCCTTATCCGTAGAGGACGGACCTTCTACTTCCGTCGCACCATTCCCGCACACCTCCGACCGGTGTTGCAGGAAATCCTCACCAGCGCGGGACCGACAGTCCTCCGCCGCGATGCCGTCTTCACCTTGAGGGGAACCCGCGCCTCGCGTGAGTTCTGGGTCAGCCTCCGGACGACAGATGAGACGGAGGCCCGCCCACGCGCCATCGCTTTAGATGCGGAAGCCGAGGCTCTCCTCCAAATCGCGGAACGTCGTGCCCGGCCGCGCGCCGATTCGGGCGTTCGCGAGATCGACGACGCGACGGTGCATCATCTCGCCACAGCATTTCGCAACCGCAAGCTCAGAGCGGACGATGCACTGCGCCGGGGCGACCGCGCGATGACGCGCGAGGAGCACGGCCTGCTCAATCGTAGACTTGAACAGGATGAAGCGGTCGCTCGCGATATGATCGCGCGCGGTGACTTCTCTGAGATTCATTTCGATCCCGATGCGATGTTCACGTTGCTCGACGCGGGAGTTCACGTCGAGTATTTTTCCGCGGCCGACCGAAGTATTCATCATGCCTTCAACGCCGCGTGGCTAGAATCCATCGAGATCATCAAGGCGCGTCAGTCTGGGAATGTCACACCTACACCAGATGCGCGTGTGTGCCTGCCGATTGCTGAATTATCGGAGAATCAGTTCGCCGCGCTCACCGCTGTTGAGTTGCACGATATGTGGCAGCGATCCGAAAAGCCTGCGCCAAAAACTGCGGAAGGGTTTCTCCGGAAGCTCAACAACCTCGAAGAATTCTTGTGCACCCGGGGACGCAGCCTGAACGATGCGACGACAGCGGATGCCTCGCTATGGAAACTAAGCTTGTTACAGGAGAAGAGCCAGGAAACGGTCGCCAATTACATCAATGCAACGAAGGCAGTGATCCGTTGGGGATATGACAACGGACACCTCAAGTCGAATTTCTTCTCGAGCATACGCTCACATTCAACCCGTGGAGATCGACCTACATCCGACCGGCGGGGTTTTACTGATGATGAAGCCGCGACGATTTTGAGTCAAGCGCGGAACAAAAAAGGATACCGTCGCTGGGTTCCATGGCTGGCTCATTTCACCGGCGCAAGACTATCTGAGATCTGCCAGCTGGAAAAGAGCGATATTTATCTGGACGAGCTCGTACCATATTTATACATACGTGGCGATACTGCCCCACAGGCTGGCGATAAAGATACCAAGCTCAAACTAGAACAGAAGAGAGTTAAAACGCGGAATGCCAATCGCAAGGTGCCGATCCATCCTGCACTTGCTGCAGAGGGGTTCCTAAAATTTGTCGCCCATCAGCCTAACGGTCCGATCTTTGCGGAGATAACACCCGATCGGTATGGCAGCCGCGGAGGCAACGCTACCAAGGTTTTGAGTCGCTGGCTAAGGAACGATTTGAAGATTACCGATCCCAACGTGGCATCTTCCCACTCGTTTCGGCATCGGTTCATCACCTTATGTCGAAATGCAAAAATCGACCCGGAAATCCGTAACGCTCTCGTTGGCCACTCAAACAATCATATCAGCGACCGATACGGCGAGCGCCATTTTTTGCAGATCCTTGAGGCGGAGATCACAAAGATATCTCTTCCGCGCGGCATGTAAATTTTATATTTAAGCCTCCAGAGCAATCTTCTAGCTTATGGACACGGAATGTAGACCTGAATCTGAGGCGATCGAGCTCTATACAAACCGATGATCGCCTCGGAATAGTATCCGAGCGGACCGGCAGCACAAAATTGGACTTGCCCTGCGCCGGTGGAGTTAATTTCCCGATAAATGCGGCCTCTCGCCTACGCGCTGAGTCCGGGTAGAAGAGTGGAAGGGAGGGAGTGTCGGGACATCCGACTCAAACCCCGCAAGGACAACAGGACGAACACCCCGGCGCCGACGCACCGTGGTGACCGCTCAGGTTCGCTCCGCTCCCCTCGCAGATCAGGAACACCATCAATGACTGACACCGTGCCCACTGGCGCGCGCGATCCCGCACGACCACCTGCCCCGCACGACGGGCTGGAGGCTCTGCTGCAGATCGTGCCGCACCGGCACAAGCTTGGCGTTCGGGTGATTTTGTCCGGCCCCGGCTCCGATGACCCAGCTTGGGGACATCTCGACGTCCGGGAGGACTGGGTCGCCTCCGTGCTGGCCCTCATGGGGATGGGGCCATTGCCCACCCAGCCGGATCAGCCAATCGAGCCGGTCCCGATCCGCATCGGCTTCGACCACGATGCCCAGCGCGGGCCGTACCTCGTCGTCTGCGGCAACGACTGGCCGACAGCAGCTCAGGCCGCGGCGGATGCCGAGCTGCGGCAGAGCCTGGAGCGGCAGGGCCGGTGTCGGCGGAGCAGTGCCCCGGACACGCTGCGCCAGCTCCACGTCCTCGTGCCGGAGGCGGGCGGCCCACGCTGGGATTTCCTGGCCCCCGACCTCTTGGAACTACACGCCCGCCGGATCGTCCACCTCGCCGAGCAGCGGGTCGACTTCGACGATGTCGATGCCGTGCACGACGCCCTCAGGGAAACCGCCAAGCTGTCTCCCTTCGCCGGCCTCGACGCGGTTCTGATCGTCACGGGCGATCGCCGGGTCGGGGGACGGACGTTCAGCGATCCCCGCGTCGTCGAAGCCGTCTGTGACCTCGGCGCGCCGCTCGCGACCCTGGCGGGCCCGGCCCCAACCTTCGTCGATGCGCTCG
>Ga0316227_1003525_pt1 | contig 12577 bp, 11 predicted proteins | sample TBH18019metaG_FD_206012 | JGI IMG/M metagenome (GOLD analysis project Ga0316227, IMG submission 206012) | Freshwater microbial communities from Trout Bog Lake, Wisconsin, USA - TBH18019 | ecosystem: Environmental > Aquatic > Freshwater > Lake > Hypolimnion/Profundal zone | place: USA: Wisconsin... | reverse complement strand
GCAGCTAAGAAAAAAGGCGTTGAAGGCCAGCGTGCCAGACTAGCTGAAACATTGAAAGGCTTTAAAAAGAAATAATATGGCAACTAAAAAAATACAAACTAGCAATCCAAACGAGAAAGCTATTAACCAACAGCAAGGTCCACGCACAGGTAACACTGGCACACCAAGCAAGCGCGATGAATTCAAAGCTATGAAGAACGAAAGTTCTAGTGAGAAATCCAAGTTAGCTGATTTCGTTATGTCAGCATTAGAAGGCCGTGGTAACGCTACTAAGAGTTCAATCAACAAAGGCGTTGAAGGATTGGACAGCAACCGTGGTCCTAAATCTAATCCTACAGCTGATGGCGCAAGACTACCAAAGTCAGCTAAGCGTCCTAAAACTAAAGGTTAATTAAATGGGTAATGCTACAAGCGGGGCTATTCAAGCTCCGTTTAGTCAACCCACGCAAACCAGCTATCAACCTCCTGCCGCGGATACCAGTTGGACCAATCAAGGCACAACAGCACAGGTCCAAGGCGGGTGGTCGAATACGCCTAGCCAACCTCCACAAGCTATGCCGGTCAGTGGCGCAATGATGGCACAGGATCAACCCCAAGCTCAATATCAAGGGCCTGGCCAAGCTAATTGGAATCCTGACACACAAACTTGGGATCAAGTAAATGGCAGTGCCAACACACCCACTTCAACTCCTAGTCCAGTAGCTGGTCCTATTGCTCCAAGTCCAGTTAACAGCAATGTGGATACAGGCGGCCCACAAGGTGGAGCCATTCCACTAAATAGTCAATCCAATACAGGAGGTCCAACTCCTCCTAGTTGGGTTCCAGAAGGCGCTACATTAAGTGCTGATGGTCAACTATGGCAGGGCACTGATAAGAATGGCCAGCAGTATGCTTATGGCGTAAACTTTAATCCTAATCAACAGTCAGGCCAACTTCAAAGTGGGCCACAACCTTTAACACCAAACCAACCTCAAGGCCTTATGAATGGCGCATTACATCCACAAGTTGGATTTGGTTGTAATTGTCAGCAATAAAGTTGTGTTTTTAATCAGCAACACTAAATAGTTTTATAGTAAAGATTGATGTAGTAAAGGTATCAGTTCCGCATTTCCAATTTATGCCATATAAGTTAATCCTAGTTAGCTTGCGGAATTTGAGAAGGCGGTAAGGTGCCTTCCTAAACAGTGGAGAAACCTTACACTTATCCTTGGATATTATTATAAAAGTCCCCAACGGCTTTGTAATAATTTTCGACCCTGGAATGAGATGGCTCGTCACTCTCCCATTCCGAGGCTTTGTTAAGTGTGCCTTAAACACTTAACACTTATTTTATAGAAAAGGAAAAACGAAATGAATAAGAAAACCGAATCAACCTCCGCGCCAGACGAAAATGTTTGGGACACTGAAGCAGCTCCTGCTCAACCTGTAATAGCCGAACCCCACAAAGAAGCAGCTAAACTTAAAGTTAAAGCAGCACCACAACCAAGCCATCCCGATTTCGATATCGAAGGCTTAATGACAGACTTCCCAACAGCTAAAGATTTGGAACGCTTTGTGTTTGATGAAACCGGCGTTGTGTTAAACTTGAAAGGTCGCGCCAACAAGTTAAAGTATCAAGTGGCCATGGATGTATTAAACGGTGTTGAAGTTGATCCTAAGTTCTTGGGCGGCGACAATCCATATATTGACAAAGCTGAAATGGTTCCAGTTGAGGACTTAAAAGATCCTCCTGCTCGTGATCCTAGCTTGCCGGGCGAAAAAGAAATTCAAAATCAATTTTACACTCCATTCATTCCACATCCGGATCAAGAGTATCGTGCCCGTAACAAAAAGGTTCATACTATATTCCGCAAGTATAAGAACGGTATGATTTCATATGAAGTTATTGGTCCTATTGAACCTAAACCAGTTGGTGAAAAGCTAGACAAATGGGGCAAGGTTCGTCCAGAGTTAATGAGCTGGGTTGATCCACGCACTGGAGAACAAATTGTTCAAAGAGCGGATGGCAGTATGACTCCACAAGGCCGTAACTTAAAAGCCATTATGCAAAAGATGCGTGTTAACAACAGTAGTCATTGGGCTATGTGGATTGACCGTGACTTTGTCAATGTGGAAGGTGGCGAACTTAACAACCCATGGGAAGTTCAGTGATAGACTTTAACAGTTCGGATCAAGATGCCGAGCGGCTCAAGGCTCAGGAAACTAAAATACAACAAAAGGTTATGGCGGCACATCGCGAAGCCTTTGTTCAAAAGTTTCCTGGCCAGTGCGAACATATCATGCGTTTAATAGCCGAACGATTACAGTTGGGCTTGCGTAAGGATAGCGCGGGTATATCAAACAGTGAAGTTGAGTCATTGGCCACTGCGTTGCTAGCCATTTACAATATCCATTCAGACCTTAACTAACTTATGCTAGATTCAAACTTACTAATGCGTAGGGCTATACGCTGGGTAACGGAACAGCATAACTTAACTCCAGAAGCTATTAAGTTATTGGACAATGATTCACAAGTTAAGTTTCAGGATTTGGCTATAGCTGTATGCGATGACATGCAATACAATCAGCTAAAATACTTTAGACCCTTTGAACATCAAAAGCGTTTCTTTCAAACTAGTGGTTCGGCACGCCGTGGAATACTAGCGGCTAACCGAATTGGTAAAACCGTTTCCACTTGCTATGAAACTGCTATGCACCTAACTGGACTGTATCCTGATTGGTGGGAAGGTAAAAGGTTTGATGGTCCTATTACAGCTATGGTAGCAGGAGAAGGTTGGAGTCAGGTTGCCATGGTTCTCCAAAATGAATTACTGGGCACACAGGATGTTAAAATCAAAGAACAAGTTGGAACTGGAGCCATTCCTCGTTATTGTATAATACAGGATACTATGCGTAACGATGGCGCTAACTGTTTGGGAGTAGAAGTCAGACATATCACCGGTGCCAAAAGTTATCTGTTGTTTGCCAACTATACACAAGAAGTTAGACAAATGCAGGGTTTCAAATTAAACTTAGCTGTGTTTGATGAACAACCGCCCGATGACTTCTTTAGTGAAATTGTTACTCGAACTGCTACAACACAAGGACAAGTGTTATGTTCGTTTACGCCACTAAAAGGATTAAACGGATTAGTATCTAAGTTTTGGAATAAAGAAGATGGATATAACTTTATTCGTGTAGCTTGGACTGATGTTCCCGAATACGATCCTTGGCATGAACCATTTTTATTAAATGAAACTAGACGCCAACTAGAACGAGATTATTTGCCACATGAGCGTGAAGCTCGTATTGCTGGTAAGCCTGTTATGGGTAAAGGCGCTGTGTTTCAAATACGCGATTGGCCTACATACAAAGCTAGTGAATATAACTTTAGAGAAATGCCGCAAATACATCGTGTTATATCATTGGACTTGGGATTGGTTAACGATAAAACAGTTATATCATTATTATATTGGGATCCATATGAACAAGTTATATACCTACATAAACAAATTGTTGTCCAAGGTGTGGAAGAAGCTGTGCCAACACAGTATATCAATCATCTCCTTAGACCAGAAGTATTCGGGACGCCTATCGTTCTCCCTGCTGATGCTAATACTGCTGGTCGTTACACTATGTCATCTAGTTCGATACGCGAGTTGTTTGAGCAGTATGAATTAAATGTATATCAAAAAGCTATTATGAATCCGCCGGACAGCCAAGGGCGTGTAACTAATCATAAAAGCTATGGTATAAATCAAATGCGTCAAATGTTAGAGTTTGGCACTATGATGGTTAATGAAAATTGCGTGGACTTTTTGCGTGAAGCACAAAACTATTATGTAGATGAGCATGGCCGTTTCTCCGATCCCGACGACTGTATCGACTCCGCTCGTTATGGTGTAATGGCTTGTTTGCAGGGCATAGCTGAGCCTTGGGACAATCGCACACCACGCGAGCGTATGCGTGCACAAAGAGATCGTATTATACCTAAACAACCACCTCATTCCGAATGGAAACGCACCTTTGATCCATCGTGATTTTGACTTGACACTAAATAAACTATCACACTAAAGGCTTTCACTAATGCTGGAAATTAAAAACAAAGTTCTAATGCAACTTAACACTAACAATACTACACTAGCTAGATTTGTTAGATTAAAAGGTCAGTTGGACACCAAATGCGCTTCTTATTTGCGCTACTTAGGAACCAAAAACGCTGTTAATCGTGCGTCGGATTATCATTATTTGTGTTTGGCTGTTAGCGAATCAACTGCTCCTGTAAATGGCATTGACTATATCCATCCTGTAGTTAAACCATGCGTTGATTATGTTACTGCTGTTATTGCCAAAGGACTTTGCCCACAAGGCGAAATTAACTTTGAATTTGTTCCAGAAACAGATGAAGATGATGAAGCAGCACGCCAAGCTACCAATATGGTTAGCCGTGTATTAAATCAAGAAAATGATCCACACTTTATATTACAGCGTTGGATTATGGATGCTTGTATGCACAAAAATGGTATGCTTATGGTATTACCACGCCGTGAACAAACTGTGCGCTATGTTGAAACACAAGGCACATTGGATCAATTAAAAGCATTTGAACGCCAAGCTGAAGATCAGGCCCTAACTGTATTGCGCCAAAGTCGCCGCAAACAAGGTGTTAATATGCAAGCTGTTATGACAGAGATTCATCAGACTATTGGTGCCGATGCCCAAGAGCGTATTGGTGGCAAGTTGGATGATATCATTAATGGAATGAAATTGGGCGAAGAGCCTGATATGGATAGTATGGCTAGTGAAGAACAAATGGATAGTCGCGAAAGCGAACAGTCCGCACTAGATGATGCTATTAATCGTAATACAATTTACTCAGCCAAATATAAGTTAACTGGCTGGAACTTACAAATTAAATTTAGAAACATTGCTCAACATTATTGGATTTGTGATCCTACAATCCAAGAAATGAAGGATCAAGTATTCTGCGGATTCTATGATCCAATGACAATCCAAGAAGCAGTTCAACTCTACCCAGAGTTAAATGACCATATGGACGAGTTCCGTATGCATGCGGAGTATAATCAAAATGGTGCGTATCAAGCGGGTTCGGTCCTTAATAACCTCGCCATTCATGCTCGCGATAGTGTGCCTGTCATGGGGATTCCTGTTGAGTCTGGTGTGGGTGCTGACCCAGATAGCCGTTTGGTTACCATCTTAACAGTATGGGACAAGTATGATATCGATGGTGATGGCGAATTAGAGTTAATTGAAATTATATTCTCTGGTAGTTATATTATATCCGCTAAGGAAGTTGAGTTTATTCCTGTTGCCAATATGTGTCCAAAGCCATTACCAGGCAATTTCTATGGCATGAGTATTGCTGAGTCAGTAGTTCCTATGCAGGAATATGCTACAGCTGGACATCGCGCTGAAATACTATTGGGCTTGTTAACAGCTACTCCACGCTTAGGTGTTAAACCAGATAAGGTTGACTTTGAAATGTTACAAGATGGCGAAGCCGCTATCTTCATCTTAGATTCTAAGTTTGATCCATCAACTGACATTTATCCTATGCCTGCTCCAGCCGGTAACTTGGGCTTTATGGAAAACGCCATGAATCGTATCCAACAAGATACTATGGCTATTATTGGTATGACACAACCACAAGATGTGTTTAATCCACAAGTAATGGCTGCTGGTAATTCAGGCGAAAAGTTAAGTATGGCATTAGGACCAAATCAACTTATTCAAGACAACGCTGTGCGTAATGCCGCTGATGGATTGAAAGAAATGATTTGGATTGTATGGCGCACATTAATCCAGTATGGTGATGATTACGGAGTTAAGAAGTTAGCTCAACAATATAATCCTGACAAAGAACCTGTGTTCTTAGATTATAAGTCTTGGGATGAAATGAACTTCTGTGAGCGTAAGCAGATTCATATGGAATTGGCATTGGGCATGATGTCCGAAGAGAACCAATTACAACGCCAGCAAATCATTATGCAAACACAGCAAGGTTTACAAGCTCAACTAACACAATTGGTTGCTACAGGAACATTAACTCCAGAAGTTTACAAAAAAGTTAAAAAGCCTTATGCTGATACGCTTTATGTATTGGGTGTTAAAGAATCCGATACATACTTGCCAACCGATGATGAAGTTATGAATATGATTAAACAAGGTCAAGCTATGCAACAACAAAAAGGACCAAGTCCAGAAGATCAATACAAGACTTCACAAGCGGATCTCAACAAAGCCAAAGTGGATCAGATTAAAGCACAAGTTACAGGTCAAACTGCTACAGCGCAATTGGACTACATGGCACAAGCACAAGGTAATCCTAAGGTATATTAATGATAGAACAATCAGCATTAGACGCATTTAATTCGAGAGTCAAAGTCAATCTTAATAACATTAAGACTATGACTCCCTCTCAATTGGATCGTATTAAAGCACAAGGTTCTGAAGCCGAAGCATTACTATTGAATAAGCAATTAGCTATGTTTATTCATGTTACCAAATTTGATTTAACTGACAGTTTGTCAGCTCTAACAGGCCACAGCGAGGAAGATAACAATCGACGCATTGCGATAAGTAATCAACTAGCAGGCTTACAAAGTTTTATTGATACGCTGACTCGCGCGGCGTATTATAAAAAGCGTGTGGTAAATCACCAGAATGGTTCTGTTGATCCCACCGAACAATATAAGGAAGTCTTATGACAGAAAATATCATGCCTAACGACCAAGTCGCGGCCACTGAAAACAACGCAGTTCCCAGTATGGACTCAATAGCAGCGAAAATGGACGCTATGAAAGCAATGACATTGCGTAACCAGATGCGCTCTACCGACGGGACTGAGACAGGTAAATCAGCTGAGGCAAATGCTGAAACCCCTGTGGCACCAGAAGGCCAAGAAGCCGAGCCAGAAGTTGCCGATTCAAGTTATGATGATTTAGATAGTGGCACTGAAGAGCAGGACACCCAGGAAACTGTAAGTGAACCTACAGACGCAGACTCTACAGCAGATGAATTAATTGACTTTATTGATTTCGCAGAAACTAATCCGAACGCCAAGTTCAAGTTTATGCGTAATGGTAAAGAGATTGTTATTGATGCTAAGAAAGCCGCAGCTATTCTCGGACAAGGATCAGCGATACACGAAGATGCAAGACAGTTAAAAATCCAAAAAGCAGAATTTGATGAATATTTGCGTGAGCAAAGAAGTCAGCAAGAGGGATTAACACTAGCAATGGAGTTTACCATAGCACCGCAGCTACAAAAAGCCTATGATGAGATCCTAAAGACTCAAAACTATAATGTGACCTTTCAACAACAACTTAGCAATAGTAGAAATCCAGCTGAACAAGCTAGAATACAAGCCAGCATGGAGCAAAACAATCGCTATATGCAACAGCAAAGTGAAGTGATAGGTCGCTTAAAGCCAAACTTAGATCAATTCAGAGATATGCGTAGACAGCAAGTTCAACAATTACTCGAACAAAACCGCAAATCATTTACTGACAAAGAGTTGAAAAACGAATATGTCTATAATGAAATTCGCGAGAAAATTGGTAAAGCGTGGACTAATGCTAATGGCGAAACATTACCTGGTGTTAAGAATATCGATTTGATTTCATCCGACGAGTTCCTATTAGGACTAGTTAGAGATGGACTCAAGTTTAGAGATCGTCCTCAAGCAAAATCTGCTGGAAGTTCATTAGCACAATTGACAGGCCGTAAAGGTGTGTCAACTAATAATGGCAAGGGAGAACAAGACTCTATTAACAAACTTCGTGAACAAGCCAAGGGCGGCGATAAAAAAGCCGCAGACAACTTACTCATGGCCCAACTAAGTAAACTTAGAGCGGCTAGAGGTAGTCGTTGATTTAGCCTAATTACTATTCAAGGAGAATAACATGGCAGAAATTACAACAAGTCAAATTGGTAACGGAACAACAGCTTATGGCGCTGATATCGTTGTCAAGGACTTAGATTTAGATGTATCCAATCGTGTAAAAGACGATACCCCAGTTTTAAATATGTGTATGACTAAAAAGCGTAAAGTAAACTCTACTTTACCTTTATGGACAGATGACATCTACCGCTTGCCACAAACACAAGCATGGGTAGAAGGTGCTCCTGTTTCAACAAGTCAAGCTGAAAGTAACAGTCGTTACAACTTAGCTAACTACACACAGATTTTTGCTACAACAGTTGCTGCTTCTGGCACAGCTCGCGCAGTAATGCAGTCTGGTGGAGATCCACAAGCATACCAAGAAGTTAAACAGTTAATCGAATTAATGTTCGACGTAGAACAACAATTAGTTCGTAACGACCAAGTTGGAACACAATACGGTGGTCAAACTGGAACTGCTGGTGGTGCTACTGGTAATACACAAACTGGTCGTCGTATGGGTTCATTGTCCGCTTTTGCTGGCACACAATCCTTTTACACAACTAGTGGTAACTTAACAGGTATCACAACCAATGTAAACAACGCAACAACTGACACTCCTGTAGCAACTGCTAACAGCTTTACAGTTAATGCTGACGGAACAACATTCTACACAGGAACATTTACTAACCAATTGTTCTCTCCAATTAACTATCGTCAATTGGTAACTGTAGCTGAAGAGCGTTACAATGCGAAGATTCGCACAGTAGTTGCTCCTACAAGTCTCCGCACAATGTTGTCTGATACTTTCCCAACAAGTCGTTCTATCAACCGTGTAAATTCTGAGCGTGGTGACACAATCCAGACTTTCGAAGGCGACTTCTCTTACACATACGAGATTTTTGATTCTTGGATCATGGATCAAGCTGGTGTAAGTAATAGTATCTACTTCTTGAACGAAGAAGTGTTACAATGGGGTTCATTGCGTGACCTAGGTCCTAACAACGAAGTATTCAGTAATGCTGACGCTTCATTAGACCAGTTCATCATGGAAGGCACATTAATCGTGCGTAACCCAGCTGGCGTAGGTATGTTGAATAACATCTCTACAACTGGCGCGAATGTAACTACAGCTCGTCCAAGCACATTAGTATTGCGTGCAACAAATACATACTAAGCAATAGTTTAGTGTATTGGAAAGCACCCTTAGGGGTGCTTTTTTTTGACCAGCAATCCATTTGTATAAACCCCTAATATTCATCCGCCACTAAATACATCTATGAACAACGACATTAATAAACCCGAATATCTCTCCGACCAGGATCCCGAAAAAGATTATGATTATATGCGCCAAGATGCCGGCGGCATTATAACAGCACACAATGGCGTAGCAGATAAGCTATTACAAAATAATGATTTATATCGTTCTATGAAGGGCGATTGGAAACGCACAGATTGGAACAAAAGTAAAAATATCAAAGTAACTACTGGCCGCGAAGATGGTAAATTTTATATCCAACGCGAACAAATGAATACTGATTATGTAGCATTGCGTTGTAAAGAGTATCGTGCGGCTGCCGAAGCAGGTTGGTTGGATCCATTAGCTCCACTAATGCCAGATGGTAAAATTGGCTATAAATGGATGGATTTACCCGATGTTATTGCTATTCGTATTTCTGATACATATTTTGGTGGTATGCCTTGGAGTGTTATCAAACATGACAAAACATTAAAGGCGCAATTCTATCGTGTAGTTCAACAAGAATATCCACAGTATGTTTGCTTTCCCGGCGGCAAACTACCTATTCCAATTGAAGTTCCATATCCAGTCAAGTCGGGCGAAACAAAATTCTTTAAAGGATTCTAAACCATGTTTGTAATACCAAATGCTGATACGCTAGTAACATTTTTAAAAGATTTTACTGGCAGTTCGGATGACAATGAAATAAAAGAATGTATTTTTATGGCTGAGTTAGCCATGCGTAATATTGAATTACCAGCACTAAGAACTAATCCGTATGAAACATTTGGTGTAGTTGGCGATAATCAGTTAATGCCAATTCCAGCTGACATGAACAAACCTATTTTGTTCTTCCAACAAGGACAATATACACAAAATGGTGGCAACTCAACTAGCACTGGACCATGGATCGTTTATGACCGTGTTGGTGATAGAGATATTATTACTATGGGCATGGTTGCTCAATTTTATCTAAGCCCAGTTAATGTGCCAGCAGTTATTCGCGGTAAGTTTTCTGAAGTTGGACAATACTATCAATTCCTGCCATACATTGCGGCAGGACAAGTTTTAAACTTGTATTACTATCGTGCTTGGGATTTATTGTTTACTCCAGTAGCAGGTGGAGATCCTGGTGAAACAGTTCAAACTAACGAAGTATTACAAACTTGGCCAGAAGGTTATGTTTATAATTCTTTAGCTGAATACTATACAAAGCGACACAGCCCAGACGATGCCGCTATCTACAAACAAAAAGCAATTGATGCTTGGAAAACTGTTGAAGATCAAAACAATTTGGGCAAATGGTCAGGCGGTAATACTAGATTAACTAGTATATTCCAACCAAGACGCGACCAGCAATACCAAGTAAAATAATTAAGGAACAATAATGGCAGGCAACTCAACCGGGTTATACGGCACAACTACAAGCAATCCAACAATATTACCAAATAACAATACTGGTTTATATAATACTGGAATTGCTCCAATACCTATCAATGGTAATATTACAGCTAACAACATTACTGCTACAGGAAATGTTAGTGTTGGCGGTTATGTCAGTGCGGTTGGTAATGTCACTGGTAATTATGTATTAGGTAATGGTTATTACTTAACTGATGTTCAAGTTTCATATAGCAATGCCAATGTGGCCAATTACTTGCCTATCTATTCAGGCGCTATTTCAGCTAGCACTATTTCAACAACAGGTAGCATTACTTCGGCCGCTACTATCTATGGTAACACACTTACTATAACTGGTAACATTACAGCTAATGGAAACATTTCAGCTGCTTATTATCAAGGTAATGGTAGTCAATTAACAGGCATTATTAGTTCATATAGTAATGCCAATGTGGCAAACTTGTTGCCAGTTTATACAGGTAATATTTCAGCTCAAAATATTAGCGCAACTGGAAATATTACTGCTAGTATTTTAAGAACTCCTGGCAACCTTGGCAATATTATTGGCGTTAATTATACTGTATCTAATTTCTTTGTTGGAGATGGTAGTTTATTAACTAATTTGCCAGTTCAGCCTGGCACATATGGTAATGCCAATGTAGCCGCATATTTGCCTACATATACAGGTAACATTACTGCTGGTAATGTGTCAGCTACAGGTAATATTGCTGGCAATTATTTTATTGGTAATGGTAGTCAATTAACAGGTATTACTACAAATTATAGCAATGCCAATGTGGCAGCTTATTTGCCAGTTTATTCCGGTAACATTACAGCAGGTAATATTAGTGTAAGTGGTAACATTACAGATGGTAACTTATCTACTAGTGGTAACATTACTACTGGCAATTTAATATCTACTAACTTAGTATCTGCTACTTGGATGTCAGCTACAGCTAATATTCAAGCTGGCATATTATTAAACACAGGTAACATTGTTCGACTAGGCACAGCGGCTGGTAATGCTACATCCAGTGCGGCTAATACTATTGCTATTGGTCGCAGCGCAGGTGCTAATACTCAAGGCGATGGTTCAATAGCTATTGGCCAAAATGCTGGTAACACAACACAAGCAGGTAATAGTATTGCTATTGGTCGTGCGGCTGGACAAACTACTCAAAATGCTAATGCTATTGCTATTGGCCGTTCGGCAGGTAATAATTCACAAGGTATTGAAACTATTGCTATTGGACATTTGGCTGCCAATAACGCACAAGGTAATTATGCCGTAGCGATTGGCTATAGTGCTGGATCCAATAATCAACCAGCTAACAGCATTATGATTAATGCTAGCGCCAATGCGTTAAATGGTAACAATGCTGGTTTTTATGTTAATCCTGTTCGTTATGACACAGGCAATACCGCCAATGTGGTTTATTTTAATGCCGCTACAAATGAATTAACTTATGCCGCCGCATTAAGCAGCAGTTATGGCAATTCAAATGTGGCAGCTTACTTGCCAACTGATCCAACTATTATTAGTATTCAAGCTAATGCGGCTAATACAAATAGTAATGTTGCTAACAATACTAGTAACATTACTACATTACAAAGTCAAGTAACAAGTTTAACAGGAAATGTTTATGGCAATGCCAATGTGGCAGCTTATTTGCCAACTTATACAGGCAATATTTCTGCTGGTAATGTTTCTGTAACAGGAAATGTGTATGCTCCAGAAATTGTTAGTTCAAATGTTACTGTATATGGTAATAGTATTATTACTGGCAACTTAACTGTTCAAGGCACAACAACAACTATTAATTCCAATGTTGTTACTGTAAATGATTTGTCAGTATTGTTAGCTAATAATATTTCAAATATTGCTCAATTACAAGGCGCTGGTATTACAGCAGGTAATAGTGCTGGTAATAGTTTAATTAATTTTACTTACAATGTAGGATCAAATGCTTGGTCAAGTAATATTGGTATTGGTGTAACAGGCAATCTCAGTGCTACTGGTAATATACAAGGTTCATATATTTTAGGTAACGGCA
>Ga0316227_1003500_pt1 | contig 12632 bp, 14 predicted proteins | sample TBH18019metaG_FD_206012 | JGI IMG/M metagenome (GOLD analysis project Ga0316227, IMG submission 206012) | Freshwater microbial communities from Trout Bog Lake, Wisconsin, USA - TBH18019 | ecosystem: Environmental > Aquatic > Freshwater > Lake > Hypolimnion/Profundal zone | place: USA: Wisconsin... | reverse complement strand
TGTCCTCTAGAGACTTGTAACTCGAAAGGTTCTGACCTCCCGTGCTGGGTCATTGAAAAGGTAGACTGAGCCATTAGTAAACCTTTCCACCACCGCCTGAAGTGGGTGACTTCTTAGTGTTGTACGTAGGTGTGCCTGAGAAGTCAAACACGCTCCTAAAGCCACCTTTTGGTAACTCACCAGGCTGCCATCTGGTCATGTCAGCAGTGCCGTCACGGGGCAACTGAGGACGCACAGACTTGGCTACTTGCTGATTAAGCGTGTGGTCACGCTGTGGGTCACTAGAAGCATTGTGCATGTGCTGATTTTCAAAATTAGCACTGGGAGAGTATGGATTAACTCTCTGGACGTTCGTCTTTGACATGGTTTCTCTCCTTGGTTTGCACCACTAAGTATGCGAATAACACAAATATACCAAGGGTTGCCACCCTTGTCCAATCTCCTGCCCACATGGTGTAACAGGCTAATCCACACGACATAGCCAAAGCCAATATCGTCACTAACCTATCTGATAACACCTCTAAAGCAATACGCACGAATCTGATTAAACTAGCATCCATAATACCCCCTTTTGAAAGGTATCATCTTATCATGTCTCTTCATCATCGTCTAATACAAATCCTTGTCCCCAAGCACTATCTTCATCTTTCATCTTGAGAGCTTCTAGTTTCAAGGCTCTGTCGATAATCCTAGTCTTGTCAATAATGGTAGCCTCTGGGTCTGCCATCACCTGTGACATCAGAAGGTTGATAGCCTCTTCTAGCTTAGGATTAATACCTTTTTCTTGTTTCTTCTTAGTCATAATATTTAGAAAAGTGATTTTCCCATTTCATAAGTCTTGTATCCAGCAGCGGAAATAACACCGTACTTGATAAACTTATTCCTGATTTCCTTGGCCTTTTGTGCACCCTCAGCCGTTTTGCTGACCGCATCCACTTCAGCTTTTAAATACTTGAGTTTCTCAGGTGGCAACAATTTGTTGTCAGAGAGATACTTAATCATATTATTGGCAATATTTGTAGACTTTTCTGGGTAAAGATTGAGTTGTTCTTTAAACTCAGAAATCTTTTGTCTTTGTTGTCCAGCCGTCTCAGCAATCTTTTGTTGTCCAGTTTCTCTTAATTTGCCAACTTCCTGAGCTTTAGCACCTAGCTTGGTAGCTTGCTTAGCTTTAGTTTCAGCGTTTCTGAGTTCTTGGACATACTGATTAACACGGGTATTTAAACCTTGGCCTGTTTGTGCGTCTTTAATGGTATTTAACCATTCAGAGTTCTTCTGAACCCACTGAGCAGCCTGGTCAGCAGTCTTGCCTTGCAATTCATTAGAAATGTGTTGATTAGCAAATTTACGCACAGCAGCCTCATCACCTGCCAACTGTTGACGCAATACATTTACCGTATCTCTGTTTTTAAAATAGTAATCAGGATAATCGGTCGGCATCATTTTGAGCTGACCTTCTACCTTTTTTTCTTGCGCTAATGGTTTAGCACCAAAAGATGTCTCATAGGCATCTAAAGGTCCAGACAACTCACGATACGTGTTTCTGAATTGTTCTCTCTTTGGAGCAAATTTGTTGAGTGCGTTGGATAATTCTGTAGCCACACTACCCGCAAATTGTTGCGTTACTGCGTCATAACCTTCTTTAGGTTGACCGCTGGCTTTCTCTTGAAAACGCCTAAACGTCTTTTCAACCGCCTCAATATCTTTGGCTTCTGCCAAATCCTGATACATCTCTTGTGCTATTTTCTTTTCAGCAGGAGTGTTTTTTTCAGAAAATACTCTGTTGACTAAATTTCTTAAGAACAACTTGCCTTCATCAGAATTAACAAACTGTCCCTTTTCTGTTGCTTGCCTGAAATAAGCATCAGCATCATTTTTGGCTTGCCTAGAACGCTCAGCAGACCGCCTAAACTCTGTGCCTTGCAAACGATTTTGCATCTCATCACCGAGTGCAGCTTTGGTTTTAGGAGGGTTTAAGTTGGCTAATTTGCGTGCAGCATCTTCACCTTGTTGCTGAGCCTCAGTTGAAAACTTTTTCTCTGCTTCTTTCAAGCCAGTTTGTTGTCTAGCACGTTTCTCGTATTCAGCTTGAGTTTCTGTTGCAGCACGTTGAGTAACGCCTCTTTGAGCCTCTTGTGTGTAGCCAGGAATAATGTTTTCAAGTCTTTTGGCAGCTTCTTGAGCACGTTTACCCGCACCACCCAACAATTCTTTAGCACCCATATAGCCAGCTCTACCAAGGCCATACAAGCCTCCACCAAGCAAGGCCACATCAGGTGCAATTTGACCGTAGCGTTGATATTTTTGTAACTCAGGACGTGGCTCAGGTATACCAACAGATGCCAGTGAACCAGATACTTCTTTGGCAGTTGGAAAGATAGTTTCACCTAATTTAGGCTCTCTATCCATGAAACCTTTTTCCAACTCACCACCCATGCCAAGAACACCCGTAGCTAAACCACGTGTTACGGCTTTTGCTTTTTCACCAAAAGTAGGCTCTTTAGGAGAATTTGATACCTCAAATGGGTCTTTGATTGTTTTACTAGCAGGTGCGTCAAATGGGTCAACTATTGCCATATCAGCCCCCGTATTTTTTGTTGTAATAATCAGTCAAGTCAGCTTCAGATGCGTCTGGATTAGCTGATTTTGCTTTTTCTAAAAACTCTTGTAATGTTGGTTTTTGACTTGTTGCTGTTGGAGTAAATGGCGTGTAAGGACGCTGCTGAGACATTTCTTTTACTTTTTCAGGTGAATATCCCATATCTCCTAAATTGTTGTAAAGAGCACGTCTACGCTCTTCTAACAAAGCCTGATATGTTTGAGGCGTGTAATTGGTAGGGTCAAGCACAGGTCCAGCTTGTTTCATCATCTGAACCGTCAATCGTCCACCACCTGCTGCTGCACGTTCAATAGCATAACTCTCTAGCAAAGCATTTTTGAGAAACAATGTGGTTTTGTCTGTGCCAGTCAAGTTTTTATTAACAGCAGACTCAAATTCTTCTTTATCATCTATAGCAGATTTAAATTTCTCAAGTATTGGAGACGCTCTAGCCAGCAAACCAGTTTTAACATCTGGGTCTTGTAATTGCGTCAACAATGACTCAACGCCTCTAACACCTTGTGAAAGAGGTAAAACTTTGTCCTGCTGTTTCAAGCCAAACATCATCTTTTTCATTTCTTCATTGGCCTGAAGTTGCGCTTTACGCATACGCTCTTGAGACTCAATCTGTCTCTCACGCAATTTAAACTCTTTTTCTTTATTCTCTTGATTGTTCTTGAGTTCAAAAGCCTTGGTCAAACCCGACACACGTTGCTTGTCATACTCGGCAAGAGCAGCCAATCCAAAGCGTTTAGCATAATCACGATAGAAGTCAGCACCCTCTTGAGCAAACACAGCATCTGCCTTTTCAGCAGCAGCTTGCTTGTCTCTAGCAGCCAATTGCACAATTTCTTGCACTTGCTTGGACAACACATCACTCTTGGTCTTTAACGTCTTCATAGACGTATCAAACAAGTCTTTCTCTCTCTTGTACAAATCAACACGGCCTTGTTGATAACCTTTAGCCATGCCATCCATAGCAGCCAAGGCTTGCTGTGCGTTGCCTTTTCCACCCTTACCAATAGCAAACCCAAGTACGTTAATCAACGAAAATAGTGTAGCCAAGTCTTGAGCATTGTCTTGTCTGGGCACAAACGCAGCATTCTTGAGTTGCTCTTGTACCGTCTTCTCTTCTTGGTATGGAGCAGAACCTTCTATAGCTTGACGCTCAGCACTTGTGGCTTCAGACAATGCTTGTTGTTTTTTAGCAAGACTTTGAGCTTGTTGCTCTTTTTGTGCAGTCTCTACTTCTGACTTGGCAAGAGTAGACTTTTTCAACTCTTCCATTTCAGGTTCAATCTGAGCCAAATACTCTTGACCTTTGTCTTGAGGACCTAGCGGTGTTGGCTTGGCACTGGGCTTAAGCACAGATGGAGCTGGGCTAGTAATAGCACCGAGCTTGCTACCAGGGTAATTTAATAAATCTAGTTCAGCCATGTTAACCTCATGGGTTAGTTGTCGTGGTAGTTGTAGTCAACGGTATACCAGATGCAATACGAGCAATATTGTTGAAGTAACTGCTTGTCAACTGATTTGTATACTGGTCAGCTTGCATACCAGCCTGAATAGCACCAGTAGCAATCTTGTCACCAATACCACTAATTTGTAGGCCAAGCTGGTACTGACCTGCCAACAACTGTTGACGCAAAGCCTCTACCGCAGCAGCTCCTTGCTGAACACCCACACCACCTCTGGCCTGAGCACCCTGAGCCACCTGAGCTTGTAATGCTTGTAAAGACTGCTGACCTGCGGGAGTAAGCTGACCTGATTGTGCTTGTGCTTGTAATTGTTGACCTTGCACTTGATAGGGCGTGGCTAGAGCTTGTAATTGTTGAGCGCTTCCTTGTCCCGCAGCAGCAGCTTTCTTGGCCTGAGATGCAGCCAAAAGAGTACCCAATCCTGCCACACCCAGTTGCTGTAATGTTTTACTAGAAATGCCTTGGTCTTCTTTTGTTGGCTTTTCTTGTGCTTGGTCAGCCAACTGTTGTGCACCTAAGTTTTGCAAAGCAACTGCATTTGCAGCAGGTGCAGCTTGAGCAGGTGTGCCGCCAGGTGCAAAAGTATAGTCTTGACCCTCTTGACCATAACCACCTACAGTACCCGCAAAAGATTGTCCACTAGGAGTAAATGTTGTAGATGGGCTAACTTCTGTTGAACCTGCTTGTGTAGGGTATAAATCAGGAAACTGTGAAGTAACAGATGGCTCTATTGTTGCTCCACCCGTGTCTGAAGTATCAGGTGTTTGTGGGGTTCCTGTGATAGTTTCCGCTCCACCTTGCTTGGCTAAATCATCATCTAGCTCAAATGAGGGTATACCCGTGTCTGCATGTGGCTTACCACTACCACCTCTGTCTTTCAGGACTTGGGCTTCTTCAGGGGAAATATAGGCAAGCATATGCCCCTCTGGAGCTTTTGCTTTCAAAAGCGCAGCTATCTTGCGTACATCTGTACCCATTCTGGTGAGGTTTTTAATTGCTGTAGCCATGTTAAATTCCTAGCCCTTCTCTCAAAGATTCTTGATTCCACACATCTTCAGGTTTCTTACCCGTCTCTTGGCCTGGTATCTCACCTGCTGGTATATATTGAGATACTGCGGGAGTCAAGGGATTGGCAAACTGGCCTTGAATTGTGGGTAACGCTGCCTTAATTGTAGGCGGTTTCACAACACTTGTGGTTACAGTGATAGGTGTAATGTCAGGCGGTACTTCATCTGGAGGTGTGGTATCGGGTGTTGTAACAGGCCCTAAAACCTCTGGAGTTGTCACTGCGGGAGTACCCGTGCCTTTTCCCCCTGGCCCAGATGTTGTGCCTGTAGACGGACCTGTGGACGGCCCCGTAGACGGGCCTTCAGTTGGTCCTGTAGAAGGAGTTGTTGCTGGGCCTGTTGTAGTTCCGTCTGTTGGACCTGTGCCCGTACCGCCAGGTGTGCCCCCAGGCGCAGGACCAGGTTGACCAGGCTGACCTCCAGGCCCTGCTGTTTGTGTACCGCCTGGTGTGCCTGTAGATGGACCACCCGTGCTTTTTCCACCTGTTGTTGTGGATACAGAAATATCACCTGGTATAACAGCCTGTCCACCAGGAGCAGAAGGGGTTAAAACGCTTGACCCAACAGTAGGTCCACCCGCAGCACTGGTAGTGGTTGGTGAGGTTGTTTTGCTATCTGCTGGTGTTGCACTGGCTGCACCTCCTCCACTGGGCGTTGTGCTAGGTGTAGGAGTTGCTGTTGTGGATGGCGCAGGAGTTGTTGAGGTTACAGGGGTAACTGGTTGTGTAGGCGTAGTGGGTATTTGCGCCACTGCTTTTGAAAGATTGGCTTGTATGTTGGGGTCTGGAAATGTAGTATTTTTTATAATATCAGCTATAGATTGCTTAGTAGCCGTATCTATACCCAATATGCCTTTACCCACACCAGCTCCTGTAGCTCCACCGCTAATCAACGTGGTGTAAATGGCATAGGGGTCATCAGTACCCAAACCTAAAATACCGCCAATTTCTTGTAGCGCACTGGTCACAGATGAGGGCGTGTTGGCTGGTAATGTTGTGCCTGGTTGCGTAGTGACATCTGTGCCTATGGGTGTACCTGTCACCGCACCAGGCGTGGGAGTCAACGTGCCAATATTTGGATTTACTACAGAACCAACGGTTAAGTCCGATGTTGTCTGTAGCGTATAAGAATTACCTTGACTATCTGTAACTTGATAGAAATTTGTCATGGGTTGACCAGGAACACCCACACCCCCTGAAGATTTAACAACTGTCAATCCCGCAGGAGTTGTTGCTGAGGGTGTTGGCGTAACAGCACTGGATGTTGGGTCGGTAAAGCTACCATCTGCATTTTTATAGTGAATATTGCCATCTCTGTCAGTTGCGTAAGTGCCATCTGCACTGAGTGTCCACTGGCCTGTGGCTATTAAGTTTTGTGCGTCTTGAGAAGCAGTAGCAAGTTTAGTCGGTGGTGTAGGCGTGGGTTCAACAGTAGGAGAATCGTCTCTTACACCTTTGCCACCAACAGCAGGAGCTTGTGCGTACACACTGCCATCTGCGTTGTAAGTAATGCTTGTTTTGGGGTCAAAAAATGTCTGTTTACCATCAGCCGTGGTCGTGGGTATCATGTTATCAAAATTGCGAGTTACCGCATTCTGAGACGCTTGCGTACCACCCAAAGACCCAGCACCAGCAGCCGCACCTGACACGACATTGCCTGTCGCAGCCGTAGTCGCTATAGTTCTACCTACTGCCTGTGCTGTTGATGGAGACACGCCCTGACCCTGTAAACTGTCTCCTATGAGCGTTCCACCGCCAGCAGTAATGGCATTGGTCAACAAATCCTGTGCCGTACCACCTTTGGCAGCAGTCGCAATGACACTACCTGCCACGTTGTTGACCACATTAGCAACTGTTGGGTTGGATGTAATAGTTTTAGACAAATTACCCATATCCACCTGGCTCATCACACCTGAAGCTATGAGACTAGGTGCAGCGTTGGTAATGGCTTGTTCTAGGGTTTGTCCCTGTGCAACACCTGTACCTACGGCAGCCAAAGCAGTACCCACAGATGCAGTTGTGGCTATACCTGCTTCTGTCAAACTGGCTGCAATAGCCTCACCCGCAATAGGTAACGCATACGCTAAACCAATTTCTAACGCTGCTTGAAAAAGATTTGTGCCACCAGTGGTGTTGATTAGCCCAGCTCGTTGTATGTTTTGTGGCTGTATAGGTGCAATATTGCCTTGAGAATCTATGCTTGTCGTAGCTTGTATTTCTTGTGCTTTTCCTCCCCATCCAAGAATAGAAAGCTGATTATTAGGCAATACTTGAATGGTTAAACCTTCTGTATTAAAAGGCGTACCCGTGGCTTTATCTACAATTTGTGGATTACCTGAAGCATCTGCTTGTACTCTAGCCGTACCATTGCTAATGGCTGTAAATGCTTCTGGTGCATAAGATGCAGCAGCTTGAATTTGTGATGGAGTTGCTGGACCCGCAGCGTAAACTGTTGGCTGTGTAGCCGTCAAAGGCGTAGACGTAGGCGTGGGTGTAGGTGCAGGTGTTGGCTCAGGAGTAGGAGCGGGAACAGGTGAAGGAGTTGGTGTTGGCCCAGTACCTTTGCCAGCTACTTGTGCCATCGCAGCATCAAACTCTGGACCTGAAGATGGTAGAGTGCCACTGTTGATGGCATTTAAGATGTCTGCTGGGGTGTTGTATACAGGAGTTGTGGGTACAGGCGTTGTCGTGCGTTGTACAGGTGTTGGTGTAGGGGTAGGCGTAGGAGTTACCAACTGAGCCATCTGAGCATCATGTTGTGCTTGTGCTGCCGCTGCCAGTTGTTGAGCAGTAATTGCAGCTTGTTGAGCCTCCCCAGTATTTTCAGGCGTATCTGGTACTGCTGGTGTAGGAGGTGCTGCGGGTTGTGGTGGTCCAATATAAGGCATTAACTTGATACTCCCAATGCTGCTTGTATTTGCTGATGAATGGTCAAGTGCACCCCTAACCAGTCATAAAAGTCTTCCTCTACATTCCAGTCACTATCGAGCAACTGAAATGGATTGTCCAAATTCAGAATACTGGCTAACCTCTCATGCTCTTGATTGTGCACAAACAACCAGTCATCAAGGTTCTTGGTATCTGCATCTATCAACGGATACTTTTGCACAAGTATTCCTTGGTCAGCAAGAATCTCGTAAAACAACTGGTGCTGAACACCGTTCTCAAACAAGAACCTTCCTAAACCCTCTGTATCTCCAAACTCAACATAAGACAAATCATCGTTATTCATTTATCCGCTTTGTCATCTAACTTGTTGAAAATCTGTTTACAAATGTCTTTAATCTCGTCTATGTCTCTGTGATAGTCTTCTTTTGTGACATAGTTTTTGGGCATGTCTCTCACATCACTGTCTAGGCGTTCTATAGCCTTGGTGATGTTGTTGAGTATCCAACCACCCATAAAGGCAGATAGACCGATGATGATGTCAAAGACTTGTTGTGTATCCATGTTCACACCGCATAATAAGGAACTTTGACTACAGTGCCATTCAAGTCAACCTCTAGAAAGCCCAAAGGCTGTAGAGGCAGACTAGCAGTACCGTAAGTAGCGGTAGAAGACACAGTAGCTGTAATATTTGTTGTTTGCACATTGATAGTTCCACCTGTAATACTCACGTTTGAACTGACGATTGTGGCATTGTTCAACGTCAAATTGCCTACACTGGTAGCCGTACCACCCAAAGCAATAGTCGTGTTTCCTAGGGTAATGCTACTGTTGGCTAACCCACTATTGGGTATAGTTGCGTTAATCTGACTAGGTGCAATGCTGATAGAGACATTAGACGCAGAAGTCACTTGACCTTGAGCATTGACAGCCACTTGAGGCACTGCACTGGCTGAACCATAAGTGGCAGCAGTCACACCTGTCGTGGCTATAGAAATAGTTCCAGAAGCCGTTATAGGCCCACCTGTAAGCCCTGTACCCGTGGCTACAGAGGTGACTGTGCCGTTATACGGGTTGTTAATAGTGACATTGCCTGTAAGAGCACCACCTCCTGTGAGGTTAGTCCCTGCAATGATGTTGACAGTATTGGGTACTGCACCTGAAACATTGGCTACAGGTATGGTGGTAGAGGCCGTCACAGGGCTGTTATTGTTGGCATACATGTAACCCGTGAGACTGGTCACGGTGATGGTTACAAAAGCCTCAGATGTGCCACCCTCTACCTTTTGCCAAGTAGAACCGTTGAAGACTGCCCAGTCACCTACTGACCATAATGCAATACCATCAAGGTTAGTAGTACCAGCAACAGAAACGACATAGTAGTTTCCTTTTGTGCCAACAGAAGAGGTCAGTGTAGGCGTGTTTGTATTGGCATTCCAAGAACCTTGGTATACCAGAGCACCTAAACCAAAACTGCTGACTGTCTTTAACATTAAGACCCATCTCCTGGGGTTATGTACACATTAGCACTGGATGAGCCTGTGATGCCTGTGAAGTAGGCATTGGGGGTAAATGTCAGTATCTCATCTGTGCCAGGTAGCAAGGGTATAGCTCCACCTGTTGTAGAGATGACTGCGGCATTAGATGTGGCATTGGTAGATGTGCTGCCTATTCCTAGATAGACAAGCACAGTACCACTGTTGAGGATACGGTACTGGTTACCACCTAAAGTACTAGATGGTACTTGTACGGGTGTGGGTGCGGTGGTCGCAGCAGCAAAGACAACGGTGTTGCCAGAGGGTGTGAATGGCGCATTTACACTCATGCTGTTGCCCAGGGTAAAGATTCTGTTACTGGCGATACTGGGGGATTCTCAAGACTATTGATTTGGCCTTGTACGTTGGCCTCAAAGTTTGCAATACCTTGCTCGCCCAAAGATGCTTGCACCCAACCAATGACTGTGGCTTGAGTGAGTTGAGCATAAGGTACAAAGCCTGCCTGAGCATCAGATACGGGGTACTGAGTGTTTCCACCAATACTTGCTGTATGCGTTTCATCTGTTCCTGTTAGAGTCCAGTTGACGTTGACAACGTAGCCAGCGTTTGTACCGCTAGGCCATTGTTGCATTGATTGAATTGTCCATGTCCATGTTGAGACTTGTGCCATTTTAAGCTCCTAGTTCAGGTTGACTTGCAATAAATGCTTGATATGCAGACTTGACTGAGTCTGTCCACACTGCATTTGCTACTGCTTGAACTTTTGAGTCTTGTGCAGAAATGTCATCAGTAGGTGCTAACGCCCAACGGTGATAAGAAGCAGACAATTCTTTTCCGTCTTCAATAATGCGAGTAATTTGACGCACTTGAATTTGCCCTTGTTCCAAAACTTCAATCTTGTCGATTGTTACTTGTTTTTCTAAAGCCATGTTGTTTCTCCTTGTTAAATCTGTCCGACTAAACCATCCAATTTAGTTATGATTAAAATGTTGCTGTATATTGACCTTGAAACGTAAATTGAGAGAAATTTGTTGCCCCTGTATTCATGTCTGAATATTGAACTCCAGCAGTTCCAGTTGATACTCTATAAGAAAGACCAACTGTTGTAGTTGTTCCAGGTTGAATTTGTGCAAAAGATGGTGGGTTTGAATTCCAAAATGCTGTGGATATAGCCGTTATTCCACCAGCAAAAATGTTTGATTGACCAAATCCATTTCCAGGATTAAAAGGTAATCCTGAAATAGATAATCCTCCAGATGGCGAACCAGTAACAGTTCCTCCATAAGAAATGTAACCTCTTATATAAACAGTATTGCCTATTTTGGTGTAAGTGCCAGTAGCATAACCTGGCGTATTTATAGTTCCTCCACTTACAGACCAAGTTGGTGTCCAAGTTCCTACTTCATAATCATTAAATGTAGAGTTTGTTAAAGCCGATGAGTTGTTGAATATGATACCTGTGTTGCTCGTGGGTAAGTGCATATTTTTGCTACTATCCCAGTAAGCGCCTATGTTCCCATCCCCATCACTCAATACAATATAGTTGCTTGATGTGCGAATGTCTAAACCACTCATGTTCCCATCAAAACCGCCAATAATGGTATTTTTAGAGCCTGTGGTCATATTTTGACCAGCACCACTACTTGTAGTTGTGTTGATTACACCAATAAATGTATTACCCGTTCCTGTTGTTACTTGGTACCCAGCGTTAATACCAACAAAAGTGTTGTTTCCAACCGTTGCGTTACCGCCAGCAGTTCTTCCAATATAAGTGCAATAAGCGCCAGTTGTATTTGCAGAGCCAGCATTTTGGCCCATAAACACATTGTATTGGCCAGTAGTATTGCTATACCCCGCCTGATAACCAACAGCAGTGTTGTTAGATGCTGTGGTGTTAGCTTGAAGTGCAGAACGACCAACTGCTGTGTTAGTTTGACCAGTGGTGTTGGAAAGAAGTGCGGAAGTTCCTACTGCAACTATTGCGCTTCCACTTGTGTTTGCTCTTCCTGCCCAATATCCAAGAAATACATTGCCGTTAGTTGCCTCTGTGTTGTTATAACCTGCTTCAAAACCAACGGCTACACTATAACTTCCAGTAGCTGCATAACCTGCACTTTTGCCAACAAATACATTTTCTACACCTGTAGTATTGCTATAACCAGCCTGATAACCTAAAGCAGTATTTTCGGCTCCACTTGTATTTGCTTGTAAAGCACTCGCACCCACCGCAGTATTAGTCGATACCGACCCCGCACCTTGACCAACAGTCAATCCATGAATTGTTATGTCATTCGTAATTGCGCTAGATGACCCGCCCAATGAAATGGATGTGCCTCCAATTGTGATTGAACTATTTACTAAACCACCATTCGGCAATCCTGTGCAATTGGTCAACGTGCCAGAAGTAGGTGTACCCAATATGGGGGTAGTCATGGTAGGACTTGTAAGTGTCAGGCCAGCTACCGTAGTTGCCGTGCCACCTAAAGCAATACTTGTACTGCCAATAGTTACCGTTGTATTGGTAAGCGCACTATTGGGAATGTTTGTTAATGTATTTGAGCTTCCACTAATGCTTTTGTTGGTCAGCGTATCTGTGGTTGCTCTACCTACCAAAGTATCTGTACTTGTGGGCAGAGTCAATGTGCCTGTGTTGCTAATTGTGCTAATAACAGGAGATGTGAGGGTTAACCCTGCAACAGTAGTTGTAGTTGTACCCAGTGTCAGGGCTGTTGACCCTAGTGTGATAGCAGTGGCAAAGTTACTATCTAACTGTGAAAGTGGAATAGCCGATGTTGCAGAGCCAAATGTATACGGAACAGCCATTTTAGAACCTCACTCTTAATTCATGTTCAAACTCGAATGTGTTAACCGTGAACGCAGCACTGTTGCTGGTCTGGGTTAACCCTAGATATTTACCATACTGCTGTGCATCTGATTTGTACAGATAATACCCGTTGCTTGTTACCCAAATTATCGTTGCTGACGCATTATTTGTCCAACCTATAGTCGTGCCTACATTGTTAATCCAAGACGCATTGGTAGAAAGCACGTAAACGGGGCTAGAACCGCTTTCTGAGTCTACAGTGATATAGAACGTGCCACCCTGA
>Ga0316227_1003493_pt1 | contig 12649 bp, 13 predicted proteins | sample TBH18019metaG_FD_206012 | JGI IMG/M metagenome (GOLD analysis project Ga0316227, IMG submission 206012) | Freshwater microbial communities from Trout Bog Lake, Wisconsin, USA - TBH18019 | ecosystem: Environmental > Aquatic > Freshwater > Lake > Hypolimnion/Profundal zone | place: USA: Wisconsin... | reverse complement strand
ACCAAGAATTGCTGGGTCCTCCAGATTAACTTCCCCGACGCACGATTGGATGCACGATCTCGCCGAGCGGCAGGAGATCTCCTACAACGTCGACGCCGACCGGTGCAGCGACAGCCAAACCCTGCCGACCCGTGATCAGATCGGGCGGCGGGGCCGACAACACCGCGGGGCAGTCGACTGGCGGCAACGATCCGTTAACCATGATGGTCGAGGTAGCTGTCAGCGATCGGCTGGGGGCTGAGCGTCGGAAGAGCAGCACCGAGACCCGGATGTACGGTCTCACGGTGCGGCCTCGTCGGCGCAGTCGCATCAAACCCGCACCTGGAACACCAGGGCGGGCTTCTATCGTCATATCAGGGGACGGGCCCCACTCACCTCAGGTGAGCGCCTGCGGATGCGGCGACGGCGTGCCGGTGTAGGCATCTGGCTTTCGACCTTCACCTCGCAGGTGAGCGGCTCATCCAGCGGCATGCTCTACGCCGTCATATCCGGACTTCTTCGGCGGAAAGGCCACCGGCCCGCAGGTGATCAGGGATGTCGCCGTGGTTGTAGTACCCGGCCTCGTGTGCCATGGCATCGAGAGCGGCGATCGGGTCGGACGCCGAGCCGGTCCAGAGGATTGCGCCCGTCGCGGCCTGACGGATCTGGAACACCTTCATCATCGGACCCTCAAGCTTCGGCGTATGGTTAAGCGCCATCCCCGTCGCTCGTTTCGAGGCCACTTGCCGAACGAGAAGAAGCGACCGTGCGCCCGATCATAGGCAGGACCGACGGGCATCCCGGACTGGCGCACTGCCCTGACGAGACGCGCCCAACTGAATTTTGAATGCAACAGCAGGCCAATTCACTGCCCGGCGCGTTGCCAAGCATGGCCATTCACGATCGCACCGCGCGCACCATCGCGATGTTGAAACAGCTCGCCCGCGAACTCAACGTCCCGGTTGAGGCGTTCCTCCGAGCCCCTGCGGAGGGAGAGGCAGGAGACCTACTGACCCTCGTGCGCCTTTGGTCAGCGATACCGGACACACAGGGGCGGCGCCGGGTCCTCAGCGTAGCGCGTCAGGAAGCAGAGCGATCCGGCTGCAAGGAGCGCGCCTGATCCGTCCCGATCCATGTTGGGCAACCCCGCTTCTGGCGGGCCTGTCGCAAACCCGGCTGTAGGCCCCGAAGGGGCGTTTACCGCCCCGCTTTCAAGCTTTGTTCGTAACGGGAAGTCCGAAGCAGTGGGCAAGCAGCTGGTTCTGCTCGCGCACGGTCCACGCGCCTGAGAAGCCAAAGCCCTTGCGCAGCCAGAGCATCGCCTCGAAGCCGCAGATCGTGCGCCGGGCCGTGTGGAACGTGCGGAAGCCGCCAACCCGCGGCATGGGGCGTTTCACCCGGAAGTGGTCGCTCTCGATCCCTTGCTGCAGGTGCTTGGTGACGTAGCGGACCGGCGTGCGCGGCAGCAGGCCCTCATCCCGGCTCTCTGCGATCGCCGGCGGGTACGGGCCCGCGCCATCCGTGCCGATGCGATCCGGAGCGAGAAGCGGCTGATCCTGTAGCATCTTACGGAAGAACCGCTTGGTGGCGTCGAGTTCGCGGTTGGCGGTGAGCAGGAAGTCGATCGCCTCGCCGTGCTTGTCGACGGCGCGGTACAGGTAGCGCCACTCACCGCGCACCTTGATGTACGTTTCATCGATCCTGATCGAGCCGCAATGCGGCTTGCGGAAGGCCCGCAGACGCTTGTTGATCAGCGGTGCGTAAGCCAGAACCCAGCGGTTCAGCGTGCTGTGATCGACCTCGACGCCGCGCTCCAGGAACAGCTCCTCGATGTCGCGGTAGCTCAGCGGGTAGCACAGGTACCAGGACACGGCCTGCACGATGAGCGCAGCCTCGTAGTGCCGTCCCTTGAAGTCGGCCTTGGCACGCTGCTTCAGCTTTGCGGCGATGGCAGACAGGATCATGGGCGGCCTCCGAAAACCGAGGCGCCATGCAGGCAGTAGGGTCAATGCGAGGTAAACGCCGCGCGTTTGCGACACGCCCGTCGTCTTTGCGGACGCGCCAGCCCTCCTGCTCGAAGCGGCCCTCGGTGGCGGCGATGTGCAGCGCCCGGGCGGGGAGATCGGTGGCTTTGTCCTGGTCGGTGTAGAACCGTGAGAAATGCTGGCCGATGATCTCGTCGGCCGCATAGCCCTTGAAGTGCTGTGCGCCGCGGTTCCAGCTCACAACATTCCCCTGCGGATCGAGCATATAGACTGCGTAATCGACGATCGCCTTGACGAGCATCCGGTAGCGGTCGTCGCGATGTGCTGCGGTCTTAAGGGCTTCAGTGGCCGGCATGACTTGGTCGGGTGGGACGCTGGGGCGGGATTGTTCATCAGCCATAGGCGACATCCTATCATTCGCCCGCAAAGGTGTCGCCATTTTCGTGCAGAAGGAAGGTCCCAGCGCCGCCGGCGAAACACCTCTGTGGCGCTTCGAGCATCTCCGGATGCGGGCGGCACCCGGTGTGCTGATGCGGAAAAGAGCACCGCAGAACGGCGCCCTTGTGCTTGTCTGATCCTGGGAAACTGGCCGTCAGAACTTGAGGTAAGAAGACAGCGTCGTGAGGTGTGAACCGACCATGCGGATGGCCTTGCGCAGCTTCTCGTCACTGACCCCCGTGCGGGCGGCAAACTCAGTGCACTGGAAAGTGGTTCGCAGCGCATTCTTGATGCCTCGCTAACTTATCCCGTCCGTAAAAAAGCCGCCGTATGGTTCGTACCCTGCGCTGAGAACCTGCACGGGGACAACACCATGGACGTGATCGTCAGCAACCCAGAGCACCAGGTCAGGCAGCGCGCTTTCGAACTTTGGGAGCAACGCGGCCATCCTGAGGGCTACGAGGTTGAATTTTGGCTACAGGCCGAGCGTGAGCTGAAGGGTGAGGACAACGGCATCGGCGCCAGCCTGAACGCACCTTCTGCCAAGAGCGGCGGTGGATCGGACGGTCCAGGTTAGGGCGCTGGTCAACTCTCGCTCTGGGCACCCTACGTCTCGGCAAGCAGTTCCTTGATACGGCTCGCCAGCGCCTCCATCGCGAAGGGCTTGGTCAGCACCTGCATGCCGGGATCGAGGTGTCCATTGCCGAGGACGGCGTTTTCGGCATAGCCGGTGATGAACAAAACCTTCAGGCCAGGGCGCGCAACTCGGCCTGCATCCGCCACCTGCCGGCCGTTCATGCCACCTGGCAGCCCAACATCGGTGACGAGAAGATCGAGACGCACATCCGATTGCAGCACCTTCAGCGCGGCCGATCCATCAACCGCCTCGATGGCGGTGTAGCCGAGATCCTCCAGCAGCTCGGTCACGAGTGTGCGTACGCTGGGCTCATCGTCCACGATCAGCACGGTCTGTCCCTGCTCCGCGCGAGGAGCCTTGCTCAGAGTGGCAAGAACATCGACCTCCTCGGCCTCGCCGTAGTGGCGCGGCAGGTAGAGGCAGATCGTCGTGCCCTGGCCCAGTTCCGAGTAGATCCGCACCTGACCACCCGACTGGCGCACGAAGCCGTAGATCATCGACAGGCCCAGCCCCGTGCCCTCGCCGACGGGCTTCGTGGTGAAGAACGGCTCGAAGGCACGCGCGATCACCTCGGGCGGCATGCCGGTGCCGGTGTCGCTGACACTCAGGGAGATGTACTGGCCGGGTGACATGTCGCGCTCACGCGCGACACGATCATCCAGCCACTTGTTGCCTGTCGCAATGGTGATCCGCCCGCCCCCTGGCATCGCGTCGCGGGCGTTGATGCACAGGTTGAGGAGCGCGTTCTCAAGCTGGGGCGGGTCGACGAGCACCGCCCACAATCCCGCAGCCCCCACAACCTCCACTGTGATCTCCGGTCCCACCGTTCGCCGGATCAGCTCTTCCATGCCGGCGATCAGGCCATTCACGTTGGTGGGCTTGGAGGCGAGCGTCTGCCGGCGTGAAAAGGCGAGCAGACGATGCGTCAGCGCGGCGGCACGCTTGGAGCAGCCCTGGGCGGCGTTGATGTAGCGATCAAGGCCGGTCAGCCGCCCCTGGGCCATGCGCGTCTGAAGAAGTTCCAGGTTGCCCGAGATCCCAGCCAAAAGGTTGTTGAAGTCGTGCGCGATGCCGCCCGTCAGCTGCCCGACTGCTTCCATCTTCTGGGATTGCCGCAGTGCCGCTTCCGAAACCCCCAGCTCAGCCGTGCGCTCCTCGACCCGACGCTCAAGATCGTGCTCCGCCTGCTGCCGTTCGAGGAGGTGGCTGCGCACTTGGTACTGCCGTCGGCGGGCCCGCAGAGCCGAGCCGATCGAACTCAACAAGGTCAGGGGCTGCACCGGTCGCTCAATGAGCGATACGTTCCGCAGCTGGCCGATCAGCTGTTCTCGCAGTCTCCCGATCGAAGGGGCTTCCCGGTCGCTCGTCAGCATCAGGAACGGCAGATCGGACCAGGGCGGCTGATGCTCGACCCAGGCCACGAGCGCCTCCACGGCCTGCCCGAGCAAGCCTTCCTCCGCGACCAGAACGACCCCGACCCCATCCTCGAGCGAGACGGTAAGCGTGTTCACATCGGGACAGGCGATCGCGAGGTGCCCAGCCTTGCGTAGAAGCTCGGCCGTGGCGACACCGTCGCGCCCTGTCGGGGTCAGAACAAGGACCCGTTCCTCGCTCGGATCAGCCCTTATCATGGGCGGCCTTCGGCATAAGCGGCTTGAGGGTGCCGGTATAGGTCGGTGATCCCGTGAAGATGCCCCGGAACTCGGTCAGCGGTGGGCCGAGTTTGATCCCGTCCGCGGTAAGCTGGTACTCGCGGATCGTGTCCTCGTGCGCCCCGCTTCGCTTCTTCAGCACGGACAGCGCCCGTCGGACCCGGCCCTCGGCTTCGAAGTAGCGCAGCATCAACACCGCGTCGCTGAGATAGCTGATGTCGATCGGCGTCTCCATCGGGCCGACCAAGCCATGCTGGGCCAGGAGCAGGATCGCGACGACCCCCATCTGGCTCAGGTAACTGAGAAGCTCGTGCATCTGCAGGATGAGGAAGCGCTCGTCCGGCATGGCGTTGAGATAGCCGTTGAGGCTGTCGATCACGACGATTCCGGCCTTGTCACGCTCGACGCTGGAACGCACGAGATGGGCGAACTCGCCGGGCGCCATCTCGGCCGGGTCGATCTGCTCGATGCGCAGCGTTCCGGCTGCCACGAGATCCTCGATGGGCAAACCGATGGCTTTGGCACGGGCGTCGATGGTGCCGCGGCCCTCGTCGAAGGCGAAGATGACCGCATGGTCCCCGCGCCGCGCCGCCGCGACCGCAAAAGTCAGCGCCAGCGTCGACTTGCCCACGCCGGCAGGCCCGATGAACAGGGCGTTCGTGCCGCGCTCCAGGCCACCACCGAGCAGCGCATCCATCTCGACATTGCCGCTCTGCGTGAACTCGCCGAGGAAGCGCTTGTGATGCTCGGCCGCGACCAGGCGCGGGTAGATCTCTAGCCCGCCGCGCTGGATTGTGAAGTCGTGATAGCCGCCCTTGAACTGAATGCCGCGCATCTTGATCACGCGCAGCCGGCGGCGTTCCGCACCGAAGTCGACCGGGTTCTGCTCCAGCAGCACCACCCCGTGTGCCAGGCTATGCAGAGGGACGTCGCCGCCCTGCGAGGAGAGATCATCCAGGAGCAGCACGGTACAGGGTTGGCTGGCAAAAAAGTGCTTGAGCGCCATGATCTGGCGCCGGTACCGCAGAGGGCTTTGCGCCAGGATCCGCATCTCCGACAGGCTGTCAAAGACGATGCGGGCCGGCTGGATGGCCTTGATCCGGTCGATGATCCCCTTCGTGGCCTCGCTGAGTTCAACTGCCGAGGGCTGGAACACCGTCAGCTCGTCGTCAGGATCGAGGCTCGCCTCCGAGGAGGACAGATCGAACAAATCGATCCCATCGAGCGACCAGCCGTGGCGTTCGGCGATCAGCCGAAGTTCTGGTCCGCTTTCCGAGAGGCAGATATGCATCGTCCTCTCACCCTGACGTACTCCTTCGAGCAAAAACTGAAACGCCAGAGTGGTCTTGCCGCTCCCCGGCTGACCTTCAACAAGATAGACCCGATTGGCGTCGAGCCCGCCGCCTAGGATCTCGTCGAGCCCCCCGATGCCGGAGGAAAAGCGAGCTGACTTTGGACCGGGCCCAGTGCTGGCTGTAGCCTGATGACTCATGTTTGTTCTCTCGGTGCACGCTTGATCGTCCTTAGTTCCCAAACCGCGCGGCTCAGGCGAGCTCGAGGGGAATGTCCAAAGTACAAACTGCGCCGTCGGGTTTGTAGCCGATCTGCACCTCGCCCCCGAGTGCGCCAGCCAGGCCACGCTCGATCATCCGGCTGCCGAATCCCTTGCGACTGGGCGGCACCACAGGCGGACCGCCTCGTTCCTCCCAGCGCAGGTTGAGGCGCAGCTGGGGATCGGCAGGCGCGCTCGCTGTGTCGATCATCGCCCAGGACACGTTCACGGTCCCGGTCGCGTTCGAGAGAGCCCCGTACTTGATGGCGTTCGTGGCGAGTTCATGCAGCACCATCGACAAAGCGAGTGCGATCCGAGGTATCACCCGCACAGCTTTCCCTCGGCAGCGGCAGCGTTGCGCTTCGCCGCCGTGGAGGCGCAAGGCGTCGGCCACGATCTGGGCGAGATCCGCGCCCTCCCACTTCTCGGCGGTGAGCACGTCGTGTGCCTTGGCCAGGGCGATGAGGCGCGCCGTGATTGCCTCCCGAGCGTCGTGCAAGGATGCGGCAGACCGGAGCGATTGCGTCGTGAACGCCTGAACGGTGGCAAGGGTGTTCTTCACCCGATGGTTGAGTTCATGGATGAGAAGCTGCTGATGCTCGCTGGCAAGCTGCGCTTCGGTGAGATCCCTCAGAATCTTCAGAAAGCCCGTCAGCCCACCAGTGTCATCACGCATGGGCATCATCAGGCCGCTGGCCCAGAACCGTCCGCCATCCTTGCGGAGATGCCAGCGGTTGTCGTCGGCTCGGCCTTCGGTAACCGCCAGCCTCATCTCCTCCTCGGCAACAGCCTCCCTGTTGTCCTCGGCCGTGAAGATGACGTTCACGGGACGGCCAATGGCCTCCTCCTCCTCCCACCCGAGCAGGTTCTCCGCCCCGGTGTTCCAGCCGGCAATGCGGCCGGCGAGGTCGGTGGTGAAGATCGCGTAATCCTTCGCGCTCTCGACTGCCAAGCGATAACGGGCTTCGCTCGCCGCCAACAAGGCGGAGCGTGCGGTAAGATCGGCCAGAGCTCGCTCCAGCTCAGCGGCGCGCGCTTGTTCAAGAGCCAGGGCCGCCCGGCACTCAGCGATCTCGCGCTCATGCTCCACTCTGGTTGAGGAAGTACCATCGGAGACGCGCTGCACGGACTCGTCGAGGGCCCGCCTCAAACGGGCGATCTCCGCTTCGAGCTTCAACTCCCGTTCGCTGTGGGAAGGAGTGGTGGAGCCACGATCGTTCAAAATGATGTCCTGCGCGGCCCGAGGTTCGTCCGGCTAGCGCTCCCTGCGGTCGCCGCTTGATGATCCGGCCCGAGGCCAATTGGCCTCAGCCCCGGGATGGACATCAGGGACGCGCGAACAGCGCGTCGTTCCGGGTTTTCCAGGCTTCATCCGAGAGCCACTTGTAATCCTGATCCGGCATGAGAGGGATGCCCTTCACTGCCGCATGCGGAATGGGAAGAAAGAAACTATCCCGCTCCTGCGATGCCTTCAGAGACCGGATGGGGACGACAATGCTGTCTTTTCCAGGCGTGAAGAACCCGCCCGATGCGACGACCGCGTAGTCCCGCCGATCCTTCGTGCCGAAGACGATGTTCCTGACCTCACCGACAATCTTGTCGTCGGAGCTGCGAACCTCTGCACCGATGATCTGGTCCGCCCGCAAGCCAGGCGCGAGCGCGTCAATGCTGACGAGCGGCTTAGCGTTCTTCTCGTCGCGGCGTCCCTGTATGGCCCCGCGCCGAACCTTCGGGTCCCTGGCTGCCAACTGTTCCTCTGCCGCATCCTCGTCGTTGTCGCCCAGGCCGCTCATGGCGGGGCCCGCAATCAGTTCGCGGATGTTGGCCATGAGGCGCTCGCAATCGGCATGACGCCCGTACGACCACAAAGTGAAAGCAGCGTCCCGCAAGCTGCGCAGGTCCCTCACGGTCTGCCGATTGGCTGGCCCGCGAAGCTCGGGCTTCTGGAGGATCGCCTCTTCGAGCTTGGTGTCCGCGATTTGGCAGTCTGCCATCACGTGGGTGCCGCTGAGGGCGCAGAGGATAGCGGCCGCAAACAGGGCCTTTAAGTGTTTCATGCTTACGCAATCCGTTGTTCACATAATCGGCGTTTCTACGAAGTCATTTGCGTGAAAGCATCGGGTCGAATGCCGGCATGAAGCGTCGATGTCGGGTGCGGCGATCCGATCGACCCGGCACGACTGGGCGAGAGCTGGCGCCCAGTGCGCGCAACAGACGGCTCGTGTTACAAAAAATCTCGACACAACTTAGGAGGGCCGCAAGCCACAATGCTTTTTGCTCCCTTTTGAAGGAGCACCAAAGCAGACCCGGCGTCCAGGCGCCCACACGATTGGATCGAGGATGGCAGCCCGGCGGCATGCCCGACGATGGATCAGCAAAACCGACGCGGCTTTGGGCTCTGGACCGTGACGAGCTTTCCACTGATAGGGTCGAGAATAATCACTGGCTCGGCTTTCGTATCGGGCACCCTCCAAGGGGCCCAGCTAAAATCAAGACTTCAGCTGTGCTATTTGTTCCAATTTATTTATCGCGAGTTCGCGGGCACGCCGGAAGATTTGTACAAGCAGCCTTTCTCGAAGAGCTGTCCGGCTGATCCTTAGAGAGCCTCACGGGAACGCGGCCTTCTTTCCCGCAGACCTCTCGGCCGTGGGAAGTCTCTGACCCTGCTGCCTTACTAGGGCTATACGTCCTCATCGGATGAAGCGCAGCGCACCTGGAGACATTAGGTGCTTCGCAGGCGCGTGAACCCACCACCTTTTAGCTAGCAATAGAACGCCTAGAAATAATTAAAAGATTTTTCGTTTCAGGCGAACGGCAGTTGAAAATCTCTTTTCGGTGGTGTAGTAGAGGAAATCGATTTTTGGCTAGTAATCCGGCCGCTGCGCTCCAAGCGGGTGCGCGCTCTGCATCTCTCCCATTTTTCGAAAATGAATGACCAGGCGCATGATGTGCATTCGCTTGGTCCATTTATTGTCTTTAAACATACGGAATGACACATGAGCATCGGCACCGTTAAGTGGTTTAATGAACAAAAGGGCTTTGGCTTCATCCAGCCGGACAACGGCGGCCAGGATGCCTTCGTCCACATCTCCGCAGTCGAGCGCGCCGGCATGTCCAGCCTCGTCGAGGGTCAGAAAATCTCTTACGAGATGGAGACCGATAAGCGCAGCGGGAAGCAGGCCGCCGGCAATTTACAGGCCGCCTGAGGTCCATGCCAGCGACCAAGTCACTACCAAAACCGTCCCGGCTGCGATGGTTTTGTCTGTTTGCGACCTCGGTGACTTGTTCAGCCGGCGGATGTGCCTGAGCTAGTTCAAGAAATCCACTCGCCGCGGCTACGGACCGCGGCGACCGCGCGCCAGCAAACGCTCGAGCTTTTCCGTACATAGCCGACGGCCGATGATCCGGAGACTGTATCGCCAAGCAAACTGCGCGTGAAGCAGTGCTGGAAGCGCGTGAGATCTGCGCCTTTGAGCGTGAGGCGCTGCGCCTCGCGGCCGAAGCAGAGCGCAGAGAGAAGCTGTTGCCCAGCGGGAGCGCGGCAGAAGAGGTCGCTCGCCATGCCGCCGATAATATCGAGCGTCAGGCTGCAGAAAAAGGCAGAGCAGAAGCTCGTGCGCTACGCGGCCTGCAGGGCCAAAGCGAGAAAGTAGACCATGATGCAAGATATCTATCCAGCTTGGGTCGCTGAGGCGAACCAGACCCCATTCATTGTTCACGTAAGTTTTCTGGATGAAGAGGTGTCGCCCATGCCCATGGCTGCTTTCTATGCAGCCCTGACGGAAACCTCGGAGCAAGCTGTTGCGCTCGTCAGGCAGGCGGTGAAGCCAGGGGCTTGCGTTGCCCTAGCGGATGCGCGCCTTTCGCAAAACACCGCACACGCCATTGGTATCATGCCTGACCTCGCGATGGCGCTTTAGCGAGGATGTAGAAGCTTTGTATCGGAACGCTGTCGACCCGCTGTGTGTGGACCCGGTTCATTTGCACGATACTGGAACTAGGGTTCGTTGCGGTAAGAGAGATGCCACATCTGGATCCGACTTATCTAAGTTTATAATCTATAATTGCCTCATTTGAATGGAGTTCTTACATGTCATATTTTGCGGGTTATATTCCGAACACGCTAGAAATCCTTGCCGGTCATCAGGCGTACCGAGCTCGGGATGGTGCGGACGTTTGGAATGACTATGGGGAAGTACTCCAGGCGCAAGAGGAGAAGGCAGCACGACTGAAGGCCCTACGGCTCGCGAAGGCGGCTGACGCCGCGGCTGCTGTGCTGCTGAAGCCGAAGCGAATGCGAAAGCTCACTCACGCCTGAATACGAGCTACAGAGGCGAGCAATGGTTGACGATCACAGCAGAGAATGGAAGCGAGCTGCCGCTGAATTTGCCAGGACCCAGAAGCCTTCCAAGCCGGCGGTTCCGAACGAGCCAATCGCCAGCAGGACGGACGTGAAAACTGCGTGCTTGAGGGCAGCGCGCTTGGCGCGAGATGCTGCAGACGACAAAGGGCGACTGTAACTCAGAGGCGCTTCCATCGTCGACGGTGCCGGTGAGAAGTCCGACATCGAGGGCCGTATCTCGCAGATCAAGGCGCAGATCGAGGAGACCACCTCGGACTACGACCGTGAGAAGCTCCAGGAGCGTCTGGCCAAGCTCGCGGGCGGCGTCGCGGTGATCCGCGTCGGCGGCGCGACCGAGGTCGAGGTCAAGGAGAAGAAGGACCGCGTCGACGACGCCCTCAACGCCACCCGCGCGGCGGTCGAGGAAGGCATCGTTCCCGGCGGCGGCGTCGCCCTCCTGCTCGCCAAGAAGGCGGTCGCCGAGCTGAAGTCCGAGATCCCGGACGTGCAGGCCGGCATCAAGATCGTCCTCAAGGCGCTTGAGGCCCCGATCCGCCAGATCGCCTCGAACGCGGGCGTCGAGGGCTCGATCGTGGTCGGCAAGATCACCGACAACGGCGGCTCGACCTTCGGCTTCAACGCCCAGACCGAAGAGTATGTCGACATGATCCAGGCCGGCATCGTCGATTCGGCCAAAGTCGTGCGCGCGGCGATTCAGGGAGCTGCCTCCGTGGCTGGCCTTGTCGTGACCACCGAAGCGATGATTTCCGAGGCTTCGCGCAAGGAGGCTCCTGCCATGCCGGCCGGCGGCGGCATGGGTGGTATGGGCGGCATGGACTTCTGATCCGCCGAATGAGCTCGGGGTTCTCTGGCGCGCCGTATCGCGGTTCGTTGGAGAGCGCCTCGGAGCGATGCTACGTTGGGATGAGGCGGACCCTGCCGGCTATCGGCCGCCCCCGCAGCACTCCGTGGCGGACGTGACCACCACAAGCATGTCCCTCGATCCGAGCGTCCTCGTTATGATCGAGGCAGCTGGCTTGCGGCCTTAGCCGGCCCAGAGCTTGCGGGGTCGGTGGGACCAACGCGGATCCCCATACCGCCTCTCAGGATAGAGCCCATGCGCATTCTTGTCGGCTGCGAGATGACCTACGAGTTCCCGCAGCCCACCCCTGTCATCGCGACGCTCAACGTCCACGCATCGCGCTTCTCTGATCTCGAACGGCCCGACCACCTGATCACGAGTCCGGCGGTTCCGCTGGACGGCTATCGCGACAGCTTCGGGAACTGGTGCAACCGCATGGTTGCTCCGGCCGGACGCTTCATGCTGAAGACCGACACGATCGTGCGTGACCACGGCAGCGGCGACACGCAGCAGTCCGACGCTCAAGAGATCGCCGTCGAGAAACTGCCCTCAGACAGCCTGCTGTTTCTCCTCGGTAGCCGCTATTGCGAGACCGATCGGCTCTCGTCCATCGCCTGGGATCTGTTCGGGCATGTACCACCCGGTTGGGGTCGGGTTCAGGCGGTCTGCGACTACGTGCATGATCGGATCACCTTCGGGTACGAGCATGCCCGCCCCACCCGGACGGCCGTCGACGTCTTCGAGGAGCAGCAGGGCGTCTGCCGCGACTACGCGCACCTGGCGATCGCGTTCTGCCGCTGCCTCAACATCCCGACTCGCTACTGCAACGGTTACGTTAGCGACATTGGCCTGCCTCTGCCGCACGCGCCCGGCGATTTTGCTGCCTGGATAGAAGTGTATCTTGGTGGCCGCTGGCACACCTTCGACCCGCGCAACAACAGCTCACGCATCGGCCGGATCCTCATCGCCTATGGTCGCGACGCCGCAGACGTACCGCTGACGCTTACCTTCGGGGCTAATACCCTCACCGGCTTTCGTGTGACGACAGAGGAAGCACCAATCATATCCTGAAAGGCCGCCATGATGGGCGCTACTCCCGGACTGCCCCACTGCAAGCCTCCCGGCTGGGGAGATCACCTGGCGCCTCGTCGGGGTCATACGCCGGCGACCCCTCGCAATCTTGATCGGCTCAGGGCTATTTC